>Ga0268262_10003940_pt1 | contig 15663 bp, 13 predicted proteins | sample TergutNc150P3_FD_190354 | JGI IMG/M metagenome (GOLD analysis project Ga0268262, IMG submission 190354) | Nasutitermes corniger P3 segment gut microbial community from laboratory colony in Florida, USA - Nc150 P3 (SPAdes) (version 2) | ecosystem: Host-associated > Arthropoda: Insects >... | reverse complement strand
CGCCTTCCGCTTCGTCGTACCTTCCGTTATCCGTCCGATCTTTATAATGGGCGTGCAGCTTTTTAATGGCTTCGGTTAAGTCTTTGAACCTCTGGTTTTGTTCGGGATCCATTTTGGCGAAAGCGGGGCTGCCCGTCCCTTGCCTGCCGGGGTCAATCCCTAAAGATCGGAGGTCGTTATTGAGGCGGGCATTATGGCTCTGGATGCGGGTTTTCTGGTAGGCAAGCTTCCCGTAGGTATCCGGCTCCGTTTCCTCGACTTTTTCCATTGCATCGCTAATAGAGGAGATAGATTCGCTTGCTTGCCTGGCGCCGGAAGTTACGCCGGATACGTCAAGGTCAACCTTAATCCCTACGTTTGCCATTTGTCTCCCTTCAATTCTTCCGGCGCGTATCCGGCATCGATTAAGTCAGAATCGTCAAAATCGCCTATAAATGACTTCTTTTTTTCTTCGTAATAAGCATTGCGGACGCTTTCTATGGGGTATTCCATTGCCATTTCAAAAATAAGGCTAACCAGCCAGCTGTCAAGTTCCCGTTCCGCCCTGATCGCTGGAAAGGCCCTCAAATACACCGCCGCCCACAGCGCCATTGTCGCCCGCCTTGGAAGGTACTCCCCGATTGGCTGGTTCTCCTTCCTCGCTAAAGCCCTTCTCGATTTTGTCTCGAAACGAATATGCCTTGCCGTAAAGTTCGGCGATGAACAGTCGGCTCGGCACCTCCAGGAAAGAAAAGTTTTTGTTGAGCTTTTTTGCGTCTTCAAACCATTTCGGGCCTGAAACGACGACGACATCAAGGGTGGATGCCATTACGTTTGCCATCTCGGCATTGTCGTCAAACCCCTCTACCGGCCTGTAATTTCTCCTTGCGGCGGCGAGCTTTCCTATGGCTAAGTCGTCGGCTGCCCTCGCAAATTTTACGACGAAGTTCCCCTGGCTGGTTTTAACCTCTTCGGTATAGTCCTTCCCCATGATCAGTTGCGTAAACAAATCGTCTCTCTGCTCTTCCGTGAGCTTTTCTGCCTGACTGTTGTCAATGCGATCCACAACGCCCATAATTTCTCCTTGGTTTGTTTTGTTCGTTTCAATCCACGCGCACTAACAGAGCGCGACGTTTTATTTTATCACAAAAAAGCGGATTTGAAAACAAGGCACCCTTTCGGGTGCCTGTTTGCTTAGTCTTTTGTCAGCGCCTTGGCCTGAACGCTGTTAGCCGCGTATTCGTTTCCGTTTACGCTGATCTCGCCGTTTGTGATCAATACGCCCTGAAAAGAGCCAAGGACTTTTCCGGCTTTCTTGTTGTAGAAGTCCAGATAGGCGATCTTCTGTATCGCCCCCTCGTCCATGAATTTTGCGCGCGTGGGCATGATGTCCATCAAAGCAATTTTGCCGCCATCGGCGTACTGCTGCGCTCCGTCCAAGGTTCTCTTGTAGGGCAGGAACCCGTCGATGGATATTGAACAGTCATACCCTTGCGGGTCAAGGGCCACGGGGCCTAAATGCCCGACGCACGTCGCCGACTGCACCTGAAAATCTTCGGTAGCCCTGAAACTTTTTACCAAGGCTATAGACTCCGCATCCGCAGAATTTGAGCCTACGCGGACATGGCAGTTATAGCCTTGGGCAATAATACTGCCAGTTATGTTGGGTAAAGCCATATTCTATTCCCTCCTATAGCTCATACGTTGCGGCTGATTCGTAGACATGGTTAAATGCCGTAATCAGGAAGAAGTTTTGCGGCGGCGTAAGGTTCCTGTGGAAAGAGATGATGTTTTTGTCGCCTACTTTCCTGACCTTTACGCCCCAAATATTTAGCCCGTCGTCCGTTGGGACAATAAGCCCTTCGTCTTTCCATGCCCGCGCCGCGCCCTGTACGGTTTCTTCCAAGTCCGCCGCTTTTGAAACTCCGGGCCGGCCCGTTCCGCCGTTGTACTGAATACGCAAGTCCCTGTTCATATACAAGTCCTCGCGCACCATCGACCGTTCAACAAGCTGTAACTGCCTGCCCTGGTGGGTGGTCATGGCCCGGATAACCGCAAGGCGGTTGTCGTCCGTAGTGCCGCCACAGAGAACGCCGCCGATAATAAGCTGTTCCATTTCGGGTATCTTGAGCTTGACCATGAATTTCAGGACGCTTATGTTTTTCCACGTCAGCGGTTCGTTTATTGCAACCGTGGCTTCCATTCCCAACAGCTTACAGGCGAAGTAGGACGCGGGGAGATCCTCTGCGGCTCCCGTAAGCGGCGACAAAGCGGTAATTGCCGGGTAGCAATAAGACACCAATTTATTGTTCAGAGCCTTCGCAAACTCTATGGCATCTTCCAGCGTTTCTCCAATCGGGCCGCCGACAATAGCAGTCCGCTCTTTCCTGTTCTGGACGTTGCTCATTGCCGTTGTGTGGTTCGATATGAGGATATGCACCGCGTGATCGGTAGCCGGAGAAGATATAATTTGAATGTCTTCCGCTTCCAAGGCGGCAAGCGTCTTATTCCAGTCATTGACAGTGTAAGTGCCTTGGCTGGCCTCTTCAAAAAACACCGGGTCGGGATCGTTGTCGGGCATAATGTTTGGAGACCCATCTACCTTTTCGACGTTCCCTTTTCCGATCCACTGGCTGTTATGCAGGGCTTGGAAGAGGGCATAGAAATTGCTGGTCAATACCCGCGCCTCGGTTATGTCAACGGAATCCACAAAATCAAGCTCTTTGGAAGGGACATTTGCCTCTTCCTCAAGCTGTATGGCGGAAAAGCCCTCGATCCCGTTAAGACGCTGTATGACTTCCTCAATAGTGGGACACTCTTCCCATGGGATAAACACGCTGCCGGAATTCACGTCGTAAGCGGGGATATTGTATGTGGAATAGGGCTTGCCTTCCATTACAATTTCCGTCTGCCCTGTCGTGGTCTTGGCTATGACATTGTTGGTCAATGTGCCGCCGACAACCTGCAACAAGGTAAACCTGTATTCGAGTATCGCGCCTTCCGATCCCGCAAGCGGCGTTACGCGGAATTGCTTCGCCTGTCCGTCCACAAGCAGGTAACCGCTGGGGCTTCCGTAAGGAACGGAAACATTCAAGGGCTGCCAGTTTCCGCCTTCCTGGACTTCAAAGTTAAGCAGCGAAAGATCGACGCCCCTAAACTCCATCTTGGCGACGACGGTTATTTCCGCCGCTTCCGGGTTCGTTGCCGTAAGGGTAAATACCTTGGCTTCGCCGACCCGCAGCCTTCCCAAGCCTTCGTCAACGTCCAATGCAGGGCTATTGGTAACTTTGGCAACCTCGACCGAAAGCCCGATATTGTTCACGTCAAGAACCGCCGAAATGCAGTCGCTTGTATACTGAAGCTGGATTGACTTCTTGCCGATGTTGTCAATCTTGTCTTTCATTTCCCCGGCTGTAAAAAGAACCTTCTTTGTCCCTGGGTTTGTCCCGTTGACAATCTGCCTTGCCACGGTGTTAGCGACAACGCCATAGCTGGCGGTTTTAAGCCGCAGAATTTCCAGCCCCCCGGATTTCAATACGCTTTTCCCTTGCGTGTTGCCGTTCACGACCATTGCCCGGATTTTCTGGGGCGCATACTCCGGGGAAGGGTTAAAGGCATGGGCTACGGCTTTCAGAAGATCGCCGTCTACAAGGGTAACTCTTGCATCGTCCATGGTAGTGAAAGTGAACAGCTTTTGGGGCTGCCCTCCCTTCGATCTGCCTAAAATAACGCCGTTATTTGCGGACACGCCGCCGCTTTCGCCGCCTATCGCTGCACTCCGGGAATAAGCACCCGGCACATAATGTTCGCTCCGCTGGCCAGCGGATTCAAAAATTGCAGGCCCTACGCTCATTTATCATACCTCCCATAAAAAATTGAAACGAAAATGATGATTACAAAATTCTCTTTTTAATAAGGGCGCGGGTTTCCCGATCCCATTCGTCAAAAGTTGCGACCTTGGTTTTATGCAAAGACCGAATAAGATCGGCAATGCCCTTGTCCATGTCCGCTTTCCTCAAATACTGCTCTACAGTTAAGAGGGCAGGCTTTGCGGGCTTTTCCTGTTTTTTTGGCGTATAAAGCCCTCCGCTCTGCGAAAGCCGGTGAACCTTGCTTTCTTTTGGCTTTTGGTGCTTATGGTCGCCCCGCTTCTGGTTCCCCTGCTCCTGCGGGGTGTCCAGATTCCCCGGATCCTGATTCTTCGTCTCCGGGGTCGTCGGATCCGATGATCCATGTTCTTGTGGTTTCCTCGTAGGAAATGGCATGATTGATTACCTCCAATAAAAAGTTATTTGGGTCTTCGATTTCGGTGTCGATAACCGACTGCTCGATGATATAGTCAGCGTCAAACGCAATTTGTCCCGACGTAAGCTCAATGCCGTACTCCAAATTGTAGTTGTTGCTTCTTTGCCCCCTGACGGAGCTATCAGTTATTACAAGAGGGGTTTCTTCTTCGCTGGCAAGCTCGGTAAAATATTTTTTATACAATTCCCCCAAGTAATCCTTCATAAACCCGCACACAAAAAGCCTTATGTGTTCGTACAGTTCGTTTTTCAGTTGGGGGTTTTCCGCCCATATTTCTATTGAGACGTGATCTTGGCGGCGTATAAAATTGGTCTGCCCGTAAATCTTTTTTTCAGATCGGCTGCCCATCGCTTCCCGCAGTTCCGCCATTATTTCCGGGGTTATCATCATGTACCGTTTTTCAAGGGGGGAAGGGCCGTCTTCTTTTCCCTCTTCCTTGGATGCCGCAATGTCCACTGGCTCAATGGTCAAGCTGTCCGTTCTGGCAAGGTTCCTTAATTCAGCGGATTTAACGTCTTCTTCCGTTGCGACAACAATCGCGGGGAAAAGGGACGCGGCGGTTTTTTCCGGCGTTTCGGAAAGCTCCATTCTTGCAAACGGGTGTTCGTTGGTTATGTTTACAGTGAAGTTTTTGTAGTATTTGGGAACCCGCAAAATGTTAAAATACTTTTTTAGGACTTTGACAATTTCCTGCTCTAAAATAAGGCCGCGATTAAGGATGTAAATCATCGCATATCCCCCGCGAGTGCGCCCTCTACCATTTCGCTTATGTCTTTCTCCGTCTCCTGCACGACAAATTTTGTTACAAGGCGGGCAGGCATGGCGGGCTTTATCCAGCTATGGGGACGGGTAACAAGCTGTTTAGCGGAAATAACGCGGAAAGTAAAATAGCCGCCCGATCTGTCTTTCCCGGTTTCGTCGGTCGATCTAACCATGCCGTTCATGTTTCCGTGTTCTTCGCCTTGCAAGCGACCGTAGCCCTTGCTGTATTTTGCCCTTCCTACCTTTTTCCCACTGGCACCGTAGTAGCTTGCATAATTGTGAGTTTTATCTTTTTCAGGAGCGGCATCTGCACTGCGATCTGTTCTCATCATTTTGTATTTTTTGACTTTGTTCCAAACGCTGCTGGGCATTACGCTCTTAAAACCTATGCTTTTCGGCGTTCCATGGCGGAAGGGGACGATCAAATACGGAAACCCTTCATTCGAAACCCGCGACCGTGGGCCGAAGGGATGTGTCGTTTTCATATCCAGTTCTTTTGTCCCGTTCTCGATCCAGACCGCCTCCTTCGCCTCGGTGGAAACCTCATATTCAAAAGGCCCTGTTTGCCTTGAGTGGATAGTGTTGACATATTTCCCTGCCATCGGATAGCGCATAGCATGGTTTACCCATGTTGTTTGGATAAGTGCCGCCCCTTCTGCAAGAGCGCCTTTTGTCATCGGCAGCACTTCTGGATCGACCACCGACTTGCAGCGAGAAAGGATATATTGAAGCTGCTCAAGGTGGGCATCGCTTACAGATATTTTCATCCTGATCATACGCGCCCCCTTAAATCCCGCATTATGGCTTTGGCGGCGCTTTTTTTTATCATTAGGCGGGGCATTGACTTTTTAAGTGCTTTAGCCGATATTTTCTGTAGAGAGGAGACCGCCGCTCCCACCTGATTTCGGAAGCCGGAGAATTCAGGCGAGCAGCCATATTGCGCGATAACCGTCTTTATGGCTTCGGCGGCTTCTTCCCTTTTATTATTGTTGTCGAATCCAGTTAGCAGCCATTTTTCATCGTCTCCTTGGTACCGTTGACGGCTTAAAATAGCTATAATGCCATCCTTTTCCAATTCAACGCGCCCTTTATGATCTGGGTTATTTCTAAATGGTATTTCCCTGGTTATTTTTCCTTCTTTTGCCGCCTGTGCAACGAGATAAAGAATGGCAGCTATTTCATCGTTGCTTTTTCCTTCAATCGCCCTGTCTTCAATGATATGAACCAGCCCATAACCCTTTTTACCTGTTTCTCCCTTATCAAGAGTTATGTCTCCCAATTCGCTATTATTAATAATTTGCGATTTCCCGGTTTCTAAAATACCAGTAATAGATGCAATTCCTTGTAATGCTTCTTTTGCTGCCGTACTACCTCCCGCAGCCATTGGCGGGTTTAACCCCGTATCCGGCGCGTAGGCAAACCTCCCCTGCCCGCCCCTGGGATGAAGTTCCGGCCTCCATCCCTTGCGCATAACCAGCACCCTTTTACTCATTCTGGTTGACCTTCTTTGCTTCGCTGAAACCGGCAAATAGTTTTAATGGGACTTTGCGGGGTACGCGCTGATCTTCGCTTGTCCGTAGCATTGGAACGTCTTTAACTACCCGGTATGTGGGATAGTAGCGGTAAGTAATGGACATCATTGACAATTCTTCCGGCTGCCTCGCGCCTATCCAGCGGATATTGTTTGTGCCGACAAGAACAAAGTCCTCTCCCTCTTTATAGGCACTAGTCATAGTTTCAAGGCTGTCTATTTGCGCGACGAAAAATTCAGGTATTACGTCGTCTAAGTTTCCGCGCTTTTCGATAACGATTTTATGGGTCATAGTGCCGGAAAGCGTTGTTATAACGTCGTTTTCGGACAGGTTATACACATACGGGAAAGTGCAAACCGCATCGCCGTGGCAGGCGTTCACAAGGGACGCATCTTCTTTTGACAGGTTTTGAGAAAGCACGGCAAATCGGAAGGGCATCACATATTGAACCGTCGTGGCGGTAAGGCTTTCGGCATTGGAATTAACGAGAACCGTATCCCGCCGATATTCCAATACATTTACCGGGGTATCGGTTCCGTCCGACAGTCCAGTTACGGAAATGACATCTCCCGCCGCCTGGTAAAACACGCCTTCAAACTTGGACGGCTCTGTAAGCAGGCCAGGGACTCTGTAATACCCGCCGCCGATCTTTTCCAGCATAACGGACTTTAGCCGCTTTACTATCGGGGCGCGGATCCTGACATCGACAAGCTCATTCCTTGCGATATTTCCGTCCAATATTTTTACAAAATTACCGCAATGGCAAAAATTGCTTTTTCTGCCACGGGAATCATAAACTTCCAATATTTTTGAATGGGCATACTCTTTCGGTATCTCGATAATATTTGCCCGAACCGTAGAACGAAAAACAACTTCATATTCCCGCTGGTAATCGTAAATGTCGCCCGATCCGCCGCACTTGGGGCAATGTATGTCATGGCGGTTATTCTCGGTAACGCAGGGGCATTTTTTGGCAATGCGCCACCGCACCCATTGACCATGGCGGCCTATAAGGGCTTCAAAATTGTTTTTCCCCAGAGAGAATTCTATTGGAGTTATTTTGCCGAGGCCGTATCCGATGGCTATACCCTCCCTCTTACTGGAGTAGTCAGTGCTTTCTCTACGCTCCAGCCAAGATAAGACAGCCTGTTATGCAATACGTTGTATGCCATACATAATTCTTCTGCCCATTGCGCTATGGTTTGAGTAATGCCATTGAATGTTATGTTTACATTGCTACGCCTATTATTTGCCTGCTCTTTATTTGTTGCCCATTTGCAGTTGTCAGGCGAATACCCCTTGTCATTATCCATACGCTCTATTGTCAGATTTTCAGAATAACCGTTAGCAAGCGCCCAAGACTGAAATGTCTCAAAATTATGCCAGCCAGGGCAGACGGTAATTCCTCTTTCCTTATAGTCTTTCTTGCTTTTTTTAGTTGACGGTTTTTCACACCGTTGTATCATCGTTGTCCAGATATAATATAATCTGGTTTCTGTAGCGCCATGCGTTGTAAAATTTTTAGAAGCTGTCTCTTTCCGAAGGCAGCCACAGCTTTTAGTTGTTCCTCGCGTTAGCTCTTTTCCGCTAACTTCCTTTACATTTCCACACTTACATTGACATAGCCAAAAAACACGGCCTTTCTCTGTTTTTGTGCGACATATTACTTTCAATCTGTCAAATTTCATTCCACTAAGGTCTATCAACTTCATTAAAGCGCCCCCATTACGATATGACCGAACTTCATCTTGTTTTCGGCATAGTACCTGTCAATGTCGTCTTTATACTCTTTGATGTCGGCGCCGTAATAAGCCGATGTCGCCGACTGCGTAGAGCTAAAGGACTCGCTCATGCCGTCCATTGAAAGACTGCTGCTTGAAAAGCCCGACATAAGCCCGCGCCCGATAATATTTAGAAGGGAACAAGCGGCGACTTTGCCGATAATTTGCCGCAAGTCTTTAGGAACGTCTTCGCAGGTTTCATATCCGGCGACATAATCAATGATGTAGCATAAGTTACGCTCCATGGTATCCGCGCCATAGGGGTAAATCGCCGTTTCAACTGCCCTTGACGATGGATCCTGCCTTAGAGGGCGATTTAAGAATTCAATGCGCCCTTTTGGGCGATCAAGCCTGCTGCTTGGCAATAAAGGAACTATCTTTTCGTTCCGGCTGTATAAATCGCATCTGGAAACCGAAATAAGGGGCCGTTTCCGGGTGTGTATCATGCCGGTACGCTGTATGCGTTCACGCTTGAATATGTAATATTCGTCCGCAAAATCGTAATCTTTGCCTTTTTTTAACCCGCGCCGATCTGGTTCGCAAGCTACGCGGGTTTTTTTTATTGTTATTTTTAATTCCCGTTCCACTTGCGAAAGAGCGTCATCTATATAAAACTGGATTTGATCGTCGGTAAAAGAAGCTCCATTGCTTGCCCGAAAATCCACGCCCCATAAATAGGTGTACCGAAGATCGTCTACTGTTATGACATCGCCCCATGAACCTTCAGGGGCTTTATAATTTCCAAATGAAAACCCAACAGGATCGGTATTGCCGCATTTAAGCCAAACGGTATAACGCCATTTGCTTGTATCGTTGGAAAAATCACGAACCCTGTATTGGCAAATCCCATCGAATAAATCTTTGTCAAGAAAGTTCCCGGTAACTGGCTCCGGCGCTACATCCGCGCCGTCCGGGACAAAGCCTGAATCGGTAAACACAAGCCATACCCCATCGCAGCCGTCCCGCCGCTCCAAGCGGTATTCACGGTTTGCGGATAGCTCAATGAGTATTTGCGTTTGTAGGCTATGTGCTTTCAGCATTGCTTATTCCACAAAAAAGGCGGCGGCGTTTAGCACCGCCGCCCGGACTGTTAAACTTCTTGATAGCCGGGAATGGTAAGCAGCCGCGCCGCTTCATTCGCATCGACTTCAATCACGCCGTCTTTGTCGGCTTGGACTTCCGCGTTTCCGACGATGACTTTCTTTCCGCCCTTTAGACGCTCGCACTTTAGGCGAACCTTTTCCCCGTCATCCTTCGGCTTTTGGGCTTTAGGCTTTGGGGAAGGAGGATCTTTGTCATTTTTCGGGGCTGGAGGGCCTTTTTCTTCTTTCGAGTGATCTTCTTCCGGGGGGTCTGTGCGGTCGGCATCGGCCTCTAAGATTGCCGCAATAATGTCCTCTTTTGAGGCATCGTCGGCGGGGTTAAGGCCGTATACCGTCGCAAGATTTACAAGATCCTCTCTCGTCATCTCGGAGAGATTTACCTCTTCCACGGGTGGCGCGCCGTCGTTTTTTGCTTGCTTTTTAGGCATTGGTCGGCAGCCCTCCCCGGTATGCGATATTCTTCGCATAACCGCACCAGTGCGGGGCCTTCATAGAAGGAGTACCCCACAACGCCATGATGAACGGAGTTACCAGCTTGTTGGTCGGGTACATCCGATACAGGCGCAGCGGTAGGAATTGCAGGAATTCGACAACGGCCTGCATTTTCTTTTCCGTAAGGTAGAGCATTTCGGCTGTGCCGGGCAGATCCTCATTAAAATCCGTAAATTCAGTAGTGGCGTTGATCTGGTCAATCCCTATGCGGATCATTTCCATAACAACGCTTCCATTCTTCGCGGAACGGCAGATAATGAAACCAGTCCCCGGATTTGTGGCTGCCGGTTCAATTTCAATACCGACAGCATCCCCGGAAGCGACGGCTATAGGCGTTGCGGTTCTGGCTTCGCTAATGCCGTTTTCATTGACAGAATGTACCGAATAGGTATAGTCGCCCGCATCGACGGCGTAAAACTGGGACTTCGAGCTTGCGGCCCTAGTAAGCGTAACGGCTGCCGGTCTATTTGGGACATTGTTTCCGCTGCTTGGCTTGACAAGGCTTTTGGGCTTAAACATTAAGTCGGGGCCTGCTTCGTCGGCGATAGACAATGGGCCGTGCAATGTCGGATAGCTCTTGAATACGGCGGCCATTTTTTCGTCTTCGGTTCCGAACCGTAGCCTGCTTTGGCAAAGCTCCTGGATGTCGTTACCTAAAATCAGCGGATAGAATACCTTGTTTGCCTTGCCGCCCCTATCGGCGATCATTTCCGCCATGTCGTTAAAGATATGTTCGCCAAACGTCTGTATGGTTTTTCCGCGCAGGTCGAGTATGTTCCTCTTCTGAACCGGGGTATCCCTGATCTGTGCAAGAAGACCGTCAAACTGTTTCGGCACAACCTTAGAATCCCCATGGAAACAATACTTTTCAGCGGTTCTAAGAGTTGAAAGCGTTGTCGCAATCTTTTCAGCCTCATAAGCGGGTTCAAAAGTATCGGCTTGGACGGCCTGTTCAGTAACTTCGCCGCGCTTCTGGATGTACTTCATTTCCCTTGTTTTGCGGAGGATTTCCTGATTGTTGTCCGGGGCTATCCCGCCTTCCTCTACGAACCCTAAATCTTCATCGCCGACATCGGTACGGATGTTGTGCTGGTGGACTGTCGCTTTGACGGGCGTTTTCTTTATGGTGTTCATCACCTTAAAGTCGCTACTGTCTTCACGCATCACGTTGATCAGGGTAGTTTCGCAGTCTTCGGGCTGTAACGGACGGCCCCCGGTAAACTGGCTAGGATCTACCCCGTAGCCAATGGCAAGGGCTTTTAAGAGCGCCTCTTCACTTCCGCTGCCTACTTCGGATTCAGAACTGAACAATAATTCTTTTAATTGCTCATCCATGCTATTAACCTCCCTCTTTGCTGACATGCTTCCGCATGAAACGCTCAAAGTCATCGGAGAAAGCAAAAGACGCTTTCCCTATTGACTTGTTCATCTGCGTTTCCCATCCGGCGCATGTATAAATGTCAATTTCACCAGTACCTACGGCTTTGGTGAGAATATCCTTCGTGATGTCAAGGGTTTTTTGGGTAAACGGCCTTAAACCGCCGCCCTTGGCTCCACCGGGCAAAGCGGCGGTACCCGCCACCCCTGCCTTTGCCATGACTGCTTCGAGTTCCGAAACGGCTCCCTTGCGGGGCGCGGGAGAAGCAAGGACATCCTCGGTTCTGTCCATAATGGCAAGGATTCCTTGACCCAGCGACTTTTGCAGAACTTCGGATGCCTGGAGCATACCTATAAGTTGCGTTTGCGCTTTTGCCATGATTTCGATGTTTCGCCCAAGGTCGGCCATTTTGTCGTTAAGGGATTTAAGAACCTCGGTTCCGTCCTCGTACTCGTCATCGTCGTCGTCATCGCTGCTGTTGGTGGGATCGGCTGCCGTGTCGGCAGGATCATCGTCATTTTCCGGCTTCTTGCCGCTGTTGGATTTCGTCAAAGAAGCCAAAACTCCTTTAACGTCGTCCCATAGTGTTCCGGCTTTTTGTGCCATGGGAAATACCTCCATAAATGAATTGCTTTTTTTACAGACTGCCCGCACAATGTCGCGGGCATCCGCTCTTGAAATGCCGTAGTCAACCAAAAACGATTCGGCTTCTTCCAGCCCGGTAACATCGCCGTCCGACATCGCACCGACCAAGGAAGCGATCACCGCCTCATTTATTACAAGGAGCGATTTTTCATGTTCTACGTCCTCCTTTTGCAAAGCCCTTCCCCCGGTAAATTCTGCGGAATCCGTACCATAGCCAATGGAAAGTGCCTTAACAAACTCGACGCTTGAAAGAGACTTTGCCATTGATACAGCCGGTTCGACCGTGGGGTTTACTGGGGTGATAGTCAGTGCAAGATCGTCCCATAAAACGGAGATTATCTCGCCGATTTTTCGCCCATTCTCCATGCCTTTTTTAAGCCGTGGCACAAGGCCGCCTACGCTCGCCTTGACGCGGGTAGAGCCTTGGTCTAAAAGCTTGATAAACTTTTTTGCGTAATCATTGTTTGGGTATAATTTTCCTCTTACGAAAGTTCGCGTTCCTTGCGTGGTAACTTCTATAGGCTCGCCGATAACAAATTCTTCGTGTATATCGTAGCTTCCGTCTTTGTGAAACTCCCGGTGTTTGTGATCCTTGCTTATAACGCCATTTTTAACGAAATAGTCCTGCGTTTGTAAAAGGGCGCGTTGTAAAACACGCTGCTGCTCAATGTCAAGATTTTCGTTTGATGCCTCTGCCGTAAAAATGACATTCCCGTCATCGTCTCTCTGGAGTGATTTGCTTAACGAAAGCTGGAGGTAAATCTTGTCTTGGTCTGCCGACTGTCCCATTTCGCCCCGCGACGATGCCGGAAAAATAAAAAAGGCCGGACTTTCCGTAAAGGAAAATCCGGCCTTTTTGTAAGCGCCGAGGTGTCAGAGCTTCCGCTTTAACACTAAACTGTCGTTTCAATCCACGCACCCTGCGGGGTGCGACTTTTCAAAACAGGGTTTCCCCTGCTTCTAGATCAAAATAAATCAATAGAGGATACAGTAACTATAACCCCATTGATGTAATAAATGCAACCCCTTTTAAGCGGCGGTCTTTGTAAGGCACTTCCCCTTGTTTCTGATGTCGAAAGCTTTCTCTTTGAACGTGTCGATGTCCATTTTCAAAACGCTGCCCAAAAATCCGGGACGGTCATACTGCCTTAGATATGCCGCCGTCGCCTCTTCCTCGCTCATAAATCCCAGCATCACCTTTTGTTCGTCGAATTTGCCCGTTACCGGGTCATTTTGATTAACAATGTAGACGATTTCGGATTCAGGGGAAGGGCCGACATAAACGTCGAGATGATCCTTGTCAACGCCCACGGTTCCCCGGATATACCCATAATCAAAGTTCATTTTTGTATGCCACTCATGCCCGTCTTTATCCGTGCCGCTGCGGGTACTGCCTTTTTTATTTTCGATGGATATGTCCATGCCCTGTACTTTCGTTCTGCCCTGCAATTCATGGCCCGACCAAGTAAGGGATTTATTAAGCCCGTCAAAAAATTCGTCTTGGCCTGTTACCCAGCGGTAGTCTTCAATGCTCCCGCCTGCCCGGTTCAGTACGACTTTCCGCTTTTCAAATTTCTCTTTTCCGTTCCTTAGACGGTTGAAAAACTTTAACGCCCCGTTTACCGCCTCTTCGATAACCGAAGCCCTGCCCGGCGTTCCCCGCCATGCGTTTTCTATGTCTATTGCCTTGCGGATCGCGCCCGACTCGTTTATCACCCTGAACAGTTCTTCAAACGCCGTGTTTATGGCTTTTCTTTCTTCTCCGTCTGGGTATGGCTTAGAATCCTTGTAATATGAATTGTCCATGGCATGAGCAAGGTAGTTATTCTCCCAGCCCCTGTCTTTCATTTTGTCGCCTAAATAAGCGGAAAAAGCCCGCGCCCCCATTTCTTTTACGTCAGACCAGTACGGCTTGCCGCCGCTGGTTTCAAGTTTCTTTGAATCCTCAAAATAGTTTGATGTTTTTTCGCCCGTTTTTGCGGTCATGTAACCTACGCCGTCTTTGTCATAATATGCGGCTATAATACGCTTTACCTTTTCGTCGTTTACGGGTCTGTTGTGGATATAGTAACGATAGTTTTTCATTCTGCCTATCGCTTCGTCAAACGTCTTGTTGGCTAACCCTCTGTCATGCAACCATTCTTTCCCATATTTAGAATTGACAAAATCGGTATCGTCTTTTGTGTATTGTATTTTCTGCGTCTTCTCTGCGGTTCCTGTCATCATTACATTCACAAGCTTTGAGAAAGCCTCTTTTACACGGACTATATAATCTTCCCCCGACTCGATTTTGTCTACTTTCAGCCCGGCCTTTTCCGCTTTTGCTTTAACCCTCTCATAATCCGATTTGTAATCGGGGTATTTTTCCATCATGCGTTTGTAATACCGTAGGTTATCGAGTATATTTTTCTTTGCCGGTGATAGATCGTCGTCTTCATGGCCTGTTTCGGACAGGAACATATTATAGCGGCCCCCGGTCATAGCGTCCGCTATAAGGTTGTCGAAAGCGTGGAACCATTCATGCCCAAGACTGCCGCCACCCTTCATTTTCGTTATGTTTATAACCCGCTCTATCGGCTCATAGTGTGCAAGGAACTTGTTATGGCCCCGCGCCCCAAGTGCTATGGCAAGCCTGCCGTTTAATGAAACAAGGTTATCGGGTATTCCTGTAATATCGGCAAGATCGGCTAACCCCATGGCGACATTTTCCACATGGAATTTAGCGGATTTTACGTCGTTTGCAACCCAGTTTCCTAATTGAACGTCGCGGAGGTTAAACAACTGCTTTAACGCTTCGGTAGATTCTGCTTTCGTTTCCCTTCCGCCATTCCTTACAATTTTGTCTGCCACTAATAGCTCAAACTGCGATTTGCGTGGCCCGGTATTCCCGCCCCCGGCCTTCTTTTCTGCCCATGAATAATCATCGTCGGTCGTTTCCAGTGCTTTTTGATAATGGTTTGCAAATGTCTTGCTGGCGGCGGTATCATGCTTATCTTCGATAAGCCTAAAAACACGGCCAGAAGGCGTATACATTTCGGCATATCTATTTCCGTCATAGTAATTCATGCCGGATAGGTTTACAACGGTGTCTATGGCTTCTTCAAACGACTTGCCGAAGGTATACCACGCTTTTTTCATGTCGTTTCCGATATGTATTTCGTCGCTCTTTTCGTTTGCTATTTTAATTAATTGTATGCCCATTGCGTTGAATTCTTCCATCATATCCGTTAATGAAAAACCAGCGCGTTCCTCAATAATACCTTGTCTTCTTAAAAACTCTATCTGCCCCTCTTTTAAGAGGTCATTTAGTTTACTGCCTCCAGTGGTATAATATCGCCCGTTCCATATTCCGCTATCTGGATCAATAAGCTGATCCATGCCTGAATGAATCCCAATGTCTTTAATGTACTTCTCCGCTTTGGCGTATGGGCTTCCGTCTTTGTATACTTCATCCTGAATCTTTTTTTGATAATGGGCGATTTTCTCTCTTAATTTTTCTTGTCTCTTGGCGACTTCCATGTACTCCGGGGCTTTTTTCGCCGATATATACCTTCCCGTCATTTCCCCCTGAATTTCGGCGACTGCTTCTTTTACGTCGTCAAGGGTTTTGCACTCTTCAAGCCTGCCCCTTATAGCGTCTATTCCCCGTGAAAAATTATAGCGGTTATTCGCCGTTGCCTTTTCCG
>Ga0268262_10003939_pt1 | contig 15666 bp, 13 predicted proteins | sample TergutNc150P3_FD_190354 | JGI IMG/M metagenome (GOLD analysis project Ga0268262, IMG submission 190354) | Nasutitermes corniger P3 segment gut microbial community from laboratory colony in Florida, USA - Nc150 P3 (SPAdes) (version 2) | ecosystem: Host-associated > Arthropoda: Insects >... | reverse complement strand
GGCATTTTTAGAGATTTAAAAGGAATGGACACAACCATTGAAAGAGATGAATTATCAACCTAACTCAGAGAATTGCTGTATTTGCAGCAAAATTTTTTGTATATTATCTTTGTGAAAACAAAGAAAAGTGTCTATTTAGAAACCACTATCCCAAGCTATGCTACCGCAAAGCCAAGTACGGATATAATTGTTGCGGCTCGGCAATTGCTTACGAATTTATTTTGGGAAAAAGAAAGGCATAAATATAATTTGCTTATAAGCCAATTTGTTATAGACGAATGTTCGGGAGGCGATGAAGAGGCTGCGCAGAAACGATTAAAATTCATATCTGGTATAGAACAATTGGAAATTCCGCAAGGAGTTGAGGTACTTGCGAGTAAATATCAAAAAATTTTAGGCATTCCAGATAAAGCCAGATATGATTGTTTGCATTTAGCTTACTGTGTTTTAGGAAAAGTAGATTATCTTTTATCTTGGAATTGTACTCATTTAGGGAATGTTACTCAAAATAAAATTCGCAGTTATAACGATTCTCATTCGTTATGGATGCCGAGTTTGGTTACACCAGAATTTTTCACAACATAAAAATCAACAGGAGAATCAAATATGCCAGCATATCAAGACCCAATTTTAGCCGAAGTTCGCAAGATACGGACTGAAATAGCGAAAGAAAACAACTATGATTTCTATTCTTATTGCAAAAGATTGAGAGCAAAACGTTCTTCTATGGAAAGAAGTGGTTGGAAATTTAAAACCTCAACCTAGCAAATTTGATTTTCTATATTTACCTAAGCTATGACCCTTAGCCCTAAAATTCTAAATATTAATTCAAAACTTGAATATTGGAAAACCAAATTACTTGATTTAGGCAAACGCAATAGGTTGATAAGTTGCCCATTACCAAAATCAACTGGACGAGTTTTACGCACATCCCTTTTAATAAATCAACCTGGCTACACAGAGTTATGGTCGTTGCTGGTGGAACGCGAGCAAACGCTAGAGTTTCCTGTACCTAAAGCTGAAACCAATACAGAATTCAGTGAAGTTCTTGATAAATCATTTTCTAACGGTGTAAATACAAATCAAATGCCAAATGAAGCATATAAGACATTATATAATATTATGAAAAAAGCAAAGGAGTTTACAGAGGAAAAAGGGTTAAATGCATTGTACCTTGCGTTTGGATTTCTTAAATGGAAAGAGAGCGGAAGAGATGGTCAAGAATTGCGTTCCCCACTTCTTCTTGTACCAGTAAAATTAACACAAGAAGATTTATTTTCATCAATTTTTCTTTCAAAATTGGATGAAGAAATAACCACAAATTACTCGCTAGAACAGAAATTATTCAATGATTTTGGTGTGAAATTGCCTGCGCTAACAGATGATGCAAATATGAATGAATATTTGAATGATGTGGAACAATCTGCAAAATCACGTGGTTGGGACATTTCAACTGATGTAACGCAGCTATCGTTATTTTCATTTACAAAGATAAATATGTACCGTGATCTAGAAAAAAATGCTGCTAAAATTGCAAAGCATCCTTTAGTTAGAGCCTTGAACGGAGAATCATTTAAGGAAGGTATAAGCATTTCTGGTATCGCAGAATATAACCATGATGCCGTTGAGCCACAAGAAATATTTTCCGTAGTTGATGCTGATTCCAGCCAGCAAGATGCTATTTTATGTGCCAAGCGAGGAGCAAGTTTTGTTTTGCAGGGACCGCCCGGTACTGGAAAAAGTCAAACCATTACCAATATAATTGCAGAACTTATAGCAGATGGTAAGAAAGTCCTATTTGTTTCTGAAAAAATGGCTGCGCTTGAAGTTGTATACAAACGTTTAATGCAGGCTGGTTTAGCAGATTTTTGTTTGACTTTGCACAGCCATAATGCAAAACGACGTGAAATACTCAATCAATTTGAACGCTCTCTTAGAATGTCGCGCAATCGGGCAGAATTACAGCAAGATGCTTTCACTAAGCTTTACCGATTGAAGGAAGCGCGAAGTCTTCTCAATAGTTACTGTAAGGAACTACACACAAAAATTGATCCGCTTGGCAAAACTATTTATCAAATCAATGGATTTTTAGCACAGCTTGAAAATTACTCGAACATAGATTACGTCCAAACAAATGCAGGAAATTTTACGTCAGAACTATTTATACAATGTGAACTTGCTCTTGAAAGACTCACGCAAGTTGTTTCAGAAAGTGGATATCAACAAAAAAATCCGTGGGAAGGTTGTGTATTGTCGCAAATTACACACGAGTTTCGGCAGCAATTTATTGTTGACACTCAGAAGCTATCATCGTTAATTAAAGAAGGCATTTCAATATTTGTCGAAACAAATAGGTTACTTGGTATTGATAAAACATGGTCTTTCATTTCGGTTGACAAAGTTGAAGAGTTATACAATTTATCAAAGCAATCACCAAAGATACCATCTACTTGGATTTTACTTGATTTGCATACCGCCATAATTGATTTAGATAAGTGTGTAAAAGCTACAGAATTACAAAAAAATAGTGTAAAGTTAAAAATGAATTTAGAAACTGCAATGCACACACTTGACTCTGAAAAGGAAAAATATAATGATATCCTTGCAAAATGGCAAAAAGTACATAATGACCTAATTGCTAACTATGATGAAAGTATTCAATCAATAGATGCTAGCAGTATACTGAAACTTTATCGCAATAAATACCGTACTATATTTCGTTTTTTCATTTCAGAATATCGTAAAACACAGAAGACACTACTCTCATACCGTAAAACTATAGGTAAAGTTCCTTATGCAGAGGGATTAGTATTATTGGATATAGTTGTTAATGTGCAGAATTTAAGAAATGAAGTTGATAAACAAACTGAAATTGTAAAATTAGCAGAAGAAGAAGTTATTAATACAAGAATGATTTATAATGAAAATGAGAACGTACTTGCTAATCTGTGTTTTGACCAAACTTGCAAACGCTTAAATGGGTTATTAGACATTATCATTAATGCAGATACAGATTTTGCAAAGTTGAAATTAAAAATAGAATGGGCTATTGAATTTCAATCTGCCATTAAACAATTCCAACTTGATAATGGCTATATTTCCTCCGTTTGCGACAGCAATAATGAGACTTTTGTACAATTTGAAAACAATCTTTCAGATTTGCGAATATGGCAAAACAAAACCAAGCCACTTCTTGATAAATTTGCCAGTTTATTTGACAGCAATCGTAAAGAAACTTTTTATTCAATGTCATTGCAATTGCTTTATGAACAATTAACAAATTGTAATTTTGCAAGTTTAGAATATTTTATAGATTACCACAAAGCAGAAAAAAAATTGACGGAATTGGGCATTGATGCCTACTTATCTAAGGCGAAAGAAATAAATCTAAATGCAGAAGAAATAGTTCCTGTATTCAAGAAATGTTTTTACCGCTCTTGGCTTGATGCGGTTGTTCAACAATATGTTGCAGTAAGTGAATTTAGAAGGCTTCGTCAGGAAGAACGCATTGAATTGTTTAAGAGTCTTGATAAGCTACATATGGAAATTTCCAAAGCTATGTTGATGTCGAAACTTATATCACGTTTACCCAACTTTGATGCTCTTGGTTCTTCTAATGGAGAAAGAGCTTTATTGCGCCGGGAAATGGCAAAACAACGTAAATTTATGCCAATCCGCAAATTAATAGCGGCATTACCGAATCTTCTTCCCGTGCTTAAACCTTGCGTTATGATGTCACCACTATCCATAAGCACATATCTTGGCGATAGCACTTTTGAATTCGACACCATTATTTTTGATGAGGCTTCACAAGTTAGAACAGAGGAAGCAGTGGGAGCAATATTCCGTGGAAAGCAAACAATTATAGCGGGAGATAGCAAGCAATTGCCACCGACAGATTTCTTTAATTCTTCAGTATCTAATTCCAATGAATTTGAAGAAAATGAAGAAGGAGAGATGGACGATACAGGAGCATTTGAATCGTTGCTTGATGAGGCAACTCTGTTTCCAACACAAAAATTGTTATGGCATTATCGTAGTCGTCACGAACATTTGATAGCCTTTTCTAACGCAAAGATTTATAATGGAGATTTGGTAACGTTCCCATCGGTTGCTGAAAAATTGGATGGTATGGGAGTTGAATATATTCATGTAAATGGCGGAACTTATGAGCGGGGCGGTAAAAATGGTAACAAAGTCGAAGCGGCAAAAGTAGCAGAGCTTGTGTTCGAACATTTTCAGAAATATCCGAATCGCAGCCTCGGTATAATAGCTTTTGGTGAAATACAGCAATCTGCAATACAAGATGCAATTATTGAAAAACGCAAGGCAGAGCCTGTATTTGAATCGTTTTTTAAAGAAGACAAAGAAGAATCGTTATTCATAAAAAACTTGGAAACTGTACAAGGAGATGAACGTGATACAATAATTTTTAGTATAGGATATGCACCTGATCCTTCTGGAAAATTTATTATGAACTTTGGTCCTCTTAGCCGTAATGGTGGGGAAAGACGGTTAAATGTTGCTGTTACACGTGCAAGATATAATTTAAAATTGGTTGGTTCAATTTTGCCAACGGATATTGATTCAGAACGTACAAGCGGGGAGGGTCCGAAATTACTGCGTCTATATATAGATTTTGCACTAAATGGCATAAACGCAATACGTGGCGAAATTTCAAACAGCAACAGTTTATGGTTTGATTCTCCATTTGAAAATTCTGTATATAATTTTTTAACCGAAAGGGGTTTTGATGTTGCAACGCAGGTAGGATGTTCTGGTTATCGTATAGATATGGCGGTTCGTCACCCGAAATATAATGGACGGTTTGCTATTGGTATAGAATGCGATGGTGCAATGTATCATTCAGCACGAACTGCCCGTGAAAGAGATAGATTAAGGCAAGCAGTTCTAGAAAATATGGGTTGGAAAATTTATCGTGTGTGGTCAACTGATTGGATAAAAGATAGTAATACAGAAGGTGAACGGTTGCTTGCAACAATCAATCAGGCAATTGATAATGATTATGAAGCCATATCTGTTTCTCAAAATTCATTAAATGATGTAACAGATTTTTTAAAAGTAACTACTGTATCTGTAAGTGAAAGTAACCAAGAGGGTCAACAGAAACTCAAAGAACTTCGTTCATCTTATTTTAAATCACAGGCGAATGAGATACCCTTGAAGAATTTCGTAGATACTATGTTGAAAGTGTTATCTCTATACTTTGGATTGAATAAAGAAGGTCTTTTTAGAGAAACTGCCTTACATGGTTATGGCTGGGAACGTCAAGGCGGTACGATTAAAGAAAAATTTGAAACAGCATTTAATATGCTCGTTCAACAAGGAAAAATTGAAATTGATAAAGATGGAAAAATAAAATTGATTGACAAAAGAGGCTTAATATGAAACAACTCTCCACTATGGCGAATAACGCATTGATAAATGCTCGTAGAGCAAAAGAATGCAGAAATTACAGCGAAGGAGTTTTGTTTTGAAAGGAGTCTTTATTTCTTTAACAATTCCCTAATTTTTCACGCAACGAACAGAGAACAGGAGATCTTTATCAAGATGGTTCCTATGCACATTGCCATTATCGTCTATACTTAGGAAGTAAGCGTTATTTGAATTTTTCTCCGAGTAACTCCACCAATAGCTGTAATTGCTAAAATTGTAAAAATTGCCATTGGCAGTGCCATAACCACACGTAAGAGAAGAAAATCCAGCATTACTTGCTAAAGCTTTCCATTCATTACTAGTTGGCAAACGCCAACCTTGTGGGCAGGCATTCTTCGCTGTGTTCCAATCGTATAGCCGTCCGCATTTTGCACAGTTTTTAGGATTGTTTTTGTAACATTTACTGCTTTTTGCGTTAAAATTCAAATTTTCCGACATCAAAACTTGGTTTCCTATTTTTATGGTTTTATATTCTTTGCTTTGTTGTTGTTGTTTATTTTCCTGTTGTTGCTCAGATTTTGCAGATACATATATAGCCGTCCCTATTATCCCCGTTAATATGAGCGGCAACACGAGTTTAATAATCGCTATAACAAATACTAAAATACCTAACATTCGGAACATTTCAATACAGAAAATATAAAATTAATGAGTCATTTATTGGCATATCATTTACTATATTTACACATATATTCAGCTAAAACAAGGAGAGTAAAATGCTAGCAAGATTTTTGAAATTTATGAGTGATTATGTTAATGTTAGCTGTCCTATATGCGGCAGTTCTAACATTGAACGCAAAGATGGAACTTGGTATTGCCAAGATTGCCAAAGTGTATGGTAAGAAATTTTCTATATTACCCCCAATGGCAAAAATACTTGTGGTTGATGACGAAGAAATTATGCGCGATATGGTGGCAGATAGCCTTGAACTCAATGGGCATCGTTGCACCGTTGCGGCAAATCCGCAAATAGCTTTGGAGCAAATTTCGGTTGTGAATCCAGATTTAATAATTTCAGACTACAAAATGCCAGGTATGACAGGATTGGATTTGCTGAAAGCTGTGAAAAAAGACCGCCCTTCACAGCCTTTTTTGATGATGACAGCTTTTGGTTCCATTGAAATGGCAGTAGAGGCTTTGCAAAATGGTGCAGACCATTTTATAGAAAAAAAAGATTTTGAACATGCAGAAATAATAGAACATGCCGTTGCTATGGTACTTGAAAAATATAAGTACAAAATTGAAAATTCCGCTTTAAAAAGACGGCTTTGCGAAAAAAATTTCATTGGGCATAGCGAAAAATTTATAGCACTCAATAAATTTGTAGAAACCGTTGCACCCACAAATGCTTCGGTTTTAATAACGGGAGAATCTGGTGTTGGAAAAGAGGTTTTAGCTCGTGCCCTGCATTACCAAAGTTTAAGGGCTGGTGGGCCATTTATCAAAATAAATTGTGCTGCATTACCGGAGTCCTTAATTGAAAGCGAACTTTTTGGGCACGAAAAGGGAGCCTTCACTGGAGCCTTGAAAACAAGGCGTGGTAAATTTGAGCTTGCAGATAGTGGAACCATTTTGTTAGACGAAATAGGCGAAATGCCGCTTGCCGCTCAAAGCAAGCTACTACGTGTTTTGCAAGAACGCACAGTTGTACGCATTGGCGGAGATGATGAGATAAAAGTTGATGTTCGTATAATTTGCACCACCAATAGGGATTTGAAAAAAGAATTTGAAAACGGAAATTTCAGAGAAGATTTATATTATCGCCTTAGTGTTGTGCCTGTACATATTCCGCCGCTCAGGGAACGCACAGAAGATATACCGGATTTGCTTAATTATTTTATTGGCAAATTCAACGAAGAAAACGGTTGCGCCGTGGAAGAGGCAAGTGAAGAAACCATATCCATGCTTCAAGAGCAAATGTGGCCCGGCAATATTCGCCAATTGGAAAATGCCATTGCAAGGGCTATGGTATTCTGCAAAGGTACAACTCTAACCCCAGAATTTTTTGAAATTGAAGGTGGTAAAAATGTGCCTGCTGTCAAAACAAAAAAGAAGGCATAATGAAAAACACAGATGAGCCATTCTGGAGCATAAAAAGGCAAAAAGCCTATAAAATTTCACGCATCATCTGGACTCTGCAAATAGTAATAGCGCTACTAGCTTCAATCGGTTTGATAATTTATCTCATCTACGCTTAATTGCCCTGGGGCAAGAGCTTTTCCAATTGAGGCATAAGTTAAATTCGCACCCTCTTTTAAAGAACGAACTCGGCTTTCCTTTCCTTGCTCGCCCATTGCAAAGGCAGCAAACAACTCAAATTTTTCTCCGTATTTTTTTGCGAAACTATACAGAGGTTCTGCATCGGTTTTGGAATTAGCCATAGCGGCTACTTTGCACCCTTGAACCCCAAGTTCTAGGCATTCATCGGCAAATTCGCTTAACTCGCTCTCGCTTGGAACTCTATCAAATAAATGCCAGGAGCAAATTATTTTATGGTTGTTTTTTTCGGTGAACATTCCTCTTTCCAAGTCTATCCAGTCTAAGGATTTGTCAAATAAACCCATTCTCTCTCCTGCTCTAGAATTTTTCCATTTTCCGCCGTCTTTTTCCAGCCTGATTGTGCCAAGTTTTAGAGCTTTTGGATTAAGCTCAGAGACTTTTTGCAAAAGACCCGGCCAGTCATCCATATTCTCAAATAAATCATAGCGAATTTCTAAAATTCCGCATTTATTTATTGAAATAGCATTTTGCAAAACATCAGGTGCAATTAACCCTGCTATGAATTTTTTTGACATAATGGAAATGTAAAAAATTGTATATTCTCCATTGTGGCAAATCCATTAGGCATATTTTTTTCACGGCTTGCGCCAGAAGACAAACGTTTCATAAGGAAAATAGGTGTCTTCTTGGTTCTTTTGCTCCTTGCCAGCGGGGCTGCTTTATATTTTTTGCCAAATATTGTTTATTCAACTTATGGGAAAAACATAATTGATAAAGTTCAAGAAATTACGGGGCTGCAACTAATTCCCAAGCAAGACAGCACGGCTTTTGAATTGCCGCCTCCGCCAGTTATTCCCGAAGGTATAGGCGAAAAATCGGGAACCTCAACAGACACAACTAGTAAAACAGACACAACAGATACAACCGAAAAGGCTAAAACTTCTGAAACTCCTGAATTTACTGAAAATGCTGAATCAGATACGGACTCTCAACCAACAGAACCGGACAGTCCGGTTTCCATACAAGGAATCTCTAGATTGTTTTTGGAAAATCCAAGGCTTGCCGCACGAGTGGGGCATTTGCTTTTGGAAGCGGGCTATCCAGAAGAGGCGATTTATATTTTGCAAAATGGAATTTCTGCAGATTCAGCACCTATATCGGTTTTGGTAGATATGGCTTATGGTCATTTCTATTCAAAAAGATTTGAAACTGCACTGAGTAAGCTAGAGACTGCATTAGGTAAATATCCTAGCAATACAGATTTATTAACCGCAAAAGCCGCCATATCAGGGCTAAATCCAGATACAAGCCAAAGGAGCAGGGCAGAGAATATGTTCAAAGACATATTGAAAAAAAATCCCGAATCGGCAGAGACAAATTACCAATATGGACGTTATATAATGCAAAGAGGGGATTTTAAAAAATCGCAGGAATATCTGGAAAAAGCCTTTAAAATGGAACCCTATAATTCACGCTATATAGCTCGTTTGGGAATGGCGGAGTTCTATTTAAAACGCGATTCAAATGCCGAAGACCTTTACAAAAAAGCCTTGAAAATAAATCCTTACGATTGCCAAACTTGGTTCAATCTTGGCGAACTCTATCTCAGTGAAGCAAACGAAAGTGGGCATCCATCAGAGATTCGCCAAAAAACTAAAAATGCTTTGGAAGCATATTTAAAAGCCATAGAACTAGATTCCCTGCACGCAAACGCACATTATCGCATAGGTATTATATTAAATGCAAACGGCGGGTACAAAGAGGCTATAAGGCATTTAACAACGGCTTTGGCAAAAATGCCAACAAGCACTTCTGTTATGATGCAACTCGGCTCTGCCTATATGCAGCTAGGTGATACTGCTAAGTATATTAGTTATTTGAATAATATTTTGCAGATAGACCCCTTTGACAAAGTAGCGGCTAGCGAATTTAAACGATTGAATTAAGAATGGAGAGTAAAAATAAATATGAAAGGAATAGGCAATGTAACAAAAAGAGATTTGGTGAATGATATTTCATCTAGAACGGGTTTGCCACAAATAGAAACAAAAAAAATAATTGAATGTTTTTTGGATTCTGTTGCTCGTTCTTTAATTGATGGCAATAATATTGAAATTCGCGGATTTGGCCGTTTCAAAATTCGCAACAGAAACGGCTACAAGGCGCGCAACCCTCGCACCGGAGAGCCAATAGAGATAGAAGCTGGCAAAAAACCAGTATTTGAACCCAGCAAGGAATTGAAGAAGGTACTCAATAAAGATTTATAAACTCTTCACATTCAAGTGCAGCCAAACAGCCTGAACCTGCGGCTATTATGGCTTGCCTATGGTGCGGATTTTGAACATCACCTGCTGCAAAAACCCCTTCTACACTTGTTTTTGTGCTACCAGGTTTTGTTATTATAAAACCCTGCTCATCTAGCTTTAACTGCCCACCTAAAAATTCTGTGTTTGGGTTATGCCCAATGGCATAAAAAAATCCAGATATTCCAAGTTCTGTTTTTTCATTTGTCAAAGTATTTTGCAAAACTACCGATTCCAAAAATTTGCTACCCTTAAATTCAATTGGAATACTGTTCCACATAATTTTGATTTTTGGATTATTTTTTATTCTCTCTTGCAAAACAAGGCTTGCTCTGAATTCATCTCTTCGGTGGATAATCACCACCTCACTTGCAAATTTGGCAAGATGCTCCGCCTCACCCATTGCAGTATCTCCGCCACCAACAACAGCTATGGTTTTATTTCTGAAAATAGGAAGTGCCCCATCGCACACAGCGCAGGCAGAAATTCCCTTTTGCCAATATTGCTTGCTGCCCGGAATGTTTAAAACTTTTGCTGTTGCCCCTGTTGCAACTATAACGCTTTTTGCCTCTACTTGCTCGCCGCTTTCCAGAGTTAATATAAAAGGCTTTTTTGAAAAATCAACAGAAGCAACCGTTTCTGTAATTATGCGAACAGAATTTTTTAAAGATTGCTTGCGCATTTGCTCCATAAGCTCGGAACCTAAAATTCCATCTGCAAACCCCGGGAAGTTCTCAATGGTTTCAGTGGTGGTGAGCTGCCCGCCAGCGGCAATGCCGCCGGCCATAAAACCCTCAAACATCAGAGGCTCTCTTTTTGCTCTGCCCAAATAAATTGCCGCAGTGTGCCCCGCAGGTCCAGAACCTATTATAACTACTTCTTCCATTTTGTAAACATAGTAATTTTTTACTATATTTCCTGCAGATATGGATTTGAGAGATAAAATGTCGCTTGTGCAGAGAATATCGGAATATTCTATTCGTTTTAGACTTATATGGATTCTCGTTGCTGTTTTGCTTTGTTCGGTAGCTTTGGTGCGTATAGATGGTGTTTTGGGTTCACTTGTGATTTTGGGAATCCAAGCCTTGGAGGTTACGAATAAATTTGTATCGTACGATTTTCACATCTTAACTCATTATTATGGAGTTCTTTTTGCCGTTTTTGCCCTATTTCTTTTCAGATGGAAATTTTTTGGCTTTAAATGCTCTTTGCTTTGGTTTTTCTTTTTGCTTTTTGATTGCCTGCTGCTCATTGCCGTTGAAGCATGCAAAAATTATATGCCAATTCTCTTAGCCTGCATCTTTATAATTGCCGTAACAAATTTCTTTTTTATACGTGGATTGGTTGCAAAATCTATGTTGCCTTTTATTCTTTTAGCTTATTCACTTTCCGCTTGGTTATTGTTTTTGAATGTTTCAAATTTGGCTTGGTTTGGGTTTATTTCACTATTTTTTGCTGATGCCTTTCATTTTCTCTTTATACTCGGTTATCAAATTCGCCGCGCAGAGCACAAAAAAACATTAAAGGGTGCAATAGTACATAGTGTTCGCAAAACCATTCCGGTTAGTTTGCTTTCCATTATTCTGTTAATTATTTTGGATATAGTTTATTATTTTATGAAACTACCATTGCTCGCTTCTATAAATTTGCTTAATTCAACAATCATATATATTTGCTATGCTATATGGATGCCATTTTTCACCGCAGCCATATTATCTTTTTGCCCTCTGGAAAATACATGCGAAAAAATGCAGCAGAAATCAAAATAATCAAAAGTCCCGCGGCTTTGCAAAAATTTTCAAAAAAAATGCGAGCTTTGGGGAAAAGCATTGGTTTGGTTCCAACTATGGGAGCTTTGCACAAGGGGCATATCTCTCTTATTGAAATGTCTGCAAAAAACAACGATATTACCATTGTTAGCATTTTTGTGAATCCCACGCAATTTGGAGCAAACGAAGATTTGGCAAAATATCCGCGCAGGCTTAAAGCAGATGCCGAGCTATGTGCTAAGGCAGGCGCAAATATTATTTTTGCACCAGAACCTCAAGCCATGTACCCTTTGCCACTCCAAACTTTTGTGCATAATCCAAGCCTTGAACATCTCTATTGCGGCAAATACCGCCCTGTGCATTTTGCTGGTGTTTTGAGCGTAGTGGCAAAACTATTCAATATATCCCAACCGAGCAGAGCATATTTTGGCGAAAAAGATTTTCAGCAACTACATTTAATAAAAAAAATGGTTCAAGATTTAAATTTCCCAGTTAAAATCATAAGCGCAAAAACAATAAGAGAAAAAAGCGGCTTAGCAATGTCCAGCAGAAACGAATACATGACCCAAAAAGAAAAAGAAGCCGCTAGTTCAATTTATGCCGGAATGATGGCTGCGAAAAAAACTGGTAAATCTTTGGTGGAATTGAAAAATATAATTCAAAAAAAGATACAGCAAGCTGGCGGGAAAATTCAATATATTGAAATAGCAAACAAAAGTGATTTAATGCCAGCCAAAACAACAAAAAATGCTGTTATTTTATTAGCTTGCTATTTTGGCAAAACCAGATTGATAGACCATTTGGAGTTGTGATTTAATCTAGTTTTGCAGTCCGTCAATTTGACATGTTTTTGGATTTGAGGTGTAGCAATCGGGCAGTTTAGTTGTAGCTGTTGAGTTGTATTTATCCGCAAAATATTTAGGGCAAGGAACTTCAGTCCAGTCCACTTCGGGATTATCGGCTGCCATAAACCAATTTACATGCCACAAGCAACCTTCTAAAAGATGTTTTGGTTTGCCATCAAATGCCCTATGGCATCTTTTTTCAAGGCAGTTTTGCCACATTTCCAAAGTGAATCTATCACTTGGCACACCATAAGATGTATCTTCGTTGTATGAGCATTCGCTTAACAAACCGCCCATTACGTGCCCTAATTGAGAGGGAAAACTTGCTTTTGGAAAACCAATTTGCTCTGAAAAACAATCAAATGCGCCCAAGCCGCCGCCCGGAATCATAATATCAAAATGGTTTTCACCAACAGTACCGGTATTATTTGCCATCACAATTAAGGTTTTGCCTTTAAGCGCTCTATGAGTTACTCTTGGCTTGCTATCAGACATCCATTCATTATTGAATTGTAATTGAGCGCATTTACCACAAGCGAGAGTTGTTTCTAGTGTGGCTGCAAATGCGTAAGCTAAGGTATCGTTTACTGCGTGTGGAGCCATATCAAAACAGGTATAAGCGTGGCTTTCTTTTGGAAAATTTGGATTGTCGTTTACCCAGTCTTTGTAAGTTTGGCTTCTGGGCCAAGCTTGATCTGGTTCTTTGGCACATGGTACTGCTGTGTAATATGTGCCCCATTCGTTTGAACGTGGATTGAGGTAAATTAGCGGAATTTCACTAGTACCGTCTTTAGCACAAGCTCTGCCAATAACCCAAGGATTTGGTTTTCCAATATTTCCTATAAAAGAACACGAAGGCCTGCAACCATCCCAATAACGTGTGGTTACACCTTTTTTAACACCCTTTGCTCCTTCTTCAAGGTGAGGAAAATCATCCTCATATAATACTCTTGAAGAACTAGACCTAGGCCCTCTGGTGCTGGAACTAGAAATAGAACTGGAACTGGAGCTTTGAATTTCTTCGGAAGAACTGCTGGATGGCAATTCTATTTCGCTTGAAGATGATATAGGTGGCTCATATATGCTTGAACTGACGGGTCTAGGAGCAAGGCTGGAGCTATAGCTAGAGCTGGAACTAGAGGATTTCAGTTCTGGGATTATTCTTTCTACACTAGAGCTGGATTCTTCGTGGTCTCCCCAAAAAACAAGCAATAAATTAAGTTTACCATCGCTGCATCCTAAAACAACGAGTACCAGAGCTATGGCAAACAAAAATATACGCATAATTTAAATATAGAATTTTTTTTCTATATTTAAATAAATATGCCTATTTTGAGCCATAAATTCCTGTTAATCCTGTTAATCCTAGGTATTGGGGTTCAAATATTTATTTCCTGTACTTTGAAATTTCCTGAAGAAATTGAAATTATCAGTTCAAGCTCGGTAGAAAATTCATCTTCAAGTTCGGCTGCTAACCCTACCAGTTCAAGCTCGGTAGAAAATCGGTCTTCAAGTAGCTCGGTTTTTGATAGCAGCAGTTCTTCTGATAATATGCTTTTATCTTCAAGTGATATTTCATCATCTTCAAGCGAAACTTTATCATCTTCGAGTGATATTCCATCCTCTTCAAGTAAAATTTCATCATCTTCAATTTCATCTTCTTCAAGTAGCATACCCTCCTCGTCAAGCCTTGCCTTATCAAGTTCAAGTGCTTGCACAGCAAAAGACAATACCCAAACTAAATATTGTTCTAGTGGAGTTATGAAGGAATATGGTTCTGTGACTCAAGGAGATCAAACCTATAAAACAGTTGAAATAGGTACTCAAACTTGGATGGCTTCCAATTTGAACTATAAACCCAGTAGTGGGCAAACCAGATGTTATGCAGAGCACAAACCACAGCCCGAACCTCCGTGGCTTGCACCCAACGATCCAAAAGTCAAAGAAAACTGCGATAAATATGGCAGGTTATACGATTGGTCAGCGGCAATGAATTTGTCTGCAAGTTGCAATAACTCTTCTTGCGCAAGCCAAGTAAAAAAACCACACCAAGGTGTTTGCCCAAGCGGTTGGCATTTGCCAGACACCTCTGAATGGAATGCATTGAGAAAATTCATTGAAGCCGAAATTTTTGATAATTGGGAAGATATAGATTTTGGTTGGGATGTTGGCACAAAATTAAAAGCCATTACTGGTTGGAAAGAGACTTCTACTTCAGACAAGGGCGTAGATAGCTATGGTTTTGGTGCCATTGGTAGCGGGTACTGCGTTTCTTGCGACGACAATAGCCTAGGCAGTGCTGTAGGATATTATGAAGGTAAGGAAAGTGAAGCTCACTGGTGGAGTGCCACTGAGTATATCAATAAAAATGTCACCCCAAACGATGCAAAACAAGCCTACAAGAACAAGATAACCAACTCTAAAAAGGTGATGACTCAAGAAACTGAAAAAAAGGGCGAGTATCTGTATTCCGTGCGTTGTGTGAAGAATTAATTAAAAAAATAGGCTTTTCCCTTGACATAATTGAAAAAATTTACTATATTTCTAAGCCATTCTAATTTTTTTAGAGGGAAAGCTGCCCATAGAGGCAGTTTGCTGTTTGGAAAGTAGAGAGAAGAACTTGGTAGATGAGAGAATTAAATGCCATGCTCTGTTAATTCAGAGAACAAAATTGATTTTATAGTCAGCAAACTTATGAAGAGTTTGATCCTGGCTCAGAACGAACGCTGGTGGCGTGTCTGATGCATGCAAGTCGAGCGAGTCGGGGGCAACCCTAGGCGAGCGGCGGACGGGTGAGTAACGCGTGAACAATCTACCCCTCGGTCGGGAACAACCGGCCCAACGGCCGGCTAATGCCGGATATAGCGTTTAGTCGCATGGCTAATTTGCGAAAGATTTATCGCCGGGGGATGTGTTCGCGTCCGATTAGGCAGTTGGCGGGGTAACGGCCCACCAAACCAACGATCGGTAGCCGGCCTGAGAGGGCGAACGGCCACATTGGGACTGAGATACGGCCCAGACTCCTACGGGAGGCAGCAGCAGGGAATATTGCGCAATGGGCGGAAGCCTGAC
>Ga0268262_10003938_pt1 | contig 15669 bp, 13 predicted proteins | sample TergutNc150P3_FD_190354 | JGI IMG/M metagenome (GOLD analysis project Ga0268262, IMG submission 190354) | Nasutitermes corniger P3 segment gut microbial community from laboratory colony in Florida, USA - Nc150 P3 (SPAdes) (version 2) | ecosystem: Host-associated > Arthropoda: Insects >... | reverse complement strand
TACTTGTTGAACAGCACTATGAAAACTTTTTGGAAAGGTTTTCGCGCTTCTCAGTAAATGTCGCCATGCTTTCGCGTTTTGTAGACAAAAAGAAAACGCGCATAATTCTTGAACAGTTAAAAAAAGGAGAGATTGATTTACTAATAGGCACTCACAGGATTATTCAGAGGGACGTACAGTTTAAAAACCTCGGTTTGATTGTAATTGACGAAGAACAGCGTTTCGGCGTAAAAGACAAAGAACGCCTTAAAGAATTAAAAACCAACGTGGACTGCCTGACTCTTACCGCGACGCCGATTCCCCGCACGCTCCACATGAGCCTTGTAAAAATAAGGGACATGAGCCTGTTGGCTACCCCTCCCGGCGGCAGGCACCCGATAGAGACGTTTGTCGAAGAATACGACGACCATTTGATAGCGCAGGCTGTCCGTCGCGAGGTTGAAAGGGGAGGGCAGGTCTTTTTCCTGCACAACCGTATTGAATCGTTAAAAGAGATACGCATTAAGTTAGAACGTTTAATGCCTGAAATATTGATTGAAACCGCTCACGGACAAATGGACTCGCAGGAACTTGAAGATGTAATGCGCCGTTTTATTCACGGTGGTTTCCATGTTCTTGTATCGACTACGATTATCGAGAACGGCATAGATATTCCGAATGTCAACACAATCATCATAGACCGAGCCGACATGTACGGCGTATCGCAGTTGTACCAGTTAAGGGGCAGGGTAGGAAGGTCAGACCGCGTAGCGTACGCCTATCTTTTCTATCCCGAACAAAAAGCGCTTTCTGAGATCGCCATGAAGCGTTTACAGACAATTTCCGATTTTACAGAGCTTGGCTCCGGTTTTAAGATAGCCATGAAAGACATGGAAATCCGGGGAGCCGGAAACCTTTTAGGCAGGGAACAATCCGGCGACATTTATTCGGTAGGCTTTGATTTATATGTGAAACTCTTGGAAGAAGCCGTAAAGCGTCTTGAAGACTCAAATTACGAGTCGGAAACGGAAACCCTGCTTGAGCTTGAATACACAGGCTTTATTCCCGACTCATATATCGACTCGCCCCAGCAGAAAATGGAAGTTTACAAAATGATAGCCGCAATACGCGACAAAGAAGACTTGGAGCGCGTATACTCTGAGTTGCTTGACCGCTTCGGCCCGCTCCCCGATGAAGCCGCGTCCCTGCTCGCTCTTGCCGAAATCAGGATTATATGCCGCCAATTAACAGTCTCGGTACTCAAGGAAAGAGCCGGCGTTGTGCGGATAGAGTTCGCTAAGGCGGCGCGCGTAAATGTAGAGCGTCTTATACGCATGATGCAGCAATCCGCCGGCAAGGTAAAATTAGATCCAAAAAAAGCGAACGTAATTCTGCTTACAACAGGCAGTATCGGTTTGAAAGAAAAGAGCGAATTTATCCGCGAGAAACTGTCGTCTCTCGCGGGCTAGAACGTGTATCCTACGGATAATACTAATGACGATTTAAAAGGTTTAGTATAGTCTTCATCATATCCAATTATAAGTACATGCAATGGAAGGTTGTATTGAAATCCGATATTTCCGTAAAGACCGGGTACATAACTTGTGGTTATTTTAAGTCCTCCCTGTATAACAGGAGAAATAATGGTTGAATTGACTTCATCTTTAATTTTATCGAAATTAGCTTTACTTGGGTAATTATCCGGTTTTCCATAATCGGTATCTCTTATATAAGCTATGCCGAATCTGCCATAAGGAATAAACGCTAAATTGCCTGTAGGGATTGGATAATTTATACTGAATAATCCGCTAATGCTAAAGAAGTCAGTATTTACATAGTAAAAATTAAATCCAAAAAACAGTAAATCCATAGAAAGATAAAAAGCGTTAGCGTCGGGTTTTTTGTCAAAAATATTTGCATATCCGGCTTCCATGTAAATAGTATTGTTTGTATGCAGTTTTTCAGATTTATCTTTTTCTCTCTGTCTCTTGGAAAGAAGGTCTTTATCTCCTCTGGCGACGCTTCCAAAAGATTTAATACGCCAGTTGCCGTATTCGCGTATCCACACTGATTTAGCGTCCTTATTATTTATTGTGAATGTAACGGTGTATTCCTCGCCATCCCCTGTTACATCTTTTACCTCCGCTTTTAGCGCGCCGGAACCGGTTCTTATACTGTCTTCAATTGTCCATGCTACCGCAATATCCATAGCGCCTATCAGGTCTTCGCGGCTTTTTTCTATAAAGGCGCGTCTTGCGGATGCAGGCGCTTTTTTAAACAATTCATCAAGGGCGTATTCCGCGTTTTCGCCTATACAGGCGGTGGATAAATATTCCGCTATATGCGGGTAAACAGCTTTATTCTCTCCAAGTCCTTTAACAAATTTTTCAAGAAGCGCGTCCAAAGCAGCCCTGAAAGTTTCCGGTTTTGGATTCAAAGCGCTGTTAATAAATGGTTGAAGCGTACTTAAAGGAATAGCGTAATTAGCCGCCTGCCTTCTCATGCCGCTTAACGTATTTACTCCGGCTACTGCGTAACCTGAAGGAACATTGCGCTGCGCAACCAAAAGGGGACCGCCTGAATTTCCGCTGTCAACCTGCGCCGTGTGCTGGATATAAGGTCCCATCATGGTTTCATCGGTAATGCCTTTTGGAAATTTTACGGAAGCGTTAGATATCATACCGCGTCCGAACTGCCAGATAGGCGTTATACCAAGACCGGGAAATCCGGCTGAATACGCGTCTTCTCCTTCGTCAACGGTTCTTGTAAGAAAAGTTAAACCCTGCGTTACAAAAGGCTTTTCGCCCGCCGGTATTGCCATGATTGCAAGGTCTGCATCTACATCGGTGGCTATAAGTTTTAAATTTTCTATTTTTTTTGTAGTTCCGTCCGCGCGTTCAAATGTAATGGAAATAGTATGAGCCTGAGAGATAACATGGTTGTTGGTAATAACATATAAATTACCTTTCGCGTCATTATATAAAAAACCAGAGCCAAAAGCGCCGCCTAAAATTATATCAATAAACTTAGCGGAATCTTTTTCATCTTGTTTTTCATATTCTTTTTTTGCTTTTTCAAAATACGCTACAATACCGGGATGATAACTTTGGTTTATTAATCCAACATAGTCGCGCAGAACAGACGCTCCCTGCTGGGCATATATATAAACTGGAAAAATACAAATAAATAAGAATGTAATATAACGCTTCATAATTCTATTATTTACGTTTTCCTATATTACAAAGATAAAATCGATTCATAAAGCTCCTAACGCAATCCCGGTAATTTCGGCGTATTTGCAGGTAATTTCGGTGTATTCGCCGGCAAATTGTCTTTAATGGCTTTTGTCGCCGCATCTGTCGCCTGATCTTTTAATTTCTTTTCAAATTCATCTTTCTTGGCATTAAGACTGTTCTTCATTTGATCTACCGCCGATTTGTCGCCTTTTACTATTCTTAATAGCGTATCAACATCTTCTTTAGAAACAAATCTGCCGTCGATATACTGGTCGATTTTTTCACGTAACGCTTTTTCAATATCAGCAACAGCTTTTTTTACATAAGCTTCCGCGATACTGCGTAACGCTTTGGCGAATAAATCGGCGATATTTGAAGTAATTTTAAATTCATCATTTTGATTTATTTTATGAATGTATTGCATTCCTAAATTGATGTTTCCCGCCTGTTTTATCGCGACATCCATCGCTTCAGCAATAGTTCCATTTGGGTTTACAAGCGCGGCTTGATTTATTCTTATATCTCCTCCGCCGGTGAATCCGCCGTCCGGCTGTCCTACCATTTTTACGGTGAACTCAGACGTACCTTTTAATCCGCCTACGCCTAAACCGCCTAACTGTTCTCCAAGGTTTACAGGGAATCCTTTCCCTGTTACTACCGCGTTAAACCGCTCTCTGGATTCCGTTCTGATATCGGCTTTTCCGTTAAAAATAACATTCCGCAGATTGCCTGTTTCTTCTTTCGCGCCAAAGTCAAGGGTAATAGCGGGTTTATTGTTATCTAACCTATATGTTAAATCAGGATCAGAACTGATATTACGCAAATCAAAAGACCAATTCCATGTGTCAATCGTAAAATCAGACGCAAGTACGCCTAAATAAAACGCGGGATATGTTACTGTTGGGAAAATAACGTCCCTTCCTTTAAAGACAACTTTGGGTTCTTTTTTTGGTTTTTCTTTCTTTTTTGGTTTGTTCGCGGATTGAGCTTTTAACTCATCCAGGACTTGAAGAGCCATAATTCCGTAATCGAGATACTGATTAGCCGCTCCCGAAAGCGCTTCGCGGATAAACGGTTCAACCGCCGCAAAAGCCGCGCCGCTTCCCGGATCTATGTATGATTTTAAATGATTTATATCCGATGTCAGCGCATTGCGCGCATTTGATTCCATGCGGCGCGCTTTATTTATATCTGATTCAATATTGTTTGCAACTGTCGTAATATCATTGGCGGCGGATTGTACCGTATTTACAGCGGTAGTGATTTTATCTATTGTACTCCTGATTGTTTGAACATCGCGCATATCGTTTACGCTGATTTTAAGCAGGGGATCGGTTACTGAACGAAGTTCCTTCACTTTTGCGGAGGAACTTTCTACTTGCGCCTTATATTTTGTCGATGTTTCATCATAAAAACTTATTGCTTCATCATAAAGTTTCGGTGTGCTAAGTTTGTCGAATTCCTGATTCAACAAAGCCATTGCATCAAAGTTCTTTAGATCGACCAAAGGAGGCTCGTCGCTTTTTTCTTTCTCAACTTTTTCTTTCTTTTCTCTCGGCGGTTTGCCGGGTAAAGAGCCTGATACTTTTCTTTCTGTTCCAAAGCGAATAGAGTCCGCGCGAATTTCTTCGATATATACTTTTCCGCGAAGTATCGCCTGCGTTTTAATGCGTATCTCTATTTTTCCCATCTGGAACAGGTTTGTCATTGGTTTGTCGCGGTTTGCCACAGTTATACCGCCGATAGCGATACGTAAAGGAACAAGGCTTAAACGTAAATTGTCAACGTTAGATCTTGCTTCAAAAGCGGCTTCAAACCCAATTTCCATCGCTCTTTCCAAAAGCGGATTCGCGAAAATGGTAAAAAATAAAATTACGGCGGCTGTAATACTCGCCGCAAAAATAATAGGAACTAATTTAACAGGACCTTTCCTATTTTCTTTTACTACTTTTAAAAGTTTTTTTAATTTTTTTACGTCGTCTTTTGTTAAATCGCCGCGGAATATATAATTATCCTCTTTTAGTTCAAAACATGAATAAAGGAATTGCTTGTCCTGCGGATGTTCAATATATTTTGCGTATTTTTTATCAAGTTTATTTTTTTTGATTGGCTTTTTAAAAGCCCACGGCGCTTTTACGGTATTTTGCTTTTTTTCAGTTTCATTTGTCATTTGTCGCTCCTTTTAACCTTTTATCGCGTTGTCAATCGCTGCAAACAAAGGGAATTTTACAATTGCTTGTACAATTTTGGAATTTCTTATTTTTGGACCTAAAGTGTTTCTGTAAATAGGAATTATTGTTATGAATAAAAAGAAAATAGGAAGCCAAAGAATAATGCCTGAAGTTAGCCCGCCCATAACAAGAGTGTTGTTAAATTTTGTGAATGGTACAAACGGCATATTGTAAAGTTTAGTAAAGAAACCTGTTAATGAATCCATATGAAGTACAAACCAGCCTACGCTGTCAATCGGATACGCTATCAGCGGATATAATACCTTTATTATCGCAAGAGCTGCTATTTTCCCTCCGTGATGGTGCGTAAAGAAAAACGATACTAAAAAAAGTACAATCCAAAACGCGTTTCCTACGGGTATAAGACCTAAAAGTATACCCCATGCAAATCCTGCGGCTATCTGGGTTTTACTGACATTCCCATTTAAGGCAAGAATTAATTTTGCAATTCCCTTAATCATGTTAAATTCCTCCTATTTTATTTACTTGCTATAAAAGTACATTTTATGGTAAAATTAAATAGATGTCAAATACCTCCAGACAAACTGATTTTTTTTGTCACGTTCAGCAAATAACAGAAGTTTTTTTAACAAAAAGGGCAAAAATACGTCATGAAAAGAAAGAAAAGCGCAAGGCAAAAAAACCTATTTTAGACTGGCTGGACGCGTTTATATGGGCTGCCGGTATGGTCTTGCTGGCAAATCAGTATCTAATGCAGGCTTACAAGATTCCTTCCGGCTCAATGATAGATACGCTTAACATAGGCGACCATGTTTTTGTCAATAAAATCGTCTATGGTCCTGAATTACTGCCCGGTTTCTTCAAATTGCCAAGCGTAATACACCCAAAACGCAACGATATTATTGTTTTTGAAAATCCCTCGTATATTTCACGAGGGACAGCCTTTGACGTTACACAAAGGGTTATTTATATGCTCACCCTGACTTTTATCGATATTGATAAAGACGAAAAAGGAGAGCCCAGGGTTCATTTTCTTATAAAACGCTCCGTAGGGTATCCGGGCGACAGAATTATTCTGGACAAGGGCGATATAAAGATACGTTTTTCGGGAGAAGATCGCTGGATCGATGAAAAGGATTATAATGCGGCTATGGGCTGGAAACACAATGTAAGCAGATTAATGACGCAGGAACAATACCCGGCTCTTTACGCGGCGGCAAAAGCGGCGGGATGGATTGACGTTAAACTAAATCCTTCCGAGACTTTATTTGCGCAGTCATCGGGAACAAATGAAATACGGTTTCCCGATTATCTTGCCTATGAGAATATAAGGATTGAAACGCTGCGGAAAGCGGCTCCCGCCGATACGCGTTACGCCGCTCTTTTGGCGAAACATCGTCTTGGCTGGTATGTGCCGAAGGGAAGGGTCTTGCCGTTAGGGGATAGCCGCGACAATTCAAGAGACGGACGTTATTTTGGTCCTGTAAAAGAATCAAAAATAAACGGAAAAGGGATGATTGTTTACTGGCCCATATGGCGGGTTGGGAGTATTAAATAGGCGTAATATGTTTGATAAATGGACGCAATATTCATATACAGCTCAAAGAAATCAACAGTACAAACTTATAAAATATATTTCTGTTTTTATTTTTCTGTATATTTTATATAACTGTTTTAGCGCGTTCTTTTTCTCCGTATGGGTTATTGATAATAATACAATGCAGCCGGGAATTAATTTAGGCGACCGTTTATTATTTACTTCTTTTATTCCTCCTTCATGGATTCGTAATAAAAGCGATCAGAATAAATTTCTGTTTAAGCGGGGCAGTATTGTGTTAGTGGATATGGGGCGCTATAGAGAAAAAAAATTACCTTTGCGCGTAATTGACGGGATTGTAAGATTTTTTACGGCGCAAAAAACAAGCATATTTTCCGGGAAAAAACAGTATTACATAAAAAGAGTTATCGCTCTGCCCGGCGATGAAATTTCCATGAGCAATTATGTGTTCAGGGTAAAAGCCGCCGGAAGCGCTTACAGCCTTACGGAATTTGAACTCTCGGAAAAACCGTATCAACCGTATATTCCGCATACGTCGGAATTATGGGATGATTCAATTCCGTTTTCAGGCAATATGGATACAATTGTTTTAGGACATGACGAATGTTTTGTAATATCAGACGACAGAAGCAATACAAATGATTCGCGTACATGGGGAGCCGTACCTACTTCATTAATCACGGCGAAGGCTCTGCTTAGATTCTGGCCCTTTGCAAAGATAGAAATATTTTAAAAAATTGAAAACAAGCGCGTCGCTTTACATTCATATTCCCTTTTGCGCCTCATTCTGCGACTACTGCGATTTTTTTTCCGTAACCGATAATTTAACAGACGATTATATTGATTCTTTTATTACGTCGCTCATTAAAGATATAAATTACCAGATAGAGTATTTTAAAATTGGTGAAATTCCCGCCGCGTACATAGGAGGCGGAACCCCGTCCGTGCTTGGGAAAAAGCTCTCCCGTCTCTTTGACGCATTAAAAGAAATCCCTTTTTTTACGCCGGAAGAATTTACAGTTGAGGCGAATCCTGAATCTTTAACAGAGGAATTTCTTTCAGTCTGCCGGCGGGGCGGAGTAAACAGGCTGAGTCTTGGAACGCAGACATTTCACGAACCTTCGCGCCTTATCGTAAACAGGACGGGGAGCGCCCTTTTACTGGAAGAACGCCTGAAATTGGCATTGCGGTATTTTCCCGGCGCTGATTTATCCGTAGACCTTATGACGGGGTTACCGTATCAAACCGAAGAAACAATCATAGAAGACATAAAAAGAATTCGCGTCTTTAACCCGTCGCATATTTCGCTTTACAGCCTGACTGTGGAAAACAACACGGCGTTGGAAGAAAAGATTCAAAAAAAAGAAATAACAATGCCCTATGGGGATAAGGCTGATTCTCTTTGGCTTTTAGGCTGTGAGTTGCTTGAAAACGAAGGTTACGCTCATTATGAAGTTTCCAATTTTGCCTTTGCCGGGAAGCAGTGTCTTCACAATTTGCGCTACTGGCAGATGAAGAATTGGATTGGCGCGGGTCCTTCGGCGTCAGGCACTCTGATAGACGAGCAAACCGCGACCGCAAAACGGTTTACCTACGCAAAAGACGTTGACGCGTATATAAAAACGCCGTTAATTACTCAGGCGAATTGTGAAGAAATAGACAAAAAAACTCTTTTAAAGGATACAATTTTAATGGGTTTTCGATGCAAGGCGCAGACTGAAAATGAATTATTTAAAAGCAGGTTTGGTTGTTCCGTAGAAGAATGTATACCAAAGACTCTGGCAAAGTGGAAGGACAGGGACATAATGTCCTTTTTGAATACTTTTCTTTCCGACGCGTTTACCGAGTTGGATTTTATTTAAGAAATTTCACACAAAGAACACGAAGAAACAAAGATCACTAAGGTGGGAATAAGGGATTCCTGTTTGAAGACTATGCGTGGACTTTACGAAAAGATAACGGACAACTCCCCCTGATTTTTCTTTGTGATCTTAGTACCTTTGTGATCTTTGTGAGAAAATCTTGCAAAAAAAAAATTATCGAGCCAGAGCGATCTCCGCGTCTGTCTTTCTGATATATTCTGGTCCTGAATAAAGGTTGGCGGTACAGTCGTTAGAAAACAACTTTTTATTTTCCGCAATGGCGATAAGTTCTTTTACATATCCTTTGTTTTCGTTTGCAAGAATAATATTAGCTTTTAAATTCTCAGGCAGGGCTTCATAAAGACTCTTTGAACCATAGCCTGTAAGAATTATTTTTTTCCCGTCTTTTACATACTGAGCAATTTCATCCGTTATCTGCAAAAGCTCGGAATCCTTATCTTCTGACAGCCTGTTTCCGTCTTTAAAAAATGCGTTAAAGTAAGCGTTCTTTCTTGCCTCAATTACCGCAAGTGTAACTCCCTGTTTAGATAGTTTGCCATAGACAATACATTCCAGCGTTGGGACGGGAGCAAAAGGAATGGAAAGCGAGAGAGCAAGTCCCTTTGCGATTGAATAGCCTATGCGAAGCCCCGTAAAAGAGCCGGGTCCGCCCATGCAAAGAATACCGTTAAGGTCTTTCGGCTCAAGACCGGCTTTTTTCATTTGGCTGTCAATTAATTCCATTACAAGCTCTGAGTGCCTTGTTCCCGCTATTGTTTCGCTGACAAAGATTTCTTCATTTTTTGAAACTGCTACGGAAAGAATAGATGCGGCTGTTTCTATCGCAAGTAAATTCATAAACTATCAAGCCCTTTTATTTTTATTGATCTTGAAAGAGAGTCTTTTATTTCAAGATTAACATAAATTGAATTTTTTGGAATTGAATTAGGGATACGTTCGCTCCACTCAATTATCGAAATCCCTCCTGAATTAATTATATCAATGCCGCCGATGTCTTCAAAATCCTTGTCATTATTTAAACGATACGCGTCAATGTGGTACAGGGCAGGGGAGCCCTCCCTTTGGTATTCGTTAATTATTGTATATGTAGGGCTTGTAATATTCTCCGTAAGACCTAAACCAAGCGCTATGCCTTTGGTAAGGCAGGTTTTTCCGCTTCCAAGCGCGCCTGAAATGGCGGCGACTGATCCCGCGCTTAGGGAAGCGGCTATTTTTTTGCCAATGGCAATAGTTTCATCGGGGGAATTAGAAATAAGCTCAATCATAAATTAATCGGGAAGCCCGTCGGCGGCTTCAAGTTCGGCTATATAATGTTTTAACTCTTTTAATAAAGGAACAAGAGGGTAGTCAACAGCGTCAATAAAATTTACATTAAAATCTTTTTGTCCGGTCGGTTTTATTTCCATGGAAAAATCAATGCGATATTCATTTTGCTTGTTATTTAACTCAATAACGGCGACGCTTGTATAGAGCTTCCTGTAGTAAATGGGAACGTCTTTTCTTATCATGTCTTTTAATGTTATAATTTTCATATTTATACCCTTATTTTAACACTATTTCCTTATTCATTGGAATACTCATATACAAAAGAATTTATGGAATTCATTGATTTTTGAGATACTTTAAGAAATTTCATGTGAATAATGGTGTTAACGCCCGTTCTGTTTGTTCTTAGTATCTGCCCTAAAGCCGCTAAAATTATATCGCTTATTTGAAATTCAACCTTAAACATAGCCCCCGCTTTTACGGGAGTCATGACCTTAATTGAACATCCCCCTACTGATATATCAGTAATTGCCCCCTGAAACCTTTTTTTATCCGCTATTAAATGCTGTTTTTTGCCGCTGCCCTCTATAACTACAAGGTTCATTGTACAGCTTAAATTAGCCTGTCTCCTTCTGAAACGCCGCTGTGAAAGGAATCTGACATGGTTGGAATGGGCTAGCATCATTACAGGACGGTTATTTTTGGTCGCGTAGCCTATAACCCTGGTCTCAAATGAAAAGCCTTTATTGTTTTTACTGAAGAACAATACCGTAAGCCTTGTGCCTTTTTGGATTTTTATCTGGCTTCCAAGCACATTTTTGGGAGCTTCCACGTCAATGTAATCGCCTTTTACCGAAACAACATGAAGATTAAGTTTGTCTTTGTTATATATAACCGTAAATGTTGTTTCTTCTTTTATTTGACGCGAGGAATTTAACACTTCCAGCACGCTGTTCTCTATGATATTTCTCGTCGCAAAAAGAACGGCAATTTTATGCTGATTTTCGGCGTCATTCCCCTGCGTTTGATCCAATATTCTGAACGCGCGCCTGAAATGCCTGTCTAAAAGCTCCGGGTTTTTTATGGATCTTTCCGGATCTGTTACCTGATCTGTTTTAAAAACATAATCAAGCATTCTTGTCTGCTCTGGGTCAAGTCCCAGATTTCTCGCTATACGATGAAAGTTAAAAACGGAGAAAATACCCCCGCGCGCGCCCCCCGGAGCGCCGCCCGGGACTCCGGCTGCTCCTTTTTTACCCGCCGGAGCGTTTTTTGAAGCTGAATTGACAATAACAAGAGCGATTACAATGACGGCAATGACGGCAAAAATACCTATCATTTCCGCCGGAGATGTTTTTTTTGAGGCAAAGTTAAAATCTTTTACTGATACATCTAATAAAAAAAACATCAGAAAATTAGTTGTCATTTATCACCCTGTGTTTTTGCCTCTTCCCGGCAGTTACTTAAAATATTTAAATATAATTCTTTAAGTTTTGGAGCGGCTTCATACTCGGCTACGTCTCCAACGATAATAATATCATGTTTTTCATAAGATTCCAATAGTTCAGTTAATATATTCTTAAAATCGCCGAATCCATCCGCTATTTTTTTTGCTTCTTCTATTTGAACGATATATCCTTGAGTGCTTAACTGATAAAAAAGCCTGATTATCTTTTCCGTAATGGCGGCAAAAAGTTGAATTGTTTGAGCCGCTGTAAGATCTTTTCCCGTTTGGATGTCAAGGGGAAGGTTTATAAGCTTGCCGCAAATCTCATTTAAAATCGGCTCAATTTTTACAAGTTCTTTTACCGGCTCGTTTACTTCCCTTTGTATTTCTTCAGTTACCGAACGCAGGGTTTGAAGCGGTATTTCGCCGCTTAAAAACGTATTTTTAAAGTACGAATAAAGGTCGGGCATTTCCTGCATTATAAACAGGGCTTGGGCGCTGTTTTTCCAGTTGTCAAAGAATTTTGCCTTTTCATCAAATTTAAGGTTTTCGTATTCGTCAATATCTTTTAAAAGAGTTTGAAGGCTTGCCGCGGCAAGTTCCGCAACTGCGTTTGTGCTGATATTAAGCTCTTTAATGGATTTAACTTCTTTTTTAAAAACTTCTTCTACCATTCTGGCGCTGACAGCCTGCCCGTCAATGGAAATTTCGCTTAAGCGGTGACCTGAGTTGGCAAGCCATTGTTCAAGCGAGGTAAATACTTCTCCAAGCGTTTTTTCATTATCAAGAGAGAAATCCAGCGTTTTGCCGTTAATTTTGATAATCATTATTTACTGCCCCGGTTTTGCTGGCTGAAATTGTCAAGAGAATTGGACATTTTTTCCATTCGCGAATAGGCGGATTCCATTTTTGCGTATTGCATTTTTAAGTCTTGTTCTTTGGCGGCTAACTGGCGGTCAAGATTGACAATGCGTTTTTCATCCTGAGAAATGCGGGAGTCAATTGTGCTGGTTTTCAGTGAAATAATACCGCCTGTTTCAACAAAAGGTTTTATAATAGTTTCCACATTGTACGCGACTCCCGTATCGGCGATTAAATCGCCTGAAGTGTCGCTTGCGAATAATTCTTTGATGGCGGGTACTTTTGTCTCTAAAGCGGCATCAAGCGCTTTTTCGTCGATTTCAAGGTAACCTCTTAACTGCGACGGATTGTACCCAGATGTTCTTGAGGCGTTAGAGCTGATTCCTATCTGCGCTAAAAGAGCAAGATCTCTTTCCATGCTGGTAGGGTAGGGGGCTGTAACTGTCCGCATAAGGTGGTTTCTTAAATTGTTTAAAGTGACGTCTCCGTTGAAAGCGCCAAGTCTGGTTTTCATCTCGGCTTTTTCATCAGCCGTTAAATATGTCAATTCGTTTATAATTGTGTCGTCTATGCTTGTATTGTACCCTGAGCCAGAATACACGCTTCTTGCTGTTAGTACGTTTATTTCCGCCATAAGCCGATTGTAATTTCCGACAAAATTGATAATGGATTCTTTTACAGCCTCAACATTAGGCGTAATTTTTAACTCAACGGGTTTGTCGGATACGCCTCTTACGTTTATTGTAACGCCGGGAATTAAATCGTCAATAATGTTTGAAGAACGAACAATATCTATCCCTTCCATTGATATTATCGCGTCGCGCGCGGTAGCTACGGCGTTTAACGGTTTTAATCCGCTTGTTGTAGTAGGGTCTAAAATTTCCACTTTGCCGATTGAAACTTCACGATGGGTATTTGAATTTTCAATGTTAAGCGATGTAATAGTTCTGCCGCGCGCGATTTCCGCCAAATTATACTGCCTTGCTGTAGGCGAGGAAGAGTCGGTTATTGCGGGAAGTTTTGCGGTTGTGCCGTCGGAGAATGTAAGATTTAAAACTTCCATGTTGTCTACGCGCTGAGGTACGGACGGCGGAGTAAATTCGGGCAGGGGAGCGTCGGACGGCTTATTTTCAATGGTAATTCCCTCGTAGGTTACGGAGCTTGTCGGTACGTCGGGTCCGGGAGGAGGCTGGGGAATATTAAAACTATCGTCCGTTCCAACTTTTGTTTGAGTTTGAAGACGAAGTACCAGAGGCGAATCGGAGCCGACAGCGATATTTATGGGGAGGGACGCTGAAGAGAGCGGAGCAACCTGTACCATGCCGTCGTTAACCGCTATAGCGTCCGCGTTCTGTCCTGTTTTTCGCACTGTGTTTTCGCTGACAACTATATCTTTTTGAGCGTCGCGGCTGACTTCCATCATTCCGATCTTTGCCGCTAATGTTGAGGCGTCTTGTGAAAAGCCCAGTCTGTTTTCTGAGCCGGTTAATTTGGATTCTATCAAAAGGGAATTTGTTCCCGGTTTTACTGTGATTATGGAAGCGGATATTTTATTTTTGCCGCGGTTATTAATTGTTTCCGCGAAATTTCTTAAAGTGCCGCCGCGGTAATTTATGGATATTTCATCATTACCGACGGAAAAAACGTAAGTTCCCGCGTCAATTTTTGTTTTTTCATCGAGAGGTTTGGAAAGAAACCTGTCCGCCTGAGCGGTTTGTTTTACTGTAAAAAAAAGCGATTGTTCCATCGCTTCCCTGTTTGCGGTAGCCGTAATTACGGATTCATCGGCGCTGCGACCGATTCTTTCGTTAAAGGGGTTTTGAAAAGAGTAGAGTTGGCGGGAGCTGTCGCGCAGTGTATTTATCCGCTTTCCTACTTCCTGCCAATAGCTTTTTTGTACGCGAAGAGTGTCAATGCTGTTTTGAGTTCTGTCTCTGGGGATCCTTTCGATCTTCATCAGATCGTCGACGATCTTTTCAGAGTTGAATCTGCTTTTTACCCCCGGAATGTAAACATCAGACATACCTGAACTCCCCATCAACAGGTAAAACCTGCAAATCCGCGATTAAATAATCGCTTTTGATTAAAACGATCCTCTTAAACTAGACCATTTCATCAAATAACAGACCAATAGCCTCTTTTAGATTACTGTGCAGACGCTGTAATTCCTCGGGAGGAAGCTCCTTAATCACTTTATCGGTTTCTTTATCAATTACCTTGATAATGACCTCGTGAGAGCTGTGATCTACCACAAATTGCAGTTTCCTGTTAAAAGCAAGACCTATTTTTTCCAAATCTGCCGTTGTGGAGTTATGTATTTGAGGTTTTGCTTTTTTTTCCGGTTGATCTGCCGGTTGTCTGACCGTTCTTTCCTGTTCGTGGAAAAGCATTGGCGAGACAGAGTTAAATCCCACACTTGCTACGGACATATTGTACCTCCATGTAAAATACCTGACACACCCTCCCTGTTGTATCATGGCTCTTTTTTCCGCCAATCCCTGGCAGAAAAAAATTGGGCAGTGAAGGCGCGAACTTCACTGTCCTTCCCTAACCGCCTGACCACTCCAGAGTGGTCAGGCAATCAGGGTTCGAATAAAAAGACGACATCCAGAAGTCTCTTAATTCGTATTTTTAAATGATAATGATTATGAAAGCAGTGATAAAACCGATTGCGTGCGAAGATTAGCTTGCGCCAGCATTGCGGTTCCAGCCTGTGACAAGATGGAATCTTTTGTATAGTCAACCATCTTATTCGCCATGTTGGTATCCCTAATGCGGGATTCCGCAGCCTGCAAATTCTCCGCCGCTACCGCTACGCCCTGCGCCGCGATTTCAAAACGGTTTTGATAAGCGCCGAGGTCAGCACGTTGTTTGGAAACAATTTTTAACGCTGAATCTACAGTGCCGATAGCAAGGTTTGCTTCTGACGGGTTGGCAATTGAAATCTTGCCGTCGCCCTGTGCATCATGCAATCCAAGCGCATTAGCTGACATATTGCCAACGTAGATTCTGGCGTTCTGATCCATGTTCGCGCCGACTTGCAACTGCATTATTCTGCCTGACGGTGATTCAGCCGCAAATGCGCCGGTAAGCACATTCATGCCGTTAAACTGTGCATGACTTGCGATACGGTTAACTTCGTCATACAGCTGCGACACTTCGACTTGGATCTGCATACGATCTTCGTCTGAATAAATGCCGTTGGCTGACTGAACCGCTAACTCTCTTAAACGGTGCAGAATATCCT
>Ga0268262_10003937_pt1 | contig 15673 bp, 19 predicted proteins | sample TergutNc150P3_FD_190354 | JGI IMG/M metagenome (GOLD analysis project Ga0268262, IMG submission 190354) | Nasutitermes corniger P3 segment gut microbial community from laboratory colony in Florida, USA - Nc150 P3 (SPAdes) (version 2) | ecosystem: Host-associated > Arthropoda: Insects >... | reverse complement strand
CGGGATCGGTTTTTAACCAAAGATGAAGCCTCCAGACTGCTCACTGCCTTGAAGGAACGCGACCAGGAAACCCACGATTACGCCATGTTGTCGCTGCTTACCGGGCTCCGGGCCGGGGAGTGTCGGGATTTGACCTGGGCGGACATCGACCTGGAAGGCGGCAGCATTTTCGTCAAGGACACCAAAAACAAGCATAACCGCCACGCCTTCATAACGGCGGAATTACGGGAAATGCTGACCCGGCGGGCTCAGGGGCAAAGCAAGACGGATAAGGTTTTCCCTGGAGTGAAATCGGAAATCGGCCACAACGCCTTGTGGTATAAATTTGACCAGACGGTTAGGGAGTTGGGCTTGAACGCGGGTGTCCACGACCGGCGGCAGAAAGTGGTTTTCCACACGCTCCGGCACACCTTCGCCTCCTGGCTGGTCCAGATGGGCACTCCGCTCTACACCGTCAGTCGGCTGATGGGCCATAGTGATATAAAAATGACCATACGCTACGCCCACCTGGCCCCAGATACTCAACGAGCGGCGGCGATGGCGTTGGAAGGAATTTTGCGGCAAGTTTGAATTTTTACGCATGCTGATTTAGCAGTATACAAATAATGTGATATAATAGACTACAATCAACCTAGGGAGACACTAACTCGTGTATACACATCAAAGGAGTTTTTTATGATTCTCATCATCGGTGGCGGTACGGGCGGCGTTGGTAGAAGCTTCATCGCATGTTGCGCGGTTCATTATTTTTCTATAACCCGCAGGGCGACGGTTACGATTATTGACACGGATCCAGCCAATCCCGACGTCAAAGAAATATACGCGAATGGGCATGACACCGTTATTAAGGAACTCTTAAAAATGGACGTTCGGAATACTTGGGTAGAATTCGCCAATTTAATTGAAAAATTGCACAAGCGTACTCAGGTTTTTGTCCTGAATACACACGCATTGTTCAACGAATCCCTCATTGACCATAGTGGAGACTTTTTGAAGGGCATAGAGGATATGCTCAAAAGGCCTAATGTCACCCTCTATGTTTTAAGTACGGCTCGAGATTCCGTTCAAGCCATGGAAGACTACCAACAGGCCTTCCCAAATCGGCATATCCATGTAATTTTGAATGGCTTCTGGGGCCCAGAAAACTCTTTTTCCCTTTATCACGAGTCTTCTGTGAAACGCGAAATTGAGGCTAAAGGAGGCCGAACCATATATTTCCCAAAATTAGACCCCAATTTGGTTGAGGAGATGTTCAACAAAAGAACATCTTTTGACAAGATGCTTAATGGTGCCCTGTTGGGAACTCGTTTAGAGATAGAAGGTTATTTAAGGGAAATTGATAGCATTTTCAATGGTTTGCTTGGCGACGACCAATTGTTGTACCATAAGTAACTTTTGCCGAATTAACTCGTGTAGTAACCGTCTAGGTCGGCTGGCTGATAGTTGGTCAAGGACGTGTTAAGCTGCGCTGGTTAGGGGCTGAGTCGGTTCATCAATGCATAATCGGCAATTCAAGGGCCAGAGCCTTGACTTCTTCCAAGGAGAGTCCGGCAACTTCGGCCAACATTTCCACCAATTGTGTTTTCTGCAACAAGCGCCGAGCCACTTCCCGCCTCACTTTCAGCTCACCTTTCTCCCGCCCCTCCAGCCGCACTTTCTGCCACCCATACTCTTTTCCGTCCTCAAAGGTGTCTTCCCAGCGGGCTTCCTCGTCCCGGCGGAATTTATCCCGCGCTTCGGCTGAAAGGCGCGTCCGCTCATCTTCGCTCAACTCCATGATGACGCCCACGGCCTTGGCTATCTCCGGGCTGGTCTTGGCTAACATATAGAATTCCTCCTTGCTCAGTGAGGGTCAACAATAACCAAGTGACCGTATTCTTCAGCCGGCAGATCCAGAACGGCCATAAGAAAATTCTGCAAAATGTCCAAACGCGTCTGCTCACCGAAAAGCAGCTTGAACACAAAGTCGTTTTTGGGGGATAGGGGTTCTTTGGACACGGCCGAGACTCCTTAGATTTATTCTAACATAGGGCGGCATATTTTTCATCCGAGGCGGATTCAGACTCGCCCCATGCCGGCCAGCCCAAGTTGCCGTTGGCTGGGGAAACGTCTTCGAGCCCAAACCCTGGGCGGTGGGCGATGAAATATTTATTTTCCCCGCGTGATAACATGTTGGTATTTATAGAAAAAAGTTCGTCCCCATGCCCGAATAAAACTCAAACAGCATAATTTTTTGAAAAATTTGTTTTTTGGCCTAAAATAACCAAGGTTGGACGAATCTTTTATCAATAATATCAATATATTAAATGGCAGATTTCTTGCATAACCCTCCCGCGAAGGCTTCGGCCTGACCCACGCTTTCAGCGTGATTATCTCTATTCCAAAGGAGGAAGCTATGTCCAAAAAGCAAGAAGAAGAGTTCCGCCGACTGACGGACCAAGCCCTGAGGGTGGCTCTGAGTCTGGCGGATAAAAAAGGGGCCCGGGGTATGCCGCCCCCACATGCTGAACAAGCGTTGCACCATACGGTGGTGGCTTTTCGTTACACGGCCTTGGCCCTGAGCGAAATCTTCAAATCCGTGCCTAGGCGCATGGGCGAACCGCAATCCTAAAAATCTTATGGCCCCGGCGGGCGGCTACTTCGTTTGTTGGCACGCACGAAAAGAAAGCCCACGGCGCCGAGACCATAAGCTCTGAAGGCGGAATCAATCAACGATGACGGTATTCCCAAGGCGGCGTTGGGTCATGGTAATGCCACAGGCCGATACCGTTTTGTCGGGCCTTGGCCTCGTCTTCAAGCCATTCTTCGCAGTCGGGGATATGGCAATAGGCGGTATAGAGCCAAGCCGCCCCCGAGCTTATAAGTTTTCGGTTCAGGGGTTCTTTCTCAATCAAATAAATAAGCGAGACCAAGCGACCGTAACGGTCGTGGTCAATGGTCTTTAACAATATGGTTTGGCCTTCCAGGTGTGAGGCTAAATATTGGGTGGCTTCCGTTCCATAAGCCTGGTTCTTTTCCGGGGCGTCCAGACCATAGAGGCGAATACGATGCTCCTGCCCGTCTTCCGCTTCCACTACTATGGTGTCGCCATCGGCCACTCGAACCACATGGGCGACCATTGTCGTCCCCCTGGGCCGGGCCTCGTCTCCTTGGGCTTTCTCTTGAAAACAGAAAAATAAAAAAAACGCCAAGGCTGATAAGCCCAAGACAGGCCAAAGAAAACCCAGGCCAAAGCGTATAAAGCACCGCCTTAGTCTAGTGGTGAGGTTTTTCATGATTTTTTATTTCCCGGTCCGACTTTAGCTACTTTAGGGCGGCGGCCGATACCCTGGCCGCTCCGGTCCGCTTCGCGACCCTTTGTTTCGGCGCGCCGACCTTGCCTTCCTTTCTCTTACTGACCTAGGGAGAAGGCCAAGCGGAAGCCCAGGTCGAAAGTGCTGACATCCGAGATAGTGCTGCCCCGATAGGCCGAGCGGCAATCCTCGGCGGGGCCGGTGAAACTGCCGCCCCGGAAGACCCGAGCGGAGCGATTGGCCGGCCCGGTCGGCTCCTTCACCTTTCCCTCTTTGTTGGTTTCAGCCAAATCCTGCACCCACTCCAAAACGTTCCCGTAAATATCATATAAACCCCAGGGATTGGGTTCCTTTTTCCCCACCGGATGATTCTTTCCCTGAGAATTTTCATTAAACCAGGCATAATCGCCTAAATCGGCCGGGTTGTCCCCAAAAAACATTTCCGTCTCAGTCCCGGCCCGGGCCGCGTGTTCCCATTCAGCCTCAGTGGGCAGGCGATACTTATTCCCGCCTTCCTTCTCGTTTAATTTCTGTATGAAAATCTGGATGTTATTCCAAGAAACCATCTCCACCGGATCTGTCCGACCCTTGAAATAGGATGGATTTTTGCCCATGACCGCCACCCATTGTTCCTGGGTCACTTCATACTTGCCCAGGTAAAAAGGCTGGCTTATGGTCACCTCCCGGGGGACAACTTCATCAAGCTCGTTCTGCTTCCATGCAGTTTTGAACTTGCCGGCCGGAATAAGCACGAACTCCATGCCGATGCTGTTGGTGAAAGTCTTGTCCTGGGCTAAGGCCGCCCCACCCGGAACGCCGGCGAACAAAAGGCTAAACAGGAAGAAACTGTAAAACCACTTCATAAAACACCTCGCCTTAACCTTGATTTGATATTATTCCGGGGCCTCAAACCAAAGGTTCAAGGCGCCCATGTTATCGTTATTGGACAAACTACAGGCTCCTTTATTGCGAAATGCTGACAAAAAATTCGCCAGGCCTATTATCGACCTTCGTCACCTTGAAGTTTATCTCTCCCATCTTATCGGAGCCGAGATGTTTATAGCTTACCCTTGCCGAGCAATATTTAATATTGCCCTGACTGGATTGAGTGCTTGCACTCAACACGCGCACCCCAACCAAGCCTCCTTGGTCGTTGAGTATTTTAACCAAGGTGCTTTTGACTTCTTCGGCTGAACAGGCAGGCAATTTATTCCCCAAAACTTGGTTATTTAGGAAATATGAGGTGCCGACCAAGAGGGTTAGGCCTATGATGGCCGCCAAGAAACTTGTGCCTCCGCGGTTCCGTAATATGATTTTCGTCTGCTCCAGGTCTCCTTGGGTTATGGAAAGAGCTCTTTTAATTTCAAGCCCTGTGGCACACCAAAGCCATTTCCAACCCATCAGACCGGCCGTCAAAAAGGTGGCGGCGAAATAACCAAAAAAGAACTCGGTATGGTTTTCAAAAGGTGCCAAATGAAAAATAATCGACGGCAGAAGGGCCACGGCGATCAAAAAAACCAATACCGGCCAGTAACGGTAAAGTTTACGGCCAGGCATCCATATCCCGAGAAAAAAGGCCGCCCAGACGTTGAAGCCTCCAAAGCCCCCGGCGTCCAGCTTGGCCATGATTTTGGCGTGTTCTTCGGCATTTCCCTTGATTTCGGAATTTCCCTGGAGATAGACTTCCCTCAGAGCTGTCAGATCTTCCGGGGAAAGTCCCGGCACCATACCCCCGAACCCGCCGCCTACTGTTTGATTTGAAGCGCTTGTAAAAGTCATTTTCGTCCCCTCCATTTCATGCAAAGTTAGTTACTTTGTCATATTAAGCCACGCATATGGCGGCGAGGTAAAACAACGAACACGGTCTTAATTCAAAACCCGTGTCAGTCGCGAGGAATGTGCCCAAGGGTCCGCTAAAGCCTAACGGCCCATGCCGTGGCTGGCCGGAATATTCTATGTTGTGCTCCGGGCAATTAATCAGCGCCATCGGTCTGCTCATTAAGATCGCTCTTGATGGAGTTAAACACTCTACGATAAAAGGCCATCCACTTTTCCCGATCATCTCCTTTGGTTCCCAAGCCTAAGGCTCTGACCTCCAGCCCCAGGGCGGACATCAGTTCCAGGATTTCGGCCTCCGGCTCTTGGCTGGCAGGGCAGAAATAGACAATCTTATTTTTGGTGATTTTGGGGTGCCGCAGTTGATATTGGAGTCGATAAGTCAACAGCCACCACAAGTCTATTTCCATTAAAGACAAAGACAGCCCGATGATGTATATATGATGGGTAAAAAATAGGGTCAGCCAGGAATCTGCTTCTCGCTCCAAAGCCCCAGTCGGCTTTTCAAGAAAACGGTTAATGTAAGGCCCTCCTGGCAATTTTTCATGTGGCTTGGTCAGAAAATGGCGCATAGCGCCCATTTGAGCGCAGTAGTGTTCAAAGCCCAGGCATATTGATTCCGACGCCTCGATTTCACCGTGGATATGCCAGACGACTTTATCGGCTTCCCGTAAAAATTGGCCGCTCGGCGTTATTTTGCGATAGAGAGAATATAGTTTTTCTTTGGTTTTTTCCGGCGACTTCTCGCGGCGGAATTTCGGGTTGACGGCTTTTTCCAGGTTGTAATCGTAATTGGTAGTCAGAATATGTTTGACCGGCAGGTTGGTGAACTCGGACAGCAAAGGCCAATCTTTGACCGTTGATACGCTCTTTTCAATACAATCTCCAAGTTGTTTTTTCAATTCACTTTTAGAAACGGCCTCCTCGGCATAATTTTTGTTTCTCTCGCTGTAAATCCGTTCAAACGCCAAAGGCCAGGAAGATACATCACCAAATGTCTTTCTATGGTTTTGTCTTTTGTCACCTGCCAAAGAGTGCATCAAGCCTGCCAGTTCCATTGCTCCGGCGAGCCGATTCAAACCATTACCCAACAATAGTGAACTTTTCATAATTCACCTCTTAGGGGCGTCGGCCGAAACCTTGGCTGCTCCGCTTCACTTCGCGGCCTTTGTTTCGGCGAGTTGCCTCTGCCCTTTCCGGCTATTACTGACCAGGGGAGAAGGCCAGCCGGAAGCCTAAGCCGCGGCCGTGTTCTTCCGGCGGATTCCATTCACGGTAGGCCGACCGGCAGCGTTCGGCTTCGAACATCCCACTGCCGCCCCGATAGACTTTGTATGAGCCGTGCTCCGCCCCGGTCGGGTCCGTCACTTCTCCCGGTTGGTATTCTTCATAAGTATCCATCACCCATTCCCAGACGTTCCCATATATGTCATACAGCCCCCAAGGGTTGGGTTTCTTTTCCCCTACTGGATGAGTGGTTTTACTGGAATTGTCCTCAAACCAGGCATATTCGCCCAAAGCCGCCGAGTCATTACCAAAAAACCATTTCGTCCCAGTCCCGGCCCGGGCCGCGTGTTCCCATTCCGCCTCCGTGGGCAAACGATATTTCCCCCCGCCTTCCTTCCGGTTCAGTTCCCGGATGAAATTTATCACCTCAAACCAAGACACTCGTTCCACCGGTTGTTTCCATCCTTGATGGTAGGATGGATTATTGCCCGTGACCGCCGTCCATTGCGCCTGGGTCACTTCATACTTCCCCAGATAGAAAGGTTTGCTTATGGTCACCACCCGGGTGATAGCTTCATCAAATTCGTTCGAGCCAAGTATAGTGATGAACTTGCCAGCCGGAATGAGCACGAACTCCATGTCGAAGCTGTTGGTGAAAGTCTTGCTTTGGGCGTGGGCCGCGCCGCTCAAGAGGCCGGTGAACAAAAGGCCAAACAGCAAGAAACAGTAAAACCACCGCATAAAACACCTCGCCTTAACCTTGATTTGATATTATTCTAGGGCCCCAAACCAACGGCTCAAGACGCCTTGGTCTATCCCGCCTGGATACCAGGCATAAAAAAACCGCCCAGGCAAGGCCGAAAAGCCTTTCGCGGGCGCGCGGGGATATTAAGGGGATTTTCTGAAAAATACCCCTGATCTTATTGTGTTTTTTAGCTAAAGGCTCAGAAGCAAAGAGAGAGAGAGAGAGAGAGAGAGAGAGAGAGAGAGAGAGAGAGCAAGAATCGGGCCAAGGCCGCAAACCCGGCCAAGACTGGAGAAGCCGGCCTTAAACCGAACCATTCAGGCAAAATGACTGATGCCTTGGACATTTAATACCCTTCGGCCCAACCAGAAATTCGGGAAATTGAATTTTAGCTGAAAAAACCGAATAAGGCAAATGAAAAATCTCTGGCCGGAAGATAAAGTTCAGGCGTTGCCTTGGTCCATTCCGGCGGGTCGTTATAGCCAGACTCTCGCGGTCCCGGCGTTGAGCCCTGTGGGCGAATAAGCCCCCGCTGGGTAGCGGGCAGGATGATGAGGTGGGACCACCTCATATATCCTGCCCAGAACTCCTATTGTTTGAATCAATATGTTTTGCTATCGCCGATAAAAAAATTAATATTTTACCGGAATCTAATAAAATCTGGCTGGTTGTCTTATGTTGCAACAGGTTGCGATAACCACAAATTCAGTCGTCTTGCAATAATACATCATGCAATAACGTGGCTTCGGAGGCTGAAAAAGCCGGCGGGAGAGGGATGAGACGCTTTAGGGGAGCCAATTTCATACAGTAATTAACTTCTAAATCTGTTTCAGTAATTTAATGTAGAATCTCAGATTTATAAAATCCATTTTTGAGGCCAAACAGAAAGGCCCCGGCCGGATTTTCGGACGGGGCCTTGACGCGATTGAGGCGATTACTTTTGGGCGGTCTTGGCCTTTTTGGCGGTGGCGGCGGCCTTCTGGCTTTTTCTTGCCTTGTCGTGATTGGACGCTTTCTTTTCGCCTTTCAGGGCGGCTTCCGCTTTTTTAGAGGCCAGATCCTTGGCCAGCAGAAACATATAGGCCAAATCCTGATTCAGCACCACGCTCATGCGTTGGGCGTCCGAAATAAGGACTCCTTGGGGCTTCCCGGTGTTCCTCACCTTGGTCCGCATGGATTGCCAGCGGTAGCTGGCCACCCGGGGGCTGGACTCGGGCCAGACCAGCCGGGCGAACTCGGCCTGGCCCAGGCCCTGGTCCTTGGCGAATTTCGCGGACAGCTCCACAAAGCTCTCCATCAACAGTTGGTCATAATTTTTTTGTTGTCCATGGGCTTCCATAACTGGAGCCTCCTTTCATTTTCTTGACCAAAGTATCATTAATTTACTCGCCAGTCAAGTTTTTTGCCTCTTGACAATCACAGTAAAATACTGTATTAAGTTTTCAGGCTATGCCCACATATCTCCAGCCAGAAAGGAAACCACATGGCCGCTTCAAATCGTCTGGCCCGAAACCTGGGCCGAATTGAACTTTTGGCCGTCCGGGCCAAGGTTCAGGAACTCTTTGACGCCGGTTATGACCGGCGCAAAATTCACACCCGCCTGCGGGAAGAAGGAACCATAACCATGTCCTACGCCACCTTCTGTTTTCAACTCAACAAACTGGGCTCCGCTGAAGCGGTGAAAGCCAAGCCCGCTCCGGTCCCTTCGCCCAAAATCGCCCGGGCCGACAAGGCCGAGCCTTTTTCCATCGTACGTCCCAATATTCGGGATTTAGTGTGAGGTGTATTATGGCCAGCAGTCATTTCGTCATGCAGGGCAAGGGGGGCGTTGGCAAGTCCGTGGTCGCCTCCCTCTTGTTCCAATTTTTCCAGAAACGCGGATTCGAGGTCTTTGGTTGCGACACCGACCCGGTCAATTCCTCTTTCGCCGCCTATAACAATGTTGAGGCCAAAATCCTGGACATCATGGAGGGCGACGATATAGCGCCCGGCCGTTTTGATGAAATCATAGATTACATTTTCACCCTGCCCGAAAACTCCCGCTTGGTGGTGGACATAGGGGCCTCTTGCTTCGTGGCCCTGTGTTCCTACCTGAAAAAGAACGAGGCCCTGGATTATCTCAGGCAAAACGGCCATGAAGTAACCATTCATACGGTCATCACCGGCGGGCCGGCTATGCTGGAAACCCTGAATAACCTCCGGGCTCTGGCCCGGCATTTTTATGATGTGCCCCTGGTGGTCTGGCTAAACACCTTTTTCGGGGAAATCAGCCTGGACGGGGAGACCTTTGAAAATTTCAAGGTCTATCGGGAAGTGGCCGCCTCGGTGAAGGCGGTCGTTGAAATGCCCAAGCTGTCCGAGCTGTTCCAGCGTTCTTTTTCTGAAATGCTGGCCCGTCACGGCACTTTCGAGGAGTCGCTGATAAATCCCGAGACCAGCTTCATGGGCCGCCATCGCTTGAACAAAATCTGGCAGGATTATCAAGACCTCTTGGACCAGGCCCGTTTAGTGCCTGAACCTATGGCCACGCTTACGCTTTTTCCGGCCCGGGAAGCACCGTTATCCGAGGATGGTTTATCGTAAGACGGCTGAACGGGTGACTGTCGCAACTTGTTATAACGTAGGCCAGCCAGCCGGAATTTGTTGTATTCCGGCTGAATCGAATATGTTTGTAAAAGCGTTGGCCTACGTTATTAAATCAATGAACCGGAATTCAGCGCAGGATAGTGAAAATGCCGGTAAGCATTTTCAATCCTGCCCGCTTCCCAGCGGGAGCTTATTCGCCAAGGCTCAACGCTGAAAAGAAATTTTCGTTAGGCGCGTTTGCTTTTTCAAGGTCAACCCTAATCTGGCAGGAGCTTTAAACGTGTCTTTGGTTCCAGCTTGCATAGAAGCCTTGGGCGAATCTTATGTTCGCTTATGGGAGCAGTTATCAGAGTTTCCCACCCGCGATGAAGTGTCGGAGCGTATTCGTATTTTCAAACCCCGCAGTTTGGCAAACTTGGACTGCAAGGGGCGTGGCCCGGCCGGCCGCCAGATTTTCGCGGGTAAAATCTGTTATCCCCGTAACGAAGTTGTGGCCTGGCTCGCCGCTTTGGCCAAGCCGCCCAAATCCCGTAACTCCAGAAGTCCGGCGTTGACAACTCCGGCCTCCGCCTCATCTGAGGCAGAAAGGAAATAATGATGCGCCTGACTGTAAGGCATATTAAAAACGCCCTTGACCATCTCGGCCGGTTGCGTCCGACTCGCTTGAAGCTGAACGCGAAGCGCAACTTTTCTCTGCGGGAGGCTGTGTTGCTCATGGCCCCCAGGCTAATGAAGATGAAGGAAATGGGATTTACCTTCAAGGAACTGTCGGCCGCTCTGGCCGAGCGGGAAATCGTCATCAAGGCTCCGACCTTGAATCGCTATTTGAGCGAATATCACGCCGAGCAGCAGAACAGTATCGCCGCTGAAGCGGCGGCCAGGAAACCGCCCAAAATAAAATCCGTGCCGCCTGATGGAACAAGATATGTTCCGGCATATGCGGTTCAAGTCTCCACCACTAACCGCGCAGAAACAGCGGCCACTTTCAAGCAGCCTACAAAAAGTACCCGTTATGACAAGCGAGGCAAGGTGGGGGCACTATAATAAAAGCAATAAAGTCATGCCCTCTGGCTCTTGCAGGGGCATGACTTTACATACGTTGTGAATTGTTGTATAAAAAAATATCGTCATGAAACGTATAAGGAGGAATAGAGAAATGTTAAACTTTTGGATATGTGGCACCATTACATTAAGAACTCCAACCTATGCAATAATAAGTTACTATGACGGAAGCGATAAAAATTATACTATTTTTTTCGATTATAAATATAACGAGCCAATTGCCAAAATAATTGACTCTTATACCGAAGATTCCGAAGTAATAATTTGCGGCGAAAATCTACGCAAGTGGGAAGATATGCAGACAGAGTATGAAACTGATTTTTGGGGACGCGCAATTTATGTAGACTTAATAGCAAGCGGTAGAAGACCTCGAATGAAAATGGAGCCTGTGAATACGAGAGAATTTTGGGAACTGTATTATGCAGCGATCAAACGCTGTCTCGAATATTTATACAATAAAGCAACTCCAGACGACGATGATTCCGGTTTTTCGCCTCGCGGCCCCGGCTAATGCCTTCGTAGCCCGATATGGTTACGCTCGGTAGTCAAAAGGGTCTTAATACGAGCAATACCGATCAAGTTGGTATGTGAAGTCATATTTAAAAGGGTGTGAGGCGGCTTCACCCCCTTGGACCTAAGGCCGGCCTGGATTCCCTCGTAAATATACGCCTTGATTTTTCTCTCAATCATGGTAATTTAAAAAAAATGTGTTAGGCTGATTCAAAAATCAAACGCGGAACTGGTGAAGATGTCAGCCAGCTTTTTTACGATGGCCGCCCGGTCGAGAGAACAAGCCCCCATTCCACATCACTACCCGCCATATTCCATCATCGGCAAATGTAGTAGATGGATAGTATAAAAATATAAATTCCAGAAAAATATCGTTTGCGCTTTCAGCTTAACTTACTTAAAATGTTGCCCTTATTGTTTCGGGGCGGCCGTTTATCAAAAGTATTTCGCCGGAATGACGGGGGCTTGCGCGGCGGAATGAAGGGGCCGGCCGCGCCCTAGCCGCCATCGCCCGGCGTTCGTCCGCTTCTTCGCGGGCGCTTAAAGTGTTACGGGGTAACGATCAGGTTATGGTCCCGGCGGGGAATGACCTCGCCCACCATAGAGGACGGCGGATCCAAGGCGGCCAGGTCGGCCAGGAGAGCCTCGGCGTCGTCAGGGTGAACGCTTAGGAGCAAGCCGCCGGAAGTCTGGGGATCCAGGAGAATTTCCTCCATGGGCATGGCCAGGCCGGACCAGCTGACCTTGTTTTGCAAAAAGTTCCGGTTTTTGGCCCCCCCGCCGGTGATCAGGTATTCGGCGGCCAGCCTTTCCGCTTCCTTGATATACAAAACCCGGCTGGAGTCCACTAAAATGGAGTAGCCCGGCGAGACCATTTCATTCAAGTGCCCCAAAAAACCGAAACCGGTGACGTCGGTGCAGCTGTGGAGGCGGTAGCGGCTGGCGATCTCAAAGGCGTATTTGTTCAATTTCCTCATGCTGTCAATCGCTTGGCCATAGCTTGATTCCGAGGCTTCCCCGGCCTTGTAGGAGGTGGTGACCAGGCCCACTCCCAGCGGCTTGGTCAGGATCAGGCGGTCGCCGATGCGGCAGCGGTTGTTATACATGATTTTATCAGGATGCACGACGCCGGTCACGGAAAGGCCGTATTTGGGCTCCTTGTCGTTGATGGAATGTCCGCCGCAGAGGACGCCGCCGGCCTCCAGGACCTTGTCCGCCCCGCCCCGGAGGATGGCCCCCAGGACGGCCGGGTCCTCCTCTTCCGGAAAACAGACTATGTTAAGCGCGGAGACGACCTTGCCGCCCATGGCATAAATATCGCTCAAAGCGTTGGCGGCCGCTATTTCCCCGAAAAGATACGGATCGTTCACCATGGGCGGGAAAAAATCCAGCGTGCTGATAATGGCGAGATCCTCGGACAGCTTATAGACCGCGCCGTCGTCTGAGGTGTCGAAGCCCACCAGGAGATTGGGGTCCTCGGACCTTTTGATGTTGGAAACAGCTTCTTTCAGGAGCCCCGGCGGCAGTTTGGCGATGCAGCCTCCGCAGGAGGTGAACTTGTTCAGGTTTCGCGTATCCATGGCCCCACTCTCAACCGGCCGATAGGAGCCGTCCGGCGCCAAGGCGTAGCACCGCTCCATATCCTCATGGTCTTTTAAATTTGGCGCGCCCGCGGCTTCAAAGCGCACGCAAACCCCGCAGGAAGAACTGAGTTCACGCGGGACCGGCTTCATTTTTGCGGCGAGGCCGTTTTCCCGGCAATGCTTATGAAACCGCAGGGCGCCGAAATGGGTGTGAAAAGTCGCCAGGAACTCCATTCACCCTATTCTTTCGAGAGGGTCACGGTGAACTGCCCGCCGCCGCCGTCCACCCTGGCGCGGAAGCCTTTGGATTGGGCGAAACGGCGGCAATTTTCCACGCAGGCCTGGTTGTCCGCCAGGAGTTCGATTTCATCCGCCCCGTCAATCACCTGTTTAAGCCTGATAACCGGCTCCGGGCAGGAGAGGCCTCGGGCATCCAGGATTTTCTTCATGCCGAGGCCTCCCGGGTGGATTTTGAGGCCCCTGTGTTCAGGCAGGCGATGGCGAAAATTATGATGACGCAGATCACGAAGGCCACCCGGCCATTGGCCGTGGAGCCGCCGGCGGCCTCCGCGGATTGAGCCGCCGAGGCCAGGCTGAAATTATGGCTGATGGCCGCGCCCACCAAAAAGCCCAGCACGGTCACCCCGGAATCGCTGTTGCCGCTGCCGGCCAAGATCAACTGACGCAGAGGGCAACCGCCCAGGAGGACCGAGCCGAAACCGACCAGGTACAAGCCCAGGATATTCCAGAGCCAGTCGGAATGGGCAATGGGCTGCCCGGCCAGGCCTAATTTGAAATGGCCGGTTATGAGATTGCCGGCCAAGACGGTGGCCAAAAGGACGAGAAAACAGGCCAGCATGCGAAATTCCTTGAACAAGACCGCATCGCGGAGGCCGCTGATGAAGCAGAGGCGGGAATGCTGGGCCACCAGGCCGATAATGAGCCCGCCGGCCAGGGACAGCCAAATCGGGGCATGCCTTGAACCGGGGCCGGAGGTGCTGAAAAACAAGAAGGCCGGGGCCGCGAGCAGTAAAACCAGCAAGAGCGCGCTCACCGCCGGGAGGCCCAGGCTTTCGGCCACCGGCTGTTCATGGGCGCGTCTAAGCGAAAAGCCCCGGTTCAAAAAGGCCACGCCGGTCAAGATGCCGCCGGCGAAACCGATGAGCCCGATGGCGGCGTTCATGTCGCCGCCGGCTATGCGCAGGACCAGGCGAAAGGGACAGCCCAGGAAGATAAGCGCGCCGACCATGACGCAAACCCCGAGAACAAAGCGGGTGAAGGGCGCCGAGCCGCCGGTGGGGGAGAATTCTTTCTTGGCCAGGCCGAGGAGCAAGGCCCCGATGATGATGCCGATGATCTCCGGCCGGAGATACTGCACCGGCGCCGCCCGGTGGAGGCCCAGGGCCCCGGCGGTGTCGCGGATGAAGCAAGCCACGCAGACGGCCATGTTGGGCGGATTGCCCGAAAGGCCCAGCCAAAGGGCCACCAGGCCGACAATGATTCCAGCCAGGACGAGGACAAAATTTTGTTTCATTTGGCAGTCTCCTTCCAAAATAGATGAGTGAAAATGCGGAAATATATTATACATAAAAAAATCCGAATTTTGAAATTCGGATTTTAAATAAATGGCGGGGTATTTATCTGGCCTTGTCAATCGGACCATTGTTCATGCACGAATATGGATCTTCGGCTCAGTTCCCCGAAGATATCCTCCGGCTTGAAGGCTTCCTCGGGAATCAGGACCCCGGTTTTTTCCACCCGGCCCCGGGCCAGGTATTCGGCCGCGATGGCCAGGGGAATGCCGACGTTTCGGGTATAGGCCCGGAGGCCGGCCCAATCCGGCACGCTGCCGTCCGAGGCCGGGTGGGTGTGGGTCAGGACCGCCCGTACCGGCCGACCGGCGCGGAGGCCGGTCACCTCGACATGGAGGGCGTAGCCGTACAGGGGGGTTGTCCGGCCGGCCTCGCAGCCCAACAGGTAGTCCCCGATGAGCGACATGAGGCCGGCCTGGGCCCCCTTGAAGCTGACCGTGGGATTTGAGAGCAAGCCGTATTCGTAGAGCCCCTTCAAGAGGGCCATGTTGGGCGCCGGCCAGGTCCCGCGGACTTCGATGAGCTTGACGCCCTTGGGCTTCAAGGCCCTGGCCAGGGTCACGGTCTCGGAATGGGGGATTATGTATTGGACCGTTTCCCCGTAGGGTTCGGGCAGGAGAATCTTTTTCGGCCTGGAAAAGGGGGGGACCTGGAGCATACGGCCGTTTTCAAACACCACCCGGGACGGCAGATCCGGAGCGTATTCATAAACGGTCGTTTCCAGGATGGCCGGGGAAAAGGCCAGGGGGCGGAAAGCGCCATGGGAAACAAAGACCTCGTCAACCAGGTCCATTTGCCCGGCGGCCCGCATGGCCATCATTTGGGTGAGGCCCGGGGTCATGCCGAAACCGGGCACGCAGGCCCGGCCGGCGGCCTTGAAAAGATCGGTCCATCGGTTCTCTTCCCCGAACCCGTTCAGGTTGACCCCGTGGCAGCCGGCCCGGGCTATGCATTCCGTGGAATGGCCGTTCAAGCTTATTCCGGTCCCGTCCATGACCACGTCGAAGCCCCGCATCAGGGCGGCGGTCTCAGGGACGTTCCGCGCGTCCGCCCTGACCGCCGAAAGGCGCGGATCGTTGAGCCATTCCAGGACCTCCAAGGCGGCGGCCAGGTCGTAATCGCCAATGACGATTTGCTCGAATTCCGAATGGGCCGCCAGGTCGTGAACCGCTTCGCGAGAGATGCGGCCGGCGCCGCCCAGGCAAAAGACTTTCATTTTTTCAACCTTCCTTCAAGTTC
>Ga0268262_10003936_pt1 | contig 15680 bp, 14 predicted proteins | sample TergutNc150P3_FD_190354 | JGI IMG/M metagenome (GOLD analysis project Ga0268262, IMG submission 190354) | Nasutitermes corniger P3 segment gut microbial community from laboratory colony in Florida, USA - Nc150 P3 (SPAdes) (version 2) | ecosystem: Host-associated > Arthropoda: Insects >... | reverse complement strand
TAAAAGAAAAAGTACAATCGTCTTGCGATGTTATAGAGACCATTTCGGAAGATGCAAAAAAGATAGCGCACAAATAGGTTGTAAGTGTACAATCCTAAATCTGCTATAGCTACGGAATTCATAGATAATCAAGAAATTCTTGACTCTTTGGAATATGCCCAAAAAAATGGGAATAACCGAGAACTTATCAGGGAAATTTTGGATAAAGCGCATAAATTCAAAGGAGTTTCTCACCGCGAAGCTATGGTTTTGCTGGAATGTACGGATGCGGAATACAACAAGGAAATTGAAGACTTGGCAAAAAAAATCAAGGAAAAATTCTATGGAAATCGCATAGTTATATTTGCGCCTTTGTATTTATCCAATTATTGCGTAAATGGTTGCCTATATTGCCCATATCACCTTAAAAATGAAACCATTAGAAGAAAAAAATTATCGCAAGAAGAGATAAAGCGCGAAGTTATAGCCTTGCAAGATATGGGGCATAAGCGTTTAGCACTAGAAACCGGAGAAGACCCAGTTAATAATCCCATTGAATATGTTTTGGAGAGCATAAAAACCATTTACAGCATTAAGCACAAAAACGGAGCTATTCGCCGCGTGAATGTGAATATTGCTGCGACAAGTTTGGAAAATTACAAAAAATTAAAAGATGCGGGCATTGGAACGTATATTTTATTTCAAGAAACCTATAACAAAGACAGCTACGAAAAATTGCACCCAACAGGACCCAAGCACGACTACGCGCACCATACCCAAGCGATGGACAGGGCAATGGCAGCGGGCATTGACGATGTTGGAATTGGAGTGCTGTTCGGTTTGAATTCATATCGCTATGATTTGGCGGGGCTGTTGATGCACGCCGAGCATTTGGAGGCGGTTTTTGGTGTTGGCCCCCATACAATTAGCGTTCCGCGTGTTCGTGCTGCCGATGGAGTTAATCCCGATGATTTTGGAAATGGCATAAGCGATGCTCTGTTTGCAAAAATAGTTGCAATTATCCGCATAGCCGTTCCATATACCGGAATGATTATTTCTACTAGAGAAAGCGAGCAATCAAGGGGGCACGTTTTAGCCCTTGGCGTATCTCAAATTAGCGGCGCATCTTGCACCAGTGTTGGCGGCTATGCAGAAAAAGAAAAAGCCGAAAACAATACCGCCCAATTTGAAGTGATAGACAACCGCCCCTTGGATGAGGTTGTGCAATGGCTATTAAATATGGGCTATGTGCCAAGTTTTTGTACCGCCTGCTACCGCCAAAACCGCACCGGCGACCGCTTTATGAGTTTGGTGAAAAGCGGTCAGATTGCAAATATTTGTCCTTCAAATTCCCTTATGACCTTAAAAGAATATTTAGAAGACTACGCGAGCGAAGCGACCAAAGCCATTGGCGAAAAGGTAATTGCCGAGCAACTGGAGCTTATTCCTAATGAGAAAATAAGGGAGAAGGTTAGGGCGTGGCTGGAGAAAATACGCGGCGGCGAGCGGGATTTTAGGGTTTAATAAGAAAATGGATAATTTAGAACATTTGTTGCAACCGTATTCAAAAAACGACAAAATTTCACTGTTAATTCGTCATTCAAACAGATATGCTATTCAACCAGGCACAGATGGAACAAATGTTTTGCTTACCGAACAAGGTAAAATAAATGCTTCCAAACTCGGAGAAAATTTGTCAAAGTATAGGATAAACAAAATCATAACAACACCTGTCGAGCGTTGTATTGAGACTGCTGAATACATTGCAAAAGGTTATGGTAAAAATATTGAAATAATTTCATCATATATATTTGGCGGATTGCATATAACCGATTGGAAACTTGCAAAGGATTTTCTTAACACTCGCGGTTATGACGATTGGTATCAAAACATCATTACTGATACGCCAACGCCAGGAATACGTAGTTCTGCTCAATACAAAGACTTAATGACAAACTTTCTTGTTAAAAACACAGATAATGAAGGCATAACAATCTTTGTTTCTCACGATGTTCGAATAATATTTTATCATTATGCACTAAATCGAACTACGTACACAGCGTTTTCTGATGGGATAAATTATCTTTCAGGTTTAATTTTTAAAAATGGACAGACAGAGCACGTGGCTAAATTTCAATATGACTAATTTAATTGAGCAATACCGCTCAAAATTTGGAATTTCAGCAAATTCTAATTATAACTTGTTCAAAGAAAAGGGAATTTTTAAGTATATAAATGATACTTTTGAGGCTATACATACATTGGATAGTGATTTTGTGGTTTCTGAGATAGAGGGGCTTGTGAAGGGGTGATTTTACTATATTAGCACAATGCAATCCACACCCACGTCCTCCAGAGTCCACATCGGTATTTTCGGCAAGGTGAATAGCGGAAAATCAACCTTGTTGAACGCCTTGACTTCGCAAGAAGTTTCCTTGGTTTCTGAACAAAAAGGAACCACTGCCGACCCTGTTTACAAAGCTATGGAAATTTACGGAATTGGCCCCGTTGTTTTTATAGACACAGCTGGCTTTGAAGACGACAGCAGCATTGGAATTCTGCGCATTGAAAAGAGCAGGGAAGTCATTAAAAAAACGAATATGGCTATTGTATTGTTTAGCGATATGGATATTGAGGAGGGAATGCAATGGGTGGCCGCTCTTAAAGAACAAAATGCCAAGGTTATTATTGCAATCAATGATATGGAAAACAATAATGCGGCAGGCATTGCTGCTAAATTGAAATTAGAATTTAATGAAGATATTATCATTGTAAATGCTTTGAAAAAAAACAATATTGAAAAAATCAAAGAAGCCTTGATTAGAAATGCTCCAAGCGATAAAGAAGTTGATATAACGGGCAACTTGGTTAAAGAAGGCGACACTGTTATGTTGGTGATGCCCCAAGACATACAAGCTCCCAAAGGCAGACTGATACTACCGCAAGTGCAAACCCTCCGTGAACTTTTGGATAAAAAGTGCTTAGTTATGAGCTGCGTAACGGGGCAAATTGATGAAACGCTTGCCGCTTTGAACAAAGCACCTAGTTTAATAATATGCGATTCGCAGGTATTTAAAATAGTGCACGACAAAAAACCAAAAGAGAGCAAATTGACATCTTTTTCTGTGCTTTTTGCCGCATACAAAGGCGATATTGAGGCTTTTTTAAGCGGAGCAAAGGCCATTGACAACTTAACGGAAAATTCGCACGTTTTAATTGCGGAGGCTTGCACTCACGCGCCGCTTAGCGAAGATATAGGGAGAGAGAAAATCCCCAATTTACTGAAGAAAAAATACGGCGATTTATCTGTAACAGTTGTTTGTGGTGCGGATTTCCCCAAGGATTTAACAAAATACAATTTAATTATCCATTGCGGTGCCTGTATGTTCAACCGCAAATATGTATTGTCTAGAATAGAAGAAGCAAAACGGCAGAATGTTCCCATAACCAATTATGGAATAACCATTGCTTATTTGCAAGGAATACTTGATAAAGTTAGTTTTTAGAGTTTGGAACGTTTATTCCAATTCGTTAAAGTTCTCTCTTCTACGCCAAGTTTTTTTGCAGCTTCTTTTTTGCTGCCATAATGTTCAATAGCCCATTTTTGTAGTTCAAAATTCAAATCCTTGTGAATTTCATCGGAATTTTTCACTAAATTTAATTTAATTATTATATTATTTTCCTCTATTTTAGGTTCTGGCGATTTCCATTTTTTAAATTGATTTTTTGCATATTCAAAGGCTGTTTTTTCAAGAATCATATTCTTTAGTTTTTCAAAACCATTATAATATATTGCGATTTTCTCTAAATCTCTATAATTTCCGTACAAAGGCAAATCCTTTAACCAGACCTTTAGAGCCTCATCTTTGGGTGCGTTAGGTTTGTCAACAAACTTCATATGCTTCCAAACACTTGCCCAATCTTGTTCCCTATCATCTTTTGTTTCTCGCAACGGGGGTATTTCTATTACATTCTGTACTATTCGGTCATAAAAATCAGGCAACAATATTTCTTTCAATTCATCTATCGTTTTGTTAGTAGCAAAAATAAGTTTGCATTGTACTTCAATAATTGGTTCGAATGTTCCTAATCTGCAATATTTCATTTTGTTTTCAGAATCTGTTCCAAATACTACCATCAATCTTGCTTGAACTGCTTTAGATAAATGATGCACTTCATCTAAAAATAATTTTCCATTATCCGCTTTTTTTAAAGCCCCATCTCTCGGCTTTACACCAGTAAAAACCCCTTTCCCTACTCCAAGTAATTCTGCTTCCAATGTGTTATCGTCTGCAAAAGCAGCGCAATTTACTTTTACTGCATCTTTACCATATATTTGTGATTTTCCAATACCTCGTTCCCCAATTAGTAAAGTGGAAAAACCACTTTCTAAAAAAACTTCCATTTTTTCTTTTGCCAATTCTCTTTCTCTTTTCATATCAATAAATATAGAAAATTTTTTCCTAAAAAGAAATATATTTCCTATCAAACTTTTCAAAATGGCTAAATTTGCTCAAAAATGCCGTTTTTTCTTTGGCATAGTATTTGCATTAATGGATAGTATGAGAATATTAATTACAGGTTCAAGTGGAGTTATCGGTTCTGTTCTTTGCAAAAGAATTGCAGCGGAAGCAGAGGTAATTCCATTTGATATAAAACAAGGATTTGATATTAGAGACAAAAAGCAATTACTACAGATGGTAAGGGGTATAGACGGGGTTATACATTGTGCTGCTATTTCAAGAGTGAGTGATTGTGAAAAAAATCCTGTTTTGTGCAAAGAGGTAAACATAATTGGAACAAAAAATATAGTTGCTTGCTTGCAGCGGCAAGCGAATAAACCTTGGTTGTTGCTTGTAAGTAGCAGGGAAGTATATGGGCAAGCAAAAAATTTCCCAGTGACAGAAGATTTTTATTACAATCCTATAAATAAATATGTCCATTCAAAGGTTGAGGCTGAAAAAATTGTGAATCAATATTCAAACTCAGGCATAGTCCGTTTAGCTAATATCTACGGCTCTGCGACTGACTATAAAAACAGAGTAGTTTTTTCGTTTACAAAAGCAGCATTAAACAATAAACCATTATTTTTGAATGGAGCAAGCAATATACTGGATTTTATACATATAGACGATGCCGTAAATGGAATTGTATTGTGCTTAAAAAATCAATTGAAAGACACCGTACACTTAACAAGCGGAATCGGAATATCTTTAGAAGAGCTTGCAAAAAAAATTATCAATTTGGCGAATTCTAAATCTCAGATTATAAAAAAACCAGCAAAAGAAAATGAAGTTTCGTGTTTTTATGGGAGCTCAAGCATAGCCAAGAAAACTTTAAATTGGGAAGCACAGATTGTTTTAGAATATGGAATAAAAAAACTCATCAAGGAGATGAAATGAAAATATTGAAAGTAATTCATGGCTATCCAATGCGCTATAATGCTGGCTCAGAAGTTTATAGCCAAACCCTTTGCCTCGGTTTGGTTGAACGTGGGCATAACGTTGACGTTTTCTCAAGAGAAGAAGATTCTTTTGCTCCAGACTTTAATTTGCGAACAGAACAGGATTTTCGGGATAAGAGGATAACGGTTCATTTGGTAAATAACCCAAGGATGAAAGACCGATACAAAGTAGAAGAGATAGATAAAAAATTTGCAGAAGTTTTGGAGAAAATCAAGCCCGATGTTGTGCATTTCGGACATCTTAATCATTTGAGCACAGGGATTGTTGAAGTAGCTAAAAGTAAGAATTTACCAATAGTATATACCTTGCACGATTATTGGTTAATGTGCCCAAGGGGGCAGTTTATACAGTTTTTTCCTGAAGATAAAAATGATATTTGGGCTTGCTGCCAAAATCAGGAAAACGAGAAGTGTGCAAAATTATGCTATGCCAGATATTTCGGAGGCGAAAGCGAATACTCAAAATATGATTTTGAGTATTGGACAAATTGGATAGAGCATAGAATGGAACATGCCAAAAAAATATCTGAATTAGTGGATGTTTTTATTGCTCCGTCAAAATATTTATACAATCGTTTTCATAATGAATTCGGTATTCCAAAAAATAAAATGATATATCTTGACTATGGTTTTGACTTGTCAAGGTTTGGTAAAAAAAATAGAATAGCAAATGAACCATTTACATTTGGCTACATAGGAACCCATATTCCTGCAAAAGGAATACATATTCTTTTGGAAGCGTTTGGGAAAATAAAAGGAGATGCTAATTTAAGAATTTGGGGAAGACCAAGAGGGCAAGACACGGAAGCATTGATAAATATTTCCGCTGTCTATGGAGACAAAATTGAATGGAAAACGGAATATGAAAATCAAAATATAGTGGAGGATGTGTTTAATTGCTGCGATGCTATAGTTGTTCCAAGCGTTTGGGTAGAAAATTCACCTTTGGTTATTCATGAAGCTCAGCAGGCACGTGTTCCAGTTATCACGGCGAATATAGGAGGAATGGCGGAATATGTACATCACGAAAAAAATGGATTGCTTTTTGAACATCGTTCCTCCGATTCTCTTGCAGAGCAAATGCAGAGATTTGCAGATAACCCGAAAATAGCAAAAGAATTGGGAAATAAAGGATATTTATTCAGCGAAAATGGCGATATTCCAAACATAGAAAAACATGTGCAAGATTTTGAGAAAATTTACAAACATTTATTGAGGAATGAAGTATGAATGAGAAAAAATCACCTTGGCGAATAACATTTGATACTAATCCAGATTTATGCAACTTGCATTGCATAATGTGCGAAGGGCATTCTAAATTTGCCGCAAAAACAAGGCAAGATAGAATTATGCCATTTGAAATAATTGAAAAAACTGTTGCGGAAACAGCTCAATTCGGTTTAAGAGAGATTATACCATCAACAATGGGCGAGCCACTTTTGTATAAGGACTTTGAGAAAATTTTAGATTTGTGCAAAAAATACAATGTGGAATTGAACCTTACAACAAACGGTTCTTTTCCTCGTTTTGGAGCAAAGAAATGGGCTGAATTGATAGTTCCTTTAACCTGTGATGTGAAAATTTCATGGAACGGAGCAACAAAGGAAACTTATGAATCTATTATGCAAGGAAATTCTTGGGAGAAATCGTTGCAAAACGTAAAAAATTTTATTGCTATTCGCAACGAACACTTTAAACAAGGAGGTAATTATTGTAGAGTCACATTCCAATTAACCTTTATGGAAAAAAATATAAATGAACTAGCCGATATTGTAAAATTGGCAATTGATTTAGGTGTTGACAGGGTTAAAGGACATCACTTGTGGGTGAACTTTGATGAAATGGAAAACGAAAATATGCGGAGAAATGCAAATTCTATCAATAGATGGAATGAGGCTGTAAAAAAAGTATCGGAAGTTGCAAACGGAAAAAATATCGTTTTGCAAAATATTTTTGAACTAAAAGAAAATACAACTGGTGAACTTATGCAGAATAGCATTTGCCCTTTTTTAGGGCAGGAGGCATGGTTCAATACAGAAGGAGAATTTAGCCCGTGCTGTGCGCCTGATGAGCTGAGAAAAACGCTTGGAAAATTTGGAAATATAACAGAAAAAGATTTCTTTGAAATATGGGAAAGTAAAGAATATAAAGATCTTTGCGAGAATTACGGAATGATTGAACTTTGCAAAAAATGCAATATGAGGAGAGGAACATGAAAATACTAATATTTGGGAACTTGGCTTCAGGGAAATCGTATTTAGCAGAAAAAATACAAAAGGCAATTCCTGATTTGGAATATTTATCTATTGACAATTTTCGCAGACAATTCGGCAATGGAACGATGGAAAAAGAGCTATTAGCAAAACAAAAATTTCTTGATAGCATTAATTTAGATAAGTCACAACTTATTGAAGCAACAGGTTTAGGTGACACAGGGGAAGTAATAGCAAAAAAACTACAACAAACAAAAGAATTTAAATTTATAATAATTTTGAAAATACCTTTAATAATTTCTTTAATTCGATTGAAAAATAGAACTTGGGATATTCCATATCCTGCACCGCCAGAACAAGCATTTGAGTTAGCTGAAACAACCCACAAAATAATAAAAGATAATTTTATTCAAATATTGTGGAATGGTGCCATAAATTATATTATAATGGAAGTTGAGGATTTGAATATTCATAAAGTTCGAAAAATAATTTGTGAAATAAAAAGAGGTTATAGTGATGCGACAGATTGAAATTATCAATATATTACCATCAATATTTGCAGAGTGTGAAGGTATAAAAGTCGCACTGCTAATTGGTTCTTTCGCTCGTAAACAAGCGACTTGTAAATCTGATATTGATTATTCTCTTTGGGTTGAGAAAGGTGTTTTCAATCCAAATAGTTTTTATCAATTACTTGAAAGAAAATTCCCTTCTGCAATGAAAATATTGTATGTAAAATTGCGTAGTAGAATAGCGGTTTACTTTAAGAATTGTCCAAAATTAGAATTGGTGTGGTATGAACAGCTTTCGGAAATTAATTTGAATTTCCTAGGTTCTGAAATAAAAGATGTGTCAAGTAGCATTGCTTACGAGCAACCACAATTGGAAATTGATATTGAAAAATATTTATTTAAATTGACAAATGAAAAAAACGACTTGTGTAATAAATATGGTATATCTAATTTGGTTAAAGAGTTAGCAGATAAATTTATTTATGAATTCGAGTCAGCTTCACATTCACATAATAGAAGTGATGGCTATAAATTTTATTTTTTTTATAATATTGCGTTAGATGTGGCGATAAAATTAAATTATCTAGCTACTGGAAAGGTAGAACATTATTACTTACCTAAAAAATTTGACCATATTTACGAGAAAGAAACAGAACAAAAATTATTTTTTAGAGGACTTAACGGGACACTGTATTTGCCAGAAGCAAGTAGAAAAAAACGCAATTTGCTTAATTATTTTTACAAAGCAATAGAACATATTAAAATTCACAGTACCGAAGAGATACAAGAAATAAAGAATTTTTTAGAAGAAGTTTATTTACGAGATATTATTTGGAATTTTAGGGACGTAGCGACAATAAGCACAAAGTTGAAACCTAAGAAAATATTCAGGGCATCATCTCTAGCACGTTATCAAAACGAAAGTTTTTTTGCTGATTTTATTCGGCAGCATAGAATTAATAAAGTCATTGATCTTAGAGGTATTAACGAATATGCTCAAAATCCATACTCTGATCAGAGTTTGAAACTATTTACTCATTTACATTTGAGTATTGAACCGAAAGAATATTACGATGGAATAGATACACAGAGTTATCGTATCTTTGCGCGGGAACAGAAACGTATCTTTAAAGCGATTTTGGAACAAATTGATCCTGAAAAAGATACATTTTTAATCCATTGTTACGCAGGAAAAGATAGAACAGGTTGTGTAGTTGCTTTACTTAGTTTATTAGCTGGCGAAAATATCGAAAATATAAAGCAAGATTATTTAGAAAGTGAAATGGATACGCAAGTTGAAAACTTGTATGCCTTTCTAGAAATGATAGTCCAGAATGGCAACGTAGAACATTATTTATTGGATTGTGAAATAAATCAGGATAGAATAAATTATTGGAAAAGATACTTGACGATTGATAAAAGCTAAATTAATGTGATGAATATAGAATTTTCAATATGCAAAAATAGGATGCACAATATGGACAATAAACCAACACTTGCAATTTACGGGATTAAACATTCTTCATATATGCACGACCACAATTTGTGCCTTATGCAAAATGGAGAAATATTGCAATATTTGCAATTAGAAAGATATACGAGAAAAAAGTATGATAATCGCTTGAATTTATTTATTGAAGAATTAGTTGATAACAAATTATTGAATTTACCAGATGAGTTCGATTTTGTGAGCGTTGATAGTTTTGTTGGAAACTCTTTTATTTCTGTTAATGGCAAAATAAGAATAAAATCAGCTATAAATAAATACTTGAGGAACGATGTGGATATAGCTAGATCTAACATTGCAAATGCCTACAATTGCTCACACGAATTGGCGCATATCGCCTCTTGTTTGCCATTTTTTGGAGAATTTAAAAATAATAGTTTGCTTGTATCTTTCGATGGAGGCTCAAGTTTGGGAAATTTTTCGGCATTTCATTTTATAAATGGAGAGCTAAAACTATTGGAATATGGCTGGGAAGAATTGGGATATTTGCCTAAATTTTTTAATGACAATGCTTTAACATTTAAAATATTGAATGCTCAGCGAGATGAGCATTGCAGCGTTCCGGGCAAGTTAATGGGGTACGCTTGTTATGGTAGCTACAATGAAAAAATAGAACAATGGCTAAAAAACAATGATTATTTTAAAAATTATTGGGATAATGCTGATTCAATTTTGCAGTCAATAAAAGAATCTTTTGGTATTGGCATAGAAGAATTCAACAATAAAGATTTTTTTATACAAGACATAGCCGCTACGTTTCAGCATATTTTTGAAAGAAACTTCATTCATGCGATGGAACGTTTAAAAGCGCATACTAATGCAGATTATCTGTATTATGCTGGCGGTTGCGCTCTTAACATAATAACCAACACAAAAATAATTAATGAACAAATTTTCAAAGATATATTTATTCCACCATGCTGCAACGACAGCGGCTTAAGTATCGGAGCAGCGGCATTTTTAGAGAGAAAAAAGGGAAACGCAGTTAAAATACATTCTCCATATCTATGCAATGTAGGGTTGGAAGCGGCTAATGAAATAAATGTCAGTGTCAGTTTGATAAAACAGGTTGCAGATATTCTGTTATCTGGCGGAATAATCGGAATATGCAATGGAAATGCAGAGGTAGGTCCGAGAGCCTTGGGGAATAGAAGTCTAATAGCACTTGCCAATAGCAAGGAAATTTTTCGCAAATTGAGTATGGATGTAAAGAAACGGGAATGGTATAGGCCAGTTGCTCCAATTATGCTTAAACAGGTTGCTGAAAAAGTATCTATTCAACCAATTCATCACTTGTCAAAATTTATGTTATTGGATTTTTCCATAAAAGAAGAATTTGAGAAAGATTTAGCTGGTATAATTCATGCCAACAAAACGGCTAGGATACAGACTATAGATGAAAAAAGTGATAATCCCTTTATGTTTAATTTACTTTTGTACTTATACGAAAATCATAATGTGCTTGCACTTATAAACACTTCGTTCAACGCGCAGGGCGAGCCTATTGTCCAAACACCAGACAATGCTATGCAATCGGCTCAAAAAATGAGTTTGCAAGGCCTTGTGATAAATAATATTTTTCATAAAATCGGAGGTACTTTATGAAATGGCTGGAAATTTTAAAATTTCATTCACCGGGAATTGCGCCAGTAAAAGATGAAGCCGGATGGTATCATATAAATATGCAAGAAAAACCTATTTATGATGAAAGATATGAACGAACATTTGGCTTCTACTGCCATAGAGCCGCCGTTGTTAAAGAATCTAATTGGTTTCACATTGATGAAAATGGGAAAAGAATGTATTCTCAAAATTACGCTTGGTGCGGAAACTATCAAGAAAATTTATGTACAGTAAGAGATTTTAGCAACCGATATTTTCATATTGACCAGAACGGAAATGAAATCTATAAAGAGAAACATCTTTACTGTGGAGATTTTAAAGATGGCATTGCTTGTGTAAAACTAAAAACTGGATTTTTTAAACATATAGATTGCAATGGTAATTTCATCAATGACAAAGAATTTTTGGATTTGGGGGTTTTCCATAAAAAATTTGCAACAGCAAAGGATAAAGATGGGTGGTTTCATATAGATACATTAGGTGAACAAGTTTATTCCAGAAGGTTCGCAAATATAGAACCATTTTATAACGGACAGGCAAAAGTGGAGCTATTTGATGGATATTCTGAAATAATCGGCGAAAAAGGAGAAACTATTTTAAAATTATCTACTTTATCCCTCTATGTCATCTAAGAAAACACAAAAAGATATAGTGGTCAATATGCTAGATGTTTTTCGCAGAATAGATTTTTTTAGTGATTTAGACGAAGCTGCGTTGAATAGATTTGCACAAATAGCCACTATCCAAAACTTTCAGCACGAAGAAACAATCATGCTTGCAGGCGATACCCGCAGAGCTATATTCTTTATAGCAAAGGGGCAGGCAAAAGTTTTTTCCGATTCAAAAAACTCCAGAAACAGCATTTTGAATTTGCTCGGCACAGGGGATTTTTTTGGCGAAATACAGTTGTTTAACGAAAGCGGCAAAAGTTTCATTTCGGTTAAAGCCGAGGAAGAATGTTCCATTATAATTTTCAAGGGAAAAGATTTTATAAACGAAATGACAAATAATCAAAAATTATTCATCGCTTTTTTAAAAGAAACAACGCAAAAATTGAACAAAGCCTATATGCAAATAGCCTCCCTTTCCATGAGCACCATTAAGGAGAGAATAAAATCTTGCATAATGCAATTCATAGAAGAAAGAGGCATTAGAGTACCTCACAACAGCGGCACTGCAATAAGATTGAAAAACCGCCCCACCCAGCAGCAGCTAGCAGAGATGAGCGGCACCACGAGAGAAACTGTGAATAGAGAATTATCTGCACTTGTAAAAAATGGATATATAGAATTGAATGGTAAAGATTTGCTTCTGCTAAAGAATTTCCCAGCTTAATCTCTAAGGAGAATATATGAGTAATTTTGCAAAAATAATCGCCTTTGACTTGGAAACCACAGGTCTAGACGATAACAAGCACGAGATAATAGAAATAGGCGGAGTGAAGTTTTCCGTAAAAGAGAGCAGAGGGCGCATAGTTCCAGATAAAATAGATGAATTCCAGTCTTTTATAAAAGCATCAAAACCAAACGAGGCTGTAAATGTAAATCACATAACAGACGATATGCTGGTATCTGCTCCTTCTATTACAGAAGTCTTGCAAAAATTCAAGGCTTTTTGCGATGATGCAAACTGCCTTGTTGCGCACAATGCCCCATTTGATACCAAATTTTTAAGCACAGCTTATGGTAAACATTCCATCCCTGCACCCCAGCTCCCAATTTTAGACAGCATAAAAATAGCTCGCAACACAATACAGCTTCCAGATTACAAATTGGGCAACATAACAAAGGCCCTTGAATCAAGAGGCGAAATCAGTTTTAAAACAAAAGACGAATCCATGCACCGCGCTGTTTACGACTGCGAAATGCTCATGCATATTTTGGTTGCTCTTTTGCGGAACAGGCTTTCAATGGAAGATTGGGCAGGGCAAGCATTTTTGCAAGCACTCAAAAAGAAAGATATACAACAAGATCCCGGGCAAGTAAAGCCTGTGATACCCAAAGCAAAGGGTTTCTTTTAAGCCTCAAAATTCAGCCACTTGAACATCTGTTGCAAAATAGCGTATTTTGCCGGTTCTTTTTTATACAGCAAAAAAGCATCGTAGCTGTGATTTTCCAGATAATTTTTATTTATGTCTAAGTTAAGCCAGTCTGCTATGGTTATTAGCTCTGTTATTCTATTAACAAGTTTTTGGAGATTTTCGGTGTTATCCAAAGTTTGGTTTTGCATTTCTTGAACCCTGGATATCAGCTTTGTTAAACGTTCCATGAACAATTTATCTAAAAGCGTGTATTGCAAAGGAACTCGCAGAGAATCGAATTCCTCTTTCATTTCCTTTATTTTTTCAAAGGCAAAAGTATCGAAATCGTTGTAAAGAGTTTCTAGGACAAGGTCTCTCATTCTCACAGTTAAGTTGAATATAACGCATTGCCTTAGTGGAATAGCAAGCGAATCTGTGCGGTCGGCAAGGCAATCTATGTTTATGTTGAATCTTTCGTAAAAAGTTTGCAAGTCTTTGCTGATTGTGGATAACTTTATCCTTGAGTGCATTTCGTTAATTTCTGCGAGAATATCTTGTGGAAGCTCGTGCAAGCGAAACACAAAAGCATTTGGATAAAGGCTTTTGAAATTAGTTTGGTCAATAGCATCTTTTTCAACAAAAATCGGTATGCGCTTTGTGTTTGCATTTGCTGTTTGCAACACAATTTTAACTCTTCCAATGGAATCGGTAGCTACTAGAACATTTGCGTTTTTGCTTTCGTAAGTATTTGGGTGTGTGTAGGTGGCATTCAAAATTAATTGGTTATCCATGCTCTTAGAAGAGTTTACTGTTATGTGAGGAGATGGCTGTGCCGGCAAACCCAAATGCAGTTTCACTGCTTCTGCGGCTATTAAAATGCAGGGGACTGGTATTTTTGGGCGTACCCACTCAGTCCAAATTTCCGTTCCAGTTTTGTGGTGCTCATTTGATGTTATTTTGCTCAAAATGGTTAGAATTTCGCTTTCCAAAACATTTTCGTTTGGCAAATATTTGTTCAAAAGCTCTATTGCCCTCAAACAATAACGCATATTTTGCACTGGCTCCAAACCTTCAATATCGTTAAAGAACCAGCCGCAGCTAGTATAAGAGTAAAGGCAGAATTTTTGTATTTCCAAAAGAGAAAACATTTCTGTTCTATCTTCTTTGTTCGTGTGAGTGCGAAGCATCGCTTCTGCAAATTCTTCTCTGCGGGTAGGATTTTCGGGTTCAAGCAGAACGTGAGCATATTTATCTCTAGCATCCCAGCAGTTAAAATCGCTCAAAACAGGGAATTCTCTTTCAAAAATTTCGTCTGCAACCATTTTCACTCTGTCAACTGCCTGCCTCAAAGGGTCTCTCCATTTTTGATTCCAACCAGGGCCTCCGCCAGTTGAGCATCCGCAATCCCTATACCACCTGCCAACGCCGTGAGCGCAGCTCCAAGAAGAGCCTTCGTCGTAAGGATCTTTAATTTGCACTTCGTATTCAGGAGGATTTTTTTCCAAATACCAACCGTAATTCACAGGAACGATATTATTTTGCGGGCAGAATTTTTCAAAAAGCCAAGCAGCGCACATATCCCCAAAAGGCTCGTGGTGCCCATAAGATTCTCCGTCTGTTCCGATGGAAATCAGTTGGTCTCCGTTTTTATTTTTGTCTTTTGAGTTTAAAATTCTGTTTCCAAGGTCTGCTCCATTTCTGAGCAAATGCTCAAACCCAACCGCACTGGAAAGCTCGGCGTTGTAAAAGAATACGTCTAAATGCCCTTCGCAAATTTTCTTTCCTCTTGCATCTCGCGGCATTATTCTGTATGGTCTTGTGGTGTCTATATTGCCGCTGTGGCAATCTATCCACGGGGAATGTTCGCCATTCATAGATTTGAACATCGCTGCTTGCTTTGGCGATAGTATTGTGAATTTTATCCCGCACTCTATCAAAGCTACCACGGTATTCATATTTATGGCGGTTTCGGCAAGCCACATTCCTTCTGGCTTTCTGTTAAAATGGAACTCAAAATCTTGAATGCCCCAGCGAATTTGTGTTAGTTTGTCTTTTGCAGATGCGAGTGGCATAATTATATGGTTATATACTTGTGCTATTGCGTTCCCGTGACCGTTAAGCCTCTCGGCAGAGAGCATATCGCCCTCTTTTATGCAGTTGTAGGCTTCTGGCCTTTGAGTTCTAATCCAGCCCATTAGCGTTGGACCAATGTTGAAACTCATGTAGCTGTAGTTATTCACTATTCTTTCTATGCGCCCATTGGGAGAAAGTATTCGCGAAGATCCATTGGGAGAATAGCACTGGTCTGCTATTCTGGCGTTCCAGTCGTGGCTAGGTGCCGCGCTTTCTTGCATTTCAACAA
>Ga0268262_10003935_pt1 | contig 15681 bp, 9 predicted proteins | sample TergutNc150P3_FD_190354 | JGI IMG/M metagenome (GOLD analysis project Ga0268262, IMG submission 190354) | Nasutitermes corniger P3 segment gut microbial community from laboratory colony in Florida, USA - Nc150 P3 (SPAdes) (version 2) | ecosystem: Host-associated > Arthropoda: Insects > Digestive... | reverse complement strand
TAAAAACAAAATCACAACAGGCGTTAAAAGAACAGCGCGATGAACTTGATACGGCAATCAGGCAAAACCAAAAAGAAATAAGCTCAACCCTGACGGAGCTAAAAGAAAAATCCGGCGCGGCGGTTAAAATACAACAGCAGGAAACAAATGAAATTATCTCAAAACTTAACGCTTCTCTTGCCGAATTGCAGACGCAGGCGAAAAATCTTCAACATCATCAAAATGAGGAACTTACGTCTACATTGAAAGATATTAAAGAAAAAACAGATACCGCCGTAAGTCATCATCAGAGCGAATTGTCCGCTGTTCTAAAAGATCTTAAAGAAAAAAATAATACCGCCGTTAATCTTCATCAAAATGAGTTAACGAATGTTCTTAAAGAAATTAAAGATAAAACCTACTCCGCCGTCAACCATCAACAGACTGAATTAACGAATGTTCTTAAAGAAATTAAAGAGAAAAATGATTCCGCAGTTTTTCTTCATCAGGATGAATTGTTAACATTGCTTAAAGACCTTAAAGAGAAAAATAATACCGCCGTCAATCTTCACCAGAATGAATTATTAACGCTGCTTAAAGACCTTAAAGCGGAAAGCGATTCCGCCGTTCATCTTCACCAGAATGAATTATCAACGTTACTTAAAGACCTTAAAGAGAAAAACGATTCCGCCGTTCATCTTCATCAGAATGAATTGTTGACACTGCTTAAAGACATTAAAGAGGAAACTGATTCCGCCGTAAACCATCAACAGAATGAATTAACAACGGTTCTTAAAGACCTTAAAGAAAAAACTGATTCCGCCGTAAACCATCAACAGAATGAGTTAACGACGGTTCTTAAAGATATTAAAGAGAAAACCTACTCCACCGTCAACCAACAACAAAATGAGTTAACGACGGTTCTTAAGGATATTAAAGAAAAAACCTACTCCGCCGCCAACCAACAACATACTGAGTTAACAACGGTTCTTAAAGATATTAAAGAGAAAACGGACAACGTTATACATCTTCATCAAAACGAATTATCGTCTACCATCAAAGAATTCAAAGAGAAATCAGACGCGGCTATTTCGAACCAGCAGGAAAACCTTAACACATCCCTTAGCAAGCAGATGAAAGAATGGAAGCATCTTTGCGCTGATACGGAAAAGGACATCATTGCGTCTACCGAAAAGCGCCTTGATGAATACAGCAAAAGCCATAACGAGGCGTTTAAACAGCTTACCAATCTTGCCGACGACGCCGCCAAACTTGAAAGCGAACTGCGTCTTTCCATGCAGGAAACAGTATCAAGAGTCAATAAAGATTTTGAGACGTTCCAGAAAGAATCAGCCGCCAACATGGAAAACACAGTCGCTTCATTTAACAATCAGGCTAAATCTCTGCGCAAGGAGCTTGAGGAAATGGACAAAGAGCTTGAGGGTTTGCGCAAACAGGCTCATGACAATGTATCCGAAAAACTTACCGCCTTTGAAAAAGAATTTGCCCTGGAACTTGGGAAACGAAACGCAGAAATCGGCAGACAAATCGCCGACTGGCAGTCAACTCTTGAAAAACGCATTGAAAGCGCGGGCGAAGAAATTACAAATGAATGGAAAGCCGCGGAAGAAAACATCACCGCAGAACACAAAAAGAACATCGCCGCGCTGGATGATCGCCTAACATCAAATATGGAAAAACTAAAACAGGAAGAAGCCGCTTTTGAAGAAAGCATAAGAAAAGACATGAACAACATTGATGAAAATTATTCATCATTAAACGATCAGGTTAAAAAAGATCTTGAAGAAATGCGCGTTTCCGCTGAAGACGAAGTTAAGGCGCAGGTTGGTCAATATCAGCTTTCAATGCAGGAAATCCTGCGGCAAAAACAAAGGGAATTGGAAGAAGAAATTGAAGAGATTTCCGAACATTCCAAGACTGCGTACTCCGATCTTGAAGAAACAATGCGCGAAGCAAAACAGGCAATGGAAGAATGGCAGAGCCAGAACAACAACAGAATACACGAAATGGACGCGTCTTTTGAAGACCATCGCCGCCGCATCAGAGAAACCGAGAAGGACAATGAAGATCGAATCACGCTGTTCCGCCAGAGCGTTGATGATATAAGCAAAGAACTTTCCAATCAGAAAAGAATATTTGATCAAACAGGCGCGCTTAAAAAAGACCTTGATAAAAAGATAGAAGAAATGAACGACGACCTTAACAGGCTGGAACAGCGCAAGAATGAAATTACACAGCTTGAAAACAAACTAGCCAATGTAAGGCGAACCGAGGACGAGATAAATAATAAGATGACAAGGTTCCTTAACGAGCAGCACCGCATTGAGCAAATGGAAAAAGATTTTAACAACTTGATTAAAACATCCCAATCGGTTAAAGAAAAACTTGAGCAAGTTTCGTCTTCCGATGATATTCTCAGCGCCGTACAGGTACAGATACGCAAACTGGAAGATTCAATTAAAGAAACAAATGAAAAATATCAGCGTATCGAGAAAAAGAACGAAGTGCTTGAACAAACCAACGAAGGCATCGACCGCAACTTTAAAGATATGCAAAAAACAGAAGCCGCGATTAAGAACGCCGACAAGATTATTACCTCTATTTCCAACCAATTTGAAACTCTGCGAACATCGATAGAACTGCTGGCGTCTCAAAACGAAAAGGCAACTAACGCCGTCGACAAGATAGCTTCTCTTGACGAATCGCTTGCGCAAATTGAAAAACGTATTAACGACTTAAATGTCGCCCGCGAATGGCTTGCGCGCACTGAAACAGAACTCATTGCCCTGGATAAAGACGCAAAATCTCTTCTTAAATTAACCAAGGGAATAGTTGAAAAAGAAAAAGGCAAACCGACAAAGAACGAAGGATCTATTACTCCGCAGGAGCGCGAAGACATACTAAGGTTAAAAGGTCAAGGCTGGTCAACCGAAGAAATTGCGAAAGCTACGAGCCGTTCCAGAAGCGAAATAGAGTTAATACTGGAATTTGCCTCAAGGGGCGTTTAAATCTACCGTACGGAGAAAATAACTTGAACCGCGGCGCATGGAGCAAGTTTGAAAAAGCGCGGGAGCATTTTCGCGTAACAACAGAGGAACTGTCCCGCTCTCTGCCAAAACTTAAAAAATTACAGCAGGAACTTGCCGACACAAGGGCAAGCGGAAAAAACGCATTATACACCGTTGAAACTCCGGTTGTTTACAATACCGCGCTTGACGATATAAAAATTGACGATGAAATAAAACTTATCGTTGTAGCGGATAATCCGGGACGCAGAGAACAAGCCGCGGAAAACAGGCGTTATCTTGTGGGACCTTCGGGGAAAATAGCAAAGAAATTTTTTATTGACAACCCGTCTCTTGGAATAGATTTTACAAAAAACGTCATCATATTAAACAAAACCCCTATTCACTCTCCAAGAACCGTTGAGTTGCGGGAGCTTATCAAAATGGAAACGGCAGACGGCAAACATTCCATTGCCGACGCTATCGAAGAATCCCAGAAAAGCATGGCTGACCTTCTTTTTGAGTTTCACTCCGCGCTTGACTGCCCTGTTTGGATAATAGGCTACAGCGAGATGCGTAAGGGCGGTATTTTCGACAGCTACACGGAAAAACTGAAAGACTTATACGCGGGTAACAAAGAAATGTATAAACAGTTATTTTTTTACCGCCATTTTTCCATGAACCAATTTACTATTGATTTAAAACAGCAGACAAAACCGGGGGAAAGCTTAAAGAAAAGCCTTGAGCGGATTGGCGAGGGGTATAGGGTAAGGATACTTGAATAAGGATTTAAACCACGAACCACACGAACAGATGGGGTCGCTCCCTGAGCCTGTCAAGGGGAGCAAAGACGCTTCGACAGGCTCAGCGTCCATACGCTAAACGCGAGTTATGACTTTTTGTCCGCTTTTTGATACTATTACTTTGTGATAAAAGGGCATAGGAATTTTGCTGTCTTTTCCATAATAGCTTGCGTTTTATTATGGGGCTTTTCCTTTATTTCAATTAAAGAATCTCTGCCGGTTTTTCCTCCCATGACTCTGGGAGCCGTACGTTTTGTAATCGCCATCGTAGCGCTTTTTTTAATGTATCGATTTTCTCCGGAATGGAAGATCGCAAACAAAACGCTTAAATCGGATATGTTCCTTTTAATAGGTTCCGGTTTGACAGGAGTTACTTTTTATTTTTTCTTTGAAAACAACGGCGTGATGCGGGTTACCGCCTCGGAGGCTTCCATTATTACGGCGGCAATCCCCGTGCTTACAATGATCGCCGACTGGCTCACAGCAAAATTGTCATCACATAACAATGCGCCGCGTCTTGGCTGGCAATCATGGCTGGGAGCGTTTATTTCCATTGCCGGAGTCGCGTTAGTCGCCGGAATTTCCTTTTCTCTTTCGGGAAGCATATCCGGTTATGTTTACATGGGAGGAGCCGCGTTGTGCTGGGTTGCTTACAGTCTGCTTACCCGTCCTCTATTTGACAGAAAACGATCCCGTCTCTATATCGTATTCTGGCAAAATTTTTTCGGATTTCTGGGATTACTTCCCTTTGTCATGCTGGAATACAAAAGTTGGGGCGATCCAACATTGCCTGTCATGCTTCATGTGCTATTTCTCGCGCTTGGTTGTTCCGCCCTTGGGTACTGGCTCTACGCTTACGCGATGGAAGCGCTGGGAATATCTACAACTTCGATATTTATCAATTTAATTCCGGTAGTAACGGTAATTGCCGGATTCATCGTCCTGAATGAAAGGCTTACCCTTCTGCAAGGCGCGGGAGCCGCGCTTGTTCTTGCCGGAGTATATTTGACAATACTGCCTAACGCCAAATCTTAAATCTTTGCCCCTGAATTTTCCAATATCTTGATAATCTCGGTATAGCCCTTGCTTTTAGCATGCGCCAAAGGTGTAACTCCTTCTTTATCCGGCAAATTAACATCCGCGCCTGAATCAACCAACATACGCACAACTTCAGTATGCCGATTCCCTCCGTCGCCCAATATGATTGCTTCAAGTAACGCCGTCCACCCGATTTTGTTAACATGATTAACGCGGATATCTGTCTTTAAAAGTTCTTTTATTATTTCAACATGCCCGCGATCGGCGGCGCGGATAAGTCCTGTTCCATTGTAACTGTCCGTACAGCGGACATCCGCGCCGGCTTTGAGTGTCTTCTTAAGCAATTCCGTATATCCATCGGAGGTTGAAATCAAATAAGCACTTTGCAGGGTATTGTCTTTCATATTGACGTCCGCGCCGGCGGCAATCAGCAAATCGACAATTTCAAGATAATTCTTATAAGCGGCAGCCACAAGCGCGCACCTGCCTTCCCTATCCTGCGCATGAATATAAACACCCTTCTTAAGCAATGATTTTACGGCTTCAACATCGCCTTTTTCCGAGGCGATTATAAGTTGTAAACCTTCTTTCCTTAATTGTTCTGAATAAATCGATCTTTTTAACGTATTAGTTCTCCTTATATATTATAGTTTTATATTTAACGCCTTATTATATCACACATAAGTCGAATTTAAAAGAAAATATATTAACATCTGCTTTGACAGTTTTTATATTGTGTTGTATAATATAAGTATAGAGATTTTATGCATTCATCCGACAAAAAAATTCTTTTTATTATTCACGATGGTAAAATATTGTTTAATGATAATAAAACTTTTGTACACCACAAAGACTGGGCAAAAACTTTGGGTATTGTCGATGACGAGTTTAATAATATGGTACGCGGGACATGTGTAAAAGTAGAAGGAAAATGGCGCGCCGATTTTTATTATGACTACGACCGTGAAGACGGCAGGTGCGCCGCCGCCGCGTGCAAGTTCGCGCCTGAAATTATGAAATATTGCCACACCGGTACTTTGGAAGTTTTTTCAGATGAAGAACCGTTTACTCTCCATAAAGAGAAAGAACATGACAGCCACACTGCTCACAAATAGGTTTTATATTGATTATATCGTCAAGAAACTGAATGTAACATTGCTTCTCGTAAAATAGCATTCATACGAGGAACCCATAACATTTTGGACTTGTTGACAAAGTATGAATTAAAATAAAAAAGTGATAACATAAATCCCAGAGGGGAAGAACCGATGATGGGAAGAAAAAATAAACAGTTATGTATGATCGTGCTGGACATGGAAGACATGATACCAGAAACGCATCTACTAAGGAAAATCAAAGCTAAAATAGATTTTGATTTTATTTATAAGGAAGCCGAAAGCTATTATTCTCAAGTAGGTCGTCCATCCATTGATCCCGTTTGTTTAATAAAAATGCTGCTTGTTGGTTATTTATACGGAATAAGGTCCGAGAGACGGCTAGAGGAAGAAATTACATTGAATATCGCCTACAGATGGTTTTGCGGCTTTGACCTGATGGATACGATACCTGATCATTCAATATTCAGCCAAAACAGACGGAGAAGGTTTAAAGACGGCTCAATATTCCGACAGGTCTTTAACCGGATAGTAAAAGATTGTATAGAAACTGGTTTGGTATCAGGAGAAACGGCAGTAAGCGACGGGTCATTCATTCCTGCAAATGTGTCTTGGCAGAGCAAGGTCGAAGTAACCAGACTGGTAGAAAAAAGTACTGTTGATTACCTTGAAGTATTAGATGAAGAACTAAAAAAGACAGAAGGATATGTCCCTGCTTATCCTTCGATAATAGAGAAGAAGGAACTGAAAAGCAGAACAGATGTTGATTGCGGTTATATCCATCAAGACACGAAAAAGGGGTTGGGATATCTGGCGGAAATAACCGTTGATACTAAAAACGGCATTATTACCGGTATGGATTGTTATCCGGCGAACAGAAGGGAGAGCGACATTATTTTAAAGCATATTGAACGGCAAATGCAGGATAACCAAATAGACATCCAAAAACTTGGGCTTGATGCTGGATACGATGTAGGAGCAGTTCATCGGGGACTTGAAATTATGGGAATAACCGGTTATACGGGTCTGAGATTTGCTCATAATAATCCTATGAAAGAGCAATTTACTTATCAGCCCGAAGAAGATACGTTTATATGTAAAGAAGGCAAAGAACTTCCGTTCGCAAAATTAATATTTAAAAAAGGAACGGGGTATTATCGGCTGTATAGAATAAAACCCAGATCATGTGGAAGTTGTACTAAGCGAAGTGAATGCAAAACAACAAGCGGATCAATAAGGATAAACGCCAGTCCATATTATCCGGCATTCTATGCGAATCGGGAGAGATATGAGACACCGGATTATGTTAAGGTTAAGAGATTGCGCGGAATATGGGCTGAGGGAACTTTTGCGGTATTAAAAAAATTTCACAATCTTAAAAGGCATCGTAAACGCGGAATTTACCGCGCGACTGAAAAATGTCTTCTTTCCGCGACAGCGTTAAACCTTAAGAGATTTATTAAAGCCGTTAGCGCATAAGGGGCTGAAGTGGTGGCGGTACAAAAGAAAATATTCTGAACAAAAATTTTCAAACTATAACAAAAACGTAAAAAATATCATTTTGTCAACAAGTCCAATTATTTATGGGCTCAACAAACCGTAGCTACATACGAAGCATGGGATTCAAAAAACCTTTTCTTCCTGTTGAAGCCGTTCTTTTATTTCATCAACAGACAACCCCTGTTCAAAAAGTTTCAGAACTTCTTCTCGTCCTTCTTCCCTAGCTTCCCTGCGGTTTACAGCGATATCCATTTCACGGTCGTATTCGCCAAAAATCATATTTATTACCTCCGAAGCATGGGCTTCTATTCATTTCGCTCTATTTCTTCCAAAGACAGCCCTGTGATACGCTGCACAAATTCAGGAGTAGAGCCTTCTGCAAGTAAATTTTTTGCGATTATCAGTTTGCCTTCCTTAAGTCCATCTTCATGACCTTGAGACCGTCCTTCTTCCATAGCTTCCCTGCGGTTTACGGCTATATCCATTTCTCTATCATATTCGCCAAAAATCATATTTATTACCTCCGAAGCGTGGGCTTCCAAATAGTCTTTCAGTATGTTGTTCTTTATACAATATTCTATCACGGGAGTTATCAATTCTTCAAGCGTTAAGCCTTGCGTTTGGTATTCCCGTATCTTGCTTATAAAAAAACTGTAGCCGTAAAGACTTTCGCATTTCTTTAATATTTCGGGATTATGCCCTTGGTTTATATTGTATACCGGCACAATTAACTCTAGCGGTATTTTATCAATACCTGTCAATTTTAACCCTTCAATGTCCATAAAAGCATCGGAAAGCTTTAATTCCGTATAATCAGGATATTCGTCTGTTCCATTGTACAAGACGATAAATTCAGGTTTTGGGATTTTCATAAGGTTCCTTTGGTACTTTTTTTCTTTATCGACTATTTTCTCGTATATCCGTGTTACATATTCAAGCAGACGATACGGCAAGTTCTCGTTTATTGTCGACTGGTGCTCAATCAGGACAACGAGTCGTTTGTCGAGTAAAAAAGAAACGTCGTTTATCTGCTTCATAATAAGGACGTTTGAAAGCGTATTAATATCGATGGGAATATCCGGCGGGATAGGGATACCCTCGATAGCCGAGTAGAGTTCTCGTAAAACGTCCGGTGTGCTGAACAGCGAAGAAAAGACGCTGTTCTTGTGGTTACGGTTAACATTTTCCATAAAATGCTCCTTAAATAAGATTTGTAGTTGACTGCCCCAAAGCAGTTTTTTGAAAAACTACATACCCTATATGGGTGCGACCGTGCATGGCGCTTGACTGAATTTGAAAAAAAATGAAATATTTTTTATTTATTTTTAACCACGAGCCCGCTAAATTATCTTCAAATACAACCTACTGGACAATAATTTAATCTTCCTCTACACTTACCCCATACATGAATCATGTAGAAAAGACCCTTCTTGAAAACATCAACAACCCGAATTCATTGTTCGTTTTTCCGACAGACATAGCCGCTTCAAGCTGGGCTGACCATATTCTCCGACTCAACGGCGGTACTGTCGCTATTAATAAGTTTATCGCCTGGGACGAATTTAAACAGAATTCCATTAAATCTAAAGTGCAGAATAAAAAGAGTATCCCTTCCGTACTTAGAAAAATATTCGTAAGTAATATTATCAATGAAAACGCTCAAGCCGCACAGCAGGGGAAAACGCCTGTTTTTTCATCGTTAATAAAAGTTGAGTACGCTCAAACGGCGGCTCAATTTACGCCTTGGCTTACTTCCGTACTTCCGCAGCTTGGCGCTTGGTTTAACAGGGTTACCGGCTTAAAAACAGACAACATTCTTGGCAAAGAAGCGCAAGCGGCGGCGGACAAAATGGAAGGCGACGACAGGGATATATTCGCTCTCGCACAGCGTTATGCGCTTTTTCTTGATGAGCATAAACTTTTTGAACCGGCGTGGGAAACTCCGCCGTTTAACGATGAGGGAAAAGAAGTTTTTATTTTTTTTCCCGAATCGCTTTCCGATTACGGCGAATACAGGGAATTGCTGGCGGACAGCAAGCATGTAAAGACGCTCAATGCGCCTAATACCGATAACTTAAAAAGCGATACTTTTTTTTATACCAATTCCCGAAGCGAAATAAAAGAAGCCGCTCTTTATATTCGCTCCTTAAACGAAAACAAAAACGTTAGTTGGGATTCTATTGCCGTTTGTATAACAAACTCGGAAAATTACGAACCCTATGTACTGCGTGAGTTTACCAACAGAAATATCCCCTTCGTAAAACGCACCAGTAAAATTCTTTCCGATTATCCTGCAGGCGGTTTTTTCAGAGCCATACTTGACTGCGCTTCGCAGGATTTTACATTCTCCGCTCTTGTTTCCCTAATCATGAATAAAAATCTTCCTTGGAAAAAGGAGCTTCCTATAGAAGAATTAGTGCAATTCGGGATAGAAAACAACTGTCTTTATTCGTGGGTGGAAGAAATTGACGGAGAAGAAAAATATATCAATGTATGGGAGGACGCTCTTAAAAAACCAATTCACCGTTATGACAATAAAATAAGCGAGTTTTTTTACGAGTTAAAAAAACGCATAACGGCTTTTTCACGCTGTGAAACCTTTTCCGATGTAAGAAAACAGTATTTTATTTTCCGTGACTATTTTTTCGATATGGAAAATTGCGTTGAAGAAACAGACTTAATTCTTTCCCGCTGTATTTCCGAGCTAATGAACCTTGTAGAGATAGAAAAAAGTTTTCCCGATGTAAAAGCGGCGCAGCCTTTCAAGTTTTATACGGAATATTTAGATGAAATTCAGTATCTTCCGCAGCAGAAATTTTCAGGCGTGGCAATTCTTCCGTATAAAACAGCGGCGGCGGCTCATTTTGACTGCCATATTGTTCTGGGAGCGGGACAGGAAAGCCTATCCGTTGTTTATTCACGCCTTGCTTTTTTGCCCAAAAAAAGACGGGAAGAATTGGGTATTCCCGATGAGGACGCTTCTTTGGAATTTATCAATATGCACAAATATAACTCTGAAAAAATATCGGCTTTCTTTTGCAGCGAGCAAACCTTTTCGGGCTTTGCCATTCCGCATTCAAAAATTAACGCTCCTTCAGATCCAAAAGCGTCTTATTCGACAGATACGGCGTTTAGCGGTAAATTCTCACAAGACCCTTTTAAATCGGAAACTTCTTTTTATTCTTCGCTCTCAAATGAAGAAAAGGGGCAAAAACTGCATGAAAACCAGATAAACGGGTTTAAAAATTGGAAAAAACGCAGAGGGCAAAAAAGCATCTCCGGCGGAAAATGGACTGCGAGCGAGGAAATAAAGAACAGTATAAAAAAAGCGTTCGCTAAAACAGGCAAGTACAGTGTTTCCGCCACATCGCTTCAAAAATATTATCAATGCTCTTTTAAGTGGCTCTTTGGAAATGTCCTCGGCATAGAAAATACGCAAATCGAAACTACCCTGATGGCGGAAAATATATCGGGTCTTGTCTACCACGCCATATTAAATAATTTTTTCACAGAGCTTAAAAATGACGCTCCTCTGCTCGCTCCCGCGCAAACGGATTCAGGTTTTTCTCTACCCCCTTCTTACAGCGCTCTCCTCGAAAAAAGCGTAAACAAAATTTTTGACTGTTTTCCGTTATTGGAACAGGACGGTCATTCGCAGATGAGTGCGCTAACCGCGCGTCTGTTATACGCCGGAAAAGACGACGTTTATTATCATCTTGATCGATGCCTTTCTTCTTTTCTTTCTTTCTTTGCCGGGTACAAAGTCGCCGGAAGCGAGTGTAATTATAAATATGAAAAAGACGCATATATACTTAACGGATTTATTGACTGCGTTCTAAAAGAAAATCGCGATGGAACTGATAAATATGTTATTGTCGATTTTAAATTAAAAAATTTGCCCGACCGCGGCGATTGTACGGCGGAAGACGAAACGCCTCTTGCGGACTTTCAGCTTCCAATGTATATAACTTTAATCGAAAAAAATGAACAATTTGACGTATACACTGCACTCTTTTACAGCATTATCGATCAAAAGCCCGAAGTAATTATCGGAACAATTTACAATAATTGCACAAATAAAACTATTCCCGCTAAAGAAGAAGATCAAATCGACCGAAGTAAGGAACGTTATAAGAAAATTTTTGAAGAATTCCAAAATAAGACGGAGCAGTTTACGAATGAAATATCGTCCGGTGATTTTACTGTTTTTCCGCAGAGTAACAGTGAGTGTAACGATTGCAACTATCAGCGTATATGTCGAACTGTTTATATTATCGGACGAGAAAACAATAACTCTTTGGGGAAGCATTGATGTATTCAAAATCAAATCGTAAGCAGTTAAATGAAGAACAAAAAAAAGCCGCTTTCTGCAAAGATAACGCCGTTGTTTCCGCAGGCGCAGGGTCTGGAAAAACTATGGTGCTTGCGCACCGATTTGTATGGCTTCTAACAGAAAAAGATTATAAAGTAGATGAAATATTAACGCTTACCTTTACAAAAAAAGCCGCCGCCCAAATGTTTAAGAGGATATATTCGCTGGTTTCGCAAATAGCGCAGGAAGAGAGCGGCGTACAGGCGCAGAGGGCGCAAAAAGCGCTTGATGATTTTATTCACGCAAGAATTCAAACTTTGGACTCTTACAGCGCTTCAATCGTAAAACAATGCGCGCCCCGTTACGGGATAAGCCCCGATTTTCAGATTGATCAGCAGAGGTGCTATAATATCGCTCTTGAGGTTTCGTATCCTTTTTTTATAGCGCACCGCCACCACCCTGCCGTAAAAAGACTTTATTCGGGAAACCGCCCGAACGGCATTGTCCGCAATATATTCGCCGATGTTTTGTTTAATTACTGTTTAATCGACAAGCCCCGTGATTTTATGGCTGATTTGAAATTTCAGTTTGATACTCTTTGTTCCCAGTGGGACAGTTACATTAAAAATATAAGAAAACTGTTATATGAAATAAAACTTGATATCGGCAATGATAATTCTCTGCTCCCTGTTCTTGTCCCCATAATCGAGAAAGAAAAAAATGATAAGATTGATATACCCACAACCGACGATGTACAAAAATATTTTAACCAATTACAAAACACCCCGCTGGAATCAGTAATTGACGAAGCCGAAGCCCATCCATTGCAAAAATCATTTGTAAAATTTTTGTTTTTTGTAAATGACATACAAAGCGCAAGTTTAAGAGGGGGGAAACGTTCCGACAATTCCGTAAAAAATAATATTTATCTTCTTCGTGATATTTACGAATCTTTTTCTTCTTTAACAATTTCGTGCATGCAAGCCGGATTTATCACTTCTATAATGTCTTTGCTTGAAAAATTGCAAAAACGCTATCTTGCGAGAAAACGGACAGAGGGCGTTCTTACATTCCGCGATGTGGCAAGTCTTTCAAGAACCATACTTATCGAACAGGAAGATATAAGGCGCAGTGAAAAAGATACTTTTAAGTCAATAATGATAGACGAGTTTCAGGATAACAATGAACTGCAAAAAGACATTCTTTTTCTTCTTGCCGAAAAACGCAACAAAATGAATAAAGACGTTCCGCCTGCGGAAGATTTGGACGCAGGAAAATTATTTTTTGTCGGCGATGAAAAGCAGTCGATTTATATGTTCAGAGGGGCGGACGTTTCCGTTTTCCGCAAATTAAAGGAAGAAATAAAAGGCGACAGCCTTCCCTTAACGACAAATTATCGTTCGTCCGCCGGTTTAATCGGCACTTTTAACGCTATTTTCGGCGGAATTTATCCCGACTCAGACGGAAATAACCTGCCGTCAAAATACAATTCCGTTTTCGCTCAAGCGAAATCCAAGCCCCTTCCCCACTTTGAAGCTGAATATACGCCCCTTCAATCTGTTATTTCTGAAAGCGGAAAATTATCGCTTTTTATCTTAAACAAAAAATCTGAAACAGAAGAAAATGATGATCAGCTTACCGCCGATGAAAACGAAGCGAGATTTACCGCCGAAAAAATAAAACAACTGTTATCTGAAAATTATCAGCCCGACGACATCGCTATTCTTTTCCGCACCCGCTCAACTCAATATTTGTATGAAAAACATTTAAGAACGCTCGGCATCCCTTACGCATGCGAAGATATTAACGATTTATTTTACGGCGGTCCCGTAAACGACATTTTATCGGTTCTTCGGCTGACCGCCCACCCGATGGATAAAGCCGCCTACGCCGAAATGCTTCGCTCGCCTTTTGCCGGTCTTTCTCTTTCGGGAACAGCCGTGTGCCTTTCCTTCTGCTGTGACGAAAACAATATTTCCCAGCCATTTGACGATAAACCGCTTGCCTCTCTTGAAGACGCCGATAAGGAAAAATATCTTTGCGGAAAAAATGTGTATCTATCAATCTGTGAGAAAGCAAAAGAAAAAAGTATCAGCGAACTTGTAAGCGAGTTATGGTACAACGAAGGGTATCGATACGAAACGGAATGGAATACGCAGACGAGCGTATACGGCGAATTGTTTGATTATCTTTTTCATTTAGCGGCTAATGCCGACGCCGACGACAAAGGGCTTGCCTCTTTTACAGATGAAATGATGAACTTTAGGGATTCAGGCGGTCAACTTTCGGACATCGAAATTCCTTTGGAACGTCCGAGCGCAGTACATCTTATGACAATTCATAAAAGCAAGGGGTTGGAATTTCCCGTTGTGTTTCTTTGTTCCTGCGGAAAATACAGCCAGAGGGATACTTGCGACGACATGTATCTTTCCGATACGGCGGGTCTTGTTTTCAGTCCTCCGCCTCCGCCTGAATGCCGTTCTATTTCGGAGAAACATAAAAACTTTTTTTGGGAACAGGCGAACAAAGAAACAAAACAAAAACGAACAGCGGAACTGCGGCGGCTTTTGTATGTGGCGATGACAAGGGCGGAAAAAGAGCTTTATATAACAGGCTCGCTTAAAATTAAAGACGACGGCGAAACGGAAGATTTTTCTATTGCGCTGAAAAAATATATCGAAGGTCAATGCGAAAAGAGCGAGAACCATATTGAAGGCGATACAATTTTGAATAACGACACAATATTCGGTCTTCTTTTACCTTCGATTGTATCTCATATTCCCGACGACGGCTTAAAACAAGGTTCAAGTTTTTTCAATCTTGAAGAAATTCCAGTATTAACGGAAGAATATCTAAAGAACCAGGAAACAGCTTCCAACGGCATAACAAACAATCAAAAAGGATTAAATGAATTTATCAAAATAGTTTCTCCTTTTTACGAAGGCAGGGAAACTATTAAAACGCCCGTTCTGCGTAAAAATCACATAACGCCTGTATCGCTTAAAAAAAGCGGCGATGAAAACAAAGAAATCTCTGGTAAAGTTTCAAGTTTTAATAAAGAATTTTCAGGCGTTAGATCGAATGATGTTTTTAAAAAAGTAGATTCAATACTGTCCCGTTTTTCGCAAAGCGATGATGAAATATCGGAAAAATTTAATTCGGGCAGTTTTGGAACAATTGCGCACATTTGCGTTGAAGCGCATTTGGAAAAAGAAGAAATTATAATCCCGTCGAATATTTCGGGGCTTTTAAATGAAAATGAATTTGATATTCTGCTTGAAGCCGGGAAAAAAATAGCCCGCCGTTTTGTGGCTTCTCCTTTGGGGAAAATAGCGGAAAAGGCAAAGTTGAGAGAAAGCGAATTTCCGTTCAGGACGCTGTTAAGAAACAAAGAAGGAAAAGAAATATTCATAAACGGCACTGTAGACTTGTTTTTTGAAGACAAGGACGCTATTCATATTGTAGATTTCAAAACCGACAGCGCCGAAAAACCCTGCGAGCATACGGCGCAGATGGCTTGTTATTATCAGGCTATTTTAAATCTTTTTGCCGCTCCCGCGAAAAAAGAATGCCGTATTTGGCTTTACTATTTAAGAACAGGTCACGCTGTGGAAATGACGGACAGGGTGAAGGCGGCGAATATTGAGCAGAGGGCGTTTGAGGATTGATGTTGTAAAAAATTGTATAACATATTATAATAAAATAAGGGAGAATATATGAGCAATTTCAATCCAAAAGAATTATCCGATTTTGCAAAGCATTATGGTTTTCATTATAAAAGTATAAATCCCGACGCTCTTGTAAAAGACGTATTAGCAGAGATGGAAAAGGGGCTTAACGGCAAAAGCTCAAGCCTTCCTATGATTCCTTCATATATCACCCCCATCACAAACATTCCTCCGATTAAA
>Ga0268262_10003934_pt1 | contig 15683 bp, 9 predicted proteins | sample TergutNc150P3_FD_190354 | JGI IMG/M metagenome (GOLD analysis project Ga0268262, IMG submission 190354) | Nasutitermes corniger P3 segment gut microbial community from laboratory colony in Florida, USA - Nc150 P3 (SPAdes) (version 2) | ecosystem: Host-associated > Arthropoda: Insects > Digestive... | reverse complement strand
GTCTGGTGTCGATAACATTCAGGGATTTGAAAAAAACCCAATCACAAATCTGAACAAAAACACAGGCCAACGCCGTAAATCTCTTACAGACACAAATGATAATAAGGCTGATTTTGAGCGTGTTGATTACAGATACGCAAAAGATCACCAAAAAGAGGATTTCATAGCAATCTGGAAGCCAAAAAATCAAAAAAACGACGGCGTATGGAATCCTATACTGACATCCAATGACAAACCTGATTTTTCCGATTTTAAAATAGATCCTTCATTGGTAACTCCAGGAAAGCCTGTAACCGTATCCGTCACAATAACGTCACTTCTTACGTCGACAACAATTAAAACAGAAACAGTCGTTCTTAAATACAAGGTTAACAATGGTACGGAAAATAGTCTTCCTATGACGCCTAAAGACGGGAATGTTTATTCCGCCGTGATTCCTGCGCAATCCGTAGCTGGTGCCGTAGTGACCTATACAATTTCCGCGACCAATAATCGTAATGAAGCCGCTGTTACGACGACGAAAAGCTATACTGTAATCAGCGAAAACGTGGATTATACAAAACTTAAATTGAACGAAGTAAGCGGTGTTGGCGATGATCCTGATAAATTCTATGAATTGAAAAACATTGGCACTGAAGACATTCCGTTAGCTAACTGCAAAATTTATTACAACGCAAATAGTAGTACAGGCGGAACACTTCCTACAGGAGATGGCAGCCTTACATGGACAGGACTAGATACTCAGTCAATTAAAGCTGGCGGATTGTATAGTCTTATTGGGCGTAATAAGCCAGGCTCATTTACAACAGGCTTAACGGCGGAACGAATATTGATTATCACCCTTAAAGACCCTGCGGGAAATGTAATAGACAAATGCGTTAGATCCAAAGATACAGGGGACTATGCTATTAAAGATAAATCTTTTTCGCGTATTCCCGACGGGACAGGAGCTTTTTATTTTACAACGCCAACGCCCGATACAACAAATGGCACTTCGACTATTGGATTGACGAAATTGCCGGATGATCCTCCGGTTATTTCTGAATTTGGCAGAAATATCTCATCGGTAACCTCGACAGATACAGTGACCGTATCCGCCACAGTAACAACAACTACGTCGACAATTACAGCGGTAGTTCTTCAATGGACACTTAATGGCTCAGCGGAAAGTGACATTACTATGACTCTGGTCGGGAATAAATATTCCGCTACGATTCCGGCGCAATCCGAAGATGCGGTGGTCGCCTATAAAGTCTCCGCAACCAATAGTCTTGGTGAAACTGATTCTACGTCTAGGCAAAGTTATACCGTAGCCAGTGTTTCAGAACCGCCGCCTCCGCCCCTGCTGATCTTACAGGCAGGCGCCTCCACAAACGGCGCTATTTCGCATAACTTTGTGGAATTGTACAATGCAGGTAATGATACAGTAAACCTTAGCGGTTATTCCCTGCAGTATGCAAACGGGGCCAATCCGACAGATTCAGCATGGACTGTAATAAATCTTACCGGGACATTACCTAAAAATCATTCCTGCCTCATTCTTGGTAACAAATGGTCGGGAACAAGGAGTGATACAGCCAAGTTCGGTGATATTGCTGATAATTCTGGAGATATAAACGCCAGTTTTTCTTTAAGCAACAATGGGTTCAAAGTTGTTCTTATGAGCAATCAAATTAAGCTCACTGTTGAAAACCCATTCAATATTGACGGCAGCGGTAAAAAAGCTCCCGGCTATGTTGATATGCTCGGTGCTGTTAATGGTACTTCGAATCCTCTGCATGGATTTGAAACAGCCGTTATGACAAAAATATCAAAACAGCAGACAGCCCGTCGTACAAGTCTTACTGATACTGATAATAACGAAACTGATTTTACAAATATTGATTACAGAACAACGGGAAATGTCAAAGAATACCAATATCCTAAAAACAGTGCCTACGGCTCATGGGATCCTTTTGTAGAGCCGCCGCCGTCTGAAGGCTCGGCAAAGCTGATGATATTGCAGGCTAACACTTACGGCAATAACAATGGCGGGGCGGCCGGGTTTGCAAGATCACTGGTTGAGCTGTACAACAATACAAATGCCGCAATTAACTTGACTACCGGTAATTATTACTTACATATTGGTAGTAATACTACTTGGATCAATGTTATAAAGCTGGATGGAATAATCCCCGCTAAAAGTTCGTTTCTTATTGTAGATAATACCCCAACGGCGAGTAGTAATACTAATTCTACACCAAAGGCCGCCCTTCCTACAGCGGATCAGGAAGCTGCTTTTGTTATTACCAACTCTAATTTCAAAATAGCTCTTTTGAAAAACCAGAGTTCTACTCTTACTGTCAATAATCCTTTTGGCGAATCTACTTTAAGTTCAGACTATGTTGATATGCTCGGCTGTGGAACCGCAAACGGTTATGAAACAACGGCTGCACAGGCGGCATCAAGGCCACAAGCCCTCCGCCGTACATCGCTTAATGATACCGATGACAATAGTAAAGACTTTGCTCGAGTCGATTATACCGGTACGAGCAGTATTACAAATGATCAACTGTACAAATACTGGCCCAGAAATACCGCTGATGGCGGGTGGAACCCCATAACCGGTCTGCCGAAAATAGACCCGGTTATTCCCTAAACGCAAATCCATTCCAGGTGAAGGAGATGATGAATATGAAGAAGTATACGTTTTTCGCAATTTTTGCTTTAGCTATTTTTATCATTATATCATGCAGCAGCCCGGTCGGCAGCGATGTTAGTGTGGATACAGACGGTATAGAATTCAATGAGAAGATATACAGCAACAGCAAAGGTGGCAAGACATATACTTTGACAATATCTCATCCGGTAGCTAAAGCCGCAGTCGGGGATGGATACACTCTTAAAGTCGCAAAGAATGGAATTGTGAAAATCAGCAGCGGCAAGATTGAAACCGTTAACGGAACAAACCTTGTATATCAACCCAATCAAGAAGGCGCTCCTAATTTTACTGTGGGTTTTAATGGTTCAAGACTTACTTTCATAACCGGAACTATCACCTTTGATGACGCTACGGACGAACCCGGTCCAGGAAGCTTTTTAACCGGCGGTGGCGGCGGAGGAGGTGGTGGCAGCAGCAGCGGTGGCGGCAGCAGCGGTGGCAGCGGGAATGGTGGCGACGGCGGTGGTAGTGGTGGCGACGGCGGTGGCGGTGGCAGCGGAGGCGGTATCGAGCCTGTACCGACAATCACCAGCGTAATTATTCCGCAACCTGCTCCTGTTACCAGGGGTGGAAGCCAGTTATTTACAGCAACAGTCAACGGGACTAACAATCCCGAGCAAACCGTAACCTGGTCAGTTACAGGCAACAAGGCTTCCGGTACAAGTATCAGTATTAATGGCGGTTTATTAACCGTGGACGCGTCTGAACCCGCAACTACATTGACTATAAAGGCTGTTTCTACGTTCGATACAACTAAAAGCGGTACGGCAACTGTAACAGTCAATGGCGATATAAACGTCATTACACCGGCATTGGTAATATCAGCAAGCACAGTGTCTGTACTTAAAGATTCGCTTCTTGTTCTTGGCATTAATATAGCAAACTTGACCGCAATAAACGAGCAGCATAAGGCTATTGGTGGTAATATCCAGTGTGAGTGGTATTCGAATAATAGTAACTCTACACAGGGCGGGACACGTGTAGGTGAAGGATTTAGTTTTACTACACCAACAACATCAACCGGAACATTTTATTATTACGTAATAGTTACCAATACAATTAACGATGGCAGCGGAACCAAGAAAATAATAGTATCTATCGGCCCGGTAAAGGTAACGGTAACAGATAATAAATTAGTCAGTATTAAAGTTAAACAAATACCTGACAGGGTTTATAAGATGGGTGAAGAAATTAGTAAAGACGATTTGGTTGTGGAAAATGTGTATAGTAATGGCAGTACTGAACCTACCAATGATTATGATATTAAAGGCGATTTCTTTACGGCGGGTTCCTCCAAAATTACAATTGTTTCTAGAATTGACACTTCCAAGACAGCGACATTCAATATTATTATTTCTAATGAGTTAATAAATACCGGCCTGCCTGCACTCAGAATTGATACGGCGGGAAAACTAATAAATTCCACTGAAATATGGGTTTTAGGAGCAACATTTACATTTTATAACATTTTAGGAACAGAGCTCTCATCCGGTAGTATGGATATCAAAGGTCGTGGTAATACAACATGGAATGATCATCCGAAGAAACCATATTCACTGAAATTTACGAACAGCATTTCACTGCAAGGTATGCCGTCGCATAGAAGATGGAATCTGCTGGCGAATCATGCGGATAAAACACTGCTACGTACTGAAGTTGCATTCAGGCTGGGTGGTATATTTAATAATCTTGCATGGACACCTCGTTCTGAACAAGTTGATGTATATTTGAACGATAAATACTGTGGGGTATATCAATTGACCGAAGCTATTAAAATTGACGTAAACCGTGTGAATATAAACAAAATAGGACCTTCAACCCCCGATGGCGGTTATATTCTGGAAATTGACGTTAGGAAGGGTGAAGAGTTTAATTTTACTACGACCAGAAATGTTGTGTTCTGTTGTTCGGATCCTGATGAAGGTTTTAATGAAATTATCTCTGGAGAAAACAAGACGCTTCTTAAAAAAATCCAGGAAGATGTCCAAAGTGCAGAAGATGCTTTGTATTCTGATGACTTTACTAATACTATAACTGGCTACAGGAAATACCTTGATGTTGATTCCTTTATTGACTGGTATCTGGTCAACGAGATAACAAAAAACGTTGACGCTGTTTTTTGGTCCAGCGTTTATATGTATTATGACCCTTTGAAACGGAAATATTGTCTAGGTCCGATATGGGACTTTGATATTTCACAAGGAAATAACAAATATTCGGACATGAGTAATCCGAACAATTTTTATATAAAAAATTCAAAATGGATTTCACGTTTATTTGACGATCCAGCTTTTGACGCTCAGGTCAAATCAAGGTGGAATGAAAAGAAAACAGAAGTAGATGGTATATTGCAGTTTATAGACAACCGTGCTTTATCTATTTCAAACGCAGTATATTATAATTTCCGGAGATGGCCAATACTAGATCAGTATGTGGAACCAAATGCTGTAGTAACCGGAAGTTATTCCGGTGAAATTAATTACTTAAAGGAATATCTAACGTCAAGAATATCTTGGCTTGACAAAGCAATTAATAATTTATAAACTTTACTTTGTGGAAATTTTAACTAATTGTTAACTTTTTATTAAGTTTGGTTATATGTCTGAAGAATCTATCGAAATTTTTATACCGGGAAGGTTATGTCTCTTTGGCGAGCACAGCGATTGGGCCGGGTTGCATCGTATGATCAATGCCGATATAGTACCGGGCTCCGCAATTGTCACAGGCATTGAACAGGGAATATTTGCCAATGAGGAACTTACTGTGGAGGATATCAAGGAATTTTATGAGTCTCGTAAAAACACGCGTGAAAGTAATCATAGACATGGGGACAGGAGTTTTATAGAGATACTCCTGGCTGGAAGCAAAAAGCTCAACGAGCAATTTATTGACTCTGATTTGTATAAAATGAATTTAGGTGTTCCTGAATGATAAAAAACACAGATGAGTTTTATGTATACTATAGTGAGGTTTAGTTTATATGTCTGAAGAATGTATCGAACTTTTTGTACCGGGAAGGTTATGTCTCTTTGGCGAGCACAGCGATTGGGCCGGGTTGCATCGTATGATCAATGCTGATATAGTGCCAGGTTCCGCTATTGTTACAGGAATTGAACAGGGAATCTTTGCCAAAGTATGCCGAAGTCAAAATTTTGTGATGAATAATGAATCAACGGAACTAGCGGAAATTTGGGTAGATTTTGACTGCCCCATGCAGACTGATGAATTACGTTCTGTTGCCAAATCAAAAAGTTATTTTTCTTATGCTGCCGGTGTAGCTTCTTACATCAAAGATCATTATACGGTAGGCGGTATAACGATTACTATACAAAAAATGACTTTACCGGTTAAAAAAGGCTTATCTTCCAGCGCGGCAATTTGTGTTTTGGTTGCAAGGGCTTTTAACCAATTATACGGTCTTAACCTTAATGTACGCGGCGAAATGGATATTGCCTACAGAGGCGAACAGCGGACACTGTCCCGATGCGGAAGGCTTGATCAGGCATGCGCCTTTGGAATTGTGCCGGTATGTATGCGTTTTGATGGCGACGATATATCTGTCGAGCGGTTGATTGTAAAAGGGAATTTTTATTGGGTTTTCGCGGATTTAAAAGCCCAAAAGGACACTATAAAAATCCTTAGCGATTTAAATAAGTGCTATCCTTTCGCGGAGACAGAGAAAGAGCGTAATGTCCAGGATGCGTTAGGTAAAAAAAACCAGATTATCATTGAACAGGCTATTGAATACCTGCGAAAGGGCGACGCGCCGGAGCTGGGCAGGCTTATGACTGAAGCCCAGGAAATATTTGATACAATGGTTGCTCCTGCCTCATATGAAGAATTGGCCGCGCCTAAATTGCATACATTCCTAAAGGATGAAAAAGTATTATCCCTGACTTATGGAGCAAAAGGAGTTGGTTCTCAGGGGGATGGCTCCATACAATTTCTGGCAAAAGACAGAGAGTCGCAGGAAAGTTTATGCTCATATCTCATACAAAGTGGTCTTGATCCCTACCAGTTGACTATTAAAACTCACCGAAGGATACGAAAAGCCATTATTCCAATAGCCGGCTATGGGACTCGTTTATATCCGGCAACACGCCGGATTAAAAAAGAAATGCTCCCCTTGATAGATCGGAATGGAATTGTAAAACCTGCTATTCTCATTCTTCTTGAACAGCTAATTGAGGCAGGAATAGAGAACATTTGCCTTGTAGTCGGGGGAGAAGATGAAATTCAAATTTATAAGGACTTTTTTGAAAACCCGTTGACAGATGAGCATTTTAGTAAATTGCCAAAAACTTTGCAGAATTATGAACATACATTAAAAACTATTGGAGATATAATAAGTTTCCGCATACAAAAAGAACGCCGTGGCTTCGGCCATGCGGTGTACCAATGCCGGGACTTCTGCGATAATGAGCCAGTTCTGCTTCTTTTGGGAGACACTGTTTATTCTTCCAAAAGCAAATTAAATTGTTCACAACAACTCATTGAAATCTACGAGGCGTCTGAGAAACCGCTTATAGCTATTCATGGGATACCATTTGACCAGGTTTGCCATTATGGGATTCTTTCCGGTAACTGGACGGATAATTCACATAAAAAAATGGATATAATATCTTTTGTTGAAAAACCCGAGCCTTCTTACGCGAAAATAAATCTTTGCATGCCAGAATTGGAAAGTCAGCAGGAGGAGTATTATTCTGTGTTTGGCCAGTATATAATTCCACATGAAATTTTTGATGTTTTGGAAAAGAGTATTGAGGATGAACAATATATATTCCGTGAAATAGATATGACTGAAGCGTTAAGCACTTTCATAGGAAAGGGTCTAACTGGTGTTGTACTGGATGGAAATATGCATGATATTGGCAATCCTGCGGCTTACCGGGAAACATTTAAGTCACTTTGTGATTGAAAAAGGAGTTTTATTGTGAATGTCATTGAAGGATTTAGAAGTAAATTAAACTCCCCTAAAGCAAAAATCTATATTGTTTCTATAGCTTGGCTTGCTGGATGCTTTTTTTTATTGATCCCAACTATCCGTTATTTAATCATTTCTATTGGGGAAATTCTTCTTAATCGTTCTCTTGACCATCAAGTGTGGCATGAAAGATTTATCGTATGTGGTATGGTTGGCATTTTAGAATATATTCTTTTTTCTTGCATTTATGTATTTTACATAAATAGAAAACTCTTTAATATTTCAAAAATATTAATTACACTCTTTATTTTTGCTTATTGTTTAGTCTTCGCTTGTATCATTATGTATAGAGCTAATTTTTATCTTGGTTCTGATGATTATGATCTTATGAATTCAGTTCTCATTAATAAATATATAAAATTTGTCCCTTATATTGGCAGATTTACACCTTCCAATATTTTACACTGTAATATTGTACTTTTTTTATATCGGTGTTTTGGAATCAATACAGGAACCCAGATTGGGGCACACTTTTTTGTTGTAGTACTTTTATTTATAATAACATTTTTATGCCTTTATAACCTTTTTAGAAATTGTAATTCTTTGGATAATGGAAAATATTTTTTAGTTGATTTATTTTTCTCATGTACTTTTTTTGCTACTTCAGTTACATTTGTGAATATTTTTATGGTTCTTATATATGGTGAAGCAGTACTAATTAGTTTTTTTTCTCTATTTATGCTTATGTACTACAAAGCAATTAAAACAGATAAAACTATTTATTATATATTCGCGTTTTTAGTCGCTATTTACTGTACATATTTTAAAGAAATAGTGTTCGGAATATTTATTGTAATTGCTATTACTAACCATTTATTTCGATATAAAAAGGAATCAAAGCAGGAGAGAATATTTTACTTTGCTCTTATTCTAAATAGTATTGTTTTTATGATCTTATATTATTTTTTTTCATATAGAAATACCACATATTTTTATCAGTCTTTTAATCCAATTGAATTACCATATGGAAGATTGAGTTTAATTATATTTTTAGTAAAAGATAATCCTGTCTTTATTCTCATGTTTCTTTTTGGTTTATTCCGTATCTATTTTATTGTTTTTAGAAATGATCGAGAGCATATGTTTTATGACAGTCTTTTATTAGCAGCAATTGCGTTTTTTTTGGCATATATTATTTTGCGTTTTAATCATTCCTATCTCGTTATTCCATCATTAATACTTTTTTATCCTTCTTTTGTTTATTGGATAAAACAAGCATTTAAAAGAATACATATTTATATATTACCTTGTCTTTTATTGATAATACTTGCTTATGCTTATAATATATATAGACAGATACCAGTTATAAAAAATTATTATTATTATCGTAATCTATATGCATTGCATGTAAATGGTTTAATTTCAGAATATAATAAAGGTAAAGAATTTATTTGGTATGAAACAGGGGATGATATAGATTTTACAAGAGATTGGAGACTATCAGTAGAAGAAAATTATATGAGGTTTTATACCAGAAATGAGGATGGAGACTTTTTTACAAAAAAGAAATATTATGAATACTTAGGTTATTTGCAGCAAGACGTTTTGTTTTTTTATCCAATTGAAAATGGACGATATCAACCTTTCTCAGAAGAACTAGAAAAATTTTTGTTGGATAATAATTATATAATTGATCCTTCTATTAGTTTTTATGGTATTAGAGTTTATAAAAAACAATAAAACTGTTAATATAATAGTGAGTAAAGTGTAATTGAAACTAAGCCTTATTATTCCTTGCTATAATGAAGAAGAAACAATAGATTTGATCTATAAGGAAGTATGTAGAGTATTGGATAATGAATTTGAGATGATTTTCGTGAATGATGGCAGTAAAGATAATACAATAGTAAAAATAAAAATTTTATCAGAAATTGACAATAGAGTTAAATACATTTCATTTTCGAGGAATTTCGGAAAGGAATCTGCTATGCTTGCCGGTATGAAATTCGCAACGGGAGACTATATATGCATACTGGATTCGGACTTGCAACATCCGCCGTCAATGATTCCGGATATGGTTAAAGCACTTGATGAGGGGTATGATGTTGCCGCCGCAAGGAGAACAGACCGTTCAGGTGAGGCAAAACTAAAGAGTTACTTTTCCAGAAAATTTTATTCCATAATAAATAAACTTGCCGATGTCAATATAAAGGAAGGTGCGCAGGATTTTCGCGTTATGAAGCGAAAAGTTGTTGATAGCATCATAAGCATGCCTGAGTATTTCCGTTTTTCAAAAGGGATTTTTAGTTGGGTAGGTTTTAATACTAAATGGTTTGCCCACGGAAATGTAGACAGATCGGCAGGATCAAGTAAATTTAATACTTTAAAGCTTTTTAAATATGCGATAAATGGAATTATTTCTTTTTCGGTAGTACCGTTACGACTATCATTAATTTTTGGAAGCGTTTTATCTATTCTTGGATTTGCGTATGCAATTAATATTGTTATAAACACTATATTGTATAAAAGCGCAGGTACATCTTCGGGGTACGCTTCTATTATGAGCGGTTTATTGGTTATAGGCGGTTCAGTGATGATTTGTCTTGGAATATTGGGAGAATATATAGCCAGAATTTACATAGAGCTAAAGAAAAGGCCGGCATTTATTATTGACGAGACAAATATAATAAAGTTATAAGAACCCATAATGAAAGAATTTGAAAAATACAGCATTTTAGTATTTATGTTAAATATGTTGGGAGATATATCGAATTATTTTTTTCAAATAGTAATGGGTAGAATGTTGGATGTTGACCGTTTTGGAATACTTAATTCTTTACTTTCATTATATACAATAATATCAATACCGGTATCGGTTGTTCTGATTGTAGTTTCAAAATATGTGTCTGAAAACAAGGCGTTGGGCGGGAACATTAATTCATTGTTGAAAATATTTTTCTTTTATATTATAGTTTTCATGATTTGTTATCTTAGTTGTGGAATAGCGCTATCCGGTATTATCGCGTCATTCATTAAAGTTGAAAGCAAATTTCTGGTATCTTTTATTATTATTGCCACAGGGTTTGGCTTTATTCTACCTGTTATAGTAGGAGGATTACAGGGTGAAAAGAAATTTTTTGCCTTTGGTATTGTTAATTTAGTATTTCCGTTAACTAGACTTTTTGGCAGCATTATTTTTGTTTTACTTGGCCTGGAACTGAAAGGAATCATTTTATCATTAATATTAGGAAATATTTTTGCTATCTTATTGGGGCAATGGTTTTTAAAATTTAGCTTAAAGCCTTCTTCTGAAAAAATAAATTTCAAAATTAATCCTAAAGCCATGCATTTTGCGTGGATTACTTTTTTGGTGCATGTGGGTATGACTATACTAATAAATTTTGATGCCATAATTGTAAAACACTATTTTACAGCGGAAGCGACAGGACTTTATAGTGTGGCAAGCATATTGGGAAAAACTATTTTATATGTTTCAACTTCTATAGTATTTGTTATGTTTCCATTTCTAAATGAGGCTGCTGTAAAAAAGGATGATGTAAACAAGATACTTAAAAAAGCTATTTTGTATGGGGGCGGGCTATCGGCACTTTGCGCTCTGGGATTAAATATTCTAACAAAACCACTGATACTTATTCTGTTTGGTAGTAAATACATGGATTCAGCCATATACATATTACCAATCAGTTTGTGGATTATTTTAATTAGCTTTATAAATATATTGACAAGTTATTTTTTGGCAATCGACTACGCCAAGTTTTTATCTTTTTCCTTAATTATTGGCTGCCTGATTAGTTTTGTTTTATTTTACTTCATTCATACTGAAATTTTACAGATTATATATATACTGGCAGCAGTATCGTTTGGAATATTAGCAACAATTATTTTATCAGTTTTTATTCGGAATTATCGAATGAGAATTATTTCGCAAAAAAATAAGGAAATTGGTAATTTTGCCTAAAAAAGTATCAATAATAATTCCGCTAAAAGAAATAAATGAATATATCCGTGAGGCAATTCCCTACCATCTGCTACTGGATTACAGTGATTTTGAAATATTGATATTTCCTGATTTAGAGTCAGATGAGGTATTTGAGAAAACAAAGATAATCCCCAGTGGAAATGTAGGGCCTGCTGAAAAACGGGATATGGCTTTAACTTACGCAAGCGGCGATATATTTGCATTTATTGATGATGATGCTTTTCCGCGCAAAGATTGGTTAAAAAACGCTGTTCAAGAACTGGAACAGGATGATGTTGGGGCAGTAGGAGGTCCCGCTGTTACAGCGCCGGAGGATGATCTATTAAGGCAGGCAAGCGGAAAAGTATTGGAGAATGTTTTTTGCAGCGGAAAATACACTTACCGTTATATTCCCGGAGTAAAGCATGAGGACGATGATATTCCTTCCGTAAACTTGATAGTAAAACGTGAAATCTTTGAAGCGGTAGGAGGATATGATTCTACGTTTTACCCGGGAGAAGATACAAAATTGTGTCTTGATATTATAAAGAAGACAGAAAAAAAAATTATATATAGTCCCGATATAATAGTTTATCATCACCGAAGACCGTTATTTAAAGGACACTTAAAGCAAGTAACAGGTTATGCAAGGCATAGAGGTTATTTCGCGAAAAAACTGCCTGAGACAAGCTTAAAACTTCAATATTTTATACCAAGTCTTTTTTTATTAGGTATTGTTTTAGGTCCGGTTCTATGCTGCTTATTTCCTGTTTTATGGGGTGTTTATTTTGGTATATTATTTATATATTTTATTTTAATAATAATTAGTACAAAAAAGGTTTCTGGTTTTAAGCTATTCGCTTTGGTCATTGCGGGAGTTTTTGTTACCCATTTAGGATACGGCCTTTGTTTTATACAAGGACTTCTTAGCAAGAAACTGATCAGGTAGGTAAGAGGATGAAAATAGTATTATCGTATCCTCCATTGGAAAAACAAAAGGGAACGCCCTTACTAAGCCAAAACAGACAGTTTCAGTGGTTCACAAGCCCAACATATATATATCCAATGGTTCCAGCGTTTGCAGCTACATACTTAAAATCACTTGGTCATTATGTTATATGGAAAGATGCTGTAGCTGAGAATATGACTTTTGAAGAATTCATAGTGTTCTATAAAGAAACAGAAATGCAAATGTTTGTGATGGAAACAAAAGCGCCGGTTGTAAAAATGCATTGGGATATTATTAACAAACTAAAAAATATTAAGCCTCAAGTTTTAATAGTTTTGTTTGGTGATCATGTAACTGCGTTCCCTGAAGAATCTATGGCTAATTGCTCTGTAGATTATATATTGACTGGCGGGGATTATGATTTTTTATTGGCTAATTTATGCAATATACTTGAGACAAATAATGGACAGCTTGATCCCCAAAAATTAGAGCCTGGTATTTATTACAGAACGAGCGGAGAAGTAAAAAATACCGGAAAATTTGTTTTAAATCATGATTTGAATATTCTACCAGAAATTGACCGGGATCTTACCCATTGGAAACTTTACAGTGAAAAAAACGGTAATTATAGCAAGATTCCGGGTACTTATACCTATGCTTCCAGAGATTGTTGGTATCATAAATGTACCTTTTGTTCATGGACAACACTCTATAATAATTTTAGAAGTCGTTCGCCGGAAAAATTGCTTAATGAAATAGGAAATTTAATAAAGAATTACAATATTAAAGAAATAATGGACGATTCGGGCGCTTTCCCCATAGGTGATTGGCTGAAGGGATTTTGTGATGGGATGATCGAACGGGGTTATAACAAAAAGGTAATAATGGATTGTAATATGCGATTCGGCGCACTTAACCTTGATGAATATAAACTCATGAAAAAAGCAGGTTTTCGTTTAGTATTGTTTGGCCTGGAAAGCGCAAATCAATCTACCCTTGACCGTATTAGCAAAGGCGTGAAAATAGAAAAAATGGTGGAGAGTTGCAAGCTTGCTAAAAAAGTGGGTTTATCTCCTCATGTTACAATTATGTTTGGATATCCTTGGGAAACAGAAAAAGAAGTTAGAAACACAGTTAAATTGGGACGATATTTATTACAAAAAGGTTATGCTCGTACCTTACAAGCCACTATTGTTATTCCATATCCTGGAACTCCGTTGTATTATGAGTGTTTAGAAAAAGGCTGGCTGGAAACAGAAAATTACGAAGAATATGACATGAGGCGGTCAGTGATGAAAACGCCTATTGGCGAGGAAAAACTAAAAGAGGCCGTACAGTCTGTTTATAAAGTTGCTTTTAACCCTGAATTTTTGTTTCGGCGTATAGTTGGAATTCGTAGCTGGGATGATATAAAATTCTTTTTACGTGCCGCTAAACAGGTTCTGGGTCATTTGACTGATTTTAAATCTGATAAGTATGAACGCGCCTTCAATGAGGAGCGGTAACATATTGAGTGAATCAGGTCTTGTTTCAGTTGTTATTCCAACTTATAATCGGATAAATGAAGTAATTATGCTTGTTGATTCACTATTACTATCAGATTATAGGAATATTGAGATTATTGTTATTGATAATAATTCTAGTGATGATACTTCAGCTACTATAACTAATAAATATACCGCAAATGGATTTCCGGTTAAGGTGATTACACTAGAAAAAAATATGATGGCCGCAGGCGGACGAAACGCGGGGATTGAACAAGCCAAAGGTGAATATTTGCTTTTTATTGATAGTGATAATGTTGTCCATCCAAATATGATAGATTCGCTTGTTAATGGATTCACTAATAATCCAAAGCTTGGATTTAGCTGTCCGATTATTTTATCTGCTAATGAAGATAACACCGTATGGACTCTTGGAGCCAGTATTAGTTTCTGGACGTCAATGCCTCATAATTTTTGTGGAGGAAAAAAAATTGAAGAGTTACGAAGTAAAATGAATATTGAGCCTTATTATCCTACTGATTATTCTCCAAATTCATTTATGGTGCGTCGGGAAGTAATAGATCAAATAGGCGGATTTGATGAGGACTATTACATTATGTTTGAAGAAGCCGACTTTGGTTATAGAATAAAAAAAATGAATTATGAAATGTTGGTTAATACAAATGCTATAACATATCATCATTCAGCGATTAATAACCTGACTGAAAATAAAAAGTTAAGGAGTTTAGGGCTAGGAACAGTTCAAAGAACATATCATTTTATGAAAAATAGAACTATATTTATGAAGAAATTTGCCCCTTGCTATTGTTTGATCGGATATTATCTTTTTTTTATTCATGCTTTATGTTTGTTTTATTTTATTACTGCAATCACTGAAAGGCGAGCGGATATCGCAATTGCGGTAATAAAGGGTACTTTGAGAGGTCTTTTTATAAAAACCAATAAAAAAAATAAAATTGATATCAATCAAAGATAACGGAGAGGGCAATGTTTTTTATTTTAGTACATAAGTTATTTTCTTTTGTTAAGAACAAATTACCTTTTGGAGCGAAGTTGATTCTTATGTTTCAAAAAAGTGATATATATTATTATTTGAGCAATGCTTTCTATGGATATTACAATTATCGTTTTGCAAAAAAAAATGAAATGAATCCGACAAAGCAAATGCTTGATAACAGAATTTTTTATTCTTTGAATAAAGACAGAGTCGAACGTGTTTCATCTTTCTTTGCAGATAACGAATCAAAAGAGACTTATTTAAAAATGATAGATTTCCGTTGCAACAGTGTAGTAGAGAACTTCCCATTAGTAAATCGTAAGACCTCTTATTTTTGGAATAATTATTTTTCCTATGGAACTAATGAGATTTTAATTGACTGCGGCGCATATATTGGAGATTCGATTATTTCGTTTAGAAAAGCGGTAAAACATTTCAAAGGAAAAATAGAAAAGATTGTAGCTTTTGAGCCTGAAATAAATAACTACAAGATTCTTTGTAATGAATTTAAAGATATAATTGCTATAAATGCAGGTGTTTGGGATAAAGACACTATGCTGACATTATCAGACAATGAAACAGGTAGTCAACAATCATTTATTAAAGAAATATCTGAAGTGATAAT
>Ga0268262_10003933_pt1 | contig 15683 bp, 13 predicted proteins | sample TergutNc150P3_FD_190354 | JGI IMG/M metagenome (GOLD analysis project Ga0268262, IMG submission 190354) | Nasutitermes corniger P3 segment gut microbial community from laboratory colony in Florida, USA - Nc150 P3 (SPAdes) (version 2) | ecosystem: Host-associated > Arthropoda: Insects >... | reverse complement strand
CAAGAATTCTCGCAAGCAAAACTCGGCTTTGTAACAATCGCGTTACAGCCCAAGCCGTCGCCACCGCCGGAAACATCCCCGCGAGGGGCAGGATCGCCGCCGAAACACCGCGAAACCTGCTCTACGGGCTGTATTACGCCCTCGCGAGCCGCGCAACCCGCTTTTTCGGGGGAATACCAGATCTCCGCGAGCGCGATATACAACCTCGTCCAAGAGTTGAGAACCGAAAAGTACAGCGGCGACGTTCAAACGGTCGGGCTTGCAGGCTGGGTAGACGAATTGGACCACCGCAACAAGACCGTCGAAGAATTGGTCAAAGGACGCTTCAACGAGGGCGCGTCCAAGACCGACATCGTCCTCAGAGACACGCGGCGCGAAACGGACGCGGCCTATATGGACATCTGCGACATCATCAACGTATATGTTTTGCTAGAGGGCGCGGCGAACTACGAGACGTTTATAAGGACGCTCAACGAAGTTATCAAAAAATACTCCGTCAAACCACCGAAACATAAACAAGGAACGCAAGAGACGGAGACGGCGGACTAATAAAAAATGTCTGAACTAGGATTAGTAGGATTTTAAGGATTATAAGATTAAAAAGATTAAAAGATTTTGACGTTGATTTTTAATCCTATAATCTGTTTTCTAATCCTACTAATCCTAGTTCAGACAATGTGTAAAATAGTCGGACAATGTTTTACTAACCATACTTTATTCTATAACTTTCTTAAAGGAGCAAGATGTATGAGAAACTTTGTACGGATGGGGCGGACGCTTGTGTTGGCGGCGATGTTGGTGGTCGGGGCGGTTTACGTGTCTAATGGACAGACAAGACCACCAGAACTAGTTGGGCGGTGGATTGGCGTGGATGTACAGTTAAACGATGCGACAAAGATGAGTCTGGAGTTGTTTAATGATGGTACTGGGATATGGAAATCTCACAACAGACATGATTTTGACGATGACGAGAGCAGTACTTGGAAAGTTGTAGGTAACCGTTTTGTGTTTGGTACTACAGCATGTGACTATGAACTAAAGGGTTATGTATTTAATCTTGATTGTGAGAGCGATGGTCGCGTAGTGTTTGTAAGGAAAGAAAATTTAGATGAATACAATAAGAAGAAAGCGGAAGAAAGGAAAAAGAAAGCAGAAGAGGATAGAATTAAAGCGGAAGAGTTGAGGGTGAAAAAAGCGGAAGAGGATAGAATAAAAGCAGAAGAGGAGAGGGTGAAAAAAGCGGAAGAAAGAGAACGAATAAAAAACGAGAAACAGAGAATCGAAAAAATATCCCGTTATTTCACTGATTCAAGAGATGGTCAGAAATATCGTGCCGTAAAGATAGGGGGCAAGCCGTGGATGGCGCAGAATCTTAATTATAAGACGGGTAACTCGCGGTGTTATGGCGGAGATAATTCCAACTGCGAGAAGTACGGTAGTTTATACGATTGGAATACGGCGAAAAAGGCTTGCCCTGCGGGCTGGCACTTACCGTCGCGTAAGGAGTGGAGCGATTTGGTAGTGGCGGCAGGCGGAGATGTGGCGGCGAAAACGTTGAAATCAACAAGTAATCGAGGAACGGATGATTTAGGGTTTTCGGCCTTGTCTGGCGGTTACTTCCACATCTTCCACGAAAATGGTTTCCGCTATGTAGACACGGCCGGTGTATGGTGGACAGCCACGAAGTACTACGCCATGGGCATAATAACCGCTGACGATAACAGCAAAGTGGACGATAGGAACTGGGAAAATGGTTGGGGCCTCAGTTTTTCTGTCCGTTGCGTCAAAGACGACTGACCTCACCCTCACCCGTTTTCAGCGTACCCATTAGGCCGGTGGGTACGCTGTCCCTTGTTCCCCGCGTCGGTGGATCGGGGGTCAGTCCCATCCCCTAAGATTAATTTGACTTTGGTGATCCACAAGAATTATTTTTATATATTGGCGTAAGGCATCAACAGTCCCCACAATAGTCAAAGGAGTCAATTATGTGCGACAAATCCGTCTTGGACGAGATAACGTCAAGGGTCTGCACCGCCGCCAAAGAGGTGTTAGGCGGCAAGTTGGAGAAGGTGATCCTTTTCGGCTCATACGCCAGAGGCGACTACGATGAGGAGTCGGACATAGACATCATGATAATCGCCGACATTGCGTTGGAGGAGGCGAACGAGGTACGCAGGAAGATTCATGCCCGTATGGAATACATTGATTTAGAGCATGATGCAGTTGTCTGTTTGAGTATGGCGTGTAGCGACATATTTCATAAGCACCAAGACATCTCCGGTTTATATATAAATGTGCGGAAAGATGGGATGGAATTATATGCTGCCTGATCATACGCCGGAAGATTATGCCCGTCAACGCATAGATAGGGCGAAAAAGTGGTTGCAAGATGCCAAAGCGTCTAGCGTTTCATTCGAGACAGCCGCGAATCGCTCGTACTACTGTATTTTCAGCGCGATGCGGGCGGTTTTGGCGCTTGACCGATTCAACTCCAAGAAACATTCCGGTATAATCGCCGCGTTTCGCAAGGATTATATAAGAACAGGGATCTTTCCCAAAGAGTTTTCCGAATTTATTAATAACGCCTTCGAAATTCGCCTTGAAAGCGATTACAATGACTTCTACCTTGTATCGAAAGCCGATGTAGCCGCTCAGGTCGAAAACGCCGAAACCTTTTTAGAGGCGGTGGAGAAGTATATCGGCGAGAGAATCAAACACACATGATACACCGCCCCGCGTCCCAGCTGGTCTCGGTGGAGGTCGGCGGGCTGGACGGGCTGTTTGATAAAGATTCTTGCTTTATTTCTCCGCCGACGAAACTACAGGCTTCTCTCTTTGCGGGATAAATCTAAAAACAGCGAGTTTTGACTTGTTCGCGCCGACAATTTCATTCTCGCCGTTGAAATAATTATCATGCACATATAATTCCTTAAGCGCGGTATTCTTAGACACGTTGAGCGCGGTTAGTTGATTGCCGGAACAGGACAATCGCGTAAGCGCGGTATTCTTAGACACATCGAGCGCGGTCAGATTGTTACTTGAACAGGACAGCCCCGTAAGCGCGGTATTTTTGGAGACGTCAAGCGCGATCAATTGGTTGACTTCGCAGGACAATCCGGTCAGCGCGGTGTTCTTAGACACATCGAGCACGGCCAATTTGTTGACTTTGCATTCAAGCGACGTAAGCGCGGTATTTCTCGATAAATCAAGCGCGTTCAGGTGGTTTTTATGGCATTTCAACTTCTTAAGCGCGGTATTCTTAGATACGTCGAGCCACGCCAATTGGTTGTCCCAGCACTCCAACTCGATCAGCGCGGTATTCTTGGTCACGTCGAGCGCGGTCAATTTGTTGTCGGAGCACTCCAGCTCCGTAAGCGCCGCGCTTTTTGATACGTCGAGCGCGGTCAATTTGTTGTTGTGGCAGAACAACTTTTTAAGCGCGGTATTCTTAGATACGTCCAGCGCGGCCAATTGATTGTCGGAGCAAGACAACTCCGTAAGCGCGGCATTATTCGAAACGTCAAGCGCGGTCAACGGGTTGTCGGAGCAGTACAGCCCCATGAGAGAGATATTTTTCGACACATCAAGCGCGGTCAACCGGTTGTTGAAGCATTCCAATTCCATAAGCGCGACATTCTTAGACACATCAAGCGCGGCCAATTGGTTGCTGTGGCAATACAGCATCGTCAGCGCGGCGATCTTCGATACGTCAAGCGCGGTCAATTGGTTGCCGTAGCAGAACAATTCGGTAAGCGCGGTATTTTTAGAGAGACCGAGCGCGGTCAATTTGTTGTTGGAGCAAGACAGTTCCGTAAGAGCGGTATTCTTTGATACGTCAAGCGCGGCCAATTGGTTGTCGGAACAATACAATCCCGTCAGCGCGACATTTTTGGAGACGTCGAGCGCGGTCAGTTTGTTTTCTTGACACCACAAATTCCTGAGCGCGGTATTTTTGGACACGTCAAGCGCGGTCAATCGATTGTCTCCGCACTCCAATTTCGTCAGCGCGGTAAAATACTCTATTCCGGAAAGGTCGGATATGCCTTTCCCGCTCACGTTAACCTCGGTAATGCCGCTCACATCGCTGTCTAGTATCGGAGCGGGGGCTGTTTTGCGGAGCGTCTTGTACACCGCAGCCTTAAAATTCGCGTCCTTGAACTTATCCGTAATATCCGTCTGCCCGAACGCCGTCCCCGCGATAACGCACAATGTGACTAACGCCGTTTTCAGAGACACTTCCACGCCTGATTTCATAGTTCCGCCCTTGAGATCAAAAAAATCAACACTTGCATTCCATCAACGCAACGTCAAAAACTTTCGGCATTAAGGGTTATTATGTCGAACACCTTCTCTTGCAGGACTTCCATGTCTATCGGCTTGGGGATGTGGTCGTCCATACCCGCCTCGAAGCATAGGTCGATGTCCTCTTTTTGGTCGTTGCCGGTCATGGCTATAATCGGGATTTGCTTCGCCCAATCGACGTCCATGGAGCGTATCCTGCGCGAGACCTCGTAGCCGTCCATCTCCGGCATTTGTATGTCCATGAGGATCAGGCTGTACGCGCCGGGGTCGCGCTCGAACTTTTCGCAAACTTCCCTGCCGTTCACGGCGAACTCGAACTTAACACCGGAGCCGTCGAAGTACATCGCTATAAGGTCGCGGTTGATCGCCACGTCTTCGGCCAAGATGACCTTGCGGTCTTTCATCTTCACCGTTTCCGGCAGACGCCTCCTTTGGGGGGCGCTCGGTTTTTTGGCGTGATCCCCTACGGCCAACTTTCCGCCGATGAACGGATTTTCCACAGGCAGCTCGACTATCTTTCTGACCGGCCCGACCGACCCGACGGCGAGGGGCGGCGGAACGCTCTCCTCCTTTGTATCCTCAAACGGGGCTTCTTCAACAGCCTCCTGAGGCTCGGCGCTTTCGCCGTGACCGTCCGCAGCGTCCGAGGCCGCGGCGGCCGCCGGGACCGGAGCAGCCGCCGCAACGCTCTCCGCCGCCGCGCCGGCCTCAACACCGGCGTCGGCAGAGACACCGGCGGTATCCGCATCATGAGCGGCATCCTCATTTATACCGGTATTATCGGCAACGGCCGCAATACCCGCATCTTTACTTGTATTGATAACCGCGGCTCCAACCCCCGCTCCGCCATCCTCCGCGACAACGGGCCGGCCGACGGAACCTTCAGGCTCGCCGTCGTCGTTAAACTTCAACCCCGCGCCGGCTACCTTGATGAGGCCGAGTTTCGTCTTCTTGCGCTTGGACGCGGACAGCCTCCCCTTGACGAGCGTAAGCAGCAAAATGAAGGCGCCGACTCCTAACAAAAGCGCGGCGGGGATAATGATAAATTCCATAAGCTCCGGCCCTCTCTATACCATACATTGTGCTAACGTTGATCCGATTGCCCAACTAATACGGTTCGGACGCCCTATTATAATCTACATAATAGGTACGCCCGATAGCAAGCCTTTGTTTATAAAAAAGATAAATAATCAGACCCCGTCCGGCAAAACCCTAACCGCCCCCTCGTCCGCCGACGCGGCGAACAGGCTGTAAGCCCTAAGCGCCGGGGAGACGTAACGGTCGCGCCCCGCCGGTTTGAAGGCCTCCTTGCCCTTGGCAAGCTCCTCAGCGCGTCTCTTCTCAAGCTCTTTACCGTCTACCCGCACATTTATAGTACGCTCCGGAATGTTGATGTCGATAACGTCACCCGTCCTGATCAAGGCAACCTCCCCGCCGCTCGCCGCCTCCGGCGATATGTGGCCGATGGAAAGCCCTGACGTTCCGCCGGAAAATCTGCCGTCGGTGATAAGGGCGCACTCCTTGCCTAAGTGTATGGATTTTATGTAGGAGGTGGGATAGAGCATCTCCTGCATGCCCGGGCCGCCCCTGGGCCCCTCGTAGCGTATGACCACCACGTCGCCCGACTTGATCTCGCCGCCGAGGATCCCGTCGCAGGCGGCCTCCTGAGAGTCGTAAATCTTGGCCGTCCCGCTGAATTTGAAAATCGATTCGTCAACCCCCGCCGTCTTGACGATACAGCCGCGCTTCGCTATGTTGCCGAAGAGCACGGCTAGGCCGCCGTCCTTGAAGTAGCAGTGGTCAATATCCCTGACGCACCCGCCCTGCCTGTCCAAATCAAGCTCGCCGTACATCTTATCCTGCGATCCGAACACCAAATTCCGGTAACCGCCCGGGGCGCTTTTGTATAATGACGCCGCCTCTTGAGTGACCTTCGGGCTGCGGACGTCAAACGCGTCAATCGTGTCGGCCAGCGTTGCGGACTCCAAACGCTTCACAGACGTATCGATGAGCTTCGCTCTGGCAAGCTCCGCCATTATCCCGATGATCCCGCCCGCCCTGTTGACATCCTCAACGTGGTAGGCGCAACTGGGCGCGACCTTGCAAAGCACCGGTATCTTTCGCGAGAGACGGTCAATATCCTCCATGGTGAAATCAACTCCGGCCTCGCGCGCTATGGCCAAGAGGTGCAAAACCGTGTTGGACGACCCGCCCATTGCGATGTCCAACGCCATAGCGTTGTTGAACGCCTCCTTGACGGCGATAGACCGCGGCAGCACGCTCTCGTCGCCGCCGTCGTAATAACGCTTCGCCATCTTGACTATAAGGTCCGCCGCCTTGTCAACCAAATACGTGTATCGATTCTTATGCGTGGCCACTACCGTACCGTTGCCCGGAAGCGCCATGCCGAGCGCCTCGGCGAGGCAGTTCATGGAGTTGGCGGTGAACATCCCCGAACACGACCCGCAGGTGGGGCACGCGCCCTTTTCGAGCGCCTCGACCTCGGAGTCGGGCACGCTCTTGTCCGCGCCTTTGATCAGCACGTCGATAAAGTCGTACACCTTGCCGTCCACATTCCCCGCTTCCATAGGCCCGCCGGAGACGAAGATCGACGGGATGTTGAGGCGCATAGCGGCCATCATCATTCCCGGCGTGATCTTGTCGCAGTTCGACACGCAGATCATAGCGTCGGCGCAGTGAGCGTTCACCATGTACTCCACGCTGTCGGCGATAAGATCGCGGGAGGGCAGCGAGTAGAGCATCCCGCCGTGACCCATGGCGATGCCGTCGTCAATGGCGATGGTGTTGAACTCGGCGGCGAAACAGCCCTGGGACTCTATAATCTTCTTAATGTGCTGGCCTATTTCGTGCAAGTGCACGTGTCCGGGGACGAACTGCGTGAATGAATTGACGATGGCGATGACGGGCTTGCCGATCTGCGCCTCGGTCATACCGTTGGCGCGCCACAGACTGCGGGCGCCGGCCATACGGCGGCCCTCGGTTACGGTCGCGCTGCGTAGTTTTACAGGCATTTTTATTATGACTTTCCTTGCTGATGTTTTTAATGATTTATATTGATTATCAGTATCAACTAACTACACGTAATACTCGTATTGATAATCTATTACAAGTATTAATACAATGCCTATCGTTTTTAATATTATGGCTTTCTGGATTGCTTCGTCGCTTCGCTCCTCGCAACTTGTTTATCTCGGCGAAGCCAATGACCGTCATTGCGAGCGCAAGCGAAGCAATCCAGAAAATCACCAAATATCAATACTTATTTTAATTCCGCAATATACTTCTTAGCCCTCTCCACATAACTGCTGCCCGGATATCTTTCGACCAGCCTCCTAAACTCCGCTTTTGCTTTCTCCGTCTGACCCATCTTCTGGTACGCCAGCGCTATCTGGAATTGGGCGGCGTCGGCCTTTGTCGAGTTCTGGTAGGAGAACACCTTTCTATAGGCGTCAATAGCCTGTTCCATCCGCTTGAGCTGGTAATTGCACTCGCCTATCCAATACTGCACCCTGTCGCGGTATTCGCCGTCGGGGAATTTGCTTAAGCAGTCTGTGAACATGGCCAGCGACTTTTCGTAACTGCGGTTGTTGAAGAGGCGCAGACCGGTTTGGAACAGTTCGTACTCCGGCGAAGCCACGATGAACCCGTCCGTAGTTGTGGTGAAAGTAGACCTGTTGGGCGGCGGCGGAGTCGGCTTGGGCACCGGGCGTATGGCGATCTCCAAAGCGTGGATCTTCACAAACATATCTTTGTAGGCCTCGGTGAGGAGCGCCAGGCGCGTCTCAAGTTCCTCGATCTTGGCCGTGGAGACGTTTGACACCTCCTCCGAGAGGAGTATCAAGCGGTTGTCAAACTCCGTAATCTTCGCGTTGAGCGCCTCGTTTTCGCGTTTCAGGTCGTTGGCGGTGCGCAACGCTTCGTCGGCGCTCTCCTTGACCTTTATGACATCGATTTGCGGCAATATGGCCTCGCTCTCGGCGCTGCCGCGCTTGTTGCGGGCGGCGCAGGAAGAGACCAGAAAGAGCACGGCGAGGGCGCATAACAGCATTGTTTTCGGACAGACCGGCATAGCGATACGCTTTTTTGTCATTGTGGACTCCGAAATATAAGCTTTTGGTTTATGATTATATATAGACGAAAATCAACATTAACATCAAAAAAGGGCGGACGCGATAGGTCCGCCCCTACAATGTCCCAAATAACATCATATTAATTAAACTACCGCTTCACCCGCCCAATATCCGCGTCGCCTGCCCTATAAACGGCACTTGTATACCCCACACACCAAGCAGAAGCAGCAATATCTCCGCCGCAAAGGCTATACCCACGAAAAGCAGCAAGTGCGCCATAAAGAATATGACCGATCCCCGCACGGAGCGCCGGCTGTTGCTTATCAGCAACCGCTTTCCCAACGTATAAATAAAGTTCTCCATTATATATCCGCCCCATTAGAGATGCCGGATCAAGTCCGGCATGACAGTATTCGTTTAACAGCCTTTTATTATATAACTTCTACTTTTTCTCGGCCGCCCTAAAGCTCAAGCGGGCCTCATCCCCGAATCCCAGCCGATCCCTATAAACTTTTTGCAACACGAGAGTAGACGCCTTGGCCGTCACGTTGACCGCTTGCGCTTCAACCAGTTCTTCGGCGAAATAATTGAAACGCTTCTTATCCGTTATCCTGAAAAAATCACCGATCTTGACACCCGCATCGGAGCCCTTATCTATTAATATGTATTGATGCATAAAGGGCACGACCGTATTATCGATATGCAGAATCACCTTAGCCTTGACATCGGCAGCCCCGCCCGCCTTCTTATTATCTACGTATAAGGGAATAAACGGTGTCGATTTGACGACCTTTTCCGAACCTGTCACGGTGCCCCATAAATCGGTCAGCCGGACGACCGCGTTTTTGCCGGCAAATCCCAAGACGACGCCGCGCGCCGTACGCGCCACAAGGCACGCGCGCTCGTCGCCGACCCTGAGCCTTCTGATGTACTTCAGCATGTCGACGGTATCGCCGACAGTGAAAGGCATGGTTTTGCCGATAGGTTTCACGATAGCCCTGTCGAAACGCTGGTAAACGTCGCAATTCCTCGGAGGCGCGACTCTGCCAACCCCGGGGCTCTTGCCATTGTCGTAGTAGAGGTACGGCGCGGCGGCAAGGGCCTCGGACGAGAGCTCGACGCCAAGGCGCATAGAGGATTCGGCGTCTACAACGCCAGACTTAGGCGCGGCGGGCTTATTAGCTGTGCCGGCCCCGCCGGCTTGATTCGCGGCCTGACCCTGATCGGGCGCAACCGAACCGGGCTGAACGCCCGGCTGAGGCGGAGGGGGCGGCGGCGGAGCCGTCTGCGCCTGAATAGGCTGCAGTTGCTGAATCGGCGGCGGAGCGGGCTGGTAGGCCGCCGGCTGCGGGGGCTGTTGCGCCTGAACCGGCTGCTGAAGCTGAAGCGGCTGCGGAGCGGGCTGGAAAGCCGGCTGTTGCGCGGACGCTGCCGCGGCGCATAGCGCCAGCGCGCCTATAAAGACGGCAATTCGGGTACTTATAGTAGTTTTCTTCATAATATAATAATACAATAGCGCGTGAACGTTTGTCAATACCCGGCAACAAATATATTTTACAGCGCCGATACCGAATTAAACATCGCCTGAACCACCCTGCTTAGCCTGCTTCGCCTTCTCTAACGCGTCTTGCGTCTTTTTGGAAATATCCTCAATATCCTGATACGTATTCTTCACTTCGGAACTTATGTTGTCCGTCATCTTATTGATCTTGCTAATGGACTCCGTCGCTTCCGTCTCTATCCGCTTGGTCGCGGAGACCGTGTTTTTAGACGAGCGCGCCAAGTTCCGCACCTCCGCCGCCACTACCGCGAACGCCTTGCCGTGCTCCCCCGCCCTCGCGGCCTCAATGGAGGCGTTGAGCGATATGATGTTTATCTGCATGGCGATCTTGTCTATCTCCATCGCCATATTGTTGTATTGCTCTATGGCGTTGTTTACGTCGGTGACGCTGCCCACTATCACGTCGCAGAGCTCCTTGACCGTCGATATGTCCGTAAGCATCCTATTGATGTCTTGGAGGTTCTCCGTCGAAAGGCTGATCAGTGCGCCGTGCTCCCTGTTGATGTCGTCGCGGGCTTTTTGGACGCAGTTCGTGGGGATATTCAGCCCGCAAGCTATCTTCTTAGCCATATCGTGGCAGGTATCGGAACCGCACGCCGAACAATCGAACGTCTTCTCAATCTCCGTATGCTTGCCAAGAAGCGCGAAGGAACGGTTTATCTGATCTTCTGTGGCCATATACGGACGGAGATGCTCCGGGACATAATGCCGTATAAAATCATCCAAATCCAGTGCTTGATCGTACGCGCTGTAGAGCGCCTCGAAATCCTCCTTGCTGTGGCCCTGCAGCACGCTCTGCCGCGCCTTGTCCATAATCGCGTTGACTTGGAAAACGTCGCGCTCGTGCGCGCAACCCGTTCCCAGATTGCAGCCTTCAGGACAATTAAGGACGTCGAATACCACCGGCAGGTCATTTCCATGCTTCTTGGCGAATTCGTCAAGCGCCCGGTATACTATGCTTTGGCCTTCGGATTTGTCTATCCGCAACGCCTTGCCGAGGTACAGCTCCACGTTTTCACGCAACCCGCCCGGCATGGAGTACAAGCACCCTAGCGACGATTCCGCGTGATCGAACCCGGATTCTTCGTGAGGCAGCATTATACCATGAGTTTTGATATATTCGTATAGCTTTTTCAGAGTCACGTTGTAGTGCACGTACTGCGTGGCGTCGAACTCGTGCGCCTTGGCTATACATGGGGACAGAGCGGCGATGTTGTCGGTTATATTTTCATACTTTTTCATAAAAATCGCCGTACACAGCATCGGGCTATGCACCGGCGAGAGATACGATACCAATTCATGCCTATGCAGAAGGATATAGTTCACTATGGCCGGGCAGGGTTGCGTGATGACGGACGCCGGAGCCTCCCTCTGGATATACCGGATATGCGCCCACGTGCAGATATCCGCCCCGACCGAAACGTCGAATATCTTCTTCACCCCCATCTGCCTGAGCCACGTCAGCAGACGCCCCCAATTCTCGCCGTTGGCGCGGTTGGCCGGCGCGGCGAACAGGGAGACGGGCACGCCTTTCTGCAAATCGTCTAAAAAACGCTCGGTATCGTCGAAATAACCGCGGCATTTGTGCCGGCAGGCATGAATGCACGCGCCGCACACAATGCATCGATTAAAATCCACCCTTACCTTGATCTGGCCGTTTTCACTGAAAACAATGTTGGCGCCCTCAACAGGGCAAACCCGAATACACCGGTTACAACCGACGCACTGAGAAACATCATTGGTTATCAACTCACGCATATCCCCCAACCGCCTTTCATAAAACCGCTATCAACGTATTAAATTTGGTTATAGTTCAATCTTGCACGCATCTTACGGAAAAACCGTAGCCCCAATCGTAGTTGAACTCGTACACCTTCTCGCTCGCGTAGAAAATACCTCGGTAGTAGGCGAGATCGCCTTCGGTCTCCGTGGACGTCCACCAGCTGCCGTCGTTGCCGACACCGTAGAATTTGCCGTCGTTGCGGCGATTGCCGCCGGGCAGAGCCGCGAAACCGAACTCATCCGTCCCGTTGCCGCTGCTGGACCATCCCGCCGCGGCTTTCAACTTCTTGGCGGCCACCGTATAACCGCCCATCGCCGTCATCAAAGCCGCCCACTCTTGGTTAGAGGGCAGGTGCCATCCGGCGGGGCAAGCGGCCGAAGCCGTCTTCCAGTCGTACAACCGGCCGTATTTGCCGCAATTGGCCGCGACACCGCCGTAACACCACGAGTTGCCGCTCTGATAGTTCAAATTCTCCGCCATCCACGTCTTCCCGGCGATCTTTACTGTCTTGTACGTCTTGTTGTTCCTGCTGTCCGCAAGCGTACTCGCGCCGGTTTTGACAGCCTGCGCGGCGGCTTCCTTGGCGTCTTCGGCCTTCTTTGCGGCGGCTAACGTCAGATAGGACACCTCTTTCCCATCGTCATTTTTGAGAGTAAGGGTCGTTCCGGCCATCTTATAGTCGTAAGCGAGCGCCTTCTCGCCCATAAAATAAAAACGGCCGCCCTCGGTCTTCCAAGCGCGGCTCTTGCCGTCAACTATGCATGTCCCGTCCTTCAGCAGCTCCATATTGCCCGGAAAGCCGGCCGGGGCCCTGCCGCCCTCTTCAAGCACCCACCTGCCCGCAAGCGCCGGCGGGTTCGCGCCGAACGCCGATACAGCAACCGTCAAAAACACCGCGCACATCAACGCAATCTTGCCGACTTCGCACACTTTTAACATCTCCGCCTCCTTAAAAAAACTAAGGAAGGGGTTGAAATCTTCCTTTCAACCCCTACCCCGATATGTTCCTTATAATAACGCTCCGGTAATCCTACCCTGCGCCGCCTATTCTTTGAGCAGCGCCTTGGTTATCCTAAACGACACGTTCGCCAGATCGTCCATATTCCTCAGCGGGCTGTCGTCTTCGCCCATGGCCACCACTACCGCCGTCTCCACGTTGATTATCCTCGCGGAGACCTGGTGGCCGCCGAAGGCCTCTATTATGTTCGCGACACAGACGTAATGCACGCCGAACTGCCTGCCTAACTTGCTTATCTGGCTCTCGTCAACTGAGCCCTCGCGCTGCTTCCTCTGCTCGTTGTCGATCTCGTCCAGGAACTCCTTGGAACGCTCGATGGCTATGAACTTGCCGCTGTTGACCAATGCGGTCAGCATCTTGTCGCCCAAAGCTTTCTTCTCGCTCGCCGTCTTGTCGCCGGTTACGTAAACGGCTATGTGCGGCTTCTTCCCGTCTACGAGAGCGAACTTGGGGCCGGCCGGAGCCGGTCGCACCGGAGCGGCGGCCGGAGCGGTCGTCGCTGCGGCGGGCGGCGCGGAGGCCGTAACCGGGGCCGGGGCCGGGGCTTGCGCGGGCGCAGGGGCGGCAGCCGGAGCGACCTGCTTGTCTAAGCGGTCAAACATCGCCGCCTTGTCCTTGCCAAGCGAGGTTTCGGCGAGAGGGGGCGGTTCGCTGCCGCCGTTCGCCACCGCCACGCCGGGCGCGGGAGGGCCCGGAGGCACGCCCAGGTCGTAAACGCTCGTCCTCTCCAAATAGACCGACTGTATGGTGGGGCCGGTCACCTTGAAAACGAATCTCTTGCCCCTGGTATAGAATTGGAAGTCTTTGGACTGGCCGCTGCCCTTGGCAAGCCCGATGACCTTCAGATAGTGGTTGCCGTCCGCCACCACGAAACGAGCTCTGCTGCGATCCTTCACCCGGCCAACATCCCTGCCGTCTACCAAAACGGTAAGCGGCGTCAGAAGCGTGTTCTCGATAACTACCTCGGACTGCCCCGCCTTGGCTATAACTTCGCCGTAGACAGACATATCCGCCTTCTTATCGGCTACCGCCGCGCATACGCCGAACATGACAACCGACACAAACAAAGCCGCCCTGACCAAAAACCTGTTACCTTTCATAGCAAACGTCTCCCTTAAGGTTACTTGTTAATTTGCTGAAAACGGCATACCCACATAATATAGTTTATGCCGCGTATTGATATGTTAGATTTTTTTAAAACCGAAATTGTTACATAATCGGCGCGTTTTTTATTCATAAGACCCGCGCTAATAATATATATTGATACAATTATGGAAGAAATCATCAAAAAATGGCGTACGGAACGCCCCGCCGACCGATACCGCGCCATGACACCCAAGGAGACGGCGCGGCTTGAGGGGCAGGGCAACACGGCTGAAAACTGGGGCGGCGTCCGCGTCGCCGTCAATGGTTTTGACGCGGACAGGGTGCGCGGATGCTGTTTCGAGGGGCGTGTGCTGATAGGCGCGTTCAATCAAGACCGCCTCCGATACGGCAATATATCCCTCAAAACCGGCCTCTACAACAGCCATTTCAATAATGTATGTATAGATGATGACGCGGCGATTCACAATCTCTTATTCTCGATAAATCAACATATTAGCGACTCGGTGTTGATATTCGGCGTCAACGAGTTATCTTCCGCGGACGGGGCTACTTTCGGGATGAGCGTCGACGCGGATCACCAATATCCAATCGAAGTAATCAACGAAAACGGGGGCAGGGCGATACTCCCCTATCCGGGGATGACCTGCACCGACGCGTACCTCTGGGCGAAGTTCCGCGACGACGGCGAATTGCTCGCCAAGCTAGACGAGATGACCTACGCCGCCTGCCGCTACCTATGCCCGAAAACCGCCGTCATCGCGAGCAACGCGGTGATCGTCAATACCAAAGCAATCCGCGACACGTTGATCGGCCCCTCCGCCGTCGTGGACGGAGCCGAGTTTATCAGCAATTCAACAGTATTGAGCGACGGCGGCGAACCGACGTTCATCGGCCCCGGCGTCCAAATCCGCGACTCGATCATCGGCTACGGCAACAAGATCGACTCGGCGGCGCAGCTCTCCTCGGTGATGACCGGCACGGCGGCGGCGATCTCCAAAGCCGCCCGCGTCGATCACTCCGTCGTGGGCGACTGCGCCCATATAGCCTGCTGCGAGATCGCCAACAGCCTCATCATGCCGATGCATGCCCAGCACCACAACAACTCCTTCCTGATCGCCGCCGCCGTTGGCGGCCAGAGCAACATCGCCGCCGGAGCGACCGTCGGCTCAAACCACAACAGCCGCGTGAGCGACGGCGAGATATGGGCCAAACGCGGCTTCTGGCCCGGGCTATGCGTCAGCCTGCGCCACAACAGCCGCTTCGCCTCCTTCACTATGATCGCAAAAGGGGCTTATCAAACGGAATTAGACGTGAAATATCCGTTCAGCCTGATCACCTTGGACGAAAAGAGCGGCTCCGCGACGGTATTCCCCGCCTTCTGGTTCACCAACAATATGTACGCGGTGATGCGGAGCGCGCAGAAGTTCGCCGCCCGGGACAAACGCCTGCACCGCGACCAGTTCATCGAACACGATCCGTTAGCGCCCGACACGGTGGACGAAATCTTAGACGCGCTGAACCTGATCAAGCAATACAAAGCCGGCGACGACAACGAAAACAGCCTGCGGTCGCCGCCGCTCAGACGCGCCGACGCGGCTTGCAAAGCGTACAGGATGATGGTACGTTATTACTGCGCTAAGAATATTTTGCCTTATATGAAAGAGAACGGCCTGAAAAATCTCAAGGAATTAAAGGACTCCTTAGGAGGCCTTGCTATGTTTCATTATGTAGATATATTAAGTAAAAAAACCGTCGATATGTTATTAGACGGCTCGCGCCGCGCTTCGGACGACGTCAGGCGTGATCAAGGCAGGTGGATAG
>Ga0268262_10003932_pt1 | contig 15683 bp, 13 predicted proteins | sample TergutNc150P3_FD_190354 | JGI IMG/M metagenome (GOLD analysis project Ga0268262, IMG submission 190354) | Nasutitermes corniger P3 segment gut microbial community from laboratory colony in Florida, USA - Nc150 P3 (SPAdes) (version 2) | ecosystem: Host-associated > Arthropoda: Insects >... | reverse complement strand
AGAAAATAAGTATAGAAGATATCTTTGTAAAACTTACAAGCGATGAAAAGGAGCGCAATAAATGAAAAAATATATTCCATATCGCGCCCTCACTTTGGCGCGGAAAGAAATTTTCCAGTATTTATACGCGCCGGCGTTTTACGGGGCTGCGGTTTTCTTTCTTTTGGCTTGCGCAATCTGGCTGTTCTTTTTCCAACGGTATTTTTCGATGGATCAGGCAACACTGCGCCCGTACTTCGGCATATTACCGATAATTTTTATTTTTGTCGTTCCTGTGATCACGATGAAAAGCTGGGCGGAGGAAAGAAAAACAGGTACGGTTGAATTGCTCTTAACAATGCCGTTTACGGAATGGGATCTTGTATTGGGGAAATTTTTCTCCGCCTTTGGTATGCTCGCCGTTATGCTGATTTTAACATTCCCTGTTCCGATAAGCCTGTCAAGTCTTGGAAGTTTTGACGCGGGAACAGTTTTTTGCGAATATCTTGGAGCGTTCTTACTGTGCGCCAGCGCAACCGCTTTGGGTTTATTGCTGTCCAGCCTTTCCAAAAGTCAGGGCGGCGCGTTTTTGGGAACTGCGGTTGTTTTAATGGCGGTAATGCTGGTAAATAACATTACATTTGTATTTAACCTTCCTCAGTGGCTTGCGCAAGGCATCAACTTTTTTTCGCTTACCTTTCATTTTGAAAGTTTTTCCAAAGGCTTGATTGATTCAAGAGACCTTGCGTTTTTTATTTTAAGCGCGGCGTTGTTTTTATTCATCAACACAAGGGTTATCCTTTTCAGGAAATGGAGATAACGGAATATGACAAAAAAACAAATTACAATTATTACGGCGTTATCTGTTATCGCTTTTATTCTCGCGTTAATGGTCAGCGGACGTTTATGGCTGCGCCTAGATCTTACAAAAAATAAAGCGTATACAATCTCTAAAGTTTCGCGTAACCTTTATAAGGAATTATCTGATCCCGTTAATATTACTTATTATCTTTCCAATAAACTGAAGACGATAACTCCTGTGCCGGGTGAAATTGAAGACACTTTAAGAGAATATGCCGCCTATTCAAAAGGAAAAATCCGCCTTACTGTGCGCGATCCGTTGAAAGCGGGATTATCAAAAGCCGACGAGCTTGGTCTTCAACCCCGCCAGGTGCAGACCGTAGAGCAGGATAATGCAAGCCTTGTTACCGTATATTCAGGCATAGTTATTGAATACCTTGACAGAATGGACGTACTGCCGTGGGTTATCTCCACAGATACGCTTGAATACGATTTAACATCCAGAATACGCTCCCTTATTAACGACAGCGAGCGCTGGATAGGAGTGCTTATAGGCGACAGTTTCAGGCAATGGAGAGAAGATTTCGGCTATTTGTCCGCGACATTGGACGAAGCCGGTTATAGAGTGCGTTTGCTTTCTATAGGCGATGAAATTTCAGAAGCTATTCCCGCGCTTTTTGTGCTTGGAGGAGCGGAAGATTTAGACGACTGGACGCTTTACCGTATCGACAGATATATTCAACAGGGCGGGAAAGTTCTTTTTGCCGTAAAGGGAGTGTATGTAGATACTGTTTCCGGTTCGATAGAGGCAAGACTTCAACGCAATCAAACGTTATTCGAAATGATCGCCTCTTACGGCGTAATCATAAGACAGGAGCTCGCTCTGGATCGCAACGCTCTTACATTGCAGTACCAGACAAGATCGCCGAACGGAGCAATCCAATACAGAATTATGCGTTATCCGCTTTGGATCGGCGTTTTAGGCGACAACGGAAATGATAAACACCCCGTATGCTCCGCTTTTTCCGGTCTTGATCTTTACTGGGCAAGTCCGCTGGAATTAGCTCCGCCTTCCGATTCCGTAGAAGCGGTTTCTCTTTTTACAAGCTCCCCGCAAGGCTGGGCTATGAGAGAGGCTTTTTATACCAACCCTGAAATAGCCTATATGCTGGAAATGGAAGCGAATGAAACAAGGGGCGTAAAAATTCTGGGAGCCGCGTTAACGGGGACTTTCCCTAGTTTTTTCAAGGGAAGCCCCAAACCCGTTCATGAAGGCTCCGGCGAAGAGCTTCCAGATATGCCGGAAAACACGAAAGAATCGCGCATAATTGTCGTTGGGGATACGGATTTTGCAACGAATATGATCAATGCTACGCAGGCAAGGCATAACCTTGATTTCCTTCTGCGCGCCGCAGACTGGCTTTCCAATGACGACGATATAATCGGCATAAGAAACAGACAGCCGCAGACAGGGCGTTTGGATAAGATAGCCGATCCAAGAAGCAAATCGGTAGCGATAAAATTTATCCAAATTATAAATATCGGTTTTATTCCGCTCTTGGTAATTGTTGCGGGACTGTTTCTTGCGTCAAGGCGTAAGAAACTCGCGCAAACCGCCGAATTAAAAAACGTAAAGGAGAAAGACGATGACGTATAAAAACCGGCTTATTTTTCTTGGGTCGCTGATTGGCGCGTTAATAGTAATATATATAGTAAGTATCATTGTTACTTCCGGCATCGGTTCTAAATCATCATCCTATGTATGGCTGGATTCAAAATCCGCCGGAAAGATTGTTAAAATCGCGATAAAAGATAATGAGAATGAGTATGAACTTAGAAAAATAAACCACCAATGGTTTGTTTTGAATAACGGAATTGAATTCCCGGCAAAGCAATTAAGGGTGGAAGATCTTTTAAAAATTCTTACAACGCGCTCTTCGTGGTCTGTGCGCTCTACAAGCGCTTCTACGCATGGGCGTTTTGGTTTGGAACAATCAGCTTCCAGAGTGACAATTTACGGAGAGACGGTTCTTCTTGATCTTGTAGCGGGTAACGAAGATATTTTTAAAAATGAAATATATATGCGCAAGGCGGGGCAGAATGAAGTCCGCGCGGGAGACAACGCGATTAAGTCGTATATTTCAAGTCCTGTATCAAGCTGGTACAACTTAAGGCTTATCCCGGAGTCGGAGAGCGGAAGTATTGATCTAAGCAGTATACAAAGATTATCAGTTTACACTCCGCAGGAGACTCAAATTTTTTCACGCAAGAACAGAAAGTGGGAAGTTTCCGGCATTACCGTAGAGAAACCGGATCAAAGTATTATTGATAATTATATTCGTCAGGTTATAACTATTGAGGGCGATAATTTTGAAGATTCCGTTAAAAGCGACGACCCGATGTTTGACACGACAAGCATGTCGCTTGAATTGGGAAACGGTCGTATTATTACTATTCGTTTTAGCCCTGCGGACGAATCAGGCGGACGGTTTGCCCATGTAAGCGGAAAAGATTATATTTATTTTATTCCGGCATATCAGGCTGGCAAACTTTTTAGAAGCGCCGCTAGTTTTGGGACGCAATAAAAGTTCTGTATTTTTCCAGATCGCTTTTAAACGCTATAATCTTTGTTTTTGTTTCGCTCTTTGCTTTTTTTAGCGCTTCCGAAGCTTCCAGCATCAATCTGTCGGTGTTAAGCAATCTGCCTGAACGTGAAGAAAGCCCTATGCAAAGACCGCACGCTTTAACGTAGCTGTTCGGGAATCTCTCCATAATACGCTGATAAAATTTTTCCGATTTGGCGATAGCCAGTTCAAAACCCGCGCCCGGAAGAATTATGGCAAAACCCATTTCTCCGTGCTCAAAAATCAGATCTTTACCGGCAAAGAAAGACGCGGCTTCTTTTGCCGCCTGTATGAATATTCTCTCTTCTATTGCGTCTGTAAATTCCATTAAGAGAAGCGTTAGATCATTTTCTGTGGAAGAACAGCGGTGTAATTCGGAATCAAGTCTTTCCCTTGTGTATTCTTCCCAGCCAAGTCCTGTTCGCGGAGAATAAAGCCCTTTAGGTCCTCCGGCGGAAGAAAAATCATAATCGTCATTTTTAATAGAAACGCCGCTTGCAGAATCGGGAGTCTGTATATAAATCATTTCGTTCTTGTTTTTTACCATTAACGACTGCAAGAAGAACGTAAAGAAAGAAAGAGCGAATCCTATCAGAATGATCAATAAAGTTTCTTTCATTATTTTTATGGATTCGGCGTAATCAAAAACGTTGGCTACAGCCTTGATATTTGCGTTACGCACGTTTGGAAGCGCCAAAGGTATATCAAGATTTTCCTGCAAAAAATAAAATTTATTTTTAAATCTCGGCGAACCATTTACCCATGAAACAGTGTAATCTTGTTTTTTTTCAAAAGCGTTTCCGCCGTTAGGACCGGTAATTATAATCGCTTCCAGGCTCTTGCTGGAAGAAAGCGCCTTGTTAATCGAGTTAACAAATCTTTCGTCCATAAAGCCTTGAATTCCCGCTGACAGGGCAAGATCGGCAATGCTGGAAAATTCCCGTTCCGCTGTAGATTTATGCTTATCCATACTTAGATAGATTCTGACCGCCCCCTGAACTAAAGCGAAAAGGTAAATAATGATGCAAAGAGCGGCAATAACTGACCCGCCTGCCGACGAGCCTCCGGATTTTTTATTTTTTATTCCCATATTATTCTTTCTCTGATATAATTATCGGTAGTTTCTATATGCAAATAAGAGATTATTCATTGCCCGCGGGCTGGTATCCGCGTGAAAAAAGCGAAGTTTCCGCGTTTTTATCGGATTTTGACAACAAAAAACGATCTTCTCGCGCCGTAATTATGCCCCACGCCGGCTGGTATTACAGCGGCAAAACAGCCGCTCTTGCCGCCTCAAGCCTTAATCTGTCCGCCGGGACGGTAGTTGTTCTGGGCGGGCATTTAGGCGCGGGCAGTCCGCCCCTTTTCGCTATGGAAGACGCCGTAAAAACCCCCTTTGGCTACATGCCCATAGATACCGCCTTACGCTCCGCCTTGATAAAAGAAATCGGCGGCGCGGAAGACCAATACCGCGATAACACTGTAGAAGTTATTTTACCTATGGCGCAATATTTTCTTCCCAAAGCGAGCTTACTGTGGCTGCGCCTTCCCGCCGACATAAAATCTTTTGAAAGGGGAAAACTCCTATCGCAAATCGCGGCGAAATTAAACAAAAAAATACGCGTTTGCGGCTCCACAGACTTAACCCACTACGGACGCAATTACGGTTTTTCGCCGCAGGGTTACGGAGAAAGCGCCCTGCGCTGGGTGCGCGAAGTAAACGACGCCGCTTTTATAAAAGCCGTTGAATCCGGCGACAGCGCTGAAGTCCTGCGCCGCGCCGATGAAGATTTATCCTCATGTTCCGCTGGCGCGGTTCTTGGAGCGATGGGTTTTGCCGAAGCTGAAGGATTGCAAAAAGCGCGGCTTTTGGCGTATGCCACAAGCGCCGATGTGAATGGAGATGACGAAGATGTGCCGGATTCGTTTGTGGGGTACGCGGCGTTTGCGTTTGAGGAATGATTGCTAAGAATTTCTCATTATAGCTCTATTTCTTCTATTTTCTCCAGAGTGAGTCCGGTAATTTCATGCACAAATTCAGGGGTTGAGCCTTTTTCAAGCAAATTTTTCGCGATTATTAGTTTTTCTTTCTCCATACCTATTTCCTCGCCTTCTTCGCGACCTATTTCTATACCTTCTTCAAGCGCTTCCTCTCGGACTACTCTCATCTCCACTTCCGGATCATATTCGCCGTACAGCATATTTATTACCTCCGAACTATGTTTCTTCAAAAAATCTTTCAGTATATTGTTCTTTATACAATAGTTTATCGCAGATCTAAACGATTTTTCAAGTAATTTTTTCTTCCTGTCCTCGCCGTTGTACAGTACGATAAATTCAGGTTTAGGGATTTTCTCAAGTTTTCTTTTAAACTTGTCTTCAGGGTCTGTCATTCCCTGATACAGTTTTGCGGAATACATCATAAACCTGAGCGGCATATTGTTGTTGATAGTTGACTGGTGTTCAATCAAAACAATAAGCCTGTTGTTGATAAGAAACGAAATGTCGTTTCTCTGCGTCCTGAAAAGAACGTCTGAAAGAGTGTTGATATTAATGGGTATGTCCGGCGGGAGAGTGATTCCCTCTATCGCCGAGTAGAGTTCCCTCAATAAATCGGGGTTGCTGAAAAGGAAGGTAAAAACAGTGTCTTTGTGCTTTTCGTTAACATTTTCCATAAAATGCCTCCAAATAAAATTTGTAGTCGACCGCCGGAAGACGATTTTTTAAAACTACATGCCCTTATATGGCGCAGAGATGCTCTGTCGCTTGACCGAAAATGAAAGATTTTTTACTTTTTTTACGATAAGATAACGGACAAAAAACCCGGTCGGCTCTGTCTTGACAAGCTTTAAATTAAGTGTATACTATTAAGAAATAATCATTATTTTTAATATTTAAGGAGTTTTGTATGTCAAAAATTGGTAAGATTTTAATTGCTATTTTAATTTTTGGGGGAATCTTTGTTTTTCCGGCGGTTTCACAAGAATGGACAAAAGAGGATTTACAAAATGCTTATATGGAGTATTTGCGTCAAGAAGGCTATATTCCTACAGTTGACACGGACGGCGATATTCAATTTAAGGTGGCGGGTGATACTTATTTTATAATTGTAGACGATAAGGATCTTCAATTTTTTCAGGTTTATACAGGTTTTAAGCTGGATACCGTTTCTCAGGATGTCGCTCTTAACGCCGCAAATTCTTCAAACAGAAGTTCAAAGGTAGTTAAGGTTGCCTTTTCTCCCGACAGAAATGTTATCTCCATTACCGCTGAATTGCTTTTAAATGATCCAAAAGATTTTATTCCTGTTTTTTCAAGGGCAATCTCCCTTATAAGAAACGCGGAAAATAATTTTATGACTCAGTTAAAGACTTTTAACAATTAATTTTTGACCACGAACTACACGAACACCACGAACTTTTAGCGCATATCTTGTCGTTGTTCGAGTTGGTTCGTGAGGTTCGTGGTAAAAATTCTTAATGTGTTTCTAATATCTTATCTATCTGTTTAATACAATGATTTTTTGTTAACTCGATTAACTCTGTAGCTGTTTTATTGTTTGTGTTACGATGTTTGAGCGCGGCGGCGGTGGGCAGAAGCGTGGTAAAAATTTGCCTTTCTTTTTCATTTAATCCACTTGCGGGCAGAGCGGCTATGTCGTTACGGTACTGTTCAAGAAACTCAATACCGCTTTTATTTTGGTTTCCTGCCGCGCCGGGAGCGTAATTTTTTTTCTCAGTATTATGAACAATTTTGTTTGTCAGGTTAATGGGAGCGCCTTGTCCGGGGAAGGCGCGGATTTGCGCGTCTATTGCCGCAGCTTTTTCTTCCAGTTTTTTTCTGTAAAAGCGAAGCGATGATGTTTCATGGTAAATTTGAGCTTCGTTTTCACGGGGCAGAAAAGGACTGCGGTACAAAAAGGTTGACATTTGCGCTTCTGCGGGAGAGAGACGGTTCTGCCTTCTGTTAAAGTATGGGTAGACGTATGTTCCCCTTGCGTAAGATTGGGAGCGGACATAGGAGAAATCCGCGCCGAAGAGCGTTATTTGTTTTGCGCCCAGCGTTTGCGCAAGGGAGAGGCAGGCGTAGGTTACATTGCCGCCTGAGGTGTCAATCAGGGGCAAAGAGCGCCAGTAACGGGAAATGTACAACGCAAGAGGATGCCCGCTGGAAAAAAATACAGGTAAGGTTGAAAAGCGGGAGAGCAGGGGAGGGCTTGCGATGTCCAGAATCAGCGGAATGCTGCGTATGTTACAGCCGAAAAAGTGATAGTGGCTGATATGCTGGCAGTCAATGGAAACCACGGCGTCGGGTTCAATGTTGTTGTGCAAAAGGACGGTTAGGGCGGTGTCGGAGCAGATAATAAAGACATCTTTTGATTTATATTCCGCAAGAGCGGTTATTTGCCCGTCAAGCGAAGGACCCGCCGCGACAATTGCCGCTTCATTAATTTTTTTAGCGCTGAAAGATTGATCTGTAGATTCGGCGTTTTTTATGTTGTGTATAATGTTGGAAAACCAGCGCAGCCCAAAGTGCGCTTGAACGCTGAAGTCCGACGCGGCGGTGTCTATAGCTTCCTGTATAACCGCGGCGGCTTTGTTGAACTTTTCTAAGTTATGCTCGGTTCTTGTCCGCATGGGGATAACTTTAATACCGCCGCACAGAACGGGGTTGTAGTTTTCCAGGATATATTTTTTTATTTCATCTAACGTAAAATCCGTTAAAAGGCTGAAACGTCCGTTGTTTAAAAGCGGCGCGTAATCCTTTGACGATAAAAGTTCTTTTATGCCGTCCTTGTTAAAATCTATGACAACAATCTGTGCGGACGTTTTGGAGAGAGCGATTTGCGGGGCAAAGCCGCCGCAAAGACCCAAAAAAATCACAAAACCCGTATCCTGCGGTATGGTAGACACAAGGCGTTCCGCTTCGCGTATTGGATCAACCGTAGAGTGCAATGGGCGGGATACGCCGTCTTTATCGATAATCGCGGGTACTATTTCGCCTGAGCGGGAAGTTAAAAATGTATAGTGGGTGTTATTCATGTAAAACCTTTATACAAGTTTCTTTTATTGCGGTTTCCAATTCACTCTCCGTTACTTCATTTTCGCCTGAAAAAAGCAGGGAATTAAGTTCCCGCTTTATATTTTGCGAGTATTCAGATTTTTTTAACGCGTTAAGCAGGGCTTGTATCCCTTTCTCGCAAAAGGCGTTTGAGTTTTCAATTTCAACCGTCCTAAAAAAATCATCAGTCTTTTTCAAACCGTTGTGCGGCGAAGGCTCTCCGTGTTCAAAAATTTTATTGCCGCCTATGGAATAAATTCGTTTTGACCACTTGTTTAACTGCTCCTTAAACCACGCCGCGTATATGTCCATGCTTCCGCCCTGATGAAGCAGTCTTGAACGCGAATAACTTTCCGAGTAAAAAGGAACAAAACGGTTAGCCCTGCCGTAAAACAAATTGTCAAAACTATACGGTCTTGCGTGGGTTCTTATGTCGCTGACTGAAAAATCCAAACCGGCAAGGTAGATGTTTCCGCTTGAAAGAACAAAGGCAAGCTCTACGGCGGTTGCGGTTACCGTTCCTCTTTGCGGAATAATTACTGACGGCAAATTAAGCTCGTGAAGAACGATGTTCTGCCAAAAACTACCGTCGTTTAAAATTAACTGCGCGCTGTCTGCGCATTGAGAGGGCAGGGCGGCGCAGAGGTTGACGGCAAAAGCGGAAGCGTTTGCGTATTTTTTATCTCTGTAAAAAGGGTAAATATGTTTTAACGCCCAACTGCCGCCGTCTGTAGCGATGACTATATCCGACGTTATACCCGCCGATGACAGTGCAAGAACGGAAGAAGACGCGGCAATGATAAGGCAGTTGTCCTGCGCTTTTTGAATAACAGGCAGAGCTTGTTCAAGGCTTGGACCTGAGCCTGTAATAATTACGGGAATTTCCATTTGCCTGTATAAAAGAGTGCGGTTAATATTACCGATGTTTTTAAAAAAGTTTTTTATCCATCGTTTTCCAAAAACGGCTGTTGTTCTTTTTTCAGCGTCCGTGCGTTTTAAGAAAGCGGCGACTGCGGAAAGAATTTTAACATACGCGTCTTTAAAGTAATTAAGAGACGGACGCCATTCAATTACGCGGATACGGTCGGCATTTGTATTTTGAATATGAGTTTCTAAAAACTTGTAAATTTCTTCAGTATCAAGACTTGTTAATGTGTGTACGTTTTGAAGGGGAGGATTTTCAAAGTTTTCCGCGTGAAGAACAAGTATTTTGCTTTCTTTAAATCTTTCCCGTAATACGGGAATTAAAAAACCTAAGCCCGGCTCGATTAAAATAAAACATTCTGTTTGTTGGTTTAAATTTAAAGAGTCAATATAGCGTTCCGCTTCCGCTTGAGGATTGTAACGTGAATGAAGTTGTGCGCCAAGCTCGGATAAATCGGCGATTATACCAGCCCCAATTCCTTAAAGAGTTTTTTGTAGGAATCGAAGTATTCTGATTTTGCGAACTCTTCGATTTTTTCTTCCGGTAATGATTCAAGAAGCTGATCCATGTAGCTTAAAATATTTCTAAGTTCTGATCTTAAACCCGAAGGAAGGGTAAACGGAGCTGCGCCGCCGGCTTGTCCGCCCGCTACGGCTACAGAAGCGGATTGAGGAGCGGCTTGAGGCGCAGGCTGCGGCGCGGCTTCTACGGGCGGGGGAGGAGCTTTTGCGGCAGGCTGAGGAGCGGGCGCGGGAGCTTCTTCCGGCTGCGCCGCTGTATCGTCAAGAGAAGAAAAATCGTCGTCCGTATCGGAATCAATTGATAAATTATCAAAAGAATCCATGTCAAAATCTTCTCCGTCCAAAGAAGGTTCTGTTAATACTTCTTTTTCCAAAAGATCATTTGATGATAAAACCGGATCGTCAATTACCGCGTCTGACAGATCCATTGAATCATGTTCAAGATAATCGCTGTTTTCAGGGGCTTCTGTTGTGGGTATTGCGCCTTCTTCGCGCAGTTTGTCCAACTCATCGCTTTCCTGAGCATGGGCGATTGTTTCAGTATCTTCCTGCGAAATCTCGGCAAAATCATCCATTGCAAGGTCGGGATCCTGCGCGGAAGAGTCGTCTGCCGCCGGAGCGTCTGCTCCAAGGTCATCTGACGCAAGGTCAGTAGAAGCGTCGTCAGTTGACGAAATGTCTGCGAAATCATCCATTGCAAGGTCGGAGTCTAGCGCGGTATCGTCTAATGAAATATCGGCAAAATCATCTGACGCGAGGTCGGCATCGTCTGACGCAATTTCAGTTGAGGAAACGTCGGTTGAAAGAGAGTCGTCTGACAAAGCGTCAACTGAGAGAGTGTCATCTGACAAATCGTCAGTTGAAAGAGCATCGTCTGACAAAGCATCTGCTGAGAGAGCGTCGTCCGATAAAGCGTCGGTTGAGAGAGAGTCGTCTGACAAATCGTCAGTTGAAAGAGCGTCGTCCGATAAAGCGTCGGTTGAGAGAGAGTCGTCCGACAAAGCGTCAACTGAGAGAGCGTCATCTGATAAAGCGTCGTCGGACAATGAAATATCGGCAAAATCATCAGAGGCAAGGTCAGTTGACGCTGTATCTTCTGAGGAAGTATCCGCAGCAAAATCATCCATCGCAAGGTCTGCGTCGGATGTGGAATCATCGTCTAATGAAATACCGGCAAGATCATCGCCGGCAAGGGCGTCTTCGGTTACAGTCGGCTCTTCTGTTGTTTCCTCTGCCGAAGTATCTTCTAATGAAATGTCCAAGTCGTCTGAGGCAAGAGCGGCGTCGTCTGACGCAATGTCAGTTGACGCGGTATCGTCTAACGAAATGTCCGCAAAGTCGTCTGAGGCAAGAGCGGCGTCGTCTGACACAGTGTCGGTTGACGCAGTATCGTCTAACGAAACGTCCGCAAAGTCGTCTGAGGCAAGAGCGGCGTCGTCTGCCGCAGTGTCGGTTAACGCGGTATCGTCTAACGAAACGTCCGCAAAATCGTCTGCGGCAAGAGCGGCGTCGTCCGACGCAATGTCAGTTGACGCGGTATCGTCTAACGAAACGTCCGCAAAATCGTCTGTGGCAAGAGCGGCGTCGTCTGACGCAGTGTCAGTTTCAGTCTGTTCTTCTGTTGTTTCGGTTGTATCAATGTCTATATCAATGTTGTCAATGTCGAGGGAAGAATCATCTTCCGGCTTTTCCTCGGTTCCGGATTCTTCCGTAAAATCAGCCGAGTTAAGGATATTGTCCATTTCATCGCCTGTAAGCGAAATTGTTTCGTCATCTTCATCATCAGCCGCTTTCTCGGTCGCCGCTTCATCATCTATGGTTTCCGGCACGCCCTCTTCCATAGTGCCGCCTGAACTTAATATGTTGTTAAGTTCGTCGCCGGTAAGAGAAAGAGTTTCATCCTCGTCATCGGAGAAGAATCCGCCGCCCTCGTCTGTTTTTTCTTCTCCCGCGGGAACAGTAGAGCGTATATTTGCAAATTCTTTTTTAAGTTCTGTAAGTTCGTTTCTGATTGACGAAAGCTCTGAGGCGATTTGTTTAAGAAGGTGGGTTGAAACATTGTCATCGCCCGCCGCGGCGTCTAAATCGTCGGATGCGGCGTCAATGTTGTTTTCGATTGATTTTACAGTTGGGACGCTTAAATCCTCTGTGTCAAATTCATCGTTATCCGCTCCGCCGTCAATATCATCTATGGATAAACTGTCATCGCTGAAATCACCGGCTTCCGTTTCGGTTGTTTCTTCTCCTTGCGGAGGAACTTCAAATTCATCAAAAGAAGTGTCTTCGATTTCGATATCTTCGTTTTCGGGCGCAGCGCCTAGACTGTCGTCGGAAGGCATGCTGAGATCCGATAAATCTTCCTTGGAAGTTAAAGGGTCGTCTTCAATATCGATATCTATGTTGTCATCAGGGAATTCAACATTTTCGGTTTGGGATTGCGCCGCGGCTTCACCAACGTCAAATACCGCGTCGTCAAAAGTTAATGATTCGTCGCTACTGGATGATTTTCCCGACGAAGACATACCAAGATCGGAAGATATATCATCGGTATCGCTAAGAACTTGAGGTTCGCTCTTTACCCATACGCCGTATTCGTCCAGATCTTTTGCGCTTCCAATGTTTGCGCGATCAGAGTATATCGAAGGTTTTTTATTACTAGCCATGAACCGCTCCCTAAATTAACACTTATGGTCAATTATCGGTACTTTTCCCTGTTTTCAACAGACTATATCATATTAAGAATAACCTTTTGTCTTGTAGTTGTCAATGCTGGTTTTGAAATATAGCGTTTTTTTTAAAAAAAAGAGGTTTTTGGAAGAAAATTTAAGAATAATCAATAAATAACCGTAAATCGAACTATGAGAGTCTTTAAATACCTTTTAGGGGTTTGGACCGCAATAATTGTATATACGCTTTTTTCCTTCTTGGGCGGTCCTTCAGGCTTGTCATCATACAATTATCTGTTAGCCGAGAGAGAACGGCAATGGGAAAATATCAAAGAACTTGGGATTGTCAACGAAGAACTGGAAAGAACAAGATTTAATTTACAATACGATCAGGATACAATGCTGGTTCAGGCGCGTCAGATGGGGTATGGTCAGCCCGATGAACGTTTTATACGAATTGTAGGGCTGGGGACGCCTAAAATCGCCAATGTAACGGCGGGCAACGTGTATTCTACTTCGTTCCCCGACTATATTTCCGATAAAAATATTAAAATTGCCGCCTTTTGCGCGGGTTTATTGGTTTTTGCCTTCATTTTGATGATGGAAATCATAGAAAAAAAGTCCCGTTAACATAAATTATTGTAATCCATGCCTGAATTCACGGGCGATTTCGCGTTTTAAGTCTTTTTCACGTATTCCCGCGCGCTTGTCATAGGCTTTTTTACCTTTACACAGCCCAATTTCGACTTTTACCCGGCTTTTTTTAAAATAAAATGACAACGGGATAAGCGTATAGCCCTTTTCTTCCACCTTTCGCTGGATTCTTTTTATTTCGTCCTTATGCAAAAGAAGGCGCTTTTTCCTGTCCGGTTCGTGGTTGAAAATCGATGAAAAGGGATTTTCCGCTACTACCAGTGAACGCAGCCATACTTCGCCGTTTATCACTTCCGCCCACGAATCGGGGAAAGAGATTTTACCGTCGCGGAACGATTTTACTTCCGTCCCCAATAATTCTATGCCGCACTCGTAAGTTTCATCGACAGAATAATCGTGCCGCGCTTTACGGTTTTGCGCGATGATTTTAACGCCTTCACTCATGATGTTTTCACTCTTTTGTCGGGTTGGCAATAACTATACGGAAAGTTACGATTGGCGAGGATAAATCGGGGGGCAAAGAAGCTCTTGTTTCCGCAGAATTTGCCGTTTGTCTGCCGCGCAGGGAACGCTCCGGGGAGCCGACAGCTTGTTTTGCCTTCGCGGAAACGGCGGAAAATTGAAGGGGAGCGTAAGGGTCTTCGCACCATTCCCAGCCTATATTTTTCATACTGCTTACGCTGTTTGCGGCGATTGACCATTCTTCTTCCGTGGGCAGCCTTATTTCATAGCCCGGCGGCGCGTAACGCGGCGACATCCATTCGCAAAAGCCTTGAGCCGCGTACCATGTAACGCCTGTAATGACGTTTTTATCGATATCCCAGGGATAACTTGAAATTTCCTGAGGAAAATAATCGGTTTGATACTCTCTCCACTGCGGTTGATCATTAAGGAACGTTTCAAATAATGAACGCGATACAGGGGTTTCACTGATCATAAACCCCGATGAAAACCTTATAAAATTTACCCCCGCCATTCGCGCGCTTCCCGTAACAGCGTCCGGTTTTGGCGGCGCGCCGGAACGCCTCTGTTTTTCAAACCAACCGGAAGATTCGATAATCGCGGCTTGTTCGCGCGGAAGTATCTGGGAAAGCCATTTTGCCGCGCCCGGATTTTTCGATAAAAAAGCAAGTATGCCTGATACTGAGTTAACGAGCGCTATGGGAGACGGCGCGCCGCCGCAGTTATCTAAAAGTATTTTAGCGCGGATAAGATCGCGCGTTGCGGCTCTTGTAACGGCAAAATCAGCGGCTGCAAGCAATATCCGCTGCATATCGTCATTTGAGTCTTTGACATTTCCCGCGCGGTATGCGCCTTCCGAAAGACTCATGGGTACTTGCCATGAAGCGGTAGGTTCCCCCGCGAACGTCCATTCGGCGTAATCGGCGGCGTAAAGGACAAAAGCGGACACAGGGTCTGATGTTTTCAGCGTGAAGTCAACCTTTTTGTACAATGGAAAAAAAAGCGAACCAAAGTAACGGGCGGGGATTATATGAGCGGCGCTTTGGTTTTCAAAACCCGGCATGACCGCTTCTATTGTGTGGTTTCCTTTTGAGACATGGATTTTACTTCCCGCGACGCCCCTGTAAACGCCGTCTATTCTGACAGCCGCGCCGTCAGGTTCTGTTTTTACGATTAAAACTGACCCGGGGTTTTTTATACCGGGATATAAAAGCAGAAAAAAGAGGATAAGAAGCAGAGCAAATGAGTATAGAAAAGTTAGGTAAACGCCGGGGCGGATACCGTAAATAGGCTTAAATTTGACTTGAATTTCGTTATTAGCCTGTTTTTCCTGCATGAGGCATTATATAACTATTAATTGTTTTAATCTATAAAAGTATAAAAAAAGAGCTGCCCGAATTTGTTTTCGGACAGCTCCATGCCCTTGAGGCATATCGGAACTATAGTGATTTGGGAGGGGAACTATAATCCCGACATTAAAAGTATCGGTTACGGGGTGGTTTTTCATGAACCTTATTTTTAGGAAAAATATTCCAAAAGACTCAGTCATCTTCCTGGACGGTGAGGTCTACAGCTAAGGACACGCGGTAAGTTTTTCCGCGTTGGATGTTTAAAGTTCTGGTTATTGTATAGTCGCCGACATTGAATTTAACCTCATGCTGACCCGGTTCTACGGTTACGGAGTCGCGTCCGCGTGGAATCAGGTTGTTATTCAGGTAAATTTGAGCGTTTTGAGGTCCTTCAAAGACAATAATCGGGCTTGTATCCTGTAATTCAATCGTTAAATCGATGACTTTTGCCTTTTCTACGACAAAACGGCGGCTTTCGTTGCGGTAATCTTCCGAAAGAATGACAAGATGATGTTCTCCTTCGCGTAAAAACACCTGTTCCGAGATGTTTGGGACGACATTATCGTCAATAAGGACTGTAAAGGGCTTATTTCTCAGCTGGGAAGGGTAGCGGGGGATAATTCTTACCGCCCCTTCGTCGC
>Ga0268262_10003931_pt1 | contig 15684 bp, 13 predicted proteins | sample TergutNc150P3_FD_190354 | JGI IMG/M metagenome (GOLD analysis project Ga0268262, IMG submission 190354) | Nasutitermes corniger P3 segment gut microbial community from laboratory colony in Florida, USA - Nc150 P3 (SPAdes) (version 2) | ecosystem: Host-associated > Arthropoda: Insects >... | reverse complement strand
GTTACCGGTTGTTATTCGTGATGACGGGGTCAGTTTTATGCCCCAGCAGAGTCGACAACCGGTAACTGTTCTTCCGAACACCTACACTATACCGAATAACCGCATACTTTTATCATAGCTTCGTGATGAAATTCAAAAATTATATAAGCCTCCTTAAAAGCTCTGAAGCCAACTTAGTGCGTTGGCCAAAAGCCTGAACGGAAGGGCTTTACCATCCGCCCAATAAATATAACTTAAAGTCGCCTTTTGAATCAGTATGTTAAGCGCCGAGAAACGACCCGCAAGGATCATAAGCCCGATTATTATTAATAGAATCCCGCTGATACGCCGGATAAGCGGCAGATGTTTACGGAAAGCGGAGGCCCGCTCCAAAAAGGAATTCAAAAACAGGGCCGCAAGGAGAAAAGGCAGGGCAAGCCCCGCCGAATATACAGCCAAATAAAAAACCGCTGCCCCGGTTTTCCCGCTCTGGCTTGCAAGTAAAAGAACGCCCGTAAGGATGGGGCCGATGCACGGTGTCCAACCCGCGCCGAACGCGGCACCAGCGATAAAGGCGGCGAACATTCCACGGATGCCGGGCTTCATCCATTTTTGCAAAAAGGGACGCTTTTCGTAATTGAAAAATTTAATAAAATCAAAAATCACGTTAAGGCCAAGAACGATAACAATGATTCCTGCTGCCCAGTTGATATATCTGTTGAAGCCTCCCATGAAGAAAAAAGTTTTTGAAACCAGAATGCCAAGGGCAATAAACACAACGCTGAAGCCAAGGACAAAGCCCGCTGCGGAAAAGAAAAGGCGGAACCTTGCGCTTTCGGTTTGCTTGTTTTCGATGCCAAACCCGCCGAGTATGCTTAAGTATGAGGGAATCAGGGGCAGCACGCAGGGTGAAAGAAACGAAAGCAAGCCCGCTGTAAAAACCAACAATATCGAAAGCTCTTCTGTCATTATTTATAATAATAATCTATACTGACACCATGTTGAATCTCCCAAAACCCGAAAACATCAAAGCCCTGGCCCTGGATTTGGACGGTACAGTTCTTGCTCCCGGCGCGGTGTTAAGCGAAAGAACAATCACAGCCGTAAATAAGTGCGTGGAGAAGGGGCTGAAGATCATTATTGCAACCGGAAGGGCTGTAGAGGCCGCCGAACGTTTTAGAACGTCCCTTGGAGCCGAGGGACCCATGGTCTACTACAACGGCGCTTTGGTTGCGGAAATGTCAGCGGAATTTCCGCAAGGCAGTTTCTTACAGGAGACTCTGTTGGATAAAAAAAAGGCAGAATTCTGCGTGGACCTTTCCAGAGAAATGGGGATTTATTGCCAGATATATCTTTTCGATGGAAAAAGGATACCCCTTTTAGCTGAGCAGGACGGGCCCGAAAGGGAAATGTATTATAAGCATACAGGTATTCTTGCCGAACTTGTGGATCTTAAAGCGGTCCTGAATCAAAAAGAGTTTTCAGGCTGTGTAAAAGCCATGTTTCTCGCGGAGCCTGAATTTTTCGAAAAGCTTAGATTGCGCCTTGATGAGCGCCTGGGCAAAAGCGTTTATATTGCCCAGACCCTGCGAACTTTTCTGGAAGTTATGGACGCAAAAGTTTCAAAAGGGCAGGGGCTCTCCTTTGCCATGGAACGCCTGTCGCTACAACGCGAAGAAGTAATAGCTTTTGGAGACGAGGAAAACGATATTCCCATGTTTGCCGCTGCCGGCTTTTCCGTTGCCCCTTCCAACGCCAAAGATACGGTGAAAGCAAAAGCCGATCTGGTTATTGGTTCCAACGCTGAAGACGGAGTAGCCGCGTTTTTGGAAAAATTCTTTGCGTTATAGACAGATTTCCTTTTGTCCCTTAATATTTATAGTATGTTTACTACTACAGTAAGTCCCCGCTTTGGGGATATGGATATTTTTGGGCATGTAAACAACACAGTGCCGGTTTTATGGTTTGAACTTGCCCGTAACCCCCTGTTCAAAATTTTTGACTCACAGCTGAAGCTTAGCCGTGAAACTTTTCCCCTTATCATGGCCCACACGGACTATGATTATATCGACCAGATTTATTTTCAGTATGAAGTTGAAATACGGACATGGATTTCCCGTATTGGGAATAAATCCTTCACCATGTATCACGAGGCATGGCAAGAAGGGCGGCTCTGTGTCAAATGTAACGCGGTTATTGTTTATTACGATTATAAAACCGAAGCAGCCACCCCGCTCCCGGATGATAAAAAGAAGCTGCTGGAGGAACATCTACTACGTACATAAGGCTGCCGGATGGAAAAGAATAGAATTGCTTTAATCATAGATTCTATTGACTCTGTATGGGCGCAAAATGTATGGCCTCCCTTTGCCAGATTTGCCCGCAAGCTAGGAAAAAGCCTTTTTATTTTTCCTGGCGGACGCCTGAGTAGTAGTCATGATTCAGATAATCTCCGCAATCGCGTCTATTCCCTGGTTAATGGTAAAAATGTGGATGGTGTGATCCTGTATAGCACAAGTATAAAAAACAAGGGAACCACAGATGATGAGTTTAATAAATTCTGTTCCGGTCTTGAACAACTCCCTCTTGTTTCTATGAACGATAAAATTCCCGGCTATCCCAGTGTTGTATCTGATTGTTATATGGGGGTGAAAGAATTAATCACACATTGTATTAAAAAACATGGCGCCAAAAGGATAGCTTTTTTATGCGGGCCGGCTACACATCATGACGCCCTTGAGCGGCTCAGGGGCTATATGGATGCTCTTAATGAAGCAGGACTTTATTCAAGCCAGGTTAATTTTCTGGTAACAGATCCTTTCGCATGGGAGGATGGATATAAGGCCGCGGCACAGCTCTTTGAGGAACGGAAATTAAGACCAGGGTATGATTTCGACACTATCATCGGTGCAAATGACGATCTGACAGTAGATGCCATTGATTACTTTTCCCGGCGTGGTTTTTATATGCCCCGGGATTACCATGCCCTTGGGTTCGACAATTCATTGAAAAGCCTTTTTCCCGAATGTCCCCTTTCCACGATAATGGCTTCCTATAAAGAGATGAGCAGTGAAGCATTTCGGGTTTTAATTGATTACATGGATAAAAAGAATTCTTCGCCTTCAAGTCAGGATTCAATTCCAATAGAAGATGTCATTCTGCCTACAAAACTTGTAATCCGCAATTCTTGCGGCTGTGGCAGCTCTCATTATTACCTTCTGGAGCCGGAGCCGGATGTAAATTTTTGTGAGCCTGATGAAGCAGCCATGACAGCCAGGATAAATGAATATTTTGAATTGAGTGAGAAGGAAATAAAAACTTTTATAACACCAATTGTCCGCGCATGGTTTGGAATCTTTCAGCAGAATAATTTAAATTCAATTAGCGGGTCTAATTATAACAGGTCTGCTGAGGCGATCTTTTTTCACCGCTTTGATAAAGCCATTGTCCGGTTTTTTAATACGAATAGAGATTCAGGGCTTCTTTTAAGGCTTTTACAAGACTTATTTGATGCGGGACTTGTTTCAGCATCACAATACATGAAATTTGAACCGGTAGTGTTGAAAATAATTTTTAAAATTTCCGGACGATTATCAATTCACGAACAATATAGCAGGAGGAACCTGGACGTCGCATTTAATTCACTCAGGTTTGAATTGCTGGAAACCCTTGACAGAGATTCTTTGGTAAAGAGCCTGGCAAAAAACCTGCCCAAGATTGGGATAGATACAGCGGGAATTGCTTTGTATGTTGATGACAAGACTTCACTCTGGGTGGGTAGTTATTCACTTGACGGTATTAATCCCATAAAGGAGCAGCCATTCCCCGCAGATCTTTTTGTCCCGGAACCTTTGGAACATCTGTTTTCTAGCGGGGTTTTTATGATCCAGCCACTGTTTATCGAAGAACATGCTCTGGGATATATAATTCACACTGTTTCCGGCAAGAATGGCTCAGTTTATGAAGATCTTCGCTCAACAATAAGTTATGCCTTAAAAGGCATTTTTCAATTTGAAGAAATAGTTAAGGCACAACAGAAGGTTCTGGAGAGTATTGAACAAAACCGCATACTAACCCTGCAGAAAGAAGCAGCCCAGGCTGCTTCTGAAGCAAAGACACAATTTCTGGCCAATGTATCGCATGAAATAAGAACCCCCATGAATGCGGTTCTGGGTATGGCAGAATTGATGCTTTCGGAAAATTTAAACAACCGCCAGCGCCATTATGCGGAAGACATTAAAACATCCGCGATGTCGCTGCTGAACATAATCAATGAAATTCTGGATCTTTCCAAAATACAAACCGGAAGAATGGACTTGGTCCCCGTTCATTATAATTTTATTTCCCTGGTGGACAATATTGGTTCTATGATGCATTTTCTGATCAAAAGTAAAAATGTTGCTTTTGACGTAGAAATGCAGGGGGACATACCGAGGTATCTGTATGGAGATAATGCGCGGCTCAGGCAAATTCTTTTAAACATATTGAGTAATGCGGCAAAATTTACAGAAAAAGGTTATGTGCGTTTATCCATTTCTGTTTCTGATAAAGAGATATGTTTTACCGTCACTGATACCGGTATGGGAATAAAGAAAGATGATCTCATAGACCTTTTTGACGCTTTCAAACAGGCTGATGCGGTAAGAAACCGTGATTATAAAGGAACCGGATTGGGTCTGACAATTACTAAAGCCCTGGTAGAAATGATGAACGGCAAAATCGAAGTGGAAAGTGAATTGGGCCAGGGCACTAAAGTATGTGTGACAATTCCAAAAGTCATAGGTGATGAAACCCAGGTTCAGCGTTATATTTCCACAAAAAAATTATTATGCTCGCCCGATACAAACATACTGGCAGTAGATGATAATGCAATAAATCTGAATGTTATATGCGGGCTGCTGCGGCAATGCGGCGTTACAGTATTTGCGGCAGCGTCCGGCAAAGCGGCCCTCGAAATGCTCCGCATGGATCAATTTGCTCTTATATTTATGGATCATATGATGCCGGAAATGGATGGTGTGGAAACCACAAAAAAAATCCGTGAAATGGGCATAAGCACTCCGATTGTCGCGCTTACAGCCAACGCGGTAACAAGCGCGAAGGAAATGTTACTGGCTTCCGGTATGGACGATTATCTTTCAAAACCTATTGTAAAAGAACAGTTGTATGAAATACTGGCCAGATGGATTCCTGACTCGAAATATATTGATACACAGATAGACAACGCTGCCAGCCAGGACAAGGGTTCTATTGAAGACCAGGGATTTTGGGAAAAAATAGGCGAAATAGAGGATCTTTCCTGTAACATCGGGCTGGAAAGAGTTTCCGGTCAGGTAGAAATTTTTAAAGATACTTTGAAGTTATTCGCAAAAGAAACACGAAAATACATTACGGTTTTAGCCGAGTTATTGGCCGCAAATGATCTGCATAATTTTACAATACAGGCGCATAGTATAAAAAGCTCTTTGGCAAATGTTGGTGCCATGACTTTATCCGCTAAAGCGTATGAACTGGAATCAGCGGCTTTGCGCAAAGATGTCGATTTTTGCACATCTAATCTGCGATCTTTTTTAGAGGAGCTCGAAAATTTAGGCGTTAAATTATCAAAAGCTTTTTCAGAATTGGTAAATGAAAATGTCTCGTCGGTTATTTCTCCCGAACTAAAAGTGATTTTAACCGGAATGAAGGATTCTTTGAATGGAAAGAAATTTATAGAAATAAACAATGATTTAAAAAAACTGGAAATGCAGAAATTTGACGGTTCTTTGAAAGATAAAATAGAGGAAATAATGGATGCGGTAATTATAATGGATTATGAAAATGCCTTGAATGAAATACAAAAGCTGTTAAATTCATAAGACATGGTACATGGGACTTGACATTCATGGCCGCTATAGATAATAGTTTAACATGGAAGCCCATAGTACAGAAAATTTAGTCAATCGATCCATCTTCAAAAACATATCCCCCCTTGACCACCGCTACTCGCTTTCAGAAAGCTCTCTTTTTAACGCCATGGTTCCGTGGATTGCCGAAGAGGCAGCGCTGAGGGCCTGCGTCAAAGCGGAGATTGCCCTTGTTATTGCCCACCTTTCAGTCCGGGGCAAAGCCACGCCGGAGATTCGGGCACAGCTTGAAAAAGCGGGCAACAGCGTTGATCCCGCCGAGGTTTACGCTGAGGAAGAAAAAACCCGCCACAACATACGTGCCCTGGTGAACGTGCTCAAAAAAAAGCTCCCTGCTGAATACTCCCCCTTGATACACCTTGGAGCTACCAGCGTTGACATTCTTGACACAAGCCTGGCCTGGCGAATCCGGGGTGTGACACGCGAAGTGGCGCTTCCGGAGCTTAAAAAACTGGAGCTGCTCCTCTGCGATTTAACGGAAAAGGAAGCGGATACTCCGCAGGTGGGCCGCACACACGGCCAGCACGCGCTTCCCATCACCGTGGGTTTTGCGATGGCGGAATATGTCTCGCGGCTTGGCAAGTCCATTCTTGAAATCAAGCGCCTGGAAAAAAACCTTAAGGGCAAGCTCGCCGGCGCTGTGGGCTCTTACAACGCGACCGCCATGATCGTAAAAGACCCCGAAGAGCTGGAACGGCTGTATCTGGCGGAATTGGGCCTTGAGCCTTCCGAACATTCCACCCAGCTTGTAGAACCCGAATACCTGTTAAGACTGCTTTTGGAATTCAACACCGCGTTTGGAATTATCGCCAACCTTGCCGATGATCTTCGCAATCTGCAGCGCAGCGAAATAGGCGAATTCCATGAAGGCTTTTCCGCTCAGCAGGTTGGTTCTTCGACCATGCCTCAAAAAAGGAACCCCTGGAATTCCGAACACGTTAAAAGTTTGTGGAAAGCTTTTATGCCCCGCGTTCTTACTTTCTTCATGGATCAAATCAGCGAGCATCAGCGGGATCTTTCCAATTCGGCAAGCCAGAGGTTCATAGCCGATTACATAGCGGGTTTTGTCTTTGCTGTCAGCCGCATGGGACAGGTTATCGAAAGCCTTCAACTTGACCGCGAGAGGCTAAAGGCAAACCTAAAGGCCGCAGGAAGCGCCTTGCTTGCCGAGCCGGCTTATATTCTTCTTGCCGAAAGCGGCATTACTGATGCCCACGAGGTGATACGGAAGGTTACGCTGGCCGCGGAAAAAGAAAACCTGAGCTTCGCCAAGGCGCTGGAACGGGAAAAAGAAACCTTGTGCACAATCGCCGCCAAGATGGCCGAGCTTGGATTAATTAAAACAGATGGAGCCGATGTTACCACTGCGGCCCTTGCATGGTTTGAGAACCCGGAACAATACCGGGGGCTCGCAGCTAAAAAAGCCCGCAGTATTGCGGCTAAATACAGGGAGGAAATTGATGTTTGAAGTTAGCTTGTCTTATGACGATGTTCTTCTTTTGCCGGGGTACTCTGAGATACTTCCGAAAGACTGTGATATCAAAACCAGACTCTGCGATGATGTGCATTTGAACATACCGATTATTTCGGCAGCTATGGATACTGTAACCGAAGATAAACTTGCAATTGCCCTTGCTCTGGAAGGCGGCGCGGGTGTAATTCACCGTAACTTAAGCCCTGAAGAACAAGCCAGGCAGGCAGGAAACGTTAAGCGCTATTTGAACTGGATTATTGAAAATCCCGTTTGCGTAAAGGAAAAAGATCTGATTGGCGATGTCAAGCTGCATCTTAGCAGGTATCAGTTTTCAAGCGCCCCTGTTTTGGGCGAAAAAGGAAAGCTGGTTGGGATTGTCACCGGCAGGGATCTTCGTTTCTGTAAAGACGACTCTCATACGGTGGGCGAGATAATGACCAGAAACCTGGTGGTGGAACGGGAGGAAGCTTCGGTCGAAAGCGCAAGAGAAAAGTTCGGCAAGCACAGGATCGAAAAACTGCCGGTTGTAAACGCCAATGGAGAACTCAAAGGCCTTATTACCATGAAGGACATGGAAAAACGCGAGTTATACCCAAATGCCGCAACCGACAAGGCTGGGCGTCTTGTCGTTGGCGCGGCAATTTCGCCATCAGACTACAAGGTGCGGCTGCCCCTGCTTGTTGGGGCCAGGGTGGACTTTGTGGTTATGGACACTGCCCACGGCGATTCCAAAAACGTGATGGAATCGATAAAGGACATTAAAAAATCATTTAATATACCAGTCATCGGGGGAAACGTCGTAACCCGCGAAGGAACCAGACGTCTTATTGAAGCGGGCGCTGACGCGGTAAAAGTGGGCATAGGCCCCGGCTCAATATGTACGACCCGTGTTGTCGCCGGCGCCGGGATGCCCCAGTTCACCGCCGTTTGGGACTGCGCCGAAGAGGCGGTCAGGGACGGGATACCCGTTATTGCCGATGGAGGCATCAAGTACTCCGGGGACATCCCCAAGGCCATAGGCGCCGGGGCCGACGTGGTAATGATTGGCAATCTTTTCGCCGGACTAAAAGAAGCTCCTGGCGAAGAGATCCTTTTTGACGGCAGGATATACAAGGAGTACCGCGGTATGGGCAGTATTGGCGCGATCCACGACGGCTCCGCGGATCGCTACCAGTCCAGCAAGGACGAAACCCCTGTGCCGGAAGGCATTGAAGGGCGGCTGCCCTATAGAGGCGAGTTAAAGGAATTCGTCTACCAGTTGATTACAGGACTCAAAAAGGGCATGGGTTACTGCGGCTGTAAGAACATTGCGGAGTTAAAGAAATACCGCAAGTTTGTCAGAATCACCACGTCGGGTATCAGAGAAAGCCACCCGCATGACATCGTAATTACCCAGGATGCGCCAAACTATTCCAGAGCTTAAAGAGACTCTGGATCGCCTTTACCTGGAGGTCAACAAGCCGGACTTTATTCCTTTTGATCCGGTTCAATTTCCACGCAGGTATAAAAGCGTTGGCGACAAGGAAGTCGCCGTGTTCCTTTCCGCGACAATCGCCTGGGGCCGCAGGGACATGATCCTTAAATCCGCCGAAAGAATGTTTTCGCTTTTAGGCTCAAGCCCTTATGAATTCGTTATGGAAGGGAAGTGCAAAAAATTCCCGGAGGATTCACGCGGCGCAAGTATTCACCGTACTTTTTTTGAAAGCGATTTGCGCTATTTCTGTAAGGGCCTTAAAGCCTGTTATGCCAAATTCGGCAGCCTGGAAAAACTTTTTGCCTCCACCGCCGATGTTTGGGAAGGTATAAACCTTTTCCGTGAAACAATGGCCGGCGGCAACAAAGGCCTTTATTCCAAACATATATCCAACCCCGCCGCCGGTTCCGCCTGCAAGCGCCTGCACCTGGCCCTTCGCTGGCTCGTGCGGCGCGAAGGCCCCGTAGACCTTGGCCTTTGGAAAAGCATCTCCCCTTCCTCCCTTTTTATTCCCCTGGACTTGCATGTAGGCCGCACCGCCCGCCACCTTGGTCTTTTACAGCGCAAGGCAAACGACAAGAAAGCGGTTATCTCCCTTACAGAGAAGCTTCGCACTTTCTGTCCGGAGGATCCGGTGAAGTACGACTTTGCGTTGTTTGGGTATTCGGTGGGGCAAAGCACTGTTGAGATATAGTTCATCAGTTAGAATACTGTACCTTTAAGAGGGATTGCTCCCAATACTTTAACTATGTAGTAGTTACTTGAAAAAATAGGGCATAATACGCTATATATAGTGTAATATAATAAATACACGCTATATATATAGTTGACTGATTCAATCCAGAGCTTTAAATTATATTATCTTGTTTTCATGGAGCAGCTCACCATGAAAAGGCGTGATGCTTTAGTGGGGCTTCCCTTGAATCTTTTAGTCTGGCTTGAAAATTAAGTATTTTAAGGGTACTGTAATCAAGTATGGCTTTTGCTGATAAAGTTGCCGAAAATAAGAGAGTAGCCGAAAAATGTATGGAAATAAAAGCGTATAATGCAGGAGTTACTCGTGCCTACTATTCAGCTTTTCTGCGGATTAAGGACTATTTGATTGACAAGCAATTTGATTATAAGGACTTTTTGCAAAAAAGAGGATCAAATGAGATGATATTTTCACATGGTACTCTGCAGGCGGCAGTTGCTGACTGTTTAATGAAAAATGGGAAGAAGCCAGTCGATGTTTATAAATTGTTCGTATTAAGTAGTTTGTATGAAAAACGCAAAAGGGCCGATTATACGAAGGAAAATATCATAGAACCCGAATTAAAAGCCAGCTTAAATGATCTTAATACTGTTTTGTCAGTGGTAACTTAATAAGGAGGAATATATTTTGAACATAAACAATGCATTAGCTTTAGCAATAAAAAAAATTATTTTAACCAAGTTTCTTGATGCAAATATTAAGATTACCTTTGATAAAGAACAAAATGAGTATTTTATTTCTACAAGGAATAGAGAGCTCTATTACTCTGAGGCGTATGGAATGCTCGTATTGGAAATCAACCAAAATATTTTATGGAAACAGGGTATATTTAATTTCTATTTTATTTTGGATGTACGAAAACACAAATTTGACAAAATAACCAAAAATATAACATTTTCCCTTGCAGATGAAATTGTCTACAAGCCATGGGGTGTCAAAAAGCAATCTTTATTTATTGACACGCATATCAGTGTAAATGATTTTTCTTTGGCGGCATGAATATGGATATAAACAAGCAGCCCGGTATTTCATTTGATGACATTATTTTGAAAGAATTGGTTTTCTCCAGAAAGGAAGGGTTTTCAGAGGAACCGGAATTGGATGTACAACTAGGGTCAAATGTTTCATTTTCTTCTGATGAGAACAATTTAGCTTATGAAATGTTCTGTGGAATAAAAGATAAAAATGATTTTTTTAGCATCAGGTGTACAATGATAGGGTTCTTTTCTGTTATAAAGGGAAAAGAAAACATTGGATTAAAGGAATACTCAAATTTGAATGCTCCGGCTACGATTTTCCCCTATATTCGGGAAACAATCGCCTCCACAACGACAAGGGCCGGAATACCCCCCGTTGTGATTCCACCGATGAATCTTACTGCCATTAAAAGAAAAACCTATAAGAAACAAGAGAAATAGCATGAAACGCTATTTATTCTTGCAAGTATTGTTTTATTTCTTATAAAAAAAAATGAAAGGGTCATTCGATACATAACAAGAAATAAAATACAATTTCTGTATTTTGTGTTACTTTATATTTAGAGACACTGCTCTCCGGAATAGAAGATTCGGTGCGTTTCTTTGTTTCTTCATTGAAACAGTTCTTCTCTTATGCTACACTCTTTAGGCCGTGAGCGGGAGGAAATATGAAAGTAGTTGTCATAGGCGCCCAGTGGGGCGATGAAGGAAAAGGCAAGATAGTTGACTATCTTGCGGGCGAGGCCCAGATGATAGTCCGGTTTTCGGGCGGGGCAAACGCGGGGCATACCATTGTAATAGGCAACGAGGAATACGCCCTTCATCTTATCCCGTCGGGGATACTTTATCCGGATAAAATGGTAGTCTTGGGGGCCGGAATGGTAATTGACCCCGAAGCCCTCTTCAAAGAAATCAAGATGCTTGAAGACCGGGGAATCAATACGTCAGGCAGGATTCTCATTTCCGACCGCGCCCATATCGTTCTGCCGCGCTATATTGAAATTGACAAACAGCGGGACGCCGCGAGGAAAAAGCCTATAGGGACAACAGGCCGCGGCATTGGAATCACGTATTCCATGAAAAGCGACAGGGAAGGCCTACGTTTTGCTGATCTGGAATGGAAAGATAAAATGGAGCAGCTCGATCAAAAGGACAGGGATTTTCTTTCTCCTTACATCGAAAGGCTCAAACCCATGGTTATTGACCTGGCCGCGTTTATGGCGCACCGCAAGAATGTCCAAATGCTTTTAGAGGGCGCCCAGGGTACGCTTCTTGACCTGGATCACGGAACATATCCGTATGTGTCAAGCGGCACATCCTGCGCGGCGGGGGCTGCTATTGGCGGCTGTATAGGCCCGCGGGCACTGGACAAGGTTCTTGGAGTTTTCAAGGCATATTCAACCAGAGTGGGCAACGGGCCTTTCCCCAGCGAGTTTAACGCGGCTTCGGAAGATGAACTTTGCCGCTTTGTAAGGGATACCGGCAGGGAATACGGCGTAACAACCGGAAGGCCCAGAAGATGCGGTTACCTGGATCTGGTAGCCCTGCGCTACGCCTGCCTGACTAACTCTTTCGATTGCCTTGCCATGACCCATCTGGACGTTTATGACACCCTGGATGAAATAAAAGCCTGTGTGGCTTACCGCATTGACGGCAGAATGGTGGAAAACTTCCCAACCTCAATCGAAGCTCTCAACAAAGCCGAACCGGTGCTTCGCAGTTTTCAGGGCTGGAAGAAACCCCTTTCAAACGCGCTTACGTACACGGAATTTCCGGTTGAGGCAATGGAATACATAGAGTTTATTCAGCGCTTCTGTGAAACGCCGGTTGAAATCGTTTCGGTAGGCTATGAACGGAAAGAAACCATTGTCATAAAGAGCCCCTGGACGCGTTAAGCGCATTCAGGGCTCACTTATCCAGAACTTCCGAATAGCCTGAAAGATCAAAGCCTGTTTTGAATTTGGGAAGATAATCAATACCTGTAGAAACCTGGGCTTCACCAATAAAGTGGTAGTTTACATTAACAAGATTGATAATTTGATTTAAAAGATTTCTGTCCATATCGATAAAATTCATGATTAGGTACAGGTCGCCTTGCACCGCTGATTTGCCATTTATCACAAAGGTATTTCTTTCCGTTCCATTGGCCCAGTGTCTGCCGTTGCCGTATAGTTCGTAAGTAAGACCGGACATTTCCAGAGGAAAGGGGTTGGGGTTGTCTATTCTCATGTTCACCCTGAACCTTGTATTGACAAGTTCCGCCTTTAGAATCGCAATAGAGGTAATCTTAAAACAGGGTTCCTGAATCCCAGGAAAGTCTGCGGTTTCCTGCGCCATAATTTTTAAAGGCGAAGTCTGGCCGGAGACGGAGAGATTTAGCTCGGTGATCAATGTAACGGCGTAATCATCCTTTGGCGCAAGACCTTTGGCGGCCAGGGCTGAAATATCCATGTTCAAAGCAAGAGGAATCATTGAGCCGGGGGAGAATTCGCCTTGTTGGTAATTCAAACTAAAGGCAGAACCGGCGTCCTGCCCATCGATAATGACCTGCCATGAGTTGATTCTTGCGCGGCTGCCTGACGGGGCTTTCACTTCCAGACTGTAAGATAATTTTAAATGTTCAATATCATCTGCCTGAATACCCGTGAAGGTTAGGGTAGCGGTTGGGGACTGGGTTGGAGATGGAGATGGGGCAGTTTCCGCTTCAGGTACAACCGGCTTGCTCTTACACGCAGCGAAAAGCAGTGCAAAAACTATTATGATTCGGAAGTTGGTAGATCTTTTCATAGCTTCTTTAATAATCGGCCTGTTTTCTGCTATTCTTTGGTATAATCTAAATAAGGAGCGTTGTATGTCGCAGGAAACAATACCTTTAAGGAAAGAAACCGCAATAGAAAATACCTGGGATCTTTCAAAACTTTTTCCCAATGATAAAGGGTGGGAAGATGGTCTTGGTTCATTTGAAAGAATGGCGGAAAAAATACCCGGCTTTCAGGGAACGCTGGCGGCTTCCGCTGAAAAACTGGCGGCATGGCTCGACTTTTCTCGGGACATAAACATTCTGGGAGAAAGGCTTGGGTACTACGCTCATCTGAAGCAAAGCGAGGACGAAGGGGATGATGCAGCCAGGGCGATGATGGGCAAATTTATCATGGCTTCTTCAAAGGCCGAGGCCGCCTCCGCCTGGGCCGCCCCGGAAATCATGGCAATTCCCGATGACGCTATGGAACGCTTTTTGTCCCTGCCGGCGCTTGGGGAATACCGTATCTACCTGAAAAAGCTGCGCCGCCATAAGCCCTACATACTCTCGGAAAAAGAAGAGCGCATAATCGCCCTTCACGCCGAAGGGGAGGGGGTCTCACACGACGTTTTTTCGGTACTCACAAACGTGGACATGGACTTTGGCGTTATCGACACACCCGCCGGGAAGCGGCCCCTTTCGCAGTCTACCTGGTCTGTCTTTATGGAAAACCCGGACAGGGAACTGCGCCGCCAGGTTTACGGAACTTTTTATCACCATTTTGACGTACACAAAAATACTCTGGCAAGCCTTTACGCCGGACAGGTTAAGCTTGACGTTATCCATGCCAGGACACGGGGTTATAGCTCCGCCAGAGCGGCGGCTCTTTTTTCCGATGATGTCTCTGAGAGCGTTTACGACAACCTTATCGACACCGTAAGCAAAAACCTTGCTCCTCTGCACCGTTACTACAGCCTGCGCAAAAAGGCCCTCAAGCTGCCGGACTTAAGGCACTACGACGTATATGCCCCAATTGTCGCTGTTCCGGCAAAGAGGACCACCTGGAACGAGGCGGTGGAATTGATCTGCCGAGCCCTCTCACCCCTGGGGGACGAATACACAGGAGTTCTAAAGAACGGGCTTTTGGGCCGCTGGGCCGATCGCTACGAGAACAAGGGCAAAAGATCCGGAGCGTTTTCCGCAGGGAGCTTTACAGGCGATCCCTACATCCTCATGAACTATAAGGAAGATTATATCCGCGATGTATTTACCCTGGCCCATGAAGGAGGCCATTCGATGCACTCCTATTATTCGGCAAAGAACAATCCCTTCATGCACTATAACTACACGATTTTTGAAGCGGAGGTTGCCAGCACTTTTAACGAGGAGCTTCTTTTCCGCTATCTGCTTAATTCGCCGGAATATAACTCTGCGGGACTAAAGCTCTACATCGTAAACAAGAGGGTTGATGAAATCCTGGGTACCCTTTACCGGCAGACGATGTTTGCCGAATTTGAAAAGCGTACCCATGAGCTGGAAGAGAGCGGCGTCCCATTGACGGTTAATGTGCTTCGGGAGGAATACAGAAAGCTGCTTGAAAAGTACTTTGGGAGCGAGATGGTTTTTGAAAAAGAAAGCGATCTTGAAGGCCTCAGGATACCTCACTTTTACCGTGCTTTTTACGTGTACAAGTACTCAACCGGCATTTCCGCCTCCCTTGCCCTTGCCGAGCGCGTTCTCTCCGGCGGCGAAAAAGAGCGAAATGATTACTTCGGCTTTTTAAAGTCAGGCGGCTCGCGTTTCCCCATTGAAACGCTAAAGGCCGCTGGGGTGGATATGTCATCCCCGGCGCCGGTGGAAGCGGCCTGCAAAGTTTTTAGCCGCCTGGTCGGGGAGCTGGAAGGACTGCTGTAGGCAGGGCAACAGCATTTACTTTATGACATATACACCACCAGCAAGTAAACCGACATCGAACCTTCGGTTCGCGGGGACAGTGCGGGTCTTTCCAAAACAGATGGGAGAACCCGGCCTGCGCAGCCCCCCAGAGCCTAAAGAAAATAATAAGGTATAAATTGTTTCATATACATTTTAGGCTCTGGGCCTCTATTCCACTCTGACGGCGAGTCTTTCTTCCCTGGTCTGCTCCGCCGGAGAGCCCCATAAATGTTTTGTCAGCCCCGCACTGTCCCCTTTCCAGCTTTATTACGATTGTAGCCATGCAACAAAGTAAATGCTGTTGCCTTATGACGGTAAGTGCCGATCGGAGGGGGCGTTGCGCAACATCATCAACTTAAGCTAGCTGAGAATCGAAAATATCGCCAGAATCAAAAAGGGGGATATGAGTGGAAAGGCAGTTTATGTACGGATTAAGCAATTATTT
>Ga0268262_10003930_pt1 | contig 15684 bp, 14 predicted proteins | sample TergutNc150P3_FD_190354 | JGI IMG/M metagenome (GOLD analysis project Ga0268262, IMG submission 190354) | Nasutitermes corniger P3 segment gut microbial community from laboratory colony in Florida, USA - Nc150 P3 (SPAdes) (version 2) | ecosystem: Host-associated > Arthropoda: Insects >... | reverse complement strand
GGATCTCGAAAAAGTGGACAATGCCGATTAGGAATTGGGCTGGGGCGTTAAACCAGTTTGCGCTCATTTACGGGGACAGGGTCCCGTTATGATATTTTGCGTTTTACACAAAAAATGTTACGGGCTCTTAACACAATTGCCTGAATGGATTGAAAATTTTTCAAGAATAAAAGTACTATACCTTGACCACAATAAACTGACATCTTTACCTGATTCTATTGGCAATCTTTCTAAATTAAATGTACTTGATCTTTACAGCAATAAGCTGTCTTCATTGCCCAATTCAATCGGCAATTTGTCAAAATTAAAAATAATAAATCTTGGTTATAACCATCTGAAAACATTACCGGATACATTTTGTAACTTTACTTTCCTTGAGGAATTTACTTTAGAGGAATTCTCTAATGATCCTGAACTTGGGAAAATATTTGGCGATCGTCAAGGTTCATGGTTTACCCATCTTCCAAAATTTTTTGGTAATCTTTCCTCATTAAAGATATTCAGTGTTTCTGATACAAGATTAACAGAATTACCGGAATCTTTTGGAAATTTAAAATCATTAAGAGAGCTGACCATTGAAGGGAGTATAACAAAAAATTTTCATTTCCCAAAAAGTATGAAAAATTTGAATGCGTTAAGGTATGTAAACCTGAGACGAGGGGCTTTTGATAAAGTTCCTGATTTTATTGGTGAATTGAAAGAATTAACTGAGCTTGATATAAGCTATAATAAATTATACATTTTACCGGAATTTTTAGGTAACTTAAAAAAATTGAAAACACTTAATTTAGAACACATAGATATTAACAAATTGCCTAAATGGGTTGGCAATTTAAAAGATCTTGTTGATTTGGATATAAGCAATAATAATATCAGAGAAAATCCAAAAATAAAAAAGGAACTGTCAAAACTAAAAAAATATAATGATAGCTTAAATTTCTATAACTTGGAAGGATAAAAAATATTACCATGACATTACCTGTCATACTTAGTGTGCTATATATATGCTAGGAGAAAGTAATGGCAAAGAATAGCGAGAAAACTCTAGTTAAGCATAAAGCGGCAATAACTGAGGCTATTGAGGCAATTGAAAAATGCCGGGATTCTCATTCAAAGACTTTGGAAATTGGTTATAATGGATACTTAAATGTATTCCCTGAGGAAATAAGGCAATTAACATGGCTAACAAGCCTTTCTGTAGTAGGTACAGACATAAAAGTATTACCAGACTGGATCGGCGAACTGGAAAAACTAAGAGTTCTTGATATTAGTTCTAATCAAAAAATCCGTAATCTTCCTTCAAGCTTAACAAATTTAAAGCACCTCAAAAAACTTAATCTTGGCAATACTGGTATAAAGAAGCTTCCGTCATTTCTTGGTAATTTACATTCATTGGAATTATTGGAAATAGGCGTATATAATATAAAAGAAGTACCTCAATGCATTTTAGATTTACCTAAATTGAATCGCATTGAAACAAGAGGCTATGATATTAGTCATCTTCCTTCTCTTGTAGTCAAACAGCACGAATTAAATGTGAAGGAATATTTTCGTCGCATTGAACGTTGCAAAAAGAATAAAACAAAAAAACTTGATTTGTCATATCTCTATTTAAGTGAGTTACCAAAAGAGTTTTCGGATTTGTACTGGCTACAAGAACTTGACTTGACATGTAATGATCTTAGACAATTGCCCGAATGGATTGGAAATTTTTCAGAATTGACCGTATTAAATCTAAGCTATAATGAATTAACATCGTTATCAGATTCAATTGGCAATTTATTAAAATTAAAGAAAATATGGCTTGATAATAATCATCTACAGACATTACCGGAGACATTTGGCAATCTAAAGTCTCTTGAAATATTATTTTTATCGGAAGGAAATAATAATTCTGAACTGGAAGGAATATATGGACAAGGTTCATGGTTTACCAGCTTTCCTGAATCATTTGGGAATCTTTCTTCATTAAAAACATTTTCTATTGCCGAAACAAGGCTTAAAGGGTTACCAGATTCTTTTGGAAACCTAAAATCATTAAGGGAGCTGACTATTCAAGAAAGCATGACAAGAGATTTCTATTTTCCAAAAACGATGAAAAATTTACAATCACTAAAAAGAGTAAGTCTCAGTGCTTTTAATAAGGTTCCTGATTTTGTTGGTGACTTAAAAGGATTAACTGAACTTGATATAAGTCATAACAGATTGTATGCTTTACCGGATTTTATAGGCAATTTGAAAAAATTAAAAACTCTTAACTTGCACAGTACATGGATCAAAGAATTACCCGAATGGGTTGGAAATTTGAAAAACCTTGTTGAGTTGGACATAAGCTCTAATGATATAGCAGTAGATCCAGAAATAGTTAAAAAGTTACCAAAACTTAAAAAGTTTTTTGATTGCTACAACATTTACAATGATGACAACGAAGGCAGACACTGAATGTGCATGAATTACATTTATATCATGAACAAATAACAGGGAGTAAACAGCAGGGAGTCTTTAGTCTTTTTCCTTCAGCAACGCATCATTATTCAACACCTTGAATGAAACAGCTTTGGGAGACATTAGATCACGCACCACAATGCCTTCTTTATCAAGACCGCTGGGATATTTACCCTTTGCTTTTTCCAGTAATTCTTCAAGCGTATAGGCAAAAGTGTCCCCTCGTTCTTCCAGGGGGACAAAGTTAAGCCCAAGCTCCGCGCAAATATCAAGGGCTTCTTCATAGGGAAAATACCTGCCCGCATCCCAATCCTTTACATCGAACACATACCACTCAATCGCGGGTAGCCGCAGTTTGTTTTTCTGTATTCCGGGACCGCAAATTTCTCCGGTAATGATAATGTTTTTTCCGTACTTTGCCAATTTTTCTTTTAGGCAGTATTTATAAACCGGCACCCAATAAAGCGAGCCTTCCTCGTCTTTAATTTCCATGTTCCTGCTGCAGCATCCGATTTTTCCGTCAATGAAATACACAATTCCCGATGTTCCGTCCATTTTTGTGGTGATATAATAGGGCTTCCCTTTCAACTGATCCAGCAATTCCAAAGCAGACTGAATACGGATTTCATCAGAAGCCGGAATTCCATTCGGCCGCTCCCCGATGATAGTCCCGCCAGGTGTCGATGTTTCCGGAATATACCACTTTTTCACGCCTAATTTTTCCGTAACATCGTCGCCCTCGTTCATACCATTTAGTTCAGGGAACTGCGCAAGCGGCAGAAACAGACCCTGGGAAAGCTGCCCACGCATTTTTACGGTTCTTATGCGGAAACCTTTGCCGTTGTCTGCATTATCGCGATACGATGAATTGCGCAGAAATTCATAGCGATCCTGGACAGGCAGAAAACTGTCAACCTCAAAATATACACCCAGATCTCCCGCCCTGAACTCCCCTTTCTTGACAACACATTGCCAGCCCATAACATGGGCAAGTTCAAGAAAGTCCGAATCTGCAATACCGCTGACCTCTTTCACTTTTTGAATGGTAACTAAACTACGCATATTGATATTCATTGCTCCTTCGTCTTCAATACCGCGAGAAACGCGCTCTGGGGTAGTTCCACATCCCCCACCATGCGCATACGTTTTTTTCCTTCTTTTTGCTTTTCCAGGAGCTTGCGCTTGCGGGTGATGTCGCCGCCGTAGCACTTGGCCAGGACATCTTTGCGCAACGGGTTTACAGTTTCTCTTGCGATGATCTGGCTGCCGATTGCCCCCTGAATCGGAATCTTGAATTGCTGCCTGGGTATTTCGTCCACCAGCCGCTCGCAGACAATTCTGGCGCGGTCGTAGGCGTTGTTCTTGAACACGAGCTGGGCAAGGGCGTCTACGGCTTTGCCGTTTAACAGTATGTCCAGCTTGACCAGCTCCGTAGGTTTGTAACCGGTGATGTCGTAATCAAAAGAAGCGTAGCCTCTGCTTGTGCTTTTAAGGCGATCGTAAAAATCAAACAGCACTTCCGATAGTGGCATATCATAAACAAGCTCCACCCGCTTTTCGTCCAGATAAGTCATGTTGGTCTGGACGCCGCGCTTTTCCAGGCAAAGGCTCATGATGTTTCCAAGGAAGGTCGCGGGAGTAATAATCGCGGCCCTGATGTAAGGTTCTTCGGCGCTTTCGATAAGGCCTTCTTCCGGGTAGTCAATGGGATTGTCCACCATTATGTCCTCGCCTGAACGCAAGCGGACTTTGTATTTTACCGATGGAGCGGTGAAGATCACCGATTGATCGAATTCCCTTTCCAGCCTTTCCTGGATCACTTCAAGGTGAAGCAGCCCCAAAAAGCCGCAGCGGAAGCCGAAGCCTAAAGCAGCCGACGAATCCTTTTCGTAAACCAGTGAAGCGTCGTTTAATTTCAGCTTGTCGATGCTTGCTTTAAGCTCTTCGTAGTCATTGGAATCAACCGGGTATATCGAAGAGAAGACGACGGGCTTTACCTCGCGGAAACCTGGCAGTGGTTTGTCGCAGGGGGAAAGAGCGCCGGTTACCGTGTCGCCCACCCGCACGTCGCTTACGGTTTTTATCCCGCCAATGAAGTACCCAACCTCGCCTGCCGCTAGCTCCCCTGTCTCAACCAGCGCCAGCTTGAATACGCCGACGGTCTCCACTTCGTATTCCGCGCCGTTGGACATAAAACGGATCATCATCCCCTTTTTAATTGCCCCGTCAAACAGGCGCAGGTGGATCACAACTCCCCTGTAGGGGTCGTAGTGGCAGTCAAAAATAAGGGCCCTGAGCGGCGAAGCAACGCTGCCTGAAGGGGAGGGGAGGCGCTTAACAATGGCCTCAAAAAGCTCGTCCACGCCAGCGCCTGTTTTCGCGGAAACAAGGACGGCACCGGAGGAATCAAGCCCCAGATCTTTGTCTATCTGGGCTTTTGCTTCGGGAATGTCAGCCGCCTGCATATCAATCTTGTTAATTACCGGAATGATTTCCAGATTGTGTTCCAAAGCCAGGTACATATTGGAGAGTGTCTGAGCCTGGACACCCTGGGTGGCGTCAACGAGGAGCAGCGCCCCCTCGCAGGAATTTATCGCCCTTGAAACTTCGTAGCTAAAATCCACATGGCCGGGAGTGTCAACCAGATTGAGCTTGTATTCAATGCCGTCAAGCGCGGTGTAGGGAATGCAAACCGCCTGGCTCTTGATGGTGATGCCGCGCTCTCTTTCAATATCCATGTTGTCCAGAATCTGGTTCTGGAAGTCCCTGTCATCCACAAGGCGGCCTTTCTGAATAAGCCTGTCTGCAAGCGTTGACTTTCCGTGATCGATGTGGGCAATTATGCAAAAGTTTCGGATATTATCCATCAGGCGGGCGCCGCTTGCCACAGGTTCCCCAGAGAAATATTCAGGCCCGGCAGGACGGTAACCGGAATGCTGCCATCACCTTTATGGACGGAACTGATAAAATGGCCGTTTTCGTAAATATGAACCAGTATCCGTTTTTCTTCCGGGTCTATCACCCAGTATTCCCTTACTCCGGCTTCAAGGTAATCATGAAATTTCAGGAAAAACTCGCAATATGTGCTTAAAGGCGATACAATCTCGGCCACCAGATCCGGCGGGCCGTTTACGTAGCCTTTACCGAGCTTTTCCTTATCGCATACAACAAGCAAATCGGGCTGTACAATAGTGTCATCAGAATTATCTTCTTTTGGGAACAGGCGCACGTCCAGCGGGGCGGCAAACACCCGGCAGGGTTTGCCTTTTAACCAGTTGGCGAACTGCGTTGACAATTCCATCAGCAAAGCCTGATGAACTATCGACGGGGTAGCTATCTGAAAAACTTTCCCGTTTATAAGCTGATACCTCTCCAGGCCTTCCCATGTAATATAGTTGGCATAAGTATAACGGCTATTCTCGTCATATTCAGGAACGCGTGTCGGATCGGACATAAACTACCTCCTCTTTTCCATTCCCAATTCCCCTCTTTCTTCGAGGCGTATTTCGCCTACCGGCTCTACGCTTATATCCGAGGGTATTTCAAGATAAGAAAGCACCGCCAACTCCGGCAATTGCCTTCTGGTTGCTTCCTTCACGGGAAACCTGGCTCTGGGCGAACATAGGATCACAGGCGGGAAACCCTTTTCCTTCATCCCACACACCGCGCTTAAAATCGCTTCCGTGCAGTCCTCCAAAAGAGGGCTGTCCTGCGAGTGGTCGGCGATCTTTTTTTCCAGCTTTGGTTCCAAAGTGAGTACCCGTAAATTCAGCCTGTCATCGGTATATTCCATGCATATTTGCCTTCTAAGGGACTGGCGTATGCGCTCAATGATCAGGTCGCTCGGTACAGGCCCGAAGCTGCCCCAGTCGGCGAGGGTTTCCAGAATGACGGCTATGTGCCGGATGGACACCTGTTCGCTCACGAGGTTTTGCAAAATTTCGCGGATAATGCCCAGTGAAAGGAGGCTTTTTACTTCCCCGGTAACAACAGGGTACTGTTCTTCCGCTGCGTCCAGGATGGCTTCTACCTCGTCCCGGCCAAGCAATTCTGGAGAGCGCTGCTGGATTATTTCTTCGGCATGGCGTACCAATGATGAAGCGGCAAATTTAGCCGCCGAGCGGATAGTCTCCGGCTTGTTCATTATTTCAGGAATCGCGCTTGCATACGCAAGCGGGCTCTCGGGGTATGCAAGCGTACTCTTCGAATACCATCCAAGCTCCAGCCTGCCCCTGCCGGCTTCAAATCCCTTAAAGAGAATCCTGTATTCATCATTTTTGAGCTTATCGCTTTTTAAAATTCGGAAAGGCGGAAGGAAAATTCCCAGAAGCCGGATAAGCTTTTTTCGAATGGCGTTTAACGGCTGGGCAAGGAGCTTGTCCCTGCCGGGTTCTTCCCCTGTTAAAGAAAAAAGAGAGTCTCCCAGTTCAAAAGACAGGGGGCGGGGAATTTTTATCGGAATGCCCTGGCGGCCTTTTCCGGATACCCGGGGCCGCCCCTGGAATTTGTTTGAATCCAGCTTAACAAGCGCCAGAGAAACGTCCCTGTAGGAAGTTTCGGGGACGACATCCCCCGCTTTGCAATGGGACACAAGGTTCTTCGCAAGCGAGATGTTTTTTATCACCGGAACGCCCAGATTCCCCGCCGCCCAGACAAGGGCATCCGCAGAGCCGTCTTTTTCAAGAAAGACAACCATTGGGGCGAACATATTCTCTTCGTCGTATTTAAGGCCGATTGCGGCGTCTTTTCCGGCAATTATCACGTTGCAAAAACGGATGCAGGAATTAAAAACAGAGGCGGCAGCTTCGGGCGTGAATCTATCTTCGTTCTTCATGGAGCTTTCATTTTACAGCGTATCCGGGGTATCCAGCAAGGCGGGTAGACGCATGCTGATTTCAATGTAACCCATACGGCGTTTTTTAACGTCGATGTCAAGAAGGGCATAGCCGTCTTTCTCAAATACTTTAAAACTGCGGATTGCTACAGGATCGTTTTCTGAAAGGCCGGCTTCGTCGGCAATCATACCGCGGACTACTTTTTTTACCTGATATTTGGAAAATACGTTGTTTCCCGTTTGGGCGGTCAGTACAAGGCCGAAAAGAGGCCCTGTAAGGCGTTCTCTGGTGTCCTTCTTGGCGGCGTCCGCCATTGGAACTTCGGGGCGGCTTGCAAGCCTGATTATATGCTTTACAGTCTTCCCCTGGGGAAGCTCAAGCTCCAGAGTTACCAGCTCTCCGGGGCTTAAAGGGAAGATCATGTCCTGCAGCGCCGGGATGAGCGCTCCCTGAGGCGCGTTGACCGCTTCCCCGTTGATGGCCTTGATGATTGAGCCTTCGCGGATCTGCTGTTCCGCTGCCGGGGTAAAGGGAGCCACATAGAGAATTTCAGGGCCGTCGGTGCTTTCGCACAGCGAAAGGCCAAGCCAGGGCCTTTCCGCTTTTCCCCCCGCGATCATTGCCGGCAGGGCTGCTGCCAGCCTTTCGGCGGGAACGGCAAAATTTAAGCCCTGGTACTGCTCGATCCCGGCGAAAACTATACCGACCAGGCGCCCGGCCATGTCCACGACTGGCCCGCCGGAATTCCCCCTGTTCACTGCGGCGTCTATTTGAATAACATCCCCAATTTGTACAAGCCTTCGCCCCAGGGCGGATACAATTCCCTGGGTTACTGTCTTTTCAAGCCCCACCGGCGAGCCTATTGCGTAAATTGTTTCCCCCACGTTGGGTATTATCCAATCCACCACTGAATAAACGTATTCGGGAACTATCTCTGTTTTGATGATGGCTAAATCCATGGCTTTGTCCCAGCCTATGACTTTAGCCGGAATCCTGGCGCTTGCCGAATCCCCCATTCGTATATACATCCTGGAATAGCCTTTATAGGAAGGATCAACCTCGCTGGAAATCACATGGTAGTTTGTGATAAGGAGCCCGGTCGCGTCCACAAAAAACGCGGAGCCCAGCACGTTGTCGGGAACGCCCCTGCCTTGCTGGATCCTTACGCCCCTTTCTACCAAAACGGTAGCCACGCCCTTTATCATTTCCGTTGGGGTGTCCCTTCCCTGAGCATAGATCTTTAGCTCCTGGGGTATTTGCGCTCCCGCGCCTATGCCCTCAATGACGGAAAGGAAAAAAGCCGCCGTCCGCCTTTGCCTGACATCCACCGCTTTTTTGAGAAAGAGTAAAGCGTCATCAAAGGAAAGCGGCTTTAAGCTATGCGCCCTTACCGCTGCAAGGAAAGCCGCAAGGTTCTTGCCCTCCGAGAGCTGTTCCTTAGCGTATTCCAGGACAAGCTCAGGTTCTTCCCCTGTGCTTTCAACAGCGATTCCAAGGCTGGCGAGGGAACGGGCAAGGGAAGTTGCGTCGGCCCAGCGCTTTTCTTCAACCGCATTGACCTGCGCGTTTATTAGGCTTTCTGTTGCCTGTTCTCTCAGGGCAATAAGCTTGTTTTGGTCATTAGGATTGAAATCATTGGGTATTTCGCTTCTTGCGCCGTAAAGAATTTCGTAAACCTCAAGCAAATGAATGGCTTCGGCGGGATTATCTTTTATATGCTTTGAAATATCGTCAAGGCGAAAATCTTTTACCGATTTGGGAGGAGTCAGCTTTTTTTCCGCTGCCGACTGGGTTTGGCAGGATGCCAAAAGCAGCGAAAGAATCGCCCACAGTAAAATTTTTAGCTTCATATATCTTCCCAGTCGTATACGGTTACAACGCGGTCATAATTCCGATCGAAATCCCAAAGCTCTTCAAGCTCGACCGGCCTGTATTCTTTTTTAAAAAAGCGTACCGTGTCCATCTTTCCGTCAAAATCAAGGTCAACGCGCTGGTGCTGCGGCCTGCCCCGGAGGAAGTCTGTTTCGCTTACCATCAAGCTTCCCACGTACTCCCTTGCCCTTATCGGAATGCCCTGTTCCAGCTCCACTACCTCTGTGCCGCCGTGGAATTCAAGGCTGGGCCTTTCAACTCGAAGCGACTTTGAAACCAAAACCTTGCGGGTTAAAGGCGGGTTCATGGAATCCCAACGGGGAAAAAGCGTTCCGCTGCTAAAAAGATCGACAAACCTTACGGGGTTATAAAAGTGATCCAAGGGCCGAGGTATATACTTTGCCCTGTCCAGGCGGACTTCCAGGATCGACGGGTAGCGTTCCCACAGAATCTCCGCCTGTTTGCGCATGGAATTCTCAGGCGGCAAAAGCACGACGCCCCGCATGGGAAGGCCGGCTTCGTAATAAATAATCAGGTCGTGAATGCCGTCCTGGTTTACATCGTTCAGGGAATACTCAAGCATTCCCCTGATATACATCGCGGTGGTTTCCGGAATTCCGTCCCTGTCTGAGTCTTCGGTAATGGTTCCGGTATATGACGCAAGGTTTTTTTTGAACATGGCCAGAGTTTCTTCAGAACGAAAGAGTTCCCAGGTTTTGTCCAAAAGCGCGATATCCAAATTTGCCTGAGGGCTAAAGAGTTCATTCAGGGCGGTTTCTTCGCTAATAACGCCCAGTTTTAAAGCTATGGGAATGGACTTTGGCGATGGCTTGTTCACAGCCCTGTAAGCCATTACCAGGCGCCTGGCTTCCGCAACGTCGCGGATGAAAGGCGCAGCCATCCATGCCAGTTCAGGATCGTCCTGAATTAAGATGGGCAGGCGGCGGGTTACTGTTTCCAGAAGGTCCAACTCTTCTTTTTCGGGATTATGCCCTGCGGCCTCCTTATTTGAAAGGAAACTAAGGAAGATCCGTACCGGCTCGCTTTCGCGGGGGTAAAGGTCAAGGGCTTCCCGCATATTCTGGCGGAAATCCGGAAGCCTGTAATTTGCCAGGGCTTTTAGGGTAAGGGCTGCCCGCCTTGGGCCCCTTCTGACCATCGAAAGCTCCTGCAAGGCTTCCGGATAAAGGCGAAGGGCGATTAAGGCATCCGCTTTTTCAAACCTCGCCAACTCCGCGTTATAGATAACCCAGTTATTCACCAAAAGCGCCAGGTTCAGCGCTTCCAATACACCCGCCCTGGGTTTGTTTTCATGAAGGCGTGTCAAAGCCAAAAGATAGCCAATATCGGAAGAAACATCGGCGAAATCAGCGGCACGTTCCAGGCCGGAATGCGCTTCGCTCCACAAGCCCATTTCCATCGTGTTTTTAGCCCATAGCGCGTAACGCTCCGCCATCGCCCTGTCCCCCCTGAGCATATCCTGGGCAAAGCAAAACGGCAGAATTCCAAAAAGAAGTAATAAAGAAAAAATGAAGATATGAAGTTGTCTACGTCTTGTAGTCCGTAACATCAAAACTTTACTCCAAATATCTCTCACAAAGGCACAGAGGACACGGAGAACACAAAGGTCTATAGACGATTGGTAGGCTAGTCGCATCTTTCTTGTTTATTTTTATTAAAAAACAAAAAGAAAAAACATAATGGGTAACGCGTAATTAGGTAACAACTCATCGTCCTCCGTGTTTCTTTGTGATCTTTGTGCCTCCGTGTGAGGTCTTTTGAAACATATTTCACCTTAATTCTCCGGCGGAGCAGGTTTGTCGATTAGGGAGGTGGAATTTTCTCTGGGCGGTAAGCCTAGAAGCGTTCTGACCTCATCGTCCACAAGTGTTTCCCTGACGAGCAGGGCGTCGGAGAGTTTTTTCAATTTGTCTTTATGGCTGCCAAGAATTTCTTCGGCCTGCCGCTGCCCTTCATCCAGTATGCGCTTTATCGCCCTGTCAATTTTCTGGGCGGTTTCTTCCGAATAATCCTTGTGCCTCGCGATTTCTTTGCCTAAAAAGATGGGTTCGTCTTCTTGACCGTAGGTAACCGGCCCCATCTCTTCCGCCATGCCCCATTCGCAAACCATGCGGCGGGCCATCTCGGTCGCCTGCTCCAGATCCTGCTTTGTTCCGGTCGTGGTCTCATCGTAAAACAATTTTTCAGCCGACCAGCCGCCGTAGCAGATAACGATGCGATCGAGGATCCATGCCCTTGTACGGCTGTAACTGTCTTCTTCGGGGAGGGACATGGCCATTCCCAGCGCCCGACCGTGCGGCACAATGGTAACTTTGTGAAGGGGATCCGCGTTTTTAAGGAAATAATGCAGCAGGGCGTGGCCTGCCTCATGAATCGCGGTCATGCGCCTTTCCTTGTCGGAGACGACAAGCGTTTTCCTGGCGACCCCCATCAGAACCTTGTCCCTGGCTTCCTCAAAGTCCGACATCTCTACCCTGGTTTTATCTTTGCGGGCGGCAAAGAGGGCCGCCTCGTTTACCAGGTTCGCTATGTCCGCGCCACTCATGCCGGGCGTCGCCCTCGCTATTCTGCTAAGGTCAACTTCGCCGGCAAGCGGGATTTTTGCCGCGTGAATTTTTAGTATGTCTTCCCGCTCCTTGATGTCCGGCATGGCTACCACTACCTGGCGATCAAAGCGTCCGGGCCTGAGCAGGGCCGGATCAAGCACATCGGGGCGATTGGTGGCGGCGAGGATTATCACGCCGTCCTTGGAATCAAAGCCGTCCATTTCTACCAAAAGCTGGTTCAGGGTTTGCTCCCGCTCGTCGTGGCCGCCGCCGTAGCCCGCGCCGCGGGTACGCCCGACCGCGTCCAGCTCGTCAATGAAAATGATACAGGGAGCGCTTCGCCGCCCCTGCTCAAAAAGATCGCGCACGCGGCTTGCGCCGACGCCGACAAACATTTCAACAAAGTCCGAGCCGGACATATGATAGTAAGCGACCTTTGCTTCACCGGCTACCGCTTTCGCCATAAGGGTTTTTCCTGTGCCGGGCATTCCCACAAGCAGTACACCTTTAGGTATGCGTGCGCCCATTTTGGTGAACTTCTGGGGGTCTTTAAGAAAGGAAACCACTTCCTCAAGTTCATATTTGGCGTCTTTTTGGCCGGCAACATCCTGAAAGGTGATCTTCTTACCTTCATCCTGGTACCTTTTAGCGCGGCTTTTGCCAAACTGAAAGGCCTTGTTTCCCGAGCCCTGCATGTTTCTGAACATGAACCAGATAAAGCCAAACCCGATTATCCAGGGGAGTATATCCAAAAACAGCCTTAAAGGGCTTATTCCCACTGTAGCCCCGGAGACGCTGACACCTTTTTCCCTTAGCATTGGAAGAAGGTTCGGATCCTGGTAGGGAATTAGAGTTCTAAAAAGCTGCTTGTTTCCTTCATTACGGCGTATGCCTTCGATGACGTTGTTGTCATGGATCGTTACGTCTGTAATTTCATTGAGCTCCAGGGCTTTTGTAAAAACCGAATAGGGTATTTCCTGCTTTGCTGGCGCATCGTTGGACCTAAAAAAATAGGCGATAAAAAGGCCCGCCATAAGGAGAAAAAAAACCAAAGCGAAGCGATTCGGCTGCCCGCTGCCTTTTAAATTCGGGCGTGGAGGAATTTTGTCTTTCTGATCGTCAAGCATTTATACCCTCATGTTTCAATAAAAGTTCAAAAAATGAATTCTGGCAGACTCCGTCATGCGTCTCATCTCTGCTTATTATGGTAATGCTGTTACCGGTAGCATCATAGGCAATAAAAGCAGCCAAGCCATGCGTGTCACAGGCAGTAATAATTCCGGCAAACTTTGAACGTTCGCTGCTACTAATTATATCGGTAAAATAGCGTTTACGCCTCCCCTTATAAATGAAATCACCCGCTTTATGGTTACGGAAAACTAAAGGAAGCTGAGCGCTAAACCCTGTGCATGGCGTTGCCTGAGGGCATCCCGCTTTAATACAAAAGGACAGGTTTTTTCCTGCGCCAAGTGCCTCTCCATTAAGAGTATAAAACCCTGCTTCTTTAATCAACAACGAAAAACCTCGGCGTTTCTCACCGGCTAGGTTTCGCGGACTGGATGGCGCAAGGGTGATGAAGCCGTTCCGCCTGTCAAGCCGCATCGGGCCCAGATCCGCCGCCTTGCCCTGCTTTACGGCGCGGCGGACAGCGGAGCGCTTTGGGCACTGCCAAGGCTTCCCGTCGCCGTGCGCCGCCAGCATATCCGCGGCGGCGAAAACGGCTTCTTCCCGCAAAATGGGCGGGGCGTTTAGAAAATCATCCTCTCGGAGTTTTAATAGCGTTTCGCCTGGCTCCCACGGTAGGCGCTTTCTTGCTTCCGATTCCAGAAAATCCGCGATTAACCCCTGAGTTTTCGCCAGTGTCAAAACAGAACTGCGCCAGGATGGGAAATGGGCATCCAAAACGGGAATGAGTTTGTGCCTTATGCGGTTACGCAGAAAGGAAATGTCATTATTGGTGGAATCTGTCCTGTATTGTATATTGTTTTCTTTCAGGTAGCCTAAGACATCTTTACGCGTTACATCCAACAGCGGCCTTAGAATCCGCCCTTTGTTTCGCATCATGGGGGCAAGCCCTGCCGGCCCCGATCCCCTTAAAAAGCGCATTAGCAAGGTTTCAAGCAAATCGTCCTGAGTATGCGCGGTGAGGATCCAGTCGGCTTTTACCCGCCGCCTTTCGGCGCGCAATGCCTTATGGCGAAAGTACCGCGCAGCCGCCTCTATGCCTGTCCCACTCCTGGAAGCAAAGGCCGCTATCTTCCCGCGCTGAATGGTAATTACCCGGCAGGCAATCTCCAGCTTTTCGCTAAGCGCCTGTACCGCCTCAGCGTCTCCCTGGCTTTCCTCAGCCGGCCTTATGCCGTGTTCCACATGAGCGCAGTAAAGGCTAAAGCCCGCCTCTTTACGCAGTGCCGCCAAAGCTGCCAGCATGGCGGTGGAATCCGCGCCGCCTGAGACTGCAGCAAGGCAAGCTGTTCCCGGCTTATGGTTTTCGAGGGCGGCGTGAAGGCGGGCTTCAAAGGGGGTCATTGGGTTTATTATATACGATTTAGCTCATCCTGTTTATGCGGTTGACAATATAGGACGAGGAGGTAAAAATTAAAGTATGGGAAATGAAGATGTTTTAAAGTATATTGCCATTGATCAGGGCATTCGTTTTGGAAAACCTTGTATAAAAGGTACCAGAATCACCGTTGGAGATATATTGCAATGGCTTTCGGAAGGAATACCAATGGCTGAAATACTTGATGATTACCCTTTATTAAAGGAAATACATATAAAAGCAGCACTGGCTTTTGCAGCAAGGCGCGAAGAGATTGTTAGAGTTTTAGCATCAGAAAAAAATATTTATGAAACTATTACTTGATGCGAATATTTCGTTTAAGCTAATAAATATATTAACGCCAGTATTTGGCGAATGTACTCATGTGGATTTAATAGGTCTAACAGTACCAGCGGCGGATAATGAAATATGGAATTACGCATTAAAGAATGAATGTATCATAATAACCAAAGATAATGACTTTCTTGATTTATTGGAAGTAAAAGGTTTTCCGCCAAAAGTGGTATTGGTAAAGACAGGTAATAATAGTTCTAAAACCTTGGCGGATTTACTAATCAATGTAAAACAAAAAATAGAGGATTTAGAAAATAACGATTATGGATTATTAGAAGTATATGGTCCATTTAAGCTAATAAAATAAATAAAGCATCATTCTTTTACATAATCGCCATCTAAATCCTTAAATCTTGGATCGGATGCTTTCAAATTTAACAGCCTTTGATCTGTAGATAAAGTGTATGCAATAACGCTCTCTATTCGAAGTAACATTATACGCACTGATATTTTAATATCACTTTCGGACATTATCAGAGTGAATGGTATGTTTTGACCATTTGGCCTAATAAGCACTCCATTGTTTCCATTAAAACGAAGCGTTATAATTCTATCGTTTCCAAGACTCCTCTTCCATGTCCCATCAAGATTTGGCCTTTCGTTAGAAAAAGCCAATTTGACTGGTAAAAGCAAGAAAATCAACATTAAGCATAATGTATTCCTTTTGCCATTTTGCATAAATTAAAAAGTGTACTTTACTCCCAACTTTACAAAGCTGTTATAGTGGAATTGACCGAAAAGCCCTCGCCAACCGTATTGCCTGTACCTTCATCGTCAAAACCAAAACCGAAGCCCTGTGATGACAGTGGAAGCGCAACAAGTATGCTTAACAAAAAAACAACAAACCGTTTCATCTCACCCTCCCGGTTTCAAGATATGATGCAGTAAACACGCCTTCAGGTATCGGGTCGTTATACTTAACAACGTCAATGTAAATTGTCGTGAAAGTACCCGCAGATACGGTGGTCAGTTTTGTCTGCGACGGCGTATCAAAGCCCTGCACGTTTTTATATCCTGAAGTCTCCATTATTTTGGCAAGGGTTCCCCTCTTGTCGTACATTTCCCGCTT
>Ga0268262_10003929_pt1 | contig 15684 bp, 15 predicted proteins | sample TergutNc150P3_FD_190354 | JGI IMG/M metagenome (GOLD analysis project Ga0268262, IMG submission 190354) | Nasutitermes corniger P3 segment gut microbial community from laboratory colony in Florida, USA - Nc150 P3 (SPAdes) (version 2) | ecosystem: Host-associated > Arthropoda: Insects >... | reverse complement strand
AGACTGACATGTGGGGGTAAAGGGCGTAATTCTGGAATACCATCGCGATATTCCTGTCTTTGGGCGGAACATCGTTCATTTTTTCGCCGTCAATGAGGAGCTCGCCTTCGGTGATATCCTCAAGACCGGCGACCATGCGGAGTGTGGTTGATTTACCGCAACCGGATGGTCCTACAAGAACGACAAATTCCTTGTCTTCGACTACGATGTTGGCGTTGTCTACCGCACGAACGCCGCCATCATACACTTTAGAGATAGTTTTTAACTCTACTTTTGCCATACGCTGGCCTCCCTTTTGGGTTATTTTATTACAGGTTATCAAAAATTACTTGAAAACCTTGAAAAAGTATATCATATATCGGGTTTTTGTCAATGAAAAAATCTACCAAAAATATGTGTTTTTCCTACGAAAAACCGCTATTGATTATCTTCCGAAACCTGTGGTAATTTTATTATAGCATTGCATTTTATTCAAAAATAGTTAAAATTAGCAATATTCTTGTATAATATTTGTAATATAGCCAGGAGAGATATGAATGATTAGCAAAGAAAAGCTGCTGGAAATCTCAGAATTAAAACTCGCCGGAAAAATAGAGCAGATGAATGATTCCAATCTTAAGAAGTATAACCAGTTACTTTATACATTTACCAACACTCTTCCCGAACAAGACAAAAGAATAAAGACCGCGCTGGACGCGAAAAATTACGACACTTTAAAAAAACACCTTACCGCCCTAAAAGGCATATTGGAAAAAATTCACGCGGATGAAATGGCGGTGGACTGCGCGAAACAGATCACCTCCCTGGGTGTCATAAATCATGAAAAACTTGACTCTTATATGCGCCAATTTTTTTTAGTAAGCTTGTCCATATTAGCCGCTAATATTCAAAAAGCGGGACAGCAATCAGAGGGAAAAGCCGCCTCGCCAAGACTTGCGGAAACCGCCCCGGACGCGTCGAAAAACACAGTTGATAAAAGCAAAACCATCAATGTAGAAAAATTACTCGATATTCCGGAATTAAAACTTGCCGACAAATTTGACCAAATGGACGAAAACAGTTTTAGCGATTATGTCAGACTGTTAAATGTTTTTACCGATAACTATCCAGATCAGGAAGAAAAAATAAAAATCGCGTTAAATACGGGAGATTACGATACTGTAAAAAAACAACTTATAGTCCTTAATGAAGTATTGGAAAAAATCCTTGCGGAAGAAATGGCGGCGGGTTGCAAGAAACAGATTGACGAGATTGGCAATACAGCGCCTGAAAAAATCGAAGCTTTTATGCGCGACTTCTTGTCCAACTTGTCCATGCTGTCCATCAATATTCAAATGGCTCAGCAAAAAACAGATTCGTCCAAATTTGTACCTGAGAAAGAGAATACCGGCTCCCCGTCAGATATGAAAATACTGGCGGTTGACGATACAACCTTTTTCCAGACCATACTGAAAAAAATTTTACAGGACAGCAGATACAAACTAACCTGCGCGGCAAGCGGCGAAGATGCGCTTAAGTATCTTGAAAAACACACGGCGAACATGTTTCTTTTGGATATAGAAATGCCGGGAATGGATGGGTTTGAACTTGCGACAAAAATCAGGGAGAAGGGACATAAAGAGCCGATTATTTTCCTGACAGGCAACGCAAAGAAAGGACATCTGGCAAAAGCGCTGGAAGCCGGGGCGACGGATTTCATAATTAAACCAATCAATAAAGAAATTCTTCTTGCTAAAATCCGTAAGTACATATAACGGTTCAGAGCGCAAAGGAAATGTTTTTACCAAGCGGATTAAACCGTTAAGGATTTTAATTTTGACTATGTTACGGAAATATTATACAAACTGAAAGCGGCAAATTGACAATTCGGCTCAAAACCGTTTAAAAACCGCAAATTCGCCTCTAAAAACCCCTAAAGTCTGCTTATGCTTAAGCCGATATTATTATCACTGGGAGGGAAATCCTCTCTAAAATCAGACGGTGTGCATAGGGTTTCGACCCTGACGTCCAGGCGCATCGTCTTTTTTTATGCCCTCACGCCAAGAGTCTACCACGAACCACACGAACCAACACGAACGAAGAAAAAGAAGATGATTCTAATTTTGTTTATATTTTTCTAAAAATACGCCTAATCTGCGCATGGCGTCTGTAAGAGTGGCTTTGTCGGGGAGGAAAACGATACGGAAATGGTCGGGTTCTTTCCAGTTAAAGCCTGTCCCGTGAACAAGGAGCAGATGCTGACTGTGCAGTAAATCAAGCATAAACTTTTCGTCGTCTTTTATATTGAAGCGTTTAATGTCTACTTTCGGGAAACAATAAAGAGCGCCCTTGGGATTTACTACAGAAAGACCGGGGATTTCGTTGACCATAGCGACTGCCGTGTCCCTCTGCTCTTTCAATCTGCCGCCGGGAAGGATAAGGTCTTTAATACTCTGATAGCCGCCAAGAGCGGTTTGAACTCCGTATTGAGCGGGCATATTGGGGCAGAGCCGCATGCTTGCAAGCATATCAAGCCCCTCAACATAACCGGCGGCGCATTTTTTGTTACCGGAAAGAACCATCCAGCCCGCGCGGAAACCGGTCGCGCGCCACGCCTTGCTTAAACCGTCAAAACTGACTGTTAAAATATCCGGCGCTATTGTGGAAAACGGGATATGTACCGCGTTGTCGTAGGTTATTCGGCTGTAAATTTCATCGGCATATACGATTAAGTCGTTTTCTCTGGCAATTTGCGCGATTCCTTCCAAAATGGAACAGTCATAAACCGCGCCTGTCGGGTTATTGGGGTTAATTACTACAATCGCCCTTGTTTTTGGGGTAACTTTAGAACGAATATCGTCTAAAACCGGGTTCCATTCCGCCGATTCATCGCAAAGATATGGTACCGGCTTGCCGCCTGCAAGGCTAACGGCGGCTGTCCATAGGGGATAATCCGGCATGGGAATTAACACCTCATCGCCTGAGTCAAGGAGAGCCTGCATCGACATCGATATTAACTCGCTTACCCCGTTTCCGATGAAAATATCATCTATTCCTACGTCCATAACTCCCTTGGATTGAAAGTCCTGCATTACGGCTTTACGCGCGGAAAAAAGCCCGCGCGATTCCCCATAAGCCTGGGCATTTTGCAAATTTACTATCATATCGTGGACAATTTCGTCCGGAGTGTTCAGTCCAAAAGCGGCGGGACTGCCTATATTGAGTTTTATTATTTTAAAGCCTTCTTCTTCAAGAAGCCTTGCTTCTTTTAACACCGGTCCGCGTATGTCATAACATACATTTTCCAATTTTGAGGATTTTTCTATTTTTTTCATTTCCTTTTTTTCCCCGAATTACCGTTTGCAACCGGCAGATCGGCGTAAAGAGGCGGATCTGCGGAATCTTTATTGAAAATCCATTTTCCGGCTTCGTTAATATATTTGCTTATTATTGCAATATGGATTTCGGATCCCATTTTTTCTTTCTCTTTTTGCCAATTCTCAAAATTATTAAGCGCGTTTTTTACTCGTTCACGGCCGTTTTCCGCCGTTTCACGGCAATTTTTGGAATCTGCAGAATGTTTTTCTATTGAATTTCGTAAAAAATAAGCGGAAAGTCCCGTTATAAGAATACTATCAGAGGTAAGAGCCAATGATGAAAATTCAGGCTCAGCCTGTCTAAAGTCGCCGCTTAAAAGCAGTGAAAAACCGTAGAACCAGTGCACCCATTGTTTATCATTTTTCCCGCATTTTCCAAGATTATTTTTAAAAAAGACAACCGCTTCCTGATGATTGTTACTTAAAACCCTTGCGGCTCCAAAAATCAGCACATTTTTGCTAATTAAAGAAGATTTAGCTGACAAAACCTTGTTTTCAAGCTTTAAAACCGACTGAAAATCCGAAATTACCAGATAAGAACTGGCTAAAAGCCTTACATAGCGGTCGGAATATCTGCCTTTTGAATAGATTTTTTGCTCTAAATAATAGGCTAAAGCAGGCCAATCCTCTCTTTCCAGAAGCGAAAACAGCCGATAATTAATAAAGAAAAATATGCTCATGCAGATAAGGAGAACAGCCATGAACAAAAGAAGCGGTAAAGTAATGTATCGAAAAGTTACCGCGCTTCCTTGCCCTGAGATTATCATAGGCAATAATGATGTGACAAATACGATAACTATGATAAATACGCTAAATATAATTATCAGATATTTAAATTTCAATGAAAATTCTCCTAATAATAGATATAATAGAAGAAAGAACATGTTACGTCAACAATGCTGGATTTGTTATTTTTTCCGGGGGATAAAATGAACAATTTTAACGTAAAAGAAATCAGATCCAACTGTTATTTCTCAAAACCGGTTTATCTTGATAAAGCGTTTGTGCTTACCGTGCCGGAAACCCCCTTTTCAGATGATTTATTAAAACTGCTGGATAAATGGAGTTTTAAGTCTGTATACAGCGAAGGTGAAACCAGCAATGAATACTCAAAATCCGGCGAAGGCGTCACTCATACTTCGGAAGTATCAGGGGCGGGAATAGGAACGGTAGCGGGAATTTCTCAACAATCGGATTTTGACAAATTAAAAAAAGCGGAAGAATTTTATACAAGCTTTCTTTTCTATGTGGAAAATATGTTTGTCAGAGCGTCTGTATCCGACGAACTTGATGAAAAAACCGTGACTGAAAAAATTAAAGAAATAGCCGAGTACATAAAAGAAGATCGCCGTTTTTTAATGAGGGTCTTAAAAAATATAGAGCCCGCGGAAGGAAAGAATTATCTTGCTACACATTCGGTGCGGACAACCATACTTTCCATGATAATCGGCACATACCTTAAACTGCCAACCTACCGTTTGATAGAGCTTGGAGTCGCCGCCCTTATGCATGAAGCGGGAATGTTAAAATTACCGTCAAATATTTATTTAAGCCAAAGGGCTCTTAATCCTGTAGAACAGAAAGCAATCGCCACGCACCCTATTCTGGGTTACACTATGCTTAAATCTTTTAACTTTCCGCTTCCCGTTTGTTTATCCGCGCTTGAACACCATGAACGTGAAAACGGATCAGGTTATCCGCGAAGATTGCTCAGCGAAAAAATCAGTCTGTATTCAAAAATAATAGCCGTTACCTGCTCTTACGAGGCTTTAAGTTCCAAGAGACCGCACAAAGAAGCAAAGGACGGTTACACGGGAATGTTAGAGCTTTTAAAGAATGAAGGAAAACAATACGACGATACGGTTGTAAAAGCGCTTGTTCTGTGTCTGTCGATTTACCCAATCGGTCTTTATGTGCTTTTATCAAACGGAAAGAAAGGTCAGGTTGTGGACGTAAATCCCGAAAATCCCCGCTTCCCGATTGTGCAAATATTTGACGAGTTCACGCCCGACGGAAAAATAAAAACTATGCAAACCGCACCGGATGTTCTGACAATTGTACGTCCTCTTAAACGCTCTGAGATAGGCAACTAATATGGAGCCTTATTTTTCTGTCTCAATATTAATCACGTTTGCGTTGATTATTTTAAGCGGAGTTTTTTCTCTTTTTGATTTCGCTTTACACTTATGCAGAAAAACACGACTGGAAAAAGAAGATTCAAAACATTACAAGGCTGTTCTTAAGGCGCTGAAAAATCCGCATAACATATCGCTTTCATGCCGTTTATGGAGAAACATACTAAAGGTTCTTGCCGCTTTTTCCGCTGTAGTAACTATAATTATTTTATGTCTTCGATACCGCGACAATTTTTTAATTTTACCGCTCTTTGCCGCGTTATCTGCAATAATTCTGGGTATAATTATCACACTGCTTGGCGACAGTCTTCCAAAACTGCTTGCCGCTACAAAACCCGAAAAAATAGCCGTGTTTCTTTTACCTGTCATGAAGATTCTTTCCTTCCCCATGATGCCTTTTATACTGCCTACAATAAAATTTAAATCATTTTTTAATTCAAAAGTCCGTCCTGAAATTGACGACAGCAACATTACAGAGGAGGAACTTCAGGACGAACTGCGTAATACGCTTATAGAAGGCGAAAAATCCGGGGTTGTTGAAAACGGGGAACGCGACATGGTAGAGGGCGTTTTTTATCTTGGGGATCGTCCTGTGCGCGCCTTTATGACTCACCGCTCAGAAATTCAACTGCTGGACATTAACGCCCCATACGACGAAATCCGCGCTAAAGCGGTTGAATACCGCGAGCAGAGATGTTTCCCGGTTGTAAACGCAAGCCCCGACGAAATTGTAGGCGCGGTTTACACGGAGGACATTATTCTTGATTACGCGCTGGACGCTCCTTTGGGGTTACGCGCCATAATGAAAAAAGCGCAATTTATTCCCGAAACAATGCCGGCTATTAAAGCGTTTGAATCTTTTAAGCGCGGGCAGTCGAATTTCCTGTTTGTCATGGACGAATACGGCGGGCTTGCCGGTCTTCTTTCCATCACAGCGTTAGTTGAAGAAATTGTCGGCGAGCTTTCAATTTCCGCCGCAAGCGAGGAACAACTCCTAAAACAGGAAGACGGCAGTTTCTTAGCCGACGGCATGCTCAATATCGACGACGCGGCAAAAGCGCTGGGTCTTATCGGTTTTGGAGAGGAAAAAGATTTTCACACTCTTGCGGGGCTTATTCTGTACATTGCCGGGGAGCTTCCGCGGGTCGGCGACAGTTTTAATTATCAGGGGTACAAGTTTAAAGTTTTAGATAAAGACGGTAACAGGATTGATAAAATACTGGTTACAAAATTGCCCGTTAAAGAATGACAGCCAAAAGAAATTTACCACGAACCGCGAAAGTAAAGTATTTTTAATCCATCCCATTGTTCAAAATTCATCGCTTATTTTACCCAATATATAGATTTACTTCAATTTTAAAAGCTGACATAATAGACTTATAGTAAAGGAGTATAATTATTATATCTTTTTTATTGGGATTTATCTGTTCTATAGGATTTTATCCCCTTTTTTATAAAATGAATAAACCCGCGTCCCGACTGCGGTCTATCGCCCTTTTGGCGATAGTCATTCTGAGCTATCCGTTTTATCTGTTATATAATTATCTTTATTTTTATGGGAAAGTTGAAGCTCCTTCATTTGTTGATACTACCGTTATTTTTATTACGCTTTGTCTTCTTTCCTTTGTTTTGCTGGGTAATAACCGTTTAAAGGCTCTTATAGCCGCTTCTTTTATTTTCAGCATAATAAATTTGGCGCAATTTCCCGTTGTTTATTTTTCCGCTGTTTTTATTTACCCTGTAACTGATTTACTAAATTTCTTGGAAGAGTCCTTGAAATTCCCGCAATTATATTATGGAGCGCTTTTTTTTATCAATATCATCATAACTGTTTGTTGTCTTTTAGCCGCGCGCTGGCTGCGTAACGCAAAGTCAAAACCGCCTCTTAATCTTTATATTCCTTTTAATTTAATGTTTATCATCTTCACTTTAATTGTTCTTTTTTGGCTGGAAGATTTTTCGCTGATGTCAATGTCGTTTTTATCTTCTTTTTTTATGGGAACTCTTCTTATCGTAATACTTATATTTTTATTTTATTTGTATACGCGGTTAACCGCTGATAATCTATCGTCAAATATAAAAAGTACGGAACCCCAATTATCAACCGTAAAAAACGATAAATACGCGTCGTTCGTTAAGTTTTTAAGCAGACGCGAGTTAGAGGTTATCGAATCGATACTTGCGGGCAATGTCAGTTACAAGGAACTTTCAAACGCTCTTAATATTTCCGTAAATACGGTAAAAACTCACTTAAAACATATTTACCAAAACACAGGCGTTTCCAATATTGCGGGGCTTTCATCTCTTTTTTACGGTTATACTTCAGCGCCAAAGCAGGAACGCGGTTAAATTTTCAGAATCAATCCACCTGCGGGACGCAGACTTTGCCTATGTACAACTCTTTGGGATTTACCCTAATCTTTATTTTTTTCTCAAGCGATGCAAGAAGACGCATCTGTGTCTCATCGCCGATTGTTACCATTATGCCGCGTTTTCCGGCGCGCCCTGTGCGGCCGCAGCGGTGTATGTATACTTCACTGTCGGCGGGAACATCGAGGGCGATGACATGGGTAATATCGGGAATATCAAGACCGCGGGCTGCGAGGTCTGTGGAGACAAGCACGTCTACGCTTCCGCTTCTGAATAAATCCAGCGCCTCTTTGCGTTGCGCGCCGGAGAGAGGTTTATTGCCTATTTTTCCAAAAAGTCCGGCGGCTGGAACATGATGGTATTGGAGGCGCGAAAGGACTAATGCCGCTTCATCGCCCTTGCTTATGAACACCAGCGCTTTAACGCGGGATTTTTTTGTTTTAATGGCAGACAGTAATGAACGCAAGGTTTGATCCTTCCGCCGCTTTTCGCTGAAAATTGCCCAGTGTTCAATTTTACCGCGCAGGATTTCATTGTCTTCGGATTCAATAAAGGCGACTCCCCTGCTCTCCCCGTCGCCGAAAAAGACTGTTTGTACTTTTTCCGCGCATTTTTTATTTATAGTCGCGGAACACGCGGCAAGAAGAATCTTATCGGTTTTAGCGAATTTCCGAATCAGCGAACATAGTTCTGTTGTGTCGTCTATCATTTCACCGCTTACAAGGCGGTCAGCTTCGTCAAAAACCAGCGAAAAAAGGTTGTTTAGTTTAAGGATTTTCTTTTGAGCAAGAAGAAGGAGCCGGTTCGGGTTTCCTACGACAATATCAGGTTTAGTCTTCTTAAAATTTTCAATTTGACGGTCAAGACTGATGCTTCCGATAGCCAAAAAAGAACGAATAGGCGAACCTTCTAAAAGAAAATCCAATTCCGATGAAATTTGGGAAGAAAGCTCCAAAGTAGGGGCTAAAATCAAAATACGCGGTCCAAAAGCCGGTTTTTCATTTAAAAGTAAATTAGTTAAAAGCGGTAAAAGATAAGCAAAAGTCTTGCCTGTCCCCGTAGCCGAGGTAAAAAAGACGCTTTCACCGGCGGAAAGGCGTGGAATCACTTTACATTGAATATCAGTCGCTGTTTTTATGTTACGTTTTTCAAGACATTTAATAAAACACGGCGCCGCGCCCAATTGCTCAAAATTCATCGTTTATTTTACCCAATATATTGATTTACTTCAATTATAAAAGCTGACATAATAAGGAAGTTGTTCAGAAACTGAAGTTTCTGAACAACTGTTTAAGGAGAATAATCATTATATCTTTTTTAATAGGATTTATCTGCTCTATAGGATTTTATCAACTTTTTTATAAGATAAATAAACCGGCGTCCCGCCCGCGATCTATCGCTCTTTTTGCGTTAGTCATTTTGGGCTATCCGTTTTATCTGTTATATAATTACCTTTATTTCTACGGAAAAGTTGAGGCTCCCTCATTCATTGATACTACTGTTATTTTTATCGCGCTTTGTCTTCTTTCCTATGTGTTGTTGGGTAATAACCGTTCAAGGATGCTTATAGCGGCTTCTTTTATTTTCAGCATAATTAATATAGCGCAATTTCCTGTTGCTTATTTTACCGCTGTTTTTATTCACCCTGTAACTGATTTATCAGTTTTCCTGGAAGACTCCATGAAAATCCCGCAATTATTTTATGGCGCTGTTTTTGCCATCAGCATTATCATAACTATTTGCTGTCTTTTAGCCGCGCGCTGGCTGCGTAACACAAAGCCAAAACCGCCTCTTAATCTTTATATTCCTTTTAATTTAATGTTTATTATCTTCACTTTTATTGTTCTTTTTTGGCTGGAAGATTTTTCGCTGATACCTATGTCTTTTTTATCTTCTTTTTTTATGGGGTCGCTTCTTATTGTAATACTAATATTTTTATTTTACCTGTATACGCGGTTAACCGCGGATAATTTATCTCCCAATATGGAAAATACAGAAACCCAAATATCAAATGATAAATATACGCCGTTCATTCAGCTTTTAAGCAGACGTGAATTGGAGGTTATAGGAGCGATACTTGCGGGTAATGTTAGTTATAAAGAACTTTCAAACACTCTTAATATTTCCGTAAACACGGTAAAAACTCATTTAAAACATATTTATCAAACTACCGGCGTTTCCAATATTGCGGGACTTTCATCTCTTTTTTATGGTTATACTTCCAATCACCCATAAATCACCCTTTAATCACCCAAAAGGGTGATTAACTTTAACACTATTTATTCTATATTCTCTACAATTAAACATTTTTAGGAGAATCACATGAAAAGGGGATATGATTTGCTTAATAACGTTTTAATTGATATAGAAAAAGGTATTAAGACCGATATTAATTCAGACGTTATTGCAAAAAAACACACTCTCTCGGAAAGTCATTTACAAAGACTATTCAGATTAGCGTATAATCAACCAATAGGATTTTACATTCGCTCTTTTAAACTAACAGCAAGCATTCATGATTTACTTAATACAAATTCAAATATTCTGGATATTGCGCTTGGCTACGGTTTTAACTATGAACAATCCTATATAAGGGCTTTTAAACGCAAATTCGGAATTACTCCCGGTAAACTTCGCAAAAAAGGGATATCTGAATTAAGGGCAAGCATTTGAAAAAATAATTAAAATGAATAAAAAAATATTTATAGTAATAATTTTATTATGTATTATCAATATTTCTGTAATATTTTCTCAGGAAAATAATATATCGTATTTTAGCCATAGAATAACAATAGGCAACTATAACTCTTTTTGGAATGATAATATTGGAGTATTAGAGGCAGGATATGATTTTATCTTAAATATTTTGAACATAACGCCGGAATATAATATTTTTGATTTTGGTATAGGTTTAAGCGGTTTATTTGCTTTTGACAATATTGGCAACCCGCGTCAGCCTGTTTTGGGGCTTGGAATAAACGGAAGCATGAGATTATATTCTCCAATAATAAAAAGAACAAGAATTTTTCTTGAAGGAATTATGAGTTTAGTAATATATACAAAAGATTATCCGCAGAATGGAACAATGGTAAACGGCGGCTGGCATTTAGGAGGCGGAATTGAATATAATACGGGGAATAATACAAAATTATTTACAAAAATATTATGGTTTCATACTTCAAATAATGATGTTTATGGTAGGGAAAGAAATCCGTCAATAAACGCGCTGGGATTGGCGGCAGGCATACAATTATAAACTTTCTAATTAAAGAAAGTGATTAAAAATGTTTACTATAGCATGAATTTACCGATAATTATAATAGTTTTGCATTTAGGAGGTAAACAATGCGTCATTTTAAGGCTTTAAGGGTGCGAACATGGTTCGCAATCTCTTTACTTTTGGGCTTCGCTCTGTTTACTTTCGGCTGTTCAAAAAAAAATCAAACTTCTGATTTTTCAGATGTTAAAATATCCGCTAAAACCGTGTCGGAAGGTATCCGCGTAACTTTTTCCAACTATTCCAAAATTCCGCCGGAAATAGACAATTTAAAAATTGTATTTCACGATTGGGGTGAAGACGGTGAACCTGATTGGAATGATATGGACATGCCCGAAACCTTCAATTATTTTCATGATCATTTCCGCGAATCGTTTTGTGAAAACGCTATAGAACAGGTAAGAAAAACCGGCAAGGTTACTTTTCCCTTTGTTAAAAAAGACCATGAATACACTATTAGAGCGCTTTTTATCAACGGCAAAGATATCGAAAAAAGAATAAGCGCCGAATGTGTCGCGAATAAGGGTACATATCTGAATGAAAATATAACTCTCGATCTTAATAACTCTCATACAGGCGTTACATTATCAGGCAAACCTACGTTTACGCCCAACGTTAAACCTAATTCGCAAAAAATATCTTACAATATTGTCATTTGCGCGGACGATAATTGGCCAGCGATTGCCTCTGATAAAACTGACGATTTAACATGGGACTTTGAACCGAGGTTTAGCGAATATTTAAAAGAAAACAATGTAGTAAATGGTGATTATCCGTCTTATGCCGGAGTTAATCTTTACATTACCCATAATAAAATTTCATGGATACTGGAAATTACCAAGAGTCCGATATTTACTTACTCTTTTTAAATAGATTATGAAAAAATATAAAATATTTAGTAGAAGTTGGTAAAGGTGGATATTTAATAAACGGCTTTTATTAGATTGACTGAGTATAAATTTTTTGTTTAATATATACTGGTATAAGAGAAAATTATGGAATTTACAACTTATACCAACATATTTTTCAGTTTTATAACTTCAATAGGGTATTATCGTCTCTTTTTTACAATAAATCGACCTGTTGTACGATGGCGTTTTTTTGCCATGTCTGGGGTAGTAATATTTATCCGTCCGCTTTGTATGGCATTGCAGCTCTATTTGGCAAAAATGTCAGGCGGTTTTCTGAAACCTAATATCACTGTTATTTTGGTTACCTGTTTCAGTAATTTGCTTTCGCTTATTCTTTGCGTTTTACCGGGACCAAACCGCCTGCGGGCATTTGTCGCCGCTTCATTTGTTCTTAGTATTATTCATGTGGCTGAAATCCCTGTTTTATATTTTACCGCGGCGATAATTTATTCGTTCTTTGGTCCCTTTGATTCCCTTGATGCAATACCGCAAATCCCTCAGCGTTACTATTTAATACTTTTTCTTTTTAATTTAATTGTAATGTGCAGTTGTTTTCTTGCCGCCCGTTGGCTTCGTAAAACTCAAGAAAAACCGCCGCTTAAAACAAGTTTTTATTTTTGCCTGTTTTTTATTTCTTTTGCGGTAATAATGGCGTTTTTTATTATTACAATATGGATGTGGAATATAATTACGATTACGCTTATATCTCTTTTTGCTTTTGCCCTTCTTGGAACACTGCTGGTATGTATTCCGCATTTCGCTTTGTATTTTTTTTCTCGGCTTACCGTTCGCAAAGAAAAAAATGTAAATATTCAGGATGCGTCCAGCGCAGAGTACGCTCAATTTATCGGACAGTTAAGCAGACGGGAATTGGAAGTCATCGAATCGATTTTAGCCGGAAATGCCAGTCAAAAGGAACTTGCCGCATCACTCAATATTTCTGTAAATACAGTTAAGAAACACTTGCAGCATATTTATCAAACTACCGAAACAACAAATATGACCGCCCTTACTGTTCTTTTTAGCGGGTATTCTCCGAATCACCCCAAGAATTATCATACGAATTAATATTTTTGAAAATAAAAAATGATAAAAATTGTTCATTTTTTGAGTTATAAATTTTGTACTTTAGATAGTAAATATACTGGTATAAAAGAAAAATCATGGAATTTACGCCTTTTCAGGATACGACTCACCCCGGATACGCTCAATATATCGGGCAGTTAAGCAAGCGTGAATTGGAAGTTATCGAAGCGGTTTTATCCGGTTGTGTCGGTCAAAAGGAACTTGCCGTAACACTCAATATTTCTGTAAATACGGTAAAGAAACATCTGCAAAATATATATAAAACTACCGGAACTGTAAATATGACCGCTCTTACAATTCTTTTTAGCGGATATTCTCAAAATTATCTCAAAGGGTAATATATTAAGGAAACAAAGGAGGTTTTTATGGAAACGATAAAAAATATTAATTATAACAATAAAATAGCCTTTTATAAAGGCAAAAAATAATTAAGAGGTAAGTTATGCATAAACATCATCAAGAATCAATCGAAAACATGATAGCCCATTACAGTCAAAATCCTGAAGTTATCGCACTATTTCTGATAGGTTCAGTTGCTACCGGCACAGAACGCTCCGATTCAGACCTTGACGGTGTTGCTGTAGTATCGCAAGAATATTTTGAAGAAAAGAAGAAAACCTGCGATGAACATGAATCAGTTTTTGGCAAATGTACTTATGAAGGCGGCTATTTCGATATTCATTTTATGACACGGCAATATTTGGAAGAATTGGCGGAAAACGGTTCTGAACCTATGCGAAATATGTTTACCAATGTGCGTGTACTTTATTCTAAAGAGTCCGGTTTGCCGGAACTTGTTGCAAAAATTCCCGTATTTCAAAAAAAGGAAGCGGAATTAAAACAACTGCGTTTTTATTGTACTTTCAAGCAGTTTTATCTATATTATTGGAAAATTTGTAAGCCCGAAGGTTTTATGAAGGATCATATCGCAAATGGAATGGTGTATAACTTGTACCGTCTTATTCTGATTGAAAATGAAATTTTATTTCCTTCATGCCGCAAATTAGAGGCCTTTATAATAAATGCTAAAAATAAACCTGACGGTATAGTTGAAAAATGCAGAAAATTTATGGATAGTTTAAAAGATGAAGATGGTTTAGTATTAATTGAAAGTTATGAAAGTTGGACATCTTATAAATATCCAGACCCCAAAAATTTCCAATTTGTAGCTAATAATTATTTTAATCCTTGGGAGTATTGAATGTTAAAATATATAAATATAATAAGGGAAAATTGGTATAAAACTTGAAAATTAAATTTTTGGGAACAGCCTCGGCTCATTCCAGTCCATTACCCTTTTGTAATTGCAAAATGTGTATAGCCTCAAGAAAATCAGGCGGAAAAGATTTAAGGAAACGCTCATCACTACTTGTAAATGATGACTTGTTAATAGATATGGGACCTGATTTTATGTCATCGTCATTTATTCATGGAGTTGATACGACAAATATTCGTTATTTGCTGCAAACACATTCACATTCAGACCATTTTAGCGCAAGCCATTTAATAACTCGTATAGCGGAATATGCATCGGAAGATGTTAAACCATTATCACTTTATGCCTCTCCACTGTGTATACAAAATATGTCTGAACAATTGGGAAGGGAGGAATATGGAGCGAATTTATTTGAAAAGAAATGGCTTGATAAATTGGTTCTTGATGTAAATGAAGTTAATTATTGTGAGGAATTTAAATGCGGCTATTATTCTGTTACTGCGTTTAATGCCAATCATGACGAAAAAAACGGTTCATCTGTATATTTAGTATCAGATAATTCTTGTAAATTGTTTTATGGGCTGGATACAAATGGGATTACTGAAGAAACAATTAATTACCTAGAGAAAAAAAATATATATTTTGATATAGTCGTACTCGATCATACTTACGGTTGTGATGTAAAAGCAAATGATCACCTTACTGTGAATAGATTTATTGAAACGATAAAAAAAATGAAAAAAAGAAATATTATTTTGCCAAAAACTAAAATATTTGCTTCTCATATTTCGCATGAAGGTAATTTGCTTCATGATGAATTTGTAATATTTGCTGAAAAACACGGATACAGTGTAGCTTTTGATGGATTAGTAATTTCATGTTAATAAATAAAAAGGATAGTTATGATTAATAAAAAGTTAACTTAAATATAGATATAGTTATGCATAAGTATTTTAGAATTGAATGGGAGTAAGATTGACAAAATAATATTATATGTTTATATTTTGATATGGAGAAAAAATGAGAAGGAAAGATAAAGAAATTATTGACATAAATGAAATATTGGACATTATTGGAAAATGTAAATATTGTAGACTTGGTTTATCTGAAAATAATACCCCATATATTATCCCATTAAATTATGGATTTTCTTATGACAATAATAAATTAATTTTTTATTTTCATAGTGCAAAAGAAGGAAAAAAGTTGGATATAATCCAAAAAAATAATAATGCTTGCTTTGAAATTGATTGCGATACAAGATTGGTTGAAGGAGAAAAACCATGTGATTATGGTTATGAATTTAAAAGCATAATTGGTTTTGGGAAAATAT
>Ga0268262_10003928_pt1 | contig 15686 bp, 12 predicted proteins | sample TergutNc150P3_FD_190354 | JGI IMG/M metagenome (GOLD analysis project Ga0268262, IMG submission 190354) | Nasutitermes corniger P3 segment gut microbial community from laboratory colony in Florida, USA - Nc150 P3 (SPAdes) (version 2) | ecosystem: Host-associated > Arthropoda: Insects >... | reverse complement strand
CCCCCGTGCCGGCGACTCCCGCCGCGCCCGCCGCCGTCGCCTCCACCGCAAAAACCGCCGCGGTAGGCATCACGGCAAAAGCGGTAAAACCCGCCAGCGCCAGTTTCGCCACCTGGGGAATCGCCTCCGATGACAGCAGCGGCGCGGTCTCAATCATGGCAATGGCGCGGGCGGCAATCAGCAAAAACACCGGCCCGTAATGGAGAATATTCTGTAAAACAGCGCCGTCTATCAATCAATCACCTCGCCATATCCGGAATCATCCTGAATAAATTCGTGGTATATTCCCGCAGTGAACCAAACATCCAGCCGCCCAATAACGCCAGCACCAGCAGAATAGCGACTATTTTGGGTACAAAAGTCAAAGTCTGTTCCTGAATGGAAGTAGTCGCCTGCAAAATCGCCACTATCAAACCCACCGTCAACGCGGACAGGAGCAGAGGAGCCGCTATTATCAGCACTTCCAGTATCCCCTGCCGCAGCAGGGCGGTTACCTCACCTATGCTCATCTAGTACCCCTATACAACAAATGAACGAACCAGCTGGTCCGTTAACAGCCCCCACCCGTCAACCAGAATAAACAGTATCAGTTTGAAGGGCATCGAAATCATAACCGGCGGCAGCATAATCATGCCCATCGACATAAGGGCGCTGGCGACCACCATGTCAATAACGATAAAGGGAATAAACAGCAGTATCCCTATCTTAAAAGCCACCGTCAGTTCGCTCAAAATAAAAGCGGGAATCAGCACATAGGTGGGAACATCCGCCAGGGTGTCGGGCCGGTCCAGCCCCCGCATAGCCATAAACAGCCGGATATTTTCAGGGCGGCTCCGCATCTGGCGGTACATAAACAGCCGCAGCGGGGCCTCGGCCTCGCGGTAGGCGGTCTCCACGTTAATTTCCCCGGCGGAAAGGGGCCGCAAAGCCCGGTCGTAAATATTTGAAAATGTCGGCCACATGATAAACATCGTCAAAAACAGGGAAATCCCCAAAATAACCTGATTGGGAGGAACCTGCTGTAATGAAAGCGCCCGTTTAATAAAATCCAGCACAATGGAAACACGGAGAAAACTCGTCGTCAAAATGATGATACTGGGGGCAAGCGACAGCACCGTCAGCAGCAACAGCAGTTGCAGAGAAAAAGCCACTTCCTGCCCCGTCGACGGGTTACGCACCGTTAAATCAATAAAAGGAATAACCGGCGGCCCCGGCGGCGTAGGCAGCGCCGTAGTCCCCTGCGCCGGCGTAAACGGCGACCCCTGCGTTTGCCCCCCCTGCTGGGACTGAGTATTCTGCGCATAGGCCGCAGCCGGCATTAACAAAGATACGATAAAAAACATAAAGAAAAAGATAAACCACGGAGTACCACGGAGTTTTAATACGAAAATCTTCATCCTCCGTGTAACTCCGTGTCCTCCGTGGTGAAATTCTTTATTTCTCATTTTACAGCCCTTTCAGCCTTTCGCGGCGTTTGCGGATATCTTCCGGGCCGGGAGGGGCGCTTGGTTCCATCGGCATCCCCAGCCTTTGGAGCAAGGACTTAAAATCGGGGAAACGCCCCGTGGGAGCCTCGGCGCTTTTGCGGGAATCTTCCAGCAGCATCGCGTTCAGGACATCTTTGTCTTCAATTTCGCTGATGAGGCTGACCCCGCTTTCCGCGGCGCCCACCAGCCAGGCCCGCGACCCTACCGCAATAATGTACGCGCCGCGATTTGCCCCCAGCGGGACATTGGCCAGTATTTTCAGGAAGGGATCCTGGTTAACGCCGCCCCGCGCGGCCCGCTTGATAAAGAAAACCAGGCCATAAATCGCCGCCGCAACCACGGCAAGGGTTAAAACTACCCTGAATATGCCCAAAGCGGACGCCGCGGGAGGGGCTGCCGCCGCCCCGGCTCCGTAATCTCCCAGGGAAAGCGCCTGTTCCCGGGCGATAATCGGGTCAACCGCCGGGGTTTCCTGGACGGCAGTTTCCTCTCCGGAAGGCCCTTCCTGGGCAAAAAGAACGGTAACTGACAGATTAAACATACACAGGGTACATACAATAACCAATATGCGGGATATAACGGCGGATAATTTCAGTTTTTCCCTCCCAGTATAACTGATTCTCCTTCAATTATAGGTTATTTGAAAAAAGAATTCAAGTAGTTGACAATACAAAAACCGATAGATTACAATAGAGGAATAGCCGATAATTAGTAGGTTATATGGATTTGGTTATCACGGTAAATTCAGTGGGAGCGGTTCATGGCAGAAAAAAAACCTTCAAAATATTCTGATCGCGGTACAGTTCGTTCAGCGGAAGAACTTGACGCTTACGGCGTATGGGTAAAAAGCGAACCGCAGGATCTGACTGCAGGCATGGCAGAATCGGTCAATTTTGACGCTGATGCTGTACCTTATGCTGACTTTGACATGGAGTTTGATGATTCGGAGGAATCAAATCTTGATTTTCCCGGTCTGGAAGCGGAAATTCCGGAGATTAGCATTGAAAGTGATGAAGTTGCAAGCGCTGAAAGCAATGATAATGATAGTTTCGATGACGGGATAAGCGCTCCCTATTCGGGAACCCCGCTGGGACGGGGCGGCGAAGAAGCCTCCACCCAGCTTTTGATGAAAATAGCCGATGAATTGTCGGCGATTCGGTCTGAGTTAAGCACCCTTAAAAAAGAATTTGCCGGCGTGCGTATCGAAAGCGTTCCCGGCGCAAAAGCCGAGACCCGGCACGGCGGTTTTTTTGACGGAGAAGAGGGGGACGATGAAAAAATCACCCTGACCGGCGATGAGATGCAAAACATTCTCACATCCGCCGATTTTTCCGCGGAAGAAGACACCGGTTTTGACCCCCAACGGGAAGCGGATGAAGCCGCGCTTAAAGAGATTTCCGCGCAGAATGAAAGCGCCGCGGGAGCAGAGGAAGAAGAAGAGGAAGAGATAAAAATAGATTTCGACAATCTGGGCATCAGTCTGGACGATGACACAGGAGCGGAAGCGGAAATCAATGATGAGTTCCCGCCGCTGGAAGCCGGCGCTGACGATGAGCTTGAAACAGCCGCTCTTGATGACGCGCTGCCGCTGGAAGAGCTGCCGTCGGAAGAGATGCAAGAAGAACTCATGCCCCTTGAAGCGCTTGCGGAAGAAGATGATGAAGAACTGCAGGAACTCCGCCGTGAGGGCGCGGTTCCCTTTACCCCCGCTCCCGATAACAGCGTTTACCTGGAAACAGACCCCTTTGCCCTGGACGATACCAGCCTTGAAGATATTCCCCTCGCGGACGCTTCCCTTGAAGATACCCTCGCGGATACTCCTCTCGAAGAAGCCTTCGAAGAAAGCGGCCTGGATGAAAATACCGTATCTGAGGAAGCCGCCCCCCAGGATACGGCTTCTGAAATTACCGAGGAATTGAGTCTTGACGACATCGGCCTTGACCTTGATACCGATGGGTTTTCCATTGATGAAGACCTGCCCTCGTTTGAAGAAGAATCCGGAGAAAAAAAAACTGAAGTTGGCGACATAGAGATTTCCGCCGAAAGCCCCGCTTCGCTTGAGGAAGAAACAAGCGAAGAACTCAGCCTTGAAAGCCCTATTTCACTTGATGAAACAAGTGAAGAACTCAGCCTTGATAGTCCTATTTCACTTGATGAAACAAGCGAAGAAATAAGCCTTGAAAGCTCAATCTCGCTTGACGAAACAAGTGAAGAAATAAGCCTTGAAAGCCCGATCTCGCTTGATGAAACAAGTGAAGAACTCAGCATCGAAAGTCCTATCTCGCTTGACGAAGCAAGCGATGAAATAAGCCTTGACAGCCCGGCCCCGCTTGAGGAAGCAAGTGAAGAAATAAGCCTTGAAAGCCCGATCTCACTTGACGAAGCAAGCGATGAAATAAGCCTTGAAAGCCCCGCCCCGCTTGAGGAAGCAAGTGAAGAACTCAGCATCGAAAGCCCGATCTCACTTGACGAAGCAAGTGAAGAAATAAGCCTTGACAGCCCTATCTCGCTTGATGAAACAAGCGAAGAAATAAGCCTTGAAAGCCCGATCTCGCTTGACGAAGCAAGTGAAGAAATAAGCCTTGACAGCCCTATCTCGCTTGACGAAACAAGTGAAGAACTCAGCCTTGAAAGCCCGATTTCGCTTGACGAAGCAAGCGAAGAAATAAGCCTTGAAAGCCCCGCCCCGCTTGACGAAGAAATCAGCGGCGAGCAGTCCCCGGAGAGCGACTCCCTGGATCTTTCTGAAGCGGTTATTGATGAACCGGACCTTTCCGCCGGAATAGTCGAAGCCCCCCTGGAAGAACCGGTTTTGGGTGATATTTCGTTTGGGGATGATATATCGCTTGATATGGATGACTTTGGATCCGGCATTGATATTGATATCGCCGACAGCGGTTCCACCGACGATCTGGCGGCCGACGATCTCGCTGAAAGTCCCGCGGCCGAGAGCCTTGCCATAGAAGATATTGATACAAACGTGGAACTGGGCGCGGAAGAACTCAGCCTCTCCGACGACCTCGCCCTGGGCGATGTTGAGATGAGCAGCGTCGAGCTTGATACGGGAGACAGCGGCCTTGCCGACAGCCCCGCTGAGAGTCCCGCCGCCGAGAGCCTTGCCATAGAAGATGTTGATACAAACATGGAACTGGGCGCGGAAGAACTCAGCCTCTCCGACGACCTCGCCCTGGGCGATGTTGAGATGAGCAGCGTCGAGCTTGATACGGCGGACAGCGACCTTGCCGACAGTCCCGCCGCGGATGATGTTGAACCAAGCGCCGAGCTTGATACGGCGGACAGCGGCTCTGCCGGCGATTCTGCCGTTGACCTTACCGACGATCTTGCCAGCAATCTTGCCCTGGATGACTTTGACGCGGGCGCCGCTCTTGACATAAAAGAAGACGATAGTTCTACCGCCAGCGGCCTTGCCGATGACAGCCTTAATGACGACCTTACCGGGGTCATTCCCGAAGCTTTTGAAGCAAACGCGGGAGAAGCCCCTGTTGATGACGATCTGGAAGCTTTTGCCGATGAGGAAATAAGCCTGCCTGAAACCTCTTCAGCCAAAAGCGCCGGGGCTGACGCCGAGGATGTTGGTATTCCGGCAAACTTCAAGAGTGAGCTCAAAAGCGTGTTGTCGTACATGGATCGTCTGCTGGAGTCTCTCCCCGAAGATAAAATCGAAGAATTCGCAAAATCCGAATACTTTGACTCGTACAAAAAGATATTCAAGGAACTGGGACTGGTGTAGCAATGGGGCTTTTAGGCAAAGCCATTGCCATAAATAACGCGTATAATACCGCCGCAGACGCCGCTTCCGGCAGCCTTAAAGCTCTGGTTATTGATTATCACCGGAAAAATCCCCTGTTTCATGGAATAATTTTCAGCGGCGTCTCGCCGGATATTGAGGCTATGCTTGACGGCCATGGCGCGGTATGCAGTAATTTATCCGGCGGAAGCTGCCTCACCCTGCTGCCCGGCGGGCTGGACAGGGAACTCTTTGCGCACCTGCTTTCCCGCAGCGTTAGTCTGGCGGTACTTTCCCAATTCAGCGCCAATTCAGTTTCTCCCGCCTTTGAAGCGCTGGGGATTTGAATGATTAAAAATTTTCATGGATAGATTATTAACAAATAAATCCTTAAGCGAAGACGCCGCGCAGCTTCATTCCAGGTATCAGCCGCAGATTGAAGCCGACCGTTATATCAAAGCGCTTGATCTGCGCGGTGACATAGATTATTTTATTTTGATTGAACCGGGGCTGGGTTATTTGATTCCCGCCCTGCGGCAATTCCGGCCTGAAAGCGGCATTGTTGTCCTTCACGCGGATAATTATTTTCGCGTAACAGCGGACCGCTACCCTGATGTTCCGGCATGGTTTCCGGACAGCGAAACAGGGGTGCAGGAATTCCTTGAAAAAACCATTCCCGAAGAGGCTTCAGCGCGGATTATCGAATGGAGGCCCAGCCTGCGGTTTTTTGGGGACAGGTGCCTTGAGCTTGTCCGCGAAAGCACGGAGTTTATCAAACGTTCCGAGGCAAGCCGGAGGACCGGCGCCGCCTTTGGCAAAAGATGGGTGCGTAACTTTTTCCGTAATCTGGCGCTGGTACATCAATCAATACGGTACCGGACGATGGATATGCCCATAGTCATTACCGGTTCAGGCCCCAGCCTTGAAGCCGCCCTGCCGCAAATTCTGGCGGCGCGGGAAGGGGTGTTTATCCTGGCGGCCTCATCTTCACTGCCCGCGCTGGCGGCGGGCGGCATTACGCCTGACATGGCAATCAGCACGGACGGCGGCGCGTGGGCGCTGCTGCATTTGCACGCCTGCTTTCGCATGGCAACGCCGCCGGCAAGGCCGCTCATGCTGGCCTATAGCCTTTCCGCGGCGCTTCCTTCCCAATGCGCTGCCCTCCCCCTGCTTCCCCTGAATGACGGCACGATGTGGCAGAACATAGTCCTGCAGAGTCTGGGCATCCCTTCGGTGTTTATTCCCCAGCGGGGGACAGTAACCGCGTCCGCCCTTGAACTCGCTCTGGCTCTTTCAAGCGGCAGTATTTTCCTTGCCGGCATGGACCTTGCGATACCGGATATACGCAGCCATGCCCGGCCCTACGGCTTTGACCATTTGTTTTACGGCGCGGCGTCGCGGCTGCGGCCCGTGTACTCGCGGCATTTTACGCGTTCACGCGAAATTAAGGCGGGGGGCAGCCATGATGTGTATGCCGCCTGGTTCAAAAATAAAATAGCGTCATGGCCCGCGCGGATTTTTTCTTTTGGCGGGAATCACGCGGTTTTGGAAGGCGGCCTGGGAAAAGTCAAGGAAGAATTTTTTACCACGGAGGTCACGGAGTTACACGGAGGGAAAAAAGATAATGATCATTTTGAAATAATGACGCTTAACAGTTCCGCGGAGGAACGCCGCAGCCGCGCCGCGGAAACCCTGATTGCCGCGTTGGACAACCCACAATATGCCGCCGCTTTGAGCGGCGAGTTGGGGCCTCTGCTGTTTCCTTCACGCGCCGATGTTACGTCAGAGGAAATCGCGGAAGCCCTGCGGGGCATAGCCCGGAGGAAACATGGATAAATGGGTTTTCTTTGAACGCAACCTCCTTGCCCTCTCCGCGCACAATCCCGCGCTGTGTTCACAGCTTTCCCTTGCGGAAACAACGCGGGGGCGCTATAAATTTCTGGATTCCCATTCCGGGGAACTGATACCCGCCCTCGTTGACCGTAGCGGCGCGGCCCACGCCCTTCACTCTACCGTTGATCCGGTCAGAGAGGCGGAACGGCTGGTTTCAATTTTATCAAAAGACAAAAACGGCCTGCTTGCCGAAGGCTTTGTGGTTTTCCTGGGCCTGGGCGCGGGCTTCGCCCCCCTGGCGGCATTGAACAGCGGCGTATCCCAAGTGCTGATTATTGATTACGATATTAACGGCATTGCCGAGTTGTTGTGTTCCCGCGATTACATCGCGCTGCTGGGAGACCCCCGCTGTACCCTGCTGGTGGATCCGCCGCCCGGCCTTATTGAAAACATCATACTTGAGTTATACCGGCCCGCCCTGTGCGGGGGAATCAGAACGCTGCCCCTGCGCGCCCGGACAGAACTGGACAAACAAAACTTCGGCCTGGCCGCCGACGCGATACAACAGACCATAGAAAAAGTATCTTCGGATTATTCGGTGCAGGCGCATTTTGGGATGCGCTGGTTTGCCAATATCATCCGTAATCTGGGGGCGGCCCAGCGCCAGAACCGGAGCGCCCCTCCCATCCGTGAAGCCGCCATCTGCGCGGCGGGGCCCTCGCTGGACGATCAGCTTCCTCTCCTCATCCGGCAAAAAAACCAGGCGGGAGCGCAAAAACTGTTTGTCATCTCCGCGGATACCGCGCTCCCGGCCCTGCTGCGCCGCGGTCTCAGACCCGACGCGGTTGTTTCCATTGATTGCCAGCACATCAGTTATTATCATTTTATGGGGACAGACTGCGCCGCGATTCCGCTGTTCCTTGACATTGCCAGCCCTCCCCTGCTGGCGGGATTCTCGGACCATCCCTTCTTTTTTTCCGGCGGCCACCCGCTGGCGGCGTACATTGCGCAGGAATGGCGGCCTCTTCCCCTGCTGGACACTTCCGGCGGGAATGTTACCTATGCCTGCCTGTCCCTTGCGGAAAACCTCGGCGCGCAGCGAATAACTGTCTATGGGGCAGATTTTTCATACCCATCAGGCAGAGTTTACGCGCGGGGAACCTACATTTATCCGTTTTTTGAACGCAGGCAGGAACGCCGCTGCCCGCTGGAAGCCCAGCTTTCCTCGTTTCTCTACCGCAGCCCCTTCCTGCCCGCGGAAAACACGGAATCGAATAACGGCGAAACGCCTCCCCCCTACGAGACCGCCGCGCTGCGCCAGTACCGCGCAAATTTTGAGCGCAAGGCATCCGCCATGGAAGCCCAGGTATCGGCGGCGCCGGGTTTGGGAATTCCGCTTACGATCCGCGGGAAAGAACCCTCATTATCAGCTAACGCGCGTAATCGCGTTTTCAGCCTGTTTGCCCCGGGAAAGATGGCGATGGGCGCGGCTCAATTTCTGGAACAGTACCGCCAGGATATTGCGGCGCTGCCGGTTTCCGGCGGTACAGACGCCAACGGCAAAGCCGCCGGCTATCTGCGGAATCTCAACGCGGGTGAACGGCACGTTTTTATCACCCTGCTGCCGCAAACGGCGGCATTGAGGCACCGCCTGCCTGAGCTGGCATTAAACGATCTGCTTGAAGCGGTCAAGGGTTATTCTGTTAATGAAATTGACAAGGTGTTGAACAGCGGGTTATTGGATTCAAGTAACAAATAGTAAAGAAGAAGAATATAACCACGGAGGACACGGAGTTTCACGGAGTTTTGATACGAAAATTCTTCTTCCTCCGTGAAACTCCAATCCGTTCTCTGAACGGCAGTACTCCGTGGTAAAAATTCTTAAGTTTATGATGTCATGCCTGATACCATTGCGTTACTAACCTGCACAGCCTGCCAGAACCAACCCTGTTGCCATTATCAGCAACGCAATTTTCATATTCTTATTCATTTAAAAACTCCTTTTCAATTTCAATTTGTTTGAAAAACGGTGTCAATCACAATTAACTTATGACTGACACCGTTACGTCAGCTTAACTTAGAAATCATTGGCAGCCATTTTAACAAGCCCTGCTTCACTGAATATGGCATCGTATAGTTCTTGTACGGCAGTAGAAAAAGAATCTTTCGAAGGTACGCCTGTTAATTTTAGGGTATTGTCTTCAAGCGTATAGCCGGTGCAAAGGGTGATTTCAGTACCTGTACTTGATTTGACTTTAATGGTTTTACCTGTTACAGAAACGAGTTTATACACTCGGGTTGAATCATAAGTCTGACCCGCTTTGCTGAATGTAACGCGAGCATCATTCCACCCCATTGCATCAGAGTACCCGTTTTGAAAAGTTATAAAACCAGAAGCTCTAGTTCCCCATCCTCCTGACTTATAGAAGGAACCATCCTTAAATAAAAACTCCGCCGGAAAACTAGCGCCGCCGCCGGTTTTATCGCCTGTGTCATCGCCGCTGTCGTCGTTACCGCCGCTGTTGCAAGCCGCCACCCCGAATCCGATTACCAGCACCATGCTGATAACCCCTAGAAATTTGAAAAAGTTCTTCATAAAGAACTCCTTTTTGTGACTCCTGCCCCTATTGGCAGGAAATCACGAAGATTTACCTGCCCTTATGGGCAGAATTTACTCCAACAGAGTAATATAAAAGACGAAAAACTTTCGTCTGATATACAAAAATAAATAGAAAAAACGGAAGAAACTTCATTCATTACTATCAAAATTTTCCCTTATCCAAATGCGATATTTCCTGAATTATCTTTCAATAACCGCAAAATAATACTTGATTACCGACAGATACTCGTAAAATACTAAGTATTAGTCGGTTTGTCAAGTGGGAAAAATAGGTAATTATTACTTAATGATAAAATATGGAACGATTAGGCACGATTTTTATTAAGAATTTGAAGGAATACCGCAAAAAATGCGGTTTTACTCAGGCTCAACTGGCTGAAAAGGTCAAAGTTACCTCAAATTATATAGGTATGCTTGAAATGGGTCGTAATTTTCCTGCTACCGACCTTATAGAGCGTATTGCCAAGGCTTTAAATATTGAAATGTACGAACTATTTGTGGAATCCCTTTCTCCCGCAAAAGAGTTGGAAAAGTTACGTAATGATATAATGCTCGAAATAAAGAAAACAATCACTGAAACCGTAATTGAAACAGTAAGAGAAGCATTTGAAGAAAATATCAATCGTTGCTCTCCTAAATCAAAATAACTTTTTTTCACATTATATTAATAAAACAAAATTGGCGCCCATAAAAAAATAGCGCTTGACACCAAAAGCGTTAACTTAAGAAGAATATAACCACGGAGGTCACGGAGTAACACGGAGGAAGAGGAATCAAGATACTAACATCTTAATTCCTCCGTGAAACTCCGTGACCTCCGTGGTAAATCTTAGTTTTTACAACAACCAGCTAACGTCCATCCATAATTATCTTCTTGCCCTTAAAATACGGAAACCCCGATTCCGATTCTCCGGTATCAATGTCAAATTCACTTTCTGTGACGCCCGGTATCGTTTGTAAATGTTCCATTATCAAATCATTGAATGGCGGAAAACCCGGAAAATCCGGAAAAAATTCAGTAAGCAGATAAATGGCGCCATAGTCTTCCGTTTCCGGCAGCGGAATAGTCTGGATGTCCCCGCCGGAATTAAAATATTCCTTAAAATAATTAAACCAGTCGATAAAATAATATGTCTGTTCATCATGTATATACGGAATCAAATTGGCATATTTCCACAACGACCAGCCGGCGTTAATGACATACACCGGCGTGTCTTTGTCCTTTGTAAATACATACTGATTCGGCTTATTGCGAAAAATATTTTCAATTTTTCTTTCCCTTGCCGCGTTCAGCGCAAAACACCCGCACAATAACAGCATCGCGCAAGCCGCTGTTTTTCGCGACCGCGCCCCTATAGAGTCAATCAGCATGGCCGGTAAAATAACAAAAAACGGAAAAACAGGCATAGCATAACGCAAAACTTTATACGGAGCGATTATCAAAACAACAAACAGATATATTACCGACGCGAGAAAAATATACCATGCCATTTTTTGGATGGCAGTCAGATTAAACATCGTTTTGCTTTTCAGTTTTTTTTCACGGATAAACAGAACCGCTAAATACGCAAGGCATAAAACACCAAGGGCGATAACCGGATAGCTCAAAAAATGTTTCTGTAAAATCGTTCCGGCGGCCATTATTGAAGTCTGTATGTTTCCCCATATATTGCCCGATATGGTTTTTATGGTCTCCGTTCCCCGATATGAAAGAAAGCCGGATAAGTATTTAGGATAGAGAACTTCGGCAAACACTATTCCCAGGCATAACACTACAAAGTAAAAAGGTATTTCAGAAAACGTTTTATTTTTGCATTGCAGATAAACGGCATAAAGCCCCAACAGCCCGATAAAAAATACCGCATAGTATCCGGTCAAAAGCGTAAGGGCGGTAATCAATGACATAATGAGTATTGGTTTTACCGCGCCGACAAACAATTTTTTTTCATGAATGACATATTTTTTCCATCCAAGGCTTACCGCAAAATAATAACAGAAAAGAATAAACAACATTTCCTGTATTTGATACGGACGTAAAAAAAGCGTGTTGGAAATGGCCGCGGTCGATAAAAACGCGCAGAATACCGCCGCGCACTGCAGCAGTTGATATTCGGGAAATAACAGCCGCATCAGCAGGAAAAAGAATATAAACGATACGGTAAAAAACAGGAGATTAAGAATCCCCCCCCTGAAAACAATCGGCGCTATATCGCCGGTTTTCAGCCCGACCAGCGAAAGCCGCAAAAATGTATAGTACAAATTGGTATGCGGGGGGTCGCGGTTATCTTTCCATAAACCGCGCACATCGGCCAACGCGTCTTTTAATCCCGCGGAGCTGACAAGGCTTGTTTCCTTCAGCTCTTTTCCGGTATATTTCCTGCCATATTCATAATTTTTGGTTACTATAAAATCATTATAGCAGGCAAGGGCTACGGTTAACCCTTCATCAACATGTAAACCATCTTTCTGCGAAAGCCAATACACGCGAATGCCAAGAGCAAGAACATACACCGCAATCAATATGAGCGCCTGATGCAATTTTTTCATTTTTTCTCTCCTTTTCGGCCATTGAATACTATAAACCGTTGTCCCAAATAATTCAAACCGGTAAACAGGCACATCCCGGCAAACAACGCGCCGTTCTCCTGTATTTTTATCGCCTGGTTTTGCAGCGCATACCGCATAACAGGCTTTGCAATTCCATAGGCAATACCATAACAACATACAATATTTATTACAAACGCCGCGGCCATAAACAGGCTCCACCCCTTCACCGCAAAAGTAAAATATTTATTCAGAAAGAAACTTAAAACACTGGTGATAATGTAATTACACGCCGATGAAAACCAATAATTTAACTGCGCCGCGTTATACAGTATAAACATTATCGCGGAACCTGTTAAAGTGTTAATGAGTCCGACAATCATGAACCGAAAAAACTTTTTATCAATTAATTTCATTGCGCCTCACGGATTATATAATGCGGACGCTGTTTGGTTTCCGTATATGTCTTTGCGATATATTGACCCAAAATACCGGTGGTAAACAGTTGAATCCCCGAACAAAACAGAATAATACAGATCGTTGACGCCCACCCGGCAACCGGATCGCCATATGCCAATTTACGGATTATTACAAATATAATAACAGCAAGCGCAATCATGAATAATATCATTCCCAGCACCGAGACAACGGCGACAGGTTTTGATGAAAAAGCGGTTATTCCGTCGAGGGAATAGATCAAAAGTTTCCATAATGACCATTTGGTGCCGCCCTTTGCCCTGGTAATGTTCTCGTACTCAAACCATTTGGTGTTAAACCCTATCCAGGGGAATATGCCTTTGGAAAATCGGTTGCGTTCCGGCAGCGATAAAAGCGCGTCCATGTACCGTCTGTTCATCAACCGAAAATCCCGCGCGCCGTCAACAATAGCTACATCGGTAATTTTGTTCATAATCCGGTAAAAACGCCGCGCAAAAAATGAACGAACAGGCGGTTCTCCGGTACGGTTTATCCGCCGTGTTCCCGCGCAGTCATATTCTCCCGACGCGACCGCTTCCAGCATTTGCGGAACAAGGGCCGGCGGGTCCTGGCCGTCCGCGTCCAGCACGACAGTATACGTTCCCCGCGCCGCCTGTAAACCGGCAAGCATTGCCGCTTCCTTGCCAAAATTGCGCGAAAATGAAATGTAATGAACATGGGTGTCGTTATGCGCCATCTGTCTCAGTATTTTCAGCGTAGCGTCTTTTGAACCATCGTCGATAAAAATCAGTTCAAATGGTTTTTTAATTAATTCACATACCCTGATAACATCCGCGTAAAATTGCGGAAGAACCGTTTCTTCGTTGTAACAGGGCACCACAAACGACAAATATACCTCATCTGACAATGCGGACCGGTCAATCAAAGCGTATACCTCCTCTTCTCACAATATATTATACCAATATTATTTCGTCAATTGATTTTATTTTACAAATATTATTTTATTCAGCCATATTCCCAACAACACAAAAACCAAACACAAAATATTATGTATCGCTATATTTATAATCGCGTATTTTATGTTTCCGTCAATAAAATATTTTATGGTTTCATATGAATATGCTGAAAATGTTGTATACCCTCCCAAAAATCCCGTTATAATCAACAGCTTCCATTTATTATCTATTGAAAAACAGGTAAACATACTCATCAAAAACCCGATTAACAATGAACCAATAGCATTTACAAAAAATGTTCCCAGAGTAAATCTATTATTGAAAAAATTATTTATATGTTGAGTAAAGAGACAGCGTAATAACGCCCCTGTCCCGCCGCCGATAATTACATAGATATAATTCATTTATCTGTCAGCGTCCGTGGCATTGCTTATACTTTCTGCCGCTGCCGCAGGGGCAGGGATCGTTGCGGCCTACTTTGGGATGACTGCGGACTACGGTGGCGCCCTCGGGGCGGGAGGCGGCGCTCATAGGCGAACCGCCGCCGGAAGAAGTTGTCCCGCCGAAGGAACCGGCTCCGAAGGAGTCCATACTGCTGTGGCTTGCCGACTGCGCGGTGGCAAATGAACGGCTTGCTCTGCGGGTCTCGCCGGGGGGGGCGACCTGAATCCGTATCAGGTGCAGGCGCGAGGCGATCTCCTGGCGTATATCATCAATCATGCGGTCAAAGATCTGAAAGCCCTCAACCTTGTATTCGGTCAGGGGGTTTTTTTGGGCATAATGGCGCAGATAAACGGCTTCGCGCAGAGCCTCCATGTTTTCCAGATGATCCAGCCACTTGCGGTCAACGGCGTGCAGGTAGTTGTCCCTGATAATGGCGTTCAAATAGGCAGTGCCGATAATGGCTTCCTTATCGTTAATATCCTTTTCAAGATCGGCAAGTATACGCTGTTCAAGCGCTTCGGGGTTTTTGGCCAAGGCGTCGTTTGAAGCGGGCGCGAGATGATAGCCGAATTTGGCGCGCAGTTGTTCGCCGAGATTTTTGAGCGCGGCGTCCGCGTCATGCTTTTGCTCGCGGATAAATTCTTCGATTAACGCTCCGGTAATGTCGGCGCTTGCGTCATTCACCCGCTTTTTAAGATCGTTATCGAGGAGAATAGCGTCCCGCTGTTCGTAAATGTATTTGCGCTGTTGATTTAACACGTCGTCATATTCCAGAAGATGCTTGCGTATTTCAAAGTTCCGTTCCTCAACTTTTTTCTGGGCGTTTTCGATGCTCTTGTTCAGCCAGGGATGGTAAATAGGCTCGCCCGCCTCCATGCCGATTCGGGTCATGATGTTTTTCATTTTCTCGCCGCCGAACAAGCGCATCAGTTCATCATCCATTGAGATAAAGAACTTGCTCTTGCCGGGATCGCCCTGCCGACCCGAACGGCCCCGCAGTTGGTTGTCAATGCGGCGGCTTTCATGCCGCTCTGTGCCGATAACGTACAGACCGCCCAGACTCTTTACTTCCTCGTAATCCTTTTGCCACTTTTCATATTCTTCACGGTAAACGGAGGCGTACTGTTCGGGACTTGCGTCTGTACCGGCGCGTCTGCGGGCGCGATGTTCAGGACTGCCGCCCAGTTTGATGTCCGTGCCGCGGCCCGCCATATTAGTCGCAATCGTTACCGATCCCTTCGCCCCCGCTTCGGCAATAATCAACGCTTCGCGGGCGTGGTTCTTGGCGTTCAAAACCTCATGCCGGACACCCCGACGGGTAAGCTGCGCGGAAATTTTTTCAGACTTTTCTATTGAAACAGTCCCCACCAGCATGGGCTGGCCTTTTTTATGAGCATCGGCAATCTCGTTGCAGAGGGCCTGGTACTTGTCAGCTTCGTTCAGATATACAACATCGTCTTCGTCAAGGCGGACAACGGGCAGGTTGGTAGGAATAACCACCACGTCAAGTTTGTAAATTTTATTAAACTCAACCGCCTCGGTATCCGCGGTTCCGGTCATGCCGGAAATTTTTTGATACAAGCGGAAATAATTCTGAAAGGTAATCGTCGCCAGCG
>Ga0268262_10003927_pt1 | contig 15687 bp, 11 predicted proteins | sample TergutNc150P3_FD_190354 | JGI IMG/M metagenome (GOLD analysis project Ga0268262, IMG submission 190354) | Nasutitermes corniger P3 segment gut microbial community from laboratory colony in Florida, USA - Nc150 P3 (SPAdes) (version 2) | ecosystem: Host-associated > Arthropoda: Insects >... | reverse complement strand
GGAACTTTTCGTGGCATCGCCGGCTATCTTGCGGGCATCGCCGGCGTTGTTGGATATCTGGCTGATGCTCGCGCTCATCTGCTCTATCGCGGCGGCTATCGTGTTCATGTTCGCGGACATCTGCTCCGCCGCGCTGGCTACCTCGTTGGCGCTGGCGGAGGATTCTTCCGCGCCGCTCGCCATCGCGTTGATGTTCGTTGCTACCTGCACTACTGCGCCCGCTACCTCGTTGGCACTGACCGAGGCTTCTTCCGCGCCGCTCGCCATCGCGTTGATGTTCGTTGAAACCTCCTCGGTGGTGCTGGCTACGGTGGTGCTCTGGGTTGTGCTATCCTCCGCCGCTTTGGCTACCTGCCTGCTGATGGCGGAAAGCTCCTCGGCGGAGCTGGCAAGGGTGTTGGAACTCTGGTGGAGATTTTTAAAGATGCTCTGGAGCTTGGAACCGAGGCCATCCAACGCCTTGGAGAGAATGCCAAGCTCGTCTCCGCGTTCCAAATCGGAGCGGACGGTCATGTCGCCTTGCTCCATCTTGGAGATAGTGGCTACAACTGCATTCAGCGGACTTGTGATGGATATGGTTAAGAATATGCCAAGACACACGGCTAGAAGAACCACCACTATTAAGACGGTAATTGCCGTATTTATGCTACTTTCAGCATTTGCCGAGGCATCGTCTGAAAGTTTGCTCACACCTTTGACCCTAGATTCTTTGGCTGCTCCTATAGCATCAGTCATTTCATTTGCGGCTTTGCTCATAGATTCTGGAAACTCTTCCGTGCTGATGCCTTCCGCAAAAGATTTAGCGTTTTTCGCATACTTGTGTAGTTCAGCAATATACACGTCCGTCAAATCCATCACTTTTTTCAGAGCCTCTTTTCCCGCGTCACTAAGTGCCGTTTCCATCTGCTCTTTTACGTTCTTATTTATTCCATCGTTGAGGCTGTCCACTTTTTTTAAAAGAGCATCGCGTTTTTCTTGTGTCTTGGCAAGACGCCAATGTTGAGCCTCGACCCTCAGCTCTTGTATATCGTCTGACATATCCACAAAAACTCCCAGTGGGACGGCTCCTTTATCGTACATGACGTTGGTTGCATCGGAGACTGTTCTCAAATTTTTTATGGAATATATTCCCATAAATGTCGTTAACGCTGCTATGAATAGGAAAGAAGCTATTAACTTGGGACCTACTTTAATATTTTTCATTTTTTATCTCCTATGATGAATTTCTATAATATAGTAATTTCTCCCGCTTTTATCAAGGAAATTCCTGTTCACGTGAGTTATATCTTGAATTGAGCCACAACGCTTTTTAAATCACTCGCTATTCTCACCAATTCATGGGCGTTTTTGCTCACCTGCTTTGCCCCTTGAACACTATTCTGGGCAGACCGATTCATGTCAGTTGCATTGTAGCTAACAAGTTTAGTCCCTTTGGAGGCTATTTCTGCGCGGTGGGCTATGTTTTTGCTGCTATCGGCTATTTCGTTTATGGATTTGGAGACGTGCTCTATGCTAATATCTACTCGCAAAACATTGTTGACTACGCCTTTGCTGTTTTTGGCTATCTGGTCAACATACTCGGCTACACGCTTGGCACCTGCATCTGCTTGCTCTACATTCCCCTCTATCTCCTTAGCCGCAGTGACTAGCTTGCCCATGGCTTCGGTCACTTTGTAGGTTTCATCGGCATTGTTCGTTATATGGTCAGTGCTAGTTTTAATTTCTTTAACCGAATTCACAATAACACTCATGTTCGCAGACATCTGCTTGGCAGTATTTGCCATCGTACTTAAACTGACGGATGCCTCATTCACAACGTTAGTCATCTCTTTGATGCTAGTTGACACATGTTCCATCTCCTTTGCCACATCATCGGAATTCACCGAGGCTTTTTCCGCATCTTTTGCCATCTTATTTATATTTGCTGACACCTGTTCGGTAGTGCTAGTAACGGTAATGCTCTGCTGCAAGTTCTCTTCCGAAATGTTTACAAGTTTATTGCTAACAGCGGAAAGTTCTTCTGCAGAACTAGCCAAACCATCAGAATCCGTGCGTAAACCTTTCATGATGTTTTGCCACTTGAAAGCTAAAGAGTCCACGGATTTAGAGAGCATTCCGAATTCATCTTCGTATTTAAATTCGGAGCGAACGGTCATATCGCCATTTTCTATTTTGGAAACCGCATTTACAACTGTCTTTAAAGCTTTCGCTATGTATAATGTTAAACGAATACTCAGACTTATAGAAACAATCCCTGCTAAAACAAAAATAACCAAAGTAACTTTTATCGCTCTTTTAGCTATTTGAGAATTTTTTTCCGAAATCTCATTGGCAATGGCAGTTTCTATCTCTATGATATTAGCGACTGTTTTTCTAAGCTCCTTTCCAATCTCTATCAAGGTTTGTGGGATGTCTGCCTCGGTCATGCCACATGCCATGCGAACGGTATTGGTGTTTATATAATTATGCGATTCCATCACATATCTATCAGTGACAGCTATCAAATTATCCAAAAGATTTTTAATTTCTTCCCGTATTGACCTATCTTTATGCTCGGTAATGAGTTTCTTTAGAACAACATTGTCTGCATCTAGAATTTTAATGGCAGCTTCGCGCTCCGCGTCCGTTTTTCCAATCTTCCATTCCCTTACCTGCAACCGCATATCCTGCTCTAGAGCGGTAACTCTCACGAGGATTCCCATAGGAATCGTAGTTTTCTCGTATATTATATTGCCGTTTTCATTTAAAGTTTTTAATTCCCATAAAGAATATATTCCTAAAATAGCTGTCAATACAATGATACAAGAAAAAGCCGTGATCAGTTTAGTACCTATTTTTATTTTGTTCACAATTTACCTCTACGTCTTGAACTGACTTAAAACACTTTTCAATTCGCTTGCAATTCTAGCAAGTTCTTCCGCACTTTGGTTGATTTGCTTAGCACCTCGGACACTATCCTTAGCGCCTTGGGTTATGCCAGCAACGCTCTCGCTAATCACGTTTGAACCTCTAGCCGCTTCATCGGCGTTACGTGCTATGTTCCTGCTACCCTTGGCTACTTCTCCTATGGCAGAAGCAACACGCTTCGCTCCGGTGTTCGCCTGCGCTACATTGCTCGCTATCTCGTTGCTCGCCTTTGTCTGCTGGCTAACATGGTTGGAGATTGCTTCCACGCTCTGATTTATCTTTGCAATTATCTCCGAGACATCATTTATAACGTCCACTGCCTCACTGGTATCCATCTGTATGCCCTCTATGCGCTCCGCTATATCATCTGCGCTCGTGGCACTTTGGTTGGCAAGCTCCTTAATCTCACCTGCGACAACAGCGAAACCTTTGCCAGCTTCGCCAGCGGACGCAGCTTCAATGGTAGCGTTCAATGCGAGAAGGTTAGTCTTGTCCGCTATTTTCTTTATCACATCGGTCACCTGCCCTATCTCCTTGGCGGCAGCTCCGAGTTTGCTCATAACGCTGGTGGCATCATGAGATTTGATAGTGGCTTCGTTGGCTACATTGCGGGCATCGCCCGCATTTCCGGATATCTGGCTTATGCTGGCACTCATCTCCTCTATCGCAGCCGCTATCGTGTTCATGTTCATGGACATTTGCTCTGCAGCTCCAGCCACCTCGCTGGCATTAGCAGAAGCTTCTTTGGCACCGCTTGCCATTGCGTTTATGTTCACTGTGGACTGTTCCGTGGTGCTCGCTACGGTCGCGCTCTGCGAAACATTTTCTTCTGCGGTGCTGGCTACCTGCCTGCCAATGCTGGAAAGCTCCTCCGCAGAGCTCGCTATTGTGTCAGAGTCCTGACGAAGATTCTTGAATATGGACTGCAATCTCGCAGACACGCTGTCCAATGCCTTGGAGAGCACGCCAAGCTCGTCTCCGCGTTCCAAATCTGAGCGGACGGTCATGTCGCCTTGCTCTATCTTGGAAAGAGCACTCACCACTGTGCTCAAGGGACCGGTGATAGAAAAGGTTAAGAAGATACCAAAACTCACGGAAAAAAGCAACACTAAGATTAAAATGGTAATAGCCACGCTTTTATCACGGGCAGCAAGTTTTAAAGCTTCGGTTGAAATACCCTTGACTGCATCAATTCTCGTAGCTCCGGCAGTTTCCACAGCTTGCACCATATCCCTTCCAGCCGCAGTCAAAGGTCCTGGAAGATCGTCTATGACTATTCCTGTTTCATCAAAATTTCTAGCATTTTTCACATAATCGTACACTTCCTTGATAAATGTGTCAACTGACTCCGCTGCTACGTCCAAATTCTGCTTTCCTATCTCGGTAATCACCAACTCTTTTTGCTCTATTATGGACTTTTTCAGAGCCGCGTGTCCTTCGCCTATGGCTTTCAGTACAGCGGCGCGCCTTTCGGGCGTTTTCGCAAGCCGCCATTCACGAATCTGCAACCGCAGTTCCTGCATCTGGTCGGCAGTATTTATAAAGATGCCTAAGGGAACCGCTCCCTTTTCATATATAACAGCGGTTTGCCCACCAAGGGTATTCAAGCTATTTATCAGATATATTCCCATAAATGCCGTCATAGCGGCTGTGAACAGGAAAGAAGCGATTAGCTTAGGACCTATTTTGATATTCTTCATTATTTTACCTCTTGGTTGCTAATTAATCTACTCCGCCAGCAATAATTCCATCATCCTTTTGCCAGCGGTGGTGATTGGGGTTCCGGGACCAAACACGCCTGTAACGCCGGCTTTGTAGAGGTACTCGTAATCCTGAGCGGGAATAACTCCGCCTGCCACAACCATGATATCTTCGCGACCGAGTTTTTTCAACTCCGCTATAACCTGAGGCACAAGAGTTTTGTGACCCGCAGCAAGCGAGCTTACTCCAAGGACATCGTCGTCATTTTCCACCGCCATGCGAGCTGCTTCTTCTGGCGTTTGGAAAAGAGGTCCTATATCCACTGTGAAACCCATATCGGCATAACCTGTGGAAACCACTTTGGCTCCCCTATCATGCCCATCTTGGCCCATCTTCGCCACCATTATACGTGGGCGGCGACCCTTTTTCTTTTCAAAGGCATCAGTCATGGACTGAACTTCTTTGAACTCCGCATTGTTTCCTATTTCTGAACTATACACACCACTTATCCTATGAATTACCGCATTATAGCGACCAACAACTTTCTCTACCGCACTTGAAATTTCGCCAAGAGTAGCGCGAACACGGGCAGCTTTCACTGCTAAATCTAATAAATTTTCTTTGCTCTTTTTGCCTTCTCTCCACTCCGTGAAGCAATTTGTGATTGCAGTCAAAGCACTATCCACATCAGCCTGATTCCTGTTTTTGCGAAGCTCTTCCAAACGCGCCACCTGGCTGTTTCTGACAGTGGTGTTATCCACTTCCAAAATATCCAAAGCGTCTTCTTGAGCCAAACGATATTTATTCACACCTATTATTGCATCCGTTCCGCCGTCTATGTGCGCCTGCTTGCGGGCTGCCGCTTCTTCTATGCGGGTCTTTGGAATGCCCTTTTCTATTGCGCTTGCCATGCCGCCTTCCGCTTCAACTTCTTGAATGAGCCTCCATGCACGGCTTGCCAATTCCTTAGTTAAATATTCCACATAATAAGAACCTGCCCAAGGGTCAACGGACTTTGTTATTCCAGTTTCCTCTTGAATGTATATCTGGGTGTTGCGGGCTATGCGTGCGGAGAAATCCGTTGGCAATGCGATTGCTTCGTCCAAGGCGTTGGTGTGCAAGCTCTGAGTGTGCCCCAAGCCTGCAGCCATAGCTTCTATACAGGTGCGCGCCACGTTGTTGAAGGGGTCTTGCTCAGTTAGCGACCAGCCGCTGGTTTGGCTGTGCGTTCTCAGAGCCATTGATTTTTCTTTTTTGGGATTGAATGTTTTGACAATTTTTGACCACAGCAAGCGACCTGCGCGCATCTTTGCAATTTCCATAAAGTGGTTCATGCCTATTGCCCAGAAGAAAGAGAGCCGCGGGGCAAAGTCGTCCACGCTCATGCCAGCTTCTATGCCTGTGCGAATGTATTCCCAGCCGTCTGCGAGTGTGTAGGCGAGTTCAATGTCGTTGGTGGCTCCTGCTTCTTGCATGTGGTAGCCCGAAATTGAAATGCTGTTGAATTTGGGCATATTCTGCGTTGTGAAGCTGAATATATCACCGATGATTTTCATGGAGGGCTTGGGTGGGTAGATATAGGTGTTGCGCACCATGAATTCTTTTAGGATATCGTTTTGTATTGTGCCGGTCAGCTTGGCTTGGGCTACACCTTGCTCCTCCGCCGCCACTATGTAGAAAGCCAGCACCGGAAGAACGGCTCCGTTCATGGTCATGGAAACGGACATTTCGCCGAGAGGAATTTGGTCGAACAAAACCTTCATATCTTCTATTGAGCATATACTGACGCCTGCTTTCCCCACATCGCCAACCACGCGCTGGTTATCTGCATCATAGCCTCTATGCGTGGCAAGGTCAAAGGCAACGGAAAGCCCCTTTTGCCCGCTTGCTAAGTTGCGGCGGTAAAAAGCGTTGGATTCCGCGGCGGTTGAGAAACCTGCATATTGACGAATGGTCCAGGGTTTCATCACATACATTGTTGAATAGGGTCCACGCAAAAAAGGAGCCTTGCCTGCGGCATAGTCTAAATGTTCCATTCCATCCAAAATTTCCTTGCTATAAACGGGAAGCACGGGTATTTGCTCGTATGTGAGCGTTTGCAAAGATTCAAAACTGGGCAATTTACCAGTTTCCACAACCTCTTTTTTCCAGGTTTCAAAGTTTTTGTCAGTGCCAACCTTAAAATCAATCTTGCCCAAATCAGGTTTCATAAAAAAATCCTCTTTTGCTTTTATGGGAGATAATATAGAAAATTGTTGCTTTTTTAGAAGGCACCGCCAAAACCGCAGTAAACCACAACCCCAAAGGTTGCGCCAACTCTATTATCAATATTATACAAATTAAACCAATTAAATATCGGTTTCTGTGTACCGATGGTAATAGGGAATTTTATTCCGGGCTGAATAAAAAAACCGCCGGGGCGACCTGGGTCAATTCTCAAGCCCGCTCCGGGACTGATAACAAAACCGCTGGTTGAAGTCCAAAATTTTTCTTCATGTTTAGTACCACCAATATCATATTCCCACTCTGAGTCACCGGTGTGGTAATTATACCCTAAGCCAACTTCCAAAAAGAAACTGCTCGTGGGATAGAAACGTCCAAACGCAATAACCCCCCAGTCATTCCAAAAGATTAATGTATTCCAATAGGCTTCCGCGCCAATAGAAAGATCAGGTGCCATCATCCGCTCATACCGCACGCCAAAACCAAGTATGCTAACTTCGCCGGATATCCAGTTGTCTATTTGGGCTTGTTTTTTTCCCGCTGCTGGTTTTTGTTGGGTGGTTTGAGCGGCTGGTTTTTTTCCCGTTCCCGACTTGGGCTGTGTTGCCGCGTGAGTTGTTAGTGCGAAAATCGCCAAAAAGATAGCGATTAGTGTGGGTGTTTTCATGTATCCTCCATGGTTGTTGATGTGGGGTTGCCCGCACATAGCTTAGAACCTCTGACAGAGGGTTGGCAAAGCAGGATTTTTGGGCTTGCGGTCATATTTTAAGTAAATGTAGAAATATTTTACGGGGTTGTCAAGGCATTATTAGAGATTTTTTAATGCCCGCAGGGCAAACTTACTATATTTGCAGTATGGACGAAGCTCTTCAACCTTTAAAAAACGCTTATAATGTGGCAATGGATTTTATAGAAAGCGAATCTTTGAAAAAGAAACCCAGCCCCATAGGCTCGATTCCTTGGAAAAATTTGAAAAATAATCTCAATTTTTTAGACAAAAATAAATCGGACAGAGTTTTGAATTGGATAATAGAGAATTGGCCCCCGCAAGTGGGTCGTTCAATACCTTATTTAAACGACAGCGAAAGAAATGCCTTTGATTCCGATGCTTATCGTCTTTTGCTTCGCTCTTACAAAGCTGGAATGGTTCCAGAACGTTTTATAGAAGACATAATAGTTCGCGGCGCAGATAGCAACGGTTTGCATTTTTCAAAAGAGTTTTTGCACAGTTGTCTGGCAAAATTTTGGGAAGATTCCATGCAGGATATTCCGCAACCGTGGATACACTAAGAGTAATAGGTGGAGGTTTGGCGGGTTGCGAAGCTGCTTTGCAGCTTGCATGTAGAGGTTTTAAAGTGGATTTATATGAAATGCGTAAAGGGATGGGCAAAACCCCAGCGCACAAAACTGAGAATTTGGCAGAACTCGTCTGCAGCAACAGTTTTAAAGGAATGCAACTCACAAGCGCGCACGGACTTTTAAAAAACGAACTTAAAATGCTCGGCAGTTTTCTTTTGCAAGCGGCGGAAAAAGCAAAAGTTGCCGCAGGAGAATCCCTAGCCGTGGATAGAGAACTTTTCAGCAAAGAAGTAGAACATCAAATAACGGCAAGCGGTAAAATAACCTTGCACCCGGAGGAATATACCGAAATAATTCCCGAAATTCCAACGCTGTTAGCCGCAGGACCTCTTTGCAGTGAAGCTCTGGCGGAACAAATAAAAGAATTAACCGGTAGCGAATTTTTACACTTTTTTGATGCCGTAGCTCCTATTATAGAAAGCGATTCCATAGACTATTCTCACGCGTTTGCCATGAATCGCCATGAAAAAGGAGAAAGCGCAGATTTTTTAAACTGCCCTATGGATAAGGAAACTTATTTGAAATTTGTAAAAAGCTTGCAAGAAGCTGATTGCGTAGAGGAAAAACCTTTTGAGAAAAAGGAGTTGTTTGAAGGCTGCCTGCCGATTGAAGAAATGGCTCGCCGCGGAGAGGATACCTTGCGCTTTGGTCCTATGCGTCCTGTGGGGCTTGGCAAGCACTACGCCGTTATACAACTCAGAGCGGAAAATACGCAAAAAACGCTCTATAACATGGTAGGTTTCCAGACTAGGCTTAAATGGAATACGCAAAAAGATATTTTCAGGCTTGTGCCTGCATTAAAAAACGCCGAATTTGCACGCTTGGGTTGCATGCATCGCAACACATTTATCGAAAGCCCAAAACTGCTGGATTCAACGTTAAAACTCAAAACACATGCCCCGCATAATATCTGGTTTGCGGGGCAAATTACCGGTGCCGAAGGTTACACGGAAGCCATAGCCACAGGCTGGTATGCAGCATGGAACATGGCAAATTCTTTAAAAGGCAAAGTGCCGGAGCTTCTCCCAAAAGGAACTTGCATAAAAGCCCTAATAGAAGCCATAACCGCTCCCAATGAAAATTTTCAACCCATGAATTTTAACTTTGGGCTATTACCACACCCTATAGATTTATGCAAAAAGAAAACTTTTTTAATTGAACAAGCCCAAAAAAATTTAAGTATATTTTTAAAATGCTACCAGAGGAATTAAATTTAGCTTTACGAAAGCATAGGAATAAAATTTTTATATACACTTGGGAATATTTCACAAGGCGTATTCACAATGAACTGCTTCGTTCTGCGATTGAAGAATCTCCATTTTTTTATGTAGAGATAAATTTTGAAATCATTCAAAAAGAACTGCACACAAGCGATGCCTGCTCTAAATTTTGGATAGCGTTTTTTGATACACTTTCAACGCAAAAACGCTACAGCGATTTGTGCGGTTTTTTAAAAAACGATGAAGGAATAGCGTTTTTATTTCTGGATTCTGTTTCAAATACAAAGGAAAGCAACTCCGGCTGGAACAGGTTTTGTGATGAAATAAAAATCAAAACTTCTTTTGATATGCAAGAATGGGAAGGAATAATTTACGCAGAATATCCGCCGGAGGAATTTTTTACTTCTAACCAACAACCCGCTAATGCTTGATTTAAAAGTTTTATTCATCTCTTCTGTTTACCCTCGTTTTGAAGCTGACCTGGAAGTTCCTTGGTTGCGTGCTTCTGTTTCTCATCTAAAAAATGCCGGTTGCGAAATTGCCGTTATTGCCCCTTCCTACAAAGGTCTTAAAAATCACGAAATAGATGGAGTTAAAGTGCATAGGTTTAGATATGCTCCTGCAAAATTGGAATTCTTAACCCATGACGAGGGCGCACCATCCAAGATAGCGAGAAATCCATTTTTGCAACTGCTCGCAATTCCTTATGTTATTTCCGGTTCGCTCAAGACGCTGTTCCTATGCCTGAAACTGAAACCTGAGATAATCCACGTCCATTGGCCCTTTCCTCATGCGTTTATGGCTTTTTTCGCAAAATTTTTTTGCAGACGAACTAAGGTGATGCTCACGTTTTACAGCGCGGAACTGTTGCTCGCCAAAAAGAAAAAGTGGATTAGACCTATATTGAAATTGTTCATCAAGCGGGCGGACTCAGTGATGGCTATAAGCTCTTTTGCCAGAGATACCGTAAAAAATATTTACGATAGAGACATTGAAATACTGCCCTACGGAACCACGTTTGATAGCAAAATATGTAACCGCGAGGAATTGCCCCAACAAGAGAATAAATTCAAGGTTCTATTTGTCGGTCGCCATATTGAGCGCAAGGGGATAGAATACCTGATAAAAGCGGCTGCCATATTGGATAGCGAAAAATTTCAAATTCGCATAATAGGCGCAGGAGATTTGACGGAAAAATTGAAAAAGCAGGCGGCAGAAGAAGCTCCTGAACAAGTTCTTTTTTTGGGTAAACTTTCCAAAGAGGATTTGGAAAAAGAATATCAAAACGCAAATTGCTTTGTTTTGCCTGCCATTGTGGATTCCAAAGGCGACACCGAAGGTTTGGGCGTAGTTTTGATAGAAGCCGTGGAATGCGGCTTGCCAATAATAGCGAGTGACGTGGGCGGGATACCCGATGTTGTGATAGACAAAAAAACGGGATTGCTGGTTCCGGAAAAAAATCCGCAAGCCCTAGCCGCTGCTATAAAGGAACTTTCGGAAAACGAAGCTCTGCAAAAATCCCTTGCTCTAGGCGCAAGTGAACATATAAAGCGAAATTTCTCGTGGGATGTTATTGTTGAAAAACAGATGAACAGCTATGACATCGTTTGCAACCACTCAAAGAATTCTTCATCCCTTGGGTGAAAATCCATATAATCGTCAAAGATTTTCTGTCCGCGGATTTCGTCTCTTTTCAAGTTTTCTTCAATGCGTGCAATTATAGTTGGGTTCAGTTTTTTATTCTTTTGGTAAAAATTGTAATCTTCCATATACAGCTCGTAGGCTTCTACTATTTTTCCCATATTTTCTGTTTTAATATAGTTGCTGCCAAGCCCCGTAAGCTCTTCTTCTTTTGCCACGGGAGGCAATGTATCTTTGCCATGCAAAAACTCTTTTAAAATATTACAAGCATAGATAACCGAATTTAACACTAACTTTGAGAAGAGCAATTCAAGATTATCCTTTGCGCCACTTCTTTTATCCCACTTGTAAATGCTCCTATAAACCCCGTAAATATTTTTGCTGTAAACCCAACCCGGGACTATCTCATTCAAACCCGATTCAGAAGGAGAGTTTTTAAGCAAACTGAAGGGGAATCTCAACCTTTGCGGTTCGCAAATAGTTCCAGTTGCGAGCATGGTAAAAGGAGCTTCGGAAAAATTTGCAGGGAATTTTACGCTGCATCCAAGCCCAAAAAATTGCCCCAAACCCGGTACAATTTCCTGGTCGGGTGCTCTGCCCGTATGGTTGCTTCCAACATTTGCTCCATAACCGACATTGCCTCTGCCTTCTGCCCACAGCGCAGAGAGCAACAAGCAATGATGGTGAATCTGCACAAGAGGTCCAATGAGAGAATTGCTGACCTCCGCTTCGCCAATATGAGAAAAAGAGCCTATGAAAGAGGATTTTACAATGGCATTATCCGTTGCGGTGCTGTGGCTTTCGAATATGGCATCTCTTACCAAAGCTTCATTTTCCAAGCAAACAGAATCACCCAAATGCGAATTTTCAAGCGAACTTATATTGCAAATCCTAGAATCCCTGCCTATGATAGTCCTCTCATTTTCGCTGAACTGCCTTTTCAAAACGCGATGCCCCATTTCCGTGCCTATTTTTATTTGAGACATTTCCTTATCGCAGGTAACCGAGCCTACATTGAATATCAAAGCGCTATCGCAAGCGACGGAATTGGAAAAAAGTTTAACATCATAGATACAAGCGTCTTCCACAACGCTTTCGTCTATCCATGAGTTATAAATTCCCGTTTTAAATTCAACTCCTTTATAAAGGAGCGGTTTTCCAGAAAATCCGTGCAACTTTATTTTGCCTGTGAATTTTGAATTCTTTATATTTCCGGTTGTGAAATTTTGCGCAACTCTTATGTTATTCCATTTGTCGCAAGTATTGCCAGCAGCCACAAGCTCATCAATTTCCTTTTGCAGTAATGGTCTTCTAATCATCTATGCTTCTCCAAATCATCCATTGTTGTTATTTTATCATTCCTCGCATTTCCTTCAATAATTTTTACAGGGATGCCGAATTTTTCAAAAATTGAAGCCTCATCTGTGGGGCAAAAATCGGGAAAACTTTCCATTTTTTTGTAGAGCTTTTTTAGCAAGGCAACGGAAGCCGCCTGTGGAGTTTGAGCGAGCCACACGGTTTTACGGTCAAGGGTATTTTTTACATATCCGTTTTCCGCTATCTTTACCGTATCAAAAACAGGTTTTGCCACCATGCAGCAATCGCTTTCAATGGATGCGGCAACCGAATTTATTATTTCATCGCTTACAAAGGGGCGCGCGGCATCGTGCACCATCACGTGGCTGATATCTTCCGGTAAAGATTCGATGCCGTTTCTAACCGATTGCCATCTCTCCTTGCCGCCAATCGCCACTATAATAGGTAAATTTTTAGCCTCTTCCATAAAGTGATTCAGCCAATTTTCCGGGACTGTTAAGACAACCGCTTTTATCTCTTTGTTATTCAAAAAGGTCTCTGCGCTGTGCAGCCACATAGCCTTTCCACTGAGCTTAACGAGTTGTTTGGGCATTTCACCCAAAGCCCGCTTCCCCAATCCTCCTGCGGTTATTATTGCTCCGATTCTCAATTCAATAAATCCGGAACGAAAATTTTATTTCTGTAATATTTCAATTCTTCAATGCTTTCTCTAATATCATCAAGAGCGCGGTGGTTTTCTTTTTTCTGGAACTTGGGCAGTTTTGGATACCACCTATAGGCAAGCTCTTTTATGGAGCTTACATCTATGCTTCTGTAGTTTAGCCATTCATCAATTTTGGGCATGTGCTTAATCAAAAAGCGGCGGTCTTGCCCTATGGAATTTCCGCATATCAGGTTTTTATATTTTTCGGTGTAGCCTTTTATAAAACTGAGAGTCATCTCTTCTGAGGTTGCCAAGTTATACGGTGAATTTTTAACCCTTTCTATTAAACCGCTTTTGAAATGATGGTTCTTATTCCATTTATCCATTGCATTCAAAATTTCATCGCTTTGCCTAATGGCAAGAGCCGGACCTTCTGCTAAAATTTTCAGTTGCGAATCCGTTATTATAGTGGCAATTTCAAGTATAAAACAAGATTCAGGGTTCAAGCCGGTCATCTCAAGGTCTATCCAAACTAAATTTGGCGCAGTCTTATTCATTTAGGGGTAATTTACAAATTTTTCTACAGTAAACGCTGATTAATTCATTTGTTTTTCATATATATGCGCTAGAAAAGTTTAGAAATGATTTTTAGGGAAAAATTTTGCATAACGCACTCATAACAGACCAAAAGTAGTGTTTTTCAATCCGGACGCAATACGCCCCGTCAGCCCAGCAGCGGGCAGAACCGCCGTCCGGCTATAGCAAGCATATAGAGGTTGACATTAATTACTCCTTTGTTTGGGTTAAAAAACTTATGTTTTTGCTCTTAAAAGTGACTTGCTGGGTTCCAGCAACCATGCTCACCGCCGGTAAAGTGACTTGCTGGGTTCCAGCAACCATGCTCACCGCCGGTAAAGTGACTTGCTGGGTTCCAGCAACCATGCTCACCGCCGGTAAAGTGACTTGCTGGGTTCCAGCAACCATGTTTCTGGCTGGATTTGGGGTTTCCCAATGTTGGGATGCCCTATATGTAGGGGCGAATTGCATTCGCCCCAGTTTGGGCTTAAATCCTTTGGCAAGGGTTTAATTAACTCGCAGGCAAGGATAATGCACCTTGCCTGATTACGCTGGCACAACGCGCTCAATCTTGCAAGCAACGAACACTGGAGGAATGTCTCTTATCAAGGAGGGCGTAGGTCACATACTCGTAGCCGTAGCCCATGCCCCTGCAGTAGGCGGCGTTACTCTGGCCCTCACTGGTACTCCACAAGCGGTCGATTTCGCCGATATATTGGAAAGGTAAACTACCATTAAAATTGCTCACGCCGTTCGGCAAGACGAAAAAGCCATACGTGTCTTGACCCACGCCATTATTTCTCCAGTGGCCCGCTATTCCCTTCAGTTCCTTTCCCGCACCGTCGCAATTACTATTGTCAGAACAACTTGGATTGACAAACTTCATCAAAACATTCCAATCCTCATTGCTGGGGATATGCCAGCCAGCAGGGCATACGCCTTGATGCTTTACCGCTAATTGGGCAGCGCAAGTATTGGTGTTGCAACTTGCACTAAGAGCCATTGCTGTTGCCCAATCGTAAAGCCTGCTAGCCCACGTGCAATTACCGGTGTAGGTGTCAGTATAACATTTGCTACCATTTGCAGCATAGTACATGTTCGCCGCCATCCAAACCTGCGTGCCTATCAATACCGCATCGTAATACCTACCATCCCTGCTGTCTGTTATGCCACCTTTTAGGTATATCCCGTTGGAGCCAGGCCTACATTCGTATAAAGTAGTATCGAAATCTTTCTGCGGGTTGATGCCACAGAAAGGCTTTATTACGCCGTTGCTACAATAATGCGTTTGGGTATTATACCACACACCTGCGCATTTGGCAAATATAACACCACCCCGGCATTCCAGATTGGTGTCAGAAGCATCATACCACTCGCTTCCGCATTTGGTTTCCACGATACTGTTTTGGCACCTTTGGGTTGAGGTAAAGATTGCTGTTCCACCGCAGAGGGGTTGCACAGTAGTAGGAGGGATTTGGCAGAAATGCGTTGATGTGTTATACCACGTACTACTTCCACATTTGGCTTGCACGACACCGTTCACGCAAGTTTGGTCTGAGGTGAAGGTTTTGCCGCCGCAGAGGGATTGCACAGTAGTACCACCTTGGCAGAATTGGGTTATGGGGTCATACCAATTGCTTCCGCATGGGTCTTGCACAACACTGCCCGAACACCTTTGTGTTGAAGTAAAGGTTTTGCCACCGCAGAGGGATTGCACAACATTAGGAGGGATTTGGCAGAACTGTGTTGCGGTGAAGGTTGCGCCACCGCAGAGGGGTTTCACCTCATTAGTGCCAGCTTGGCAGAATTGCGTTTCGGGGTTAAACCACGCGTTGTTTCCGCATGGGTTTTTCACTACACCGTTGTCGCATGTTTGGGTTGAAGTGAAGGTTTTTCCACCGCAGAGGGGTTTCACTTCATCAGTGCCAGCTTGGCAGAACTGCGTTTCGGGGTTATACCACCCGTTGCTTCCGCATTTGTTCTCTATAACGCCGCCTGCGCATTTCTGATTCGGGGGATTGTAAGTCTGACCACTGCATTTGTCATGAACCCCATCGTTACCACAGAATTGATTTGAAGTGAATGATTCTCCACCGCAGA
>Ga0268262_10003926_pt1 | contig 15691 bp, 18 predicted proteins | sample TergutNc150P3_FD_190354 | JGI IMG/M metagenome (GOLD analysis project Ga0268262, IMG submission 190354) | Nasutitermes corniger P3 segment gut microbial community from laboratory colony in Florida, USA - Nc150 P3 (SPAdes) (version 2) | ecosystem: Host-associated > Arthropoda: Insects >... | reverse complement strand
TTCCCGAAAATATTATAAAAGCAACTACTTTGACAAAGTATGCAGTTTTTACAAGGTATCCCGGCGAATTTGATGCGGTAACCAAAGATGAATATGAGGTAAGCGTAAAAACAGCGCAAGAATGTCTTGATTGGGTGGAACAGACAATTAAAGAAATTGAAAATAAAAAATAGTATATAGTGATATCCAAAAAAATTCTTTACTACCCCATCTCCTTAATCTTCGCAATCTCATCCCTCATCGCCGCCGCTTGCTCAAACTCCAATTTTTTTGCGTGTTCAAGCATCTCGCTCTCCAAGGCTTTAATCAACTGTTTGCGCTGTGCGGGAATCAGCACATTGTAGGAGTTCTTTAAAACTTCTACCGTGGTTGCCGCAGCGTTGTCCGCTTCTTCAACATGGCGCGTCAGTATTTCCGCAATTGCTTTTTTTACCGTAGCAGGTGTTATGCCGTGTTCTTTGTTATACGCTATTTGAATCTCGCGGCGGCGGTTTGTTTCGGCAATGGCTTTTTCCATCGCTTCGCTCATGCGGTCGGCGTACATGATTACTTTTCCGGCGGCGTTACGTGCCGCGCGTCCTATTATCTGCACAAGGCTTGTGAGCGAGCGTAAAAAGCCGATCTTGTCAGCGTCAAGAATCGCTATGAATGAAACTTCGGGCAGGTCAATGCCTTCGCGTAACAGATTGATTCCTACAAGAATGTCAAAATCGCCCTGCCGCAGTTGGGTTAGTATTTCTACGCGCTCGATTGTTTCTACTTCGCTGTGAATGTAGCGGACTTTCAAGCCAAGACCGGATAGGTAATCCGTAAGGTCTTCCGCCATTTTTTTTGTCAGAGTGAGAATAAGAGAGCGTTCTTTGGCTTTTATGCGTTTCTGCACTTCGCCGTAAATGTCTTCCATCTGGCCTTCGCTGGGACGCACTTCTATTTCCGGGTCCAAAAGACCTGTGGGACGTATCACCTGCTGTACCACACGCGCCGATTGCTCAATCTCGGTCTTGCCGGGCGTGGCGGAAACAAAAACTGTTTTGTCCAGCCGCTCGACAAATTCATCGTAGCGGAGCGGGCGGTTATCCAGGGCGCAGGGGAGGCGGAAACCGTAGTCAACAAGACTCTGCTTGCGGCTGCGGTCGCCGGCATACATGGCGCCTAACTGCGGCAGGGTAACGTGGCTTTCATCAATGAACGTTAAATGTCTTTTGGGGAAATAATCCACAAGCGTGTCGGGGGTTTCGCCGACTTTGCGTCCTGCCAAATGGGCGGAGTAATTTTCAATACCGGGGCAGTAGCCCATCTCGGTAAGCATCTCAATGTCGTATTCAACGCGGGTTTTTAATCTTTCCGCTTCCATGATTTTGCCGTTGTTTTTATAGTACTCCAGTCGGTCTTTAAGTTCCTCCTTGATCGAGCCCATCGCATTTTGTATCATTTCGCCGGGCATTACAAACTGTTTTGCGGGGTAAATAAGAGCGCGGTCGAGGTCTTCAAGCATTTCACCTGAGACGGGATTAAAACGGCGAATGCGTTCAACTTTATCCCAATCCAAGTCAACGCGGTAGGCTTCTTCCATGTAGGCGGGGTAAATTTCAAGCGTGTCGCCCCTTCTGCGAAAACGCCCGCGTTCAAGAACCGCGTCATTACGCTCATATTGCAATTCAACAAAGCGGCGGATTAGCGAATCAACGTCAACAGTTTCGCCCTTTGAAAAAGTAGCGGTCATTTTTTTGTATACGTCGGGGGTTACCATGCCGTAAATGCAGGAGACAGTCGCAATAATAATTACGTCCTCACGTTCCATCATGCTCCTGGCCGCGGAGAGCCGCATTCGTTCAATTTCATCATTTATCGAAAAGTCTTTTTCAATGTACAAATCACGGCTTGCTACATACGCCTCGGGTTGGTAGTAATCGTAGTACGAAACAAAATACTCAACGGCGTTGTTTGGAAAAAAACCTTTAAACTCGCGGTAGAGCTGGGCGGCAAGCGTCTTGTTATGACTGACAATCAGCGTGGGCATTTGCACCGCTTCGATTATCTTCGCCATTGTGAAAGTTTTGCCGGAACCCGTAACGCCCTGCAAAGTTTGGTACTTGTCCCCGGAGCGGATGCCTTCAGCTAACGCGGAAATTGCCTCGCCTTGATCTCCCGCTGGTTGGAAAGGCGATACTACTTCAAATTGACGCATAAAAATAAATCCTGTTTATTATAAATCATGTTTTTTAATCTTTTTTAATTTTCCGTTATCATTTAACCACATCTCGTATATATCACTATTTTTTTCAACGCGATATTCTCTGCAAAAAACATATTTACCGTAATTTGCTTCTTTGTTAATTCTGGTATCAAATATTAATTTGTTTTCATTGCTGTAATGATATGGATTACCGCTTAATTCTATTTCTGTCGTTATGGGCGAAAAAACAACATACAAATTATACCTTGAATAATTTATATTAATTATTCTGTTAACGCTGGAATTTGTATTAACAAAATTATTTCTTCCAAATAGCAGTAAAAATAATTGTCTTTCCATATCGCTGGTTATTTTTACATAAAAATAATCATTTGAATATTCATAGTTATTAATATTCTTTATACGGCTTCCGATTGTAGAAATATATATTTTTGCTCCAAATAAAATACTATTAGCCGATCTATTTATCTTTAAGGAAATATTCCTTGCTTCGTTTTCTTCTATGATGTTATTGTTATTAAAATCAATGAAAATCGTCAGGTATAACATCCCGTTATATTTGCCGTCATAATCCGCGATATTTTTAATTTTTATTACGGCGGTATTATTATTGGTTACTCTTTTTTCGGGAGTTATTACATTATATTGCATTTCTTTATTTATTGTTAATGTAATTTCTTTGTTCTCATCCGCGCTGTCTATCAAAGCGGTCGCGGGATTAAATATAACAGTATCTTTACATTCAACAGGATAAGAATATTTACTGAACATTTCTTCATTGTGATAAGCGAAAATATGTATTATTTTATCCTCAGCATTGTTTACCAAAATATTAAATTTTTGATCTTCCAAAGTAAAAAAACCGTTCTGTTCATTTATATTTTTGTTATTTTGTTCAATAATTACTTTAAATACTTTTAGACTTGTATTTTGCTCCTGAGGAGATTTTTCTTTATTGGAAGTTGCACATGATAAGAAAATAAAAACAAGCGCTGCCATACTTATTTTTTTTATCAACATAAATTTAAATCCTAACAACGGTTAAAATATTTACCCGAATCGGCAATAACCTGTAAACTACTATATTAAAGTATAGTAGTATTGTCAAGACAGTCATTATAAAGGACTTTGACAGATTAACTTACCGTTTGGAATAATACCGCATAATTTCAAAATTTTCCGTATTTTGCAGAATATGAAGACTTGGAAATTTATTATATTGACAATAGAACTTTCTTTGGTTATAATACAATAGTAAAATATAAAAAAGGAAACAAGACATGGCAAAAAACGGATGCAGTATAATGCGTCAAACCATTACAGTCACAGCCACCCTTACAGTGGCGTTTTCTTTATTTTGCTATGTAATATTAAATTCTGTCGTCTCTACAGCGGTTAGTTTATGCTTGTATCAGCCTGCCGGAAAAGAAGGCGTTTGTATGGATTTTTGCTGCGCCGGAATTGAGACAAGTCCTGACTGCTGCTGCTATCTTGGCGAAATGCCTAATCAAAACGATACATTAATTTTATATGAGCCGTTTGGCAAATCAATCTACAGTAATATATGCGCTGTACATACTTTTGACAGTTATAATCTTAAAGAATTATATAACGTAGATTGTGAAACACAGAACAGCCCAAAATATATTGCTTATAAGATTTTCAGGCCTCCCAAAGCGTAGGCGTACAGCCGGATTATATATTTTCTAAAACATGGATTTTAGAAATGTCTCATTACATTTTTTATTAAGGAGTAATATCATGAAAAATACATTTACCCGTTTTATTTTCGGATCTTTATTCATTATACTTGGTCTGCTTGTTGCTGTAGGACCGCAGACAATTTTTCAGCCGTGTCTGGACGGTATACAGCTTTGCGTAGACGGAGCGCCAAGTAATATGTTTATGCCAATGAAATGCTACTGGTCAGGCATGGCGGAAATTGGTCCGGGCGCGGCAATTACTCTCCTTGGCATATTGTTGTTATGTTTCCGCCAATCGCAAGTGCGTTTAGGGATTATTTTAGCTCAAACATTGCTTGGCATAATGGTGATTTTATTCCCCGCCTGTCTGATTGGCATTTGCGCGTCAAAAACACATGATTGCCGTATTCTGTTTTATCCTATGATGCTGGTACTGGGCAGTCTGGTGATTGTTCTGTCTCTTATAAACGGACTTCTTATTTTTAAAAAAGGACTTTCTGATGCATAAAAAACCACTGACAACCCCTCAGATAGCATTAAAAAACCTAAGCGGAAAACCGTGGAGTACATTTGCCCTTGCGGCATTCATCGGGATACTGGCGTTTGCGCTCTTCGGCGGTGCGGTTTTGTCAAACAGTTTGAATAATGGAATTAAAAGCCTGGAAGCGCGCCTTGGCGCGGATATTGCCGTGATTCCTCCGGGGCATGAGTCCGAATACGAAGGCATCATCCTTTCGGGCGCTCCTGTAAGATTTTATTTTAACAAGGATATGGAACGGCGGATAAGCGGGGTTGACGGCGTTGCGCGGTGTACGTCGCAATTTTTTTTGGCGTCGCTTAACGCAAGCTGCTGTTCGGAAAAAGTTCAGATTATCGGGATTGATTATGATACGGACTTTGTGATCAAACCGTGGATTTCTCAGGTTTACGGTTCTCAGATCGGGGACGGAGAATTGATTATCGGCGATGCGATTACCGTAGAAAATGAGAAAACGCTTACTTTTTTTGATCACGAAATGAAGGTAGCCGCGCGGCTCGCCAAAACGGCAAGCGGTATGGATAATTCAGTTTATGTCAACATGAACACTATGCGCGTACTTGCGGAAGCTGCTCGCAATAAGGGCGCGATTGCCGATGACTTGGACATTGGGAATGCGGTTTCGGCGGTTTTGGTGAAGGTACCGCCTGATTATGACATTGAAACGGTATATGACAACATTCGATGGGATGCGCCGGATGTCGGTATTGTAAAAAGTCAAAGTCTCATTGCAAGCATCGCAGGAAATCTTAACATCGTATCAGGTATGATCCGTTCCGTGGCGGTCATTCTGGGCATTTTAGCTGTGCTGATTTTAATCATTTTATTCTCGGTTTTTACACTTATCCGAAAAAAGGAATTTGCCGTCATGCGGATTGTCGGCGCAACACGAGGTAAGCTTGCCGGTATCGTTCTGTTTGAAGCGTTAACTGTCAGCCTGTACGGGGCGGTTTCGGGCATTATTTTAGCCGCCCTTATGGTGCTGCCCTTCAGTTCGTATTGGGGAATAAGAATGGGATTGCCGTTTTTAATGCCGGGTATAGTAGAACTGATCAAACTTTCTGTAATTGCATTGATTATGTCGGCTGCGGCCGGTTCGGCGGCAGTTGCGTATTCCGCCTATAAAGTCAGCCGCGCGGAAACATACGCTACAATGCGGGAGGGTGAGTAACGTGAAAATTGAAATTAAAAATATTGTAAAGCAGTATACGCGCGGCGGACGGCAGATTGATGTTTTAAAAGGGATCAACCTTTCGGTATCATCGGGCGAACTTATCAGCGTAACAGGACGCTCCGGCAGCGGTAAGAGTACCATGGTAAATATCATCGCAGGACTCACCAAGCCGACGTTAGGCAATGTTTTTTGGGATGGAAAAGACATTTTTACATTCACTGACGAAGAAATGTCGTTATACCGGAACGCGACAATCGGATGTGTGCCTCAAGGACACAGCGCGCTGTCAAGCCTGACAGTGCTGGACAATGTGCGGCTGCCTTTTCATTTTACGCGGCGCGAAGGAGATTCAACCGAAGAAGCAAGCGCGCTGTTGAAGCAATTTCATATTGAACCGTTAGCGGACAGTCTTCCAAAAAGCCTTTCAGGAGGTGAACTCAAACGTATGGCAATCGCGCGGGCTATGATAAATAAACCCGGTTTTTTACTTGTTGATGAACCAACAGGCGACCTCGACACGCAGACGACACAGATAATTATGGGAATTTTCAGAAAAGCGGCGGATGAAGGCACGGCCGTTTTGATGATTACCCATGATTCGGATACGGTAAATTACGCGGATAAAAATTTTATAATGGATAATGGTGTACTTACACAAGGTTAATGTATATTATGAAAATGAAAATCAAAAAAATATTGGCAATAGTTTTAACGGCGGCGGTAATATGCGGTTTTTCCGCCTGTGTTCGCGGTAATGTCAATGACAAGAAAACCTCTCAAGACAGCGAGCTCAACAAGAGAGAATCGGCAATTATTGATCAGGATTTAATTATCCAAACCAAAGACATTACGAGAAATGTCCTCTTTTTCCCTGTTGTAATTGACGGAGTACAGATGGAAATAATTGCGGTAAAAACGCCTGACGGCAGGATACGTACGGCTTTTAACGCTTGTCAAGTGTGCTACAAGTATGGAAATGGCTATTATGTGCAGGTCAATACTGTGTTGGTTTGCCAGAAATGCAAAAAACGCTACAGTATGGAAGTGATAGAGACAAAAACAGGAGGCTGTAACCCCTTATCTATTTTTCCGGAAAATAAAATAGAAACTGATACTACCATTACCATATCAAAAGAATACTTAGTCCAAACCAAAGCTCTGTTTGAGAATTGGAAAAATAACAAATAAATTTTTATGGACATTATAATTTTTTGGATATAATATGATAGTAAGGTGTTATAAAAGGAAATAAAGCATGGGAAAAAGCAAATGGATTATAATGCGTCAAACCATTACAATCGTAACCGCCTTTGCAGCGGCATTTTCCGTATTTTACTCTATAATATTGAACTCTGCCGTTTCCACAGCGATTAGTTTATGTTATCAATCTTCCGAAAAAGAAAACATTTGCATGGATTCTTGCTGCTCCGAAATTGGGACAAGTCAGGACTGCTGCTGTTATTTTAGTGAAATTCCCGATAAAAACGACACCTTAATTTCATACGAGTTGTTTGGCAAATCAATCAATAATTATATGTGCGCTATACATACATTCAACAATTCTAATTTCACTGAACTATATAGCGTAAATTATGAAACACAAAATAATCCCAAATATATTGTTAATAAGATTTTCAGGCCTCCCAAAGTATAAGCGTATAACAGGATTCTATAATATTAAAACATGGAGTCCGGTTTTTTGCGTTTTTAAACAAAAGGGAACCTTTAAAAATTTAGTCGTCAAAGACATCCCATAAACCCTAAGGGATTATCAATGAATTTAAAGGTATCCAACTACACTTTTTAAGGAGAAGAAAATGAAAAATAATAAATTTTTAGGAATTACCGTTATCACGCTGGTAATTGGACTTTTAATGATAAGCTGCAATATAGAGCCGCCCAATGAGGAGGTTCTCGGCGCACCTTCAAATATAACAATTACTGTTACACAAAGGACTATGGTTGTTACATGGGATGCGGTACCCAATGCGTCAGGATACGAGATTATTACCGACAGTGAAAACTGCGGTTCTGGCAAAAGGAAGATAAACACCAGGGATATTACCGCTATAGTATATAATACGGCCAATACTCCTCCTGAAGGCGCTGATACTATGAATACCTTAAAATCAGACGGTACTCAGGCCAACGGTTCTGTTTTAATTCTCGCTAAAAATAAAATACAAATAACTTTAATGCCGCAGATGATGGGAGATCAAAATGTTCCGATGGCAACGGCAGTTACGGCAAAGGTAAAGTCGCTCGGACAAACGGTTTCGGAAACAACTTACACTGATTCCAATTATTCAGAAACAGTAAGAAAAGTTCTTAGCGGCGGCGGAATGTAGTTTTAAGGGATGATGTCTCAGGCAGCGGGGTATTATAGAAAATTTTACAACGCTCCGCTGCTTTCTTTTAAGGAGAAGGAAATGAAGAAATATATTAAACTTTCAGGAATTACCGCTATTACGCTGGTAATCGGATTACTAACAATAAGTTGCGCTACCGCGCCTGTTATTCTAAGCGCACCCGCGCCTGCAAACATAAAAATTGATGTTATCGGCAGGACCATGACTGTTACATGGGATGAGGTGGCTAATGCGTCAGGATACGAGATTACTACTTTTAGTGAGAATTGCGGTTCAGGCAGAAGAAAGATAAACACAAAAGCGGGTACTGCGGTGGTAAATTTTCCGGAATCCGCCAATAATGGCGCGAATGCCTTATTAAACGACGAAAGCAACGGCGCTGTTGTAATTCTCGCTAAAAATAAAATTCAAATAACCTTAATGCCGGCCAGAAAAACTGATAATACCTGGGATTATACAAAACCAATGGCGACGGCAGTAACGGCAAAAGTAATGGCGTTTGGAGGAACAGTTGAGGGGAAAAAATATCTTGATTCTGATTATTCATCAGTAGTTAGAAAAGAACTTGGTACCGGCGGAATGTAAATAATATGAAGATTATTTATTTATCAGTTATTGTATTGTTCATTGTTTGCGCGAGTTATTTGCCTGCGCAGGAAACAGCGGAAGAAATTGAAAAGCTGTTATCAAAAGACATAATTACCTACGCGGCGGCGGCGCGTTTTATACTTGAAGCTTCCGATACGAAAGTAACTTCCGATGTTCATGAAGCGTTTCTTTACGCGGTACAGCAAAAATGGCTGCCAAAAAACGCCGCCGAGAACGATCCGGCGCGACTTGACGGTATTTCTCTGCTGATTATGCGTTCTTTTAACATGAAAGGCGGCATATTGTATTCAATCATCAAAACCCCTCATTATTCCTACCGGGAATTGGTATCCAAAAATATTATTCAGGGAAGAGCGGATCCTGCAATGTATGTAAGCGGCGAGAAACTGCTTTTTATAACCGGCAAAATTCTTTCTCAAAAGGAATCGGAACAATAGCATGAAAATAAAATTCCGTATATTTTTAATTTTACCTTTAATGTTCCTGCTGTCTGCTGTTCTTGACGCCGCCGATTTCTCCCTTATAACCAATCAATATGCAGAGGCAGGCAATCAGGATACCGGGGAATCGAAATTTAATGAGTACCGTATGGATATTTTGCCGAGCTTTTCATTCTTGTTTGGAGACATGGGCGATTTCACTTTATCGGCTAAAATATCATTTGGACAACTAGATGAATTTTTCTGGACACCCGAACTGCAACGTACGGAATTTTCATGGCGATGGGGCAGCATGGGGTTTAGGGCAGGAAGGATGAATTATGCCGATCCTCTGGGTTTTATTGCGGCAGGACTCTTTGACGGCGTTCAATTTGAGTATAACTCAAGGGCGGGAATTTTCAGCGCAGGCGTATGGTACACCGGGCTGCTCTACAAAAAAACCGCATATATCATCATGAAACCGGAAGAGCAGACTGCTTTTAATGTTCCTGTTGATCTTGCTGACCTTGATACCTATTTTGCTTCACGGCGTTTACTTGCGTCTCTGGATTGGGAGCATTTGTCCGTCGCACAATTACTGCACCTAAACGCGGCTATAACCGCGCAAGTTGATCTTTCGGATTCAGAAGAAAAATATAACAGCCAGTATGTAACTTTAAAAGCAATTATTCCAATTAAAAGTTTTACTTTTGAACTGGGCGGCAGTTTTGAAACAACGGAAACGGAGAAAGAAAATGTTACCGTCGGCTTTGCCGGAGATTTGGGAATTTTTTGGAAACTTCCCTCCGGTTTTAATAGCCGTCTTTCGCTGACAGGAAGTTTCAGTAGCGGTGAAACCAGGAGCATCATGAAAAATTTTGTTCCATTGACCAATAAATTCTACGGTGATATACTTAAATTAAAGTTTATGGGAGTTACCATACTGGGTATGAGTTATTCCGCTTTATTCGTTCCTTCTTTTGGAATAGCGTTTAATGCGTCGCATTTTGTGCGTAATGATCTTGTAACTTACACAGGCTATCCCTTAAACCCCGAAAAAAAAGATACTTACGGCATCTTTTTGGGAACCGAATTCTTTGCGCAACTTGTCTGGAGCCCGTTTTCGGATTTACAGATAAATCTTGAGGGTGGAATCTTTTTCCCCTCTCTTGGTAATGCGGCGCCCGATGAAAAACCGCGGTGGCGGGCGGATTTATTAGCAGTCTTGGCTTTGTATTAATTAAGGAGGATTATATGAAAAAAATTTTTTGGATTGTTTTAATGTTGTGCATGGTGGCTTATAGTATTTTTGCGGAGAACCCGCCCGCAGACAATCCGTATGCAAATGTTGCAACCGAGGATCTACCGTCCGGAGTAATACGGAAAATAACCGGCAAGGTACAAATAAAGACTCCTGAGGCTTCGGATTTTGTTAAAGCCAAAGTCGGCGATGTTATTAAGCCGACTACCATTGTATTAACCGCTATGAAAAGTACCGCCGTTATTGTTGTTGGCACAACCCCTATTAATGTCGCTCCACTTACGCGTCTGACTCTTGAGGAAATGATAAAAACAACGGCTGCATCAACCGGTGGCAAGTTAAGTTGCTGCCAGTAATATGAGTTTTTAAATAAGGACAAGTTTATGAATAAATATTTTACGGTTGTTTTAATGTTATGTATTGCCTCCGGCGGAATATTTGCGGAGAATTCTGCGAATAGTCTGGTCGAAGACAATCCAAGTGCGGACGTTCAATGCGGAGTAATTCTGGAATTAACCGGTAATGTGTATTTAAAGCCCGCCGGTTCTTCGGTTTTTACAGCCGCTAAAGCAGGCGATGCAATTGCACCTAATACTGTAGTATCGACCGGCTTTAAAAGTACGGCCGTTATTGCATCCGGTTGTTCTGTTATTACCGTACGTCCGCTGACACGTCTGTCTCTTTCGGAAAACACCAATGTTAATCTGCAGACCGGAAGAGTCAAAATTGATGCTTCTGCGGGAACAACGGCAAACTGTACAATACAAAGCTCTTATGCAGCCGCTTCGGTACAAGGGACAGATATTGAATTTGATACGGTTAATATAAAAGTGAACGAAGGGACATTAGCGTTCTATGGCATTTCCGGGCCGGCGGTAATGGTAAAAACAGGCGGAAAAAGTTCCATAGGCGCGGACGGCAAGCCGTCTGATACCGCTTTGACTTCTCTGCTGCCCTCCGCGCCTACAGGCGGCGTTCCGTCATCCGGAGGTAAGGCTTCATCCGGCGGCGGCGGCGCAGGCGGCGGCAATGTCCCCAGTTGCTGCCAATGACTTTAACGGCACATATAACGTAAACATGGTTATAGAGATTTAATACCAATATTCCCAGTATGAACAAACGTCAGTTTCTTTTCCGCTTCTTTAGCGGCGCGTAAAAGAAAATCCCTGTCTGTAGGCGGCGCATTCCAGCGGTAATCAGGATGATAGGCTGTCAGATGCCACGGGATTTCTTTACTGACAGAAGCGATAAAATCCGCAGCTTCGCACAGTTCGTCTCCTGAGTCATTTAAATCAGGCACGACAAGGGTTGTAATTTCCAGATGAACTCCCGTCTTGCAGCAAAGTTCGATAAAATCAAGCACTGTCTGCAAATCGCCGTTCAGTATTTTTTTGTATGTTTCTTGCGAAAAAGTTTTTAAGTCCACGTTGGCGGCGTCGGTAAGTTTTAAAATTTCGGCGGCGGCTTTTGTTTTAATACAGCCGTTCGTTACCAGCACATTGGCTATTCCGTGTCTGCGGGCAAGCGTCATGCAGTCCAGAAGATACTCAATATGGATAAGAGGCTCCGAGTATGTGTAAGCAATGGAAGGAGTATCCTGTTTCAGCGCGGTGGAAATTATTTCGCCCGGATGCATCCATTTTCCCGGTATGTCCGTATTTTGGGAGATATGCCAATTCTGGCAAAAAGGGCAATGGAGATTGCAACCGGCAAAACCAAGTGAGAGTATCTTTGTGCGCGGTTTAAAATGATACAAAGGTTTCTTTTCAATTGGATCAACCGCCAGCGCGGAGATAAATCCGTAAAAGGGAATAATTCCCTTTCCGCCCTTGTTTCCCCTCACCCCGCATGCGCCGAACTTGCCGCTTTTTATCACACAGTTATTTGGGCAAAGCTCGCAGCAAACGCCGCCGTCAGTCTCGGACAGAAAAAGCGGAGAGCGATTAAATTGGGAAAAGTCTGAAATACCCGTCACACGCCTGCCTGCGGCTGGTTTTGCAGAATGCGTTCTTTAACCGCCCGCGCTTTGCCGACAGCCTGCGCCAATTCATTTACCTCAAACGGTTCAAGAATCATTCCAACAGCGCCGCGCTGTACCCAAAGTTTTACAAGCGGCACGCCCTCGCCCGCCTCGGTAACCGCGGAGGGAACTTCTTCAACAAACAATATATCATCAAGTTTAAATTCCAGCACAACCGGTTCATTTCCCAGAGGATCGTACACAAGGATAAGTTTGTTTTTTTCAGACGGATGCGTTCTTGGATACCCGGTAAAAGGAATGCCGTCATTCGGATGCCCCTTTGCGTATTTAGCAATACTGTTTATCGGCAGCATTTCAAGATAATTTATTTTATTCATGGCCTTCTCCTTATACCTTAATATATATTATAAATTATTGAATAACAAGAAATTTTTTATTACAATTAATCAGGAGCGGTATTTGGAAAGACAAGCATTTTTCTTTCAGGGTGATTCTTTGCTTTTACCGGCTAATACTCCGGATTCTCAAATTGAAGACGGGCTTTTGTTTGAATTATCAAAAAAATTTAAAAATCCCGATATTTTTGAAATATCCGAATTAGACGGCTCTCCCAACTTGATTACCGTAGTGTCCGTCCCCCCGACAGTCGTTCTGCCCGAAGATTGGAGAACTATTACCGTCCGCAGTATTCTTTCCGCATTCAGCGTATCGGGCGGCGGCAGCGCAAACCGCATTATCCGCGCCTGCCATATCGCGCAGTGGAGGTGGGAATCCCGTTTCTGCGGAACTTGCGGCGCGAAAAACGATGATGTTCCCATGCAGGCGCAGAGAATATGTCCTGAGTGCGGACGTATGGAGTTTCCAAGAATTTGCCCCGCCGTAATCACGCTTATTACCGATGATGAAAACAGAATTCTGCTTGCACATAACAAAAGATTCAAGACAGGAGTTTACAGCCATATTTCCGGTTTTAACGAAGCGGGAGAAACATTGGAAGAAACCGTTGTTAGGGAAATACGCGAAGAAGTAAATATCAAAGTAAAAGATATTGTTTATATTAAATCCCAGCCATGGCCGTTTCCCAGTTCTCTGATGCTCGGTTTTAAAGCGCGTTATTCATCAGGAACAATTAAACCCGACGGAGAAGAAATAGAAGACGCAAAATGGTTCACTAAAGATAATATGCCTAACCTGCCAAGCGAAGGTTCCCTTGCGCGTTATCTCATCAATATTTGGATTAATGAAACATTTTAACTTTCGGTTCTTAAAATTTCAATAATTCTCCAGCACTTACGTTTGTCCTGTTTTAATGTAAGAACATCATTTATATGCCTTGCAAAATCATCAAACGGAGACCATAAATAATAATCTACGCGGAAAACTATAAGCCCGCTGTCTTCCCCGCCGCCGACATAATCAGTTTTTAAATCAGTTACTCCAAAAACATTAGGTGACGGAAGTTTCCCTCCCATTTCTTTCCACACTCTCGCTTGAATAATTGACGAAGCTTTAGAGCCTTCATAGGCTTGTCTTTGTTTTAAGACCGCATAATAACTTGAAGCCGCATTTATATCACTTCTGTCCGCGCCTTGAATGCATGCTTCCATAAACTGATGATTTAATGAACTGAATGCGTCATAATAAGCTGTGATAACCGTATCGGGCGTCATTCCTTCTGTCGTCGGGCGGTTGGAAATATTTACTATCGTGCTAAATAAAATAAACAGAACAAACGCTATTCCCCCTACAATGCCCATCAGTAAATATTTATTATTTGATATATATCGTTTTACTTTTAAAATTTTATTTCTGTTGAACAGATAATTTTTCTTTTCTTTTTCAAATTGTTTTTCTTTTTCTATGGATAGCGTGTCGAATAATGAAGAAACAGGCACGGCTTTATTTTCCTTACCTGTTAAAATTTCAAGAATGCCTGTAAGAATATCAATACTGCTTTTTATTACGGTATTTTGCTTGTTCTTTTTTTTAACAGGAAGCATAAGCGCCGCTTGAATAAGCTCCGATAATTGCGCGTTAATGCCCGGCGCTGCAAGATGGACATCAAGAAAAACGCCTTCTCTCATGTCCTGAAAAATATCATTTGAAGAATAGGGATGATTCCCTGCCAGTATTTTATAAAACATTACGGCGGCGCAAAAAGCGGTTGTATCCATGCCAATTAAATCGGGGCAATTGTACTTGTCAATTTCAATACCTTCAATATAGAGACAGCGGTTGGATATGTGTTCAGGTGCAAAAAAAACATTGCCCTCTTTTGAAACAAATGACGCGCCCGGATTTATTGCTGAGCGCGTATCGCCAAGGAACATCTTTGCCTTACTCCAGTTGATCACTGCTTCCATTGCTTCCTGTTTTAAATCGGTTGACTGCGAAACTGATTTAATTTCCTCTAAAAGCAAATCCAATCTTTTTCCCGGCACATAAGGGCCAAAAACCCTCATGAAACCGTTGATTTCATCTACGCCGGCTACTTTCCATGCTTCATGCGTCCCGTCGGGATTAACTAAAAACCCCTGGTCTATCAACGTCTGAGACATTTTTGTCCGGGCAAAAGAACGTTGATCAAGCCCGGTATCAAAACATAAAACTGATTTGTTGTTTACTTCCGAAATATAAATTCGCTGACCCATTATAATTCCTTTCTTATCAATTTATTAACTGTTATCTTGCAGAATAAAGATAACGGAAATAATCCATGTCGGTAGTAAGCGTTTTGTTAAATTTCGGCATGGTTTGACGATACGATTCGATTGCTCTCCAGTAATCGTAAAAGATCTGTCTGTCTCTGTCCCTGTTGTACGCATCAGCGTAAATCCTCGTGGCTCTTGCGTCCGCATTTCCCATAATTGTTTGGGATTGCGTATAGGCGGCGGAAAGAATAGATCTCTTTTCATTGTCCATCTTTCCAAACCACTCGGCTTTTCGCCCTTCGCCCTCGGAACGGAAAGCCATTGCTATCTGGTTTCTTTCCCTTATCATACGCGCGTAAACGCTCGGCGTAAGTTCGGGCGAATAACTTATTTGCCGCGTTACTACGTCAATAAGCTCAATGCCGTATTCAGGAACCATCCGCCGCGAGCGCGCAAGTATCTCTTCGGCAAGCTGCCTCCTTCCCTTTGTAATCGGCTCATAACTTGAATTTGATTGGGTTGTAGAATTTAAAATATCCACTTCGATGCCTTCTCCAATCCCCCCCGCTTCGTTATGCGAAGAACGTTCCATGATAATATTGGAGTTTCTGACAGATTCCCGCAGGGGATTTTCGGCTACTACGGTACGCACTTCCGAATCAATAATTTCTGAAAGTTTTGAATATGCGGCATCAACGGTATTTATCGACTCATAAAATTTCTTTGGGTCTGATATGCGCCAGCGGGCTACGACATCGACAAAAATAAATTGTCTTTCCGCCGTCGGCA
>Ga0268262_10003925_pt1 | contig 15694 bp, 13 predicted proteins | sample TergutNc150P3_FD_190354 | JGI IMG/M metagenome (GOLD analysis project Ga0268262, IMG submission 190354) | Nasutitermes corniger P3 segment gut microbial community from laboratory colony in Florida, USA - Nc150 P3 (SPAdes) (version 2) | ecosystem: Host-associated > Arthropoda: Insects >... | reverse complement strand
ATGATTATATTTTAAATAAAAAATCTTTTATATGGGGAATTATAGAGGACGAAACGCCGCTAGCCCCGACTTCCGTAACGCCGGTAAAATTCCGCATGGTTGTCAATTACGCTGATCTTTTCAGGACTTATTCATCTTTTTCATTTACAAGGGAAACTTCCAGTTTGCTTGTCTTAACCTGCGATTTTCGAATTCCTGTTTTCAGCGGTGAAAGCAGGCGTTTTGAAGTTCCCGGCGTTTTTCCTATACGGAGATAAAAAAACGCACCCGACAGGGTGCGTTTCTTCCCAAAAAATTAAGTTTACTGTTTTTTCAGGGTTGCGGTGTATTTTGCCAAACCAGGTCTTTCAATTTCCATTAACACATCTGTGCCTGGCAGAGCTGCTTTAAAGGAATATGATGTTCTGGGATTATTTGGATCAGCGTTTTGGAATTTAAGACCAGGCTGCATTCCTACGATCGGCTCAAGATTTCGTCCCTGAAGAGAATAAGACTCTCCAGTTTTGTTATCTGTGACCTTAATACTACTTGATGTAAATTCCCAAGTAGCATCATAATTGGCATCCTTCCATTTTCCTACAGGAAATTGGTCTGGAAGTTTAATGGATTGCGCGAACACTACCGTCGCCGCGAACAGTAAAAATAATACGATGATTATTTTTTTCATAATTATTACCTCCTTATGGTAAATTATTGTTTATTTGTAACAAAAAATGTCGTGAAAGTCAAGAGGGTAAGCCAATATTTTATAACTATTTTTTTATAGATAAAATTGGTAAAAACCGCTAAAATAAGCGCCGCGCTAAGCCAAATATAGATTTTTTCATATTTTGTTGGATTTATTCTATGTTTCTATTGTTGACACAATGCTTTTCTACCCATAAACTTAATATATGAATATATCTACATACACGGTTAAACCAAAGCTTCCGCCTGTTTTGAAGCCTTTGGAGGAGATTGCCCGAAATCTCTGGTTATCTTGGAATTATGACGCGGTTCAGCTTTTTATAAGATTGGACTATGACTGCTGGGTTGAATCTCAACAAAGTCCCGTGCGGACATTGGGCATGGTAAGCCAAGAACGGCTTGCGCAAATTGCCAAAGACGATTCTTATCTTGCCGCTCTCAATGAAGTATATGAAAGGTTTCAACGCTATAAAAAAGGAGAAACTTGGTACAAAGGCAGTCATAAGGACGTAGTAGCGTATTTCTCGATGGAATACGGAATGGACGCTTCTTTGCCTATTTATTCAGGCGGTCTTGGAATTCTTTCCGGAGATCACATGAAGACTTCTTCGGATTTAGGTCTGCCGCTTGTCGGCGTCGGACTTTTGTACCGGGAAGGTTATTTTAAACAGATGCTGAACGCCGACGGTTACCAGCAGGAAAGTTATCCCGAAAACGACTGGTACAATATGCCTGTCGAAAAGAAAAACGGCAAAGACGGGCAGACTTTAAAAATTTCCGTAGAATTAGCGGGAAGGCAGGCTGTCGCTCAAATTTGGGAAGTCAGAGTTGGGCGTTCATCGCTGTATTTGCTGGATACAAATATCGAAGAAAATTCTCAGGATATTAGAAATATTACCGCGGCTCTTTACGGCGGCGATAAAGAAACCCGTATGCAGCAGGAAATCCTTCTTGGTATCGGCGGCATCCGCGCCTTGCGCGCAATGGGAATAAATCCGGCGGCTACTCACATGAACGAAGGACACGCCGCTTTTCTCGGACTTGAACGAGTGCGCGAAATAATTACCGAAAAAAGTTTTACCTTTGATGAAGCGCGCGAAGCGGTTTGGCCTACAAATATTTTTACTACCCATACTCCTGTTCCCGCCGGAAATGAGCGTTTTGAAATTGCCATGATGGAAAAATATTTCCGTTCATGGTCGCAGGTGCTAGGCATTTCATGGAAAGAATTCCTTGGTCTTGGCAGGGTTGACGTAAACGATGACCGCGAAACTTTCTGTATGACTGTTCTTGCGTTAAAAATGGCGGCTTATGCTAACGGCGTAGCTAAACTTCACGGAGTAATATCTCGTGAAATGTGGAAAGGTTTATGGCCGGGGCTTCCGATAACCGAAGTTCCAATCGGTCATGTTACAAACGGCGTTCATACGCGCACATGGATTTCTTCTGGAATGCTCGATCTTTTAGATCGTTATTTTGGTCCTCAATTTGAAGACAGACCTACAGAGCTTGAAATTTGGGAACGCATGGATCGTATCTCAGATGAAGAACTGTGGCGCACCCATGAACGCCGCCGTGAACGCCTTGTCGCCTTTGTGCGCGAACATATCCGCGAACAGTATCAAAGAACGGGCGCTATGGAACGGCGAATTCGTCAGGCGGAAGACGTTCTTTCCCCTTACGCGCTGACGCTTTGTTTTGCGCGCCGGTTTGCCACTTACAAACGCGGCAATCTGCTTCTTCGCGATCCTGAACGCCTTTTACAGATGGTCAGGGACAATGATCGCCCTATCCAGTTAATTTTTGCCGGTAAAGCGCATCCGCACGATATGCCCGGCAAGGATTTAATCCGCGATATAATTCACTTTGCCGAAAAATATGACGTAACAAGCCGCATTGCTTTTGTTGAAAATTACGATATTAACGTCGCAAAGTATTTAACGTCCGGCGGCGACGTGTGGCTTAATACTCCGCGCCGTCCTATGGAAGCGTCCGGTACAAGCGGCATGAAAGCGTCTATGAACGGCGTCCTTAACTGTTCAATTTTGGACGGCTGGTGGGACGAAGCATACAATGCCGAAGTCGGCTGGGCAATCGGTCACGGCGAACAGTACAACGATGAAAGGCTTCAAGACGACGTTGAAAGCAAGGCGTTATACGATTTACTGGAACGCGAAATTATACCTATGTTTTACACCAGAGGACGCGACGGACTTCCTCGCGAATGGATAAAAATGATGAAAAACTGCATGAAGCAGATTGGGCAGTCAATGGCGTCCCACCGTATGTTGATGGATTATTCGAATCATTTTTACTTTCCCGCGCTTAAAAATTTCCGCCGTTTCAGCAAGGACGACTACGCGGAGGCAAAATCGCTTGCGGCGTATTTTAGCAAACTGCAGCAATCTTGGGGCAATCTTAAAATAGTAAAGATAGAATCCAACGCCAAGCCCGTAATGCAGCGCGGCGATATGCTGACAGTTACAGCCTACCTTGATTTAGGAAATGTTTCACCTAACGATTTGCAGGTTGAATTGTACCACGGCACTGTATCGAACCAGACCAGAGAAATTGCCGATGCCAGAAAGGTAGAAATGAAGTGGCTAAAGAGCGAAAGCAATTTGAACCTGTATCAAGTTCGCGTTGAATGCGTGGACACCGGAATGCAGGGGCACACGGTGCGTATCCTGCCGAAGCATGACGCGTTGGTACACCCGTACAGAAGCGGCTTAATTAAATGGGCGTAAAAGTCTGCGCCGCGTGAAGCGGCGCAGATGAAAAAATTAGTACGGCGTGGCGCGTAAAAAACGTGCTAGGATGAATAGAGCGCGAGGGCTTTAGCCCGAGTAGTGCGCCCGGGAAAAGAGGCAGTAACCTTGACAACCTGCCCATAAACAAAACAAGGAGAAATAAATGTCCCAACCCGTCTCTTTCAAGTGCCTTGATGTAGTTGCGTCATTTTTTGTCGTCATACTCGTAGTCAGCAACATTGCGTCTTCGGCAAAAATTGTCGATCTTGGAATATCTCTTTTTTCAATACCGCTTGTTTTTGACGGCGGCACGCTTTTGTTTCCGCTTGCCTATGTGCTAGGCGACGTATTAACGGAAGTCTATGGATTTAAAACGGCGCGGAGAGTCATTTTTACCGGATTTGCGGCGTTAGTTTTAACAGCCTTGGTTTTCCTTTTGTTGGGAGCGTTGCCGGCGGAAGAAAACTGGTCGGCGGAGACAGGCGGTAACGCCGCGTTTAACGCAATACTTGGCGGAATCAGTTACGGCGGCATCGTGCTTGCCAGCCTGTCCGCTTACCTTGTCGGCGAACTTTCCAACGCCATGATACTTTCAAGACTGAAAGTAAAAATGAAAGGGCGGCTTCTTTGGGTGCGCACAATCAGTTCAACGCTGGTCGGCGAATTCTTGGATACGTCAATTTTTGTGCTGATAGCAACCGCCGTTGGAGTCTTTAGCTGGGAAATTTTTTGGTCTCTTGTGCTGACAAATTATATACTGAAATGCGGAATAGAAGCGGCTGTAACTCCGTTTATTTATTGGGCTTCAGGGTTTTTAAAGAGAAAAGAAGGCGTTGATGTATATGATAAAAGAAACCTCAAAAACTCCGGTTAGGTTTTTGAATGGTCAAAATTTAACAAATCTGTATTTTTTTTGGTAAATAATCCGGTAGATTTTCTATTTAAGATATACTAAAATTAAAACAGCTATACGAAAACATTGATTTTCGAACAACGTTATTGTAGGAGTTTGTTATGAAAAAATTATTTTTAGTTCTTATTGCAGTTTTAAATACCGGAACTTCTTTGTTCGCGTGGGAGCCGAACGACCTTACAAAATTTCCTCCCGGTATGGACTCAAAAAGCTGGATTTTAAATTTGGGTGTAGGATTGTTTGAAACAGTAACAATTGGCAAAGATTATATATATATTCCGCCGGTACGCTTATCATTAGATCGAAATGTCGAAATTGGAGACAATAAACTTCCGTTTTTTATCGGGGGCATTCTTGGATATAGAGGGTATGGTTACAAGGATGTCTGGTTTGATCATAAAATTTCTATGGGCGGACGTTTAGGCTATCATTTTAACTGGGGTGTAAAAAATCTTGATACTTATGCGGTAACTACGGCAGGTTATACTTTTTACACATATACCGGAAAAGATTATTACAGGAGCAATGTAGGCGAAGTTTTATGGGGTGTAAATTTAGGAGCTCGTTATTTTATAAGTAAAGGGTTTGGTTTCTGGATCGAGACGGGATATACTTCTCTTAGTTGGCTTGATATAGGTTTTGCGTTCAAGTTTTAGTATCTGCCATTAAAACGGCAGATACTAAAACGATAAGCGACATAGCACTGCAAAGCAGTGCTATGTCGCTTATCTCGGCGGTTTACGGTCTGACCACATATTATGTGGTCAGACATACATTCCGCTTGCGGCGGAACGTCGTAAACCGCCATAATTTCCAAATAAATTAGCAAACAACAGATGAAATCAGCCGCCCAATATTTCGTACAGTCTTTCTAAATCTTCCATAGAATAGTAATCAATATGTATCTTGCCTTTGTTCAGGTCTCCCTCAATAATTACTTTGGTTCCCAATTTGCCGATAAATTTTTCTTCCATGGCGGTTACTTCGGGAGGCCGTTTTAAAACTTTATCGCCGTCCGTGTTTTTTGTTTTGCCGGTTTTTTCGGTATTGAAAGCCGCCGCCCGTTTTTCCGTTTCTCTGACTGAAACCTCGCTTGCAAGTATTTCCCTGTAAAGTTTATCCCTCAATTTTGCGTCGGTTACGGATAACAACGCCCTTGCGTGTCCCGAACTTACTTTGCCGTCTTCTATGCTTTTTTGAATTTCAATTGGCAGTTTAAGAAGCCGAAGCGCGTTAGCGACGGTCGATCTGTTTTTTCCCATCCGCGTTGCAAGCTCGTCCTGTGAAAGGCTAGAAAAGTCCATCAGGTTTTTAAAAGCCGCCGCTTCTTCAATCGGGTTTAAATCACTGCGCTGAATATTTTCGATTAATGAAATCTCAAGTTTTTTTTGATCGGTATAATTGCGGATAATTACAGGAACTGCGTTAAGGCCGGCAAGCTTTGCGGCGCGCGTTCTGCGTTCGCCCGCGATTATAATGTAAGAGCCGTCCCCGGTATCCGCCGCGATGATGGGCTGAATAATGCCGTAAGTTTTTATCGAATCGGCAAGTTCCTGAAGTTCTGTCTCGTCAAAATTTTTACGCGGCTGACCGGGATTTGGGACAAGCTTGTCTATCGGCAACTGAACAATGTCCTGCGCTTTGTTTCTGCCTGCGGCTGTTTCGGAGGGAACAGTTTGCGCTTCAACCGGAGCGGCATAAGATTCGTTCCCATCGTTATTTTCCAGTAAAGCGTCAAGACCTTTTCCGAGTCCGATTCTACGCGCCATTTATTCCCCCCGCCCTGCGAATAAGTTCTTGCGCAAGAGCATGATACGCCCTTGCCCCGGGGCATTGCGGATCGTAAAGAGAAATAGGCATCCCGTAAGACGGCGCTTCTGAAAGACGGATATTTCTCGGAATAATCGTATTTAAAACCGTATCTTTATAAATCGCGCTGACTTGTTTAATTACATCGTTTGCAAGCCTTGTTCTTGGATCGTACATTGTAAAAAAAATGCCGCCGATTTTTAAAGACGGGTTAAGCCCTTTTTGAATAAGTTTTGTCGTATGCAAAAGCTGTTTAAGCCCTTCCATCGCAAAGTATTCGCACTGCATGGGAATAAGCACGGAATCCGCGGCCGCTAAACCGTTCATGGTAAGCTGTCCAAGGCTTGGAGGGCAGTCTATCAAAATAAAATCATATTTGTTTCTAATGGGGGTAAGGACTTTTTTAAGGAAAAAATTGCGCTCTTTTTGATCGATTAACTCTACCGCCGCGCCTGAAAGATCGATGCTTGCCGGAATTACGTCCAAATTTTTAACGGCGGTTTTTTTTATCGCCTGTTCCGGCGTTGCCGTACCGGAAAGCAATTCATAAATTCCGGGCTTAGGCGGATTAGCGCCAATGCCGCTAGAGAGGTTAGCCTGCGCGTCAAAGTCAACCAAAAGGACGTTTTTTCCGGCTTCCGCAATGTACGCTCCAATGTTTATAGCCGAGGTAGTTTTTCCAACGCCGCCTTTTTGGTTTACAAAGACACAAATTGTTCCCATAACTAAATGTAACAAATAAATAAACTTTTTTCCAGTCTGAGGTTAGCTGTATGATGCCGTTTTTGAGTAAAAGCGCGGAGTTTTTCCAAACACAAAAAATACCGGAGTTTTCATTTTGGTAAAACTCCTGTTATCCAGCTACACCGGATAACAGCCGATAAATATAAAGTGAGAGTTATTTTCCCATTACTGCTAATTTTTGTCGCGTTTAATATCTTTGCCGCGCCTCTTGAAAACGGTTACACCCTTGCGCCTAAAGCGGCAGATTCGCCGGAAGAAAAAGCTAAAGCTTATTTTGACGCTCGGCAGAGAGTTATTGAAGCGGCGAAAAAATATGAAGGAACTCCATATCGTTACGGCGGAATTACCGCTAGAGGGCTTGATTGTTCGGGGCTTCTCTATCTTGTTTTTAAAGAGATACTAGGCGTTACATTGCCCAGATCGGCGTCCGGACTTTATTCATGGGCGGAAAAAATAACTATTGATAAAGTTCAGCCGGGCGATCTTTTGTTTTTTAAAACCGATAAATCCGGCAAAATAACCCATGTCGCCCTGTATCTTGGAGAACGCCGTTTTATCCATTCGGCTTCCAGCGGTCCAAAAACGGGAGTAATTTATTCAAGCCTTGATGAAAAATACTGGGCTAATTCTTTTGCCGGCGCAGGACGCGCTTTCCCAGAAATTGTATTAATTAATAAATTTGATAATAATTCGATGATAGGAAATTCAAGTCCGGGAGGAAAGGGGAGTAAGACCGGCGCAGGAAAAAATGTTTCTTCAAAATTGGGAGGCAAAGAAACGCGAATTTTGGCGGGCGTCGCGTTTGCGCCGATTTGGACGGGTTTTTTACTGGAAGGAAATTTATTCCGTGGTTTTGCCTCTCAGTTGTGCCTTAACGCGGATGTTTATCCGTTAGGGCTGAGGATGATTTTTGGTCTTGAGGTAAGACCGGAATATGACGGAGCGTTAGGCGTATTTCGTTTGCCTTTAACATTATCATGGGGACCAAACGAAAAAATAAAATTCTTTGCCGGTCCTGTGTTAAGTTTTGGAGACGCTTCTCTTTCTGTTAACGGCGATCAACGTCATTATTCCGGCGGTACAAGCTGGTTTGGCGCGGTAGGATTTACCGCCGCCCCTTTTGTTTTTAAATATTCAAAAGGAGAGATAGCGCCTTACATCGAAGCCGCATGGCAGTCATATTCCAGCGACAACGCCGACATTAACATCGCCGCGGATTTATCCGCAAGCTTCCGTTTTTCTACCGGAATCAGATGGCTGATTAAAGTTTTATAGTTTTTCTAAATGTCCTTTATACATTCCCTTACATTATTAAGGGAACCTATGAAAACCTAACCGAGTTTTTTAGAGGTTCCCCATATTTAATAATGGACAAAAACCCTCTCTTTTCTCCTTCTTTGTGATCTTTGTGTGAAATTTTCTCAATTTTTTTCAAATTCAGTCAAGCAAAATGACAAGTCCGCGCCATATATAGGCATGAAAAAATTATTTTTTTTGTTTGCCGCTTTTTTGTGCGACGCGGTTCTTTTTGCGGAAGGAGGCGCGGCTGACAGTAATGTTACGCCTCTTTTAAACTGGAGTCTGCTCTGGAGCGGCTCATGGGAAGAGAAAACCTTTACATTTCAGGACGAACCTGAAATATCGGGGACTCTTCAAAATCGCGGGGAATTGAAATTGCACTTTCTTCCGCCTCATCTTATACTGCGCGGTCAGGTTCTGGATAAACGTCCTTTGAACTTTTCTTTGGAGCCGCCGTGGGGAGACCTCGATAAATGGGTTACCAATTACACTGGCGGTTTGTACCACAAAACGACAGGTTCGCGCCTGCTTTACGGGACGCTTGACGAATGGGGGCTTTCCGCGCGGATTCGCAATCCGTGGATACGCTCGCCGCCCTATGCGGAAAACCACAAGCCCCTCATTGCCGACTTAAAAACCGCCGCGTCCGCAACCAAAGAAGACGAAGCGTATTTGTATCTGTCCAGTCCGTCATTGGAGTTTTTTCCAAATTTAAAACTGCGCGGCTTTGTTTCCGCGCAGACGGAAATTGATGAGTTTACCCCCACCCTTTCCGGCGGATTGGATTTTTCTTTTGCTAAAAACTCAAATTTGCTCTTAGAAACTTTTTATACGGGCGCGACGCTTCCGCCAACAAAATCAAGCGCATGGTTTTCAGATAAACCGCCTCTTCCTGAACGGGAATTCCGGCTTTTTGCCGCCGGACTTCTTTTTACAAACCGTGATTTTTCCGTAAGCTCGGATTATGCCCTGTCGGAGACTTTTGCCGTAGGGAAGGATATTTATGCCAATTTTGGGGTTTCCTTTTCGCCGTCCTTGCCTTTCGGGTATAAAAACAGACCTTTATCAATTTCATTGTCAGCGGACGGCGCAGGGGAACAGTTTGTTTACAGGGACGGCGTAAATCATGGGGGAGGTTTTAGAGGCGCGGCAAAGATTGAATGGTACGGCAGGTACGGTTCGCTAATAAGAGCAAATACGGTATTACGGGGACAGGGTATTAGCGAAGGTTTTAACCGCAGTTCTTCCGGTTTTTATTGGCGGTTTCCTTCTTCCGCGTCAGTCCGCAATAACACGCTCCGGCTGACAAGAATTTCCTTTTCTGCGGACAGAAATGCGGCTAATCCGATAAAAATAAATGACAGTTTTTCGGGAAATGTCGGGATTTCGCTGAATATGCGAAAAATCGGGATAAAAAATCCCCTTGGAGTCAATTTTTCAGGCTCAATAAAAGGAATGGCAGGGGCGGACAGCGGAACATCGCCTTATCCCGTGCCGGATAAAGACTGGTCATGGGAATCAGCCGGTTTAAACTGCGAATTTTTATGGTCATACGGGATTTTTCAATTCAGATCAAAAACCGGATGCGTTTTTTTTCCGGAAAAAGACGAAAAATGGGATTTTTCTTTGAGTACAACTATTCGTTTTAAAAATGGCAGATTAAGTTTTAAAGCATCATCTCCGGATTTTCCGGTAAAATGGAATTGGACTGCGTCATGGAGAATGGAGGTGCAAAAAAAGCAGGGGACAATTAAAATTTGAAGTTTTAGCAATTTTCAGCATAAAAAAAGTACATAAAAAACATTGTTTTTTCGATAATTATATAGTATCATTAAATAAATACTTAAATAAGGAGGTATTATGCCTGCCGGTGTGACAGTTATGATAGTCGATGATTCTAAAATTATGAGAAATACTGTAAAAGGCGTTTTCTCGGGAGTAGAGTCTTCGTGTAACTTCATCGAAGCAAAAGACGGTGAAGAAGCGCTTGCGCTGTTAGAAGCACAAACCTGCGATCTAATCTTGCTTGACTGGAATATGCCAAGATTATCAGGAATTGACTTTTTAAAGCAAGTTAGGGCTATGGATCAGTATAAAGATCTGCCGATTATTATGGTAACCAGTGAGGCTGCAAAGTTTAACGTTATCGAAGCGTTGAAACATGGAGCCACTGATTATATTACAAAACCAATTAAACTTGATTTATTCAAGCAAAAATTGGCTAAACTACGTTTATTCAGGATGTAAAACATGACAGTAGATTTACAAGACTATGTAGAACCGTTTGTTGAGGTTACAGTTAGTACATTTAAAGAATTTATCGGTATTGACATAAGCCCAAGGCATCCGCATTTTCTGGAACCTGACAAGCCCTTTGAATGGGACATTTCCGCAGTAATAGGTCTTTCCGGAGCGGTTAAAGGAGCCGTAATAGTCTCCATGAAGTCGGATTTAGCAATTAAATTAACCGATTTGCTTGTTGGTACAACGCATACGGAAGTTGACGCTGACGTACTCGACGCTATCGGCGAAATAAATAACATTATCGCCGGCAACATCAAGCCAAAAGTGCCGAACGGCGATAAAATTGTTATTTCAATTCCTACAATTATCAGAGGGAGGGAGCACTCAATCGCGTGGCCCAGCAAACAAACGCGCATTCTTTGCATACCTAACAAAGCGTTTGAGAATGATATTTTTCACCTAATGGTCGCTATTGAAATTGACGTTGAAAAATAAGCGGGAGAGAGCATAATGAAGCATGTTTTTGTGTTCGATCCTAAGGCTTTTTACAATCAGCAATGGAAGATGGACAACATCTTAGACAATATAGGGCAGTTTTTCAGAACACAAGAATCTCCGGATTTTTCCATACAGTTCTCACGTTTCAGAAGAAACGCCATGAGTATAATTCAGGATGAGGTTGATAAAGCCCAATCCGGCGATGTTATCAGGGTATACGCGATAGGCGGTGAAGAAATTCTGTTTGACTGCGTAAACGCCGTCGCTCTTTATCCGAATATGCAGCTTGCGGCTGTTCCTTACGGCGAATCAAATGATTTTTTAGCTATCTTCGGCGAAAATAACCTTGAATTTTTTAGGGATATTCCGGCTCTTGTTCAAGGTGATGTTCTTTCCACTGACGCAATCAGATGGGGAATAAATTATTCTTTAAATTCCTGTTATATAGGCATGAATTCCATAATATCAAAAAGAATAAAAGACCTAAAATCAAACATGAATAAAACCAGTTTTATTTTATTCTCGAGGTTGTCGGCTTATTTAAGCAGATTATTCGGCGCGTTTGACAATAAAATCACCGCGCGCGAATATAAAATTACCGTAGACGACGCGGATTATTCGGGAAGCTACTGCCTTATTCATATCGCAAACGGCCCGTATCATTCGGGCAGATTAACCGGCGCTGCCGAAGCGACTCCCGACGACGGGCTTTTGGACATCGCGTTAATAAGGTCAACTCATCCAATGGGGACGCTTTCATCAATAAGCAGATATACAAAGGGAAAACGTCCAAAAAATTGTTCTATCCTGCAAGGGAAAAAAGTTACAATTCAAACTGCCGGTCAAATGTGGATTCAACTCGACAATGAGTATATTCAGGATTCAAAAATAACTGTAAGCGCAGTCCATCATGCGCTGCATATAGTAACAGTTAATAATTTATCATACCCGTTAGCATCAATTGCGGCTGTTTAAGGAAGGCTTAATCCAATGGCTATAAAAAAAGCAGAGAATAATAAATTAAAAGGCGTTGCGGATTTTTCTTCCATTGCAATGATTTTCTTTTTAAGCGCCGCCTTTGTTATTGAAACGTACATATCCGAAGTGAAAGTTAATTACAGTCTTGCCGGACTTGTAATGGTTTTAACCGTAGTAGTAGTCATCGCAATCATCAAAAACTCAATTAATCATTACAAAATGGCATTTAACGTTCCTTTTATTCTTTTATTGTTTTATACCGCGCTTATGATGCTCAGCGGATGGTACGATTCCCACTATATGCTTATCTGCGTTTTCTTGTGCGCGATCAGCTGCATATATTCAAACTTTAACAGGACTCTGGTTTTTATAATCGTTCAAAATATTTTTACCGTTTACCTTATTTTGAAAGGGTATCCGATAAACGGACACGTGCCGCTTTTTACTATTGGCGTCATTTGGCTGCTTTGTTTATTCAGCAGTCTTATAATGCTTCTTCTTACAAGAACGGCGACAATCGTTCTTAACAAAGCCCTTGAACATCAAAATTCATTTATGGACCTTCTTGCCTCTACGGAAAATATTGTCGCCATGATAGACGAACGCAATGAAATTGTCTATGCAAGTAAAACTTTATCCGATTTAGCAAGTACGGACGATCCGACATTTGTTCAAGGACGTCCGCTTATCGATCTTTTTCCGGGGCGAAGTTTAAAAAATTATGCCGGACAACTTTTAAAAGAAAAAGAGCATTACGCGGAAGACTGGGAATTTTCATTAAACGGGCAAAAACGCTACTTTAAAGCGTCTTCGCACGGTTTGCAGGGCGGCGGCGGAGCCCTTATCAGCTTATATGACATGACTCATCTTGCGGAACGCGACGAAATTGCCGTTATGAAAGACAGCATGAAGATTGGTCTTTTCTTCATGGATAAAAACAATATCATTCAGGACCATTATTCAAGATACTTGGAAGAATTATTGTCGGATACGAAGCTTTTTGGAAAAAACCTGATGGACATAATCGCGGATTCTGTTACGCCAAGCGAATCGGAAGCGATAAAAGATTATTTTAACATGGTGCTTGAACGCACTTATGATCAGGAAATGCTTGATGATATAAACCCGTTGAACGAACTTCGTTATGCGAACAAAGAAACAGGAGAGAAAAAAGTTTTTCAATTTGCTTTTGCCACGGTAGAACGCGCGCACGGCGAAATTTTTCTTCTTGTAACAATATACGACATTACAACCAGAGTGGAATTGCAGGAAAGACTGGCGGAAGAAGAAGCAAGGCGGCAGGAAGAAATGCAGTCTGTCTTTGAACTTATTCAGGTACAGCCGGATGTATTTTCTGATTTTATGGCGGACATGGAACTTGAACTTGAAGAAATTGTTACCATACAAAAAAATGATACTTTATCAACTCATGACTCGCTTGTAAAAATTTACCAGTCTGTTCATGCCATTAAATCAAACGCCGTTATTCTTGGGTTAAACGTATTTGGCAACAAAGTACACAACCTTGAATCGAAGATAAAAAAATTAAGGGAAATTCAGGGAACAGTGCCTTTCAGTGAGATGTTAAATCTGACTATGGAAATAGATAAAATCACGCAAGAAAAAAATAAATTTAAAGATATTATTGGCAAGATTAAAAGTTATGCCGGAGGCGACGGCAAAGCCAAAGAAAGCGGCGAAAAACAAAATATCAAAGTTCTGTTAGAGTCTCTTTCAAAAACAACGTCCAGAGTCGCCGAAGATTTGGAAAAGCAAATTAATTTTGTCTCAACTGACATTGACGCCGAAGCTATCGACAAAGGTCCAAGGCGGGTAATAAAAGAAATACTAATGCAGCTTATCCGCAACTCCGCCCTGCACGGAATAGAAATGCCGGAAGAAAGAAAAGCTAAAGGTAAAAATGAAGTTGGCACGATAAAAGTTTCCATCAAGATGACGGAAGATCATAAAAACGTTCAAATAAAACTGACCGATGACGGAAGGGGTCTTAACTACAAAAAGATTGCCGAAAGAGCGTTAGAAAAAGGTTTAATAAAGAAAGAAGACGCTAATAATAATGATATGCTGACGAAAGTAATATTCATGCCCGGTTTCAGCACGGCGGAAACCGAAAGCGTTCACGGCGGAAGGGGCATCGGCTTAAATCTTGTACGCGACCGTATAAAAGAAATTAACGGTAAAATCACGCTCCGATCCGAACCGGACAAAGGAACAGTATTCCTTATGTCACTTCCTGTCTGATAATCCGGCTCCAATCGCGGTAGTATACTCGGCGTATTCGGGATAGACAAATTCAACTCCGTACATACCGGAAACGTCGGAAAGCACTTTCTGCCCCAGCGGATTTTTACTGCCGTTTCCCGTAACAATAATTCGTTTATATTTTTTTGCCCTTGCCGCAAATACAGAAAGAACGCCGATTACCTGATACACCATGTTGACAATCGCAAGGGCAATATCGCTCTGAGTGGCGGTATCCAGCATTTTTCCAAAATTGGAAGCTGTACTTTCTCCGTTTAAAAAACTGATACTTGTATCTGTAATGTCCCCCATTAAAAGATCAACCTGATTTACTTTTCCGTTTTTTGCCAATTCCATGATGTCGTGGAACTCGGCGACAGGCAGAAGTTTTTTTGCCAGCCCCAAAATTGTTCCGCCGCCGACGCCTGATCCGCCGAAATGAGAAATACCTTTGTCGCCGGCTTCGATTATTACGGTTCCCGTTCCGATGTTTGTAATAATTAGATTGCTCATGCCGGAAAGAAACATTCCTCCGACGCCGATAGCCTCAATTTCATTTACCCTGCCTGTGGGAATGCCAAAAATATCATTTTTAATTTTAGACGCGCCGGCTCCGGTAATCTCGATCCTTTTAACGGATTTAATATCAATGCCGTTTTCAAGAACTATTTTTCCAAAAGCGCCGGTAGCGGCAGTTACGGCGTCCAATGCTTTTGTTTTTATTTTTTTTATTATTTTTCCGTCTTCTATGGAAACGGCCTTTGTTGTGGTACTGCCAATATCAATTCCTATTATCAAAATATTCTCCAGAGTTTTTAGAGGTTTATTTTAACATAAAAAAATAAAACATTCCATAACAATTTTAATAGTTATCTTTTATTATGTGTTCTGGCTTATTGCTAATATAGCGATTTTCTAATATATTAATTTTATTATGAATTACGCTGAAGAATCCTTAAAAAAACATTACCAGTGGCGCGGAAAACTTGAAACCGTGCCGAAGATGCCCGTATCGACACGGGAAGATTTGTCGCTTGCATATACTCCCGGCGTCGCCCAACCCTGCCTTGAAATTCAAAAACATCCGGAAAAAAGCTGGGAGCTTACAGGACGCTGGAATACGGTCGCCGTTGTAACCGACGGAACCGCCGTTCTGGGGCTTGGCGATATTGGTCCTGAAGCCGGAATGCCGGTGATGGAAGGGAAATGCGTGCTGTTTAAAGCATTCGGCGGAGTTGACGCCGTTCCACTGTGCATACGTTCAAAAGAAGTTGACGTTATCGTGGAAACAGTAGCCCTGCTCGCAGGAAGTTTCGGCGGCATTAATTTAGAAGATATTTCCGCTCCGCGATGTTTTGAAATTGAAAGAAAACTAAAAGCGCGGTGCGACATTCCTATTTTTCATGACGATCAACACGGGACAGCGGTGGTAACGCTTGCGGCTATGCTTAACGCGCTAAAGTTTACAGGAAAAAAACTTGAGAATGTCAGCGTAGTTACATTAGGCGCG
>Ga0268262_10003924_pt1 | contig 15696 bp, 13 predicted proteins | sample TergutNc150P3_FD_190354 | JGI IMG/M metagenome (GOLD analysis project Ga0268262, IMG submission 190354) | Nasutitermes corniger P3 segment gut microbial community from laboratory colony in Florida, USA - Nc150 P3 (SPAdes) (version 2) | ecosystem: Host-associated > Arthropoda: Insects >... | reverse complement strand
ATATGAACAAGTGCATTAAAAAGAATTTTATTAATCGGGAATATTCTTGGTTAAAATTTAATGAGCGTGTTTTGGAAGAGGCAAGTTCGCAAAATAACCCCTTGCTTGAAAAATGCAAATTCCTCTCCATTTTCACCAGCAACTTAGACGAGTTTTTTATGGTGCGAGTTGGATCACTCTTCAACAATATGCTGCTCGCCCCAAATGAAAAAGATAATAAAACCGATTTAACACCCGCCGAGCAATTAGACGAAATTTACAAGCACAGCAAAAAATCTTACAAGCTAAGAGAACAAGCCGCCGAACATATTTTTGCCGAACTTAAAAAAGAAGGCATTAACATAGAAAACGTACGGCTGAAAAACAAAACCATAAGCAAGTATTTTGAAAATCATTTCAAAAAAAATATGCTGCCTCTGCTGAATCCCATGATTTTAGACAGCAAGCATCCATTTATACGTCTTGACAATTTAGAGATGTATGTTATTCTCCATTTGGAACACAAGGGTAAAAATTTTTTTGGCGTATTGCCGGTTCCAGACAAATGCGATAGATTAATCCCTGAGCAAAATTCTTCTGGCGTTAAAGTTTTGCTCGCCGAAGATGTCGTATATCATTTTTCCGATACCGTGTTTTCCAAATACAAGGTTTTAAGCAAAGCCATAGTAAGATTAACGCGCAATGCCGATATAGATACCGAAATATTCAGTATGGATTTTGAATCGGAATATGATTTTTCCAAATTGCTGAAAGGCAAAGTGGATTCACGCACAAATCTGCCACCGATTAGACTTGAAATGAGCTGCGACAGCAAAGCTATCAAGGAATTTTTATGCAAGCATCTTGGCATTGCCTCTCACCAATGCTTTACAATAAAATACTTTTTTGATTACAAATTTCTTTTCTCCATAGATAAATATTTGCCACAGGATAAAATCGTAAGCCTTAAATATCCACCATTTCAGAGCCGAATTGTTTCTCTTTCAAAACCAAAATCTGTGATAGACAGTGTACGGGCAAATGATTTATTTTTGTCTTATCCTTTTGACAGCATGGAACCTTTTTTGGATTTGCTGGACTCTGCCAGCACAGACCCGCGTGTTATTGATATTAAAATCACAATTTACCGAATTGATAAACAATCCAGAATAATAGAGGCTCTGCGCCGCGCAAGCCGCAGTGGCAAAGAAGTAACTGCCATAATAGAGTTAGCCGCCCGTTTTGATGAAGAAAATAATTTGCACTTTGCAGGGGTGTTAAAGGAAGCAGGTTGTACCATTATTTATGGTGTTGGCAACTACAAGGTTCATTCAAAGATAATGCTTCTCATTTTAAAGGAAGGTCAAAATATCTCTTATATAACACACCTTGGCACGGGCAATTACAATGAAAGCACGTCCAAGCAATATACCGATTTGAACATAATAACGGCAAACGAGGAAATAGGTTCCGATGCCGCAGATTTTTTCCGCAATTTGTCTATGGGAGATGTTAACTTTAACTGCGCCAAACTACTCATTGCACCTAAAACCCTTAAAGAAGGGCTTTTGCAAAAAATAAAGGAGCAAACCGCCCTTGCCGGAATGGGCAAGCCAGCAAGAATAATATGCAAAATGAACAGCTTAACCGATATAGATTTTATAAAGGCTTTTATCCGTGCTTCCATCGCAGGCGTGAAAGTTAGCTTAATAGTGCGCGGAGTATGCTGCCTTTTGCCGGGAGAGAACATAGAGATCAAAAGCATAATAGGGCGTTTTTTGGAACACAGCCGCGTTTACAGTTTTGGCAGCAAAGATCCAGAAATCTACATCTCCAGCGCAGATTTAATGACAAGAAACACCGCCAAGCGCATAGAAATAGCCACGCCCATAATTGATAAAAAAATTAGAACTAAAATAAGCAATATGCTAGAAATTATGCTCGCCGACAATGAAAAAGCGAGCTATTTAACCCCAAGCGGCAAATACGAGAGAAGGCAAGAAGCTGGACCATCTAGCCAAAAATATTTTTTGGAGAATGAGGTTTAATAATATGACCGCATCAGATTTCATAATCAGAATTGGAGCATCCGTATTATTTGGATTCTTAATCGGATTTGAAAGGCAATTAACAGGTCACCCCGCTGGAATCCGTACCAACGCACTTGTAAGTTTAGGTTCCAGTATTTTTGTAATATTCTCCCTTATTATGGAAACAAATGACCAAACAAGGGTAGCGGGGCAAATCGTAACCGGCGTAGGTTTTTTGTGTAGCGGTATTATTTTCAAGGACGGCGTGAGCGTCCGTGGCTTGAATACGGCAGCTACAATATGGTGCACTGCGGCTATTGGTGTTTTAACAAGCTCAGGATATATCTTGTACGCATCGCTTGCAACTGCACTCTTGATTACCGTTAATGTTATTTTCAGACCAATTTCAAACAAAATCAATCCTATATTTGATGAAACAGGTAAATGTTATCAGATTACGGCCATCTGCGATGACGATAAAAGAATGCTTATCCGTTCCACAATTATGAATCATATTTCTTCGTTGAGATTGATTCTTATAGATTTAGAGAGCAAGGATATTGAAGGTGGCAAGTCTAAAGTCATAGCAAAAATGAACATCTACGGCAACCACAAAGACGAAATCGCAGAAACACTGATCAACAAAATCAAAGGTGAAGAACACGTCACTTCCGTTGGATGGGAGATACTTTAGTGTTTTTGAGAATATTTATCTTACTTCTTTTTACCTCACTAGCCTTTGCCCAAAGTAACACTGGCGTTTTGGCTATAGACACTTTGAAAAGATATGACTGGGATATTGAAACTAAGAATCATAATCTGGCTATGGTACTTTCAACATCTTTTTTCTTTCCGGGCGGTGGGCAGTTTTACACAGGGCATATTGTCAGAGGCGGCTTTTTATTTGCCTTTGAAACCGCCTTGATTTACGAAACTTTTTACAATAAATTTAGGCAAAACAGAATTTTCAATAGAAATATAAGCGCATACAGAGACTCCGTTTCTTATTATAGAGACCTAATCGCTTTGTATAGTGATTCTTTAGATTATGAATATGAATTGGAAGAATGGGAAGTAAGTAAAAAAATGCACACGAGAATTTTATCAAAAGAGTTATCTAAAAAAAGAACTTCAAGAGATTTATGGACATCTGAATTTGCCTGGCTTGCGGGGCTTCACATTTACGGCATCTTTGACGCTTATGGAATTTGGAAAAACAATCAAGAGCGTAATACAGAAACTCATTCTGCTACCTCTGCCATTTGGCGAGCAGCTTTGGTTCCTGGCTGGGGGCAAATTTACAACCACGAATACGGCAAGGCAGGCTTGCTTTACATGGGTTTGCTGGGTAGTGCGGTTAGCTATTACTCACGGCAAAAAATGGTTGAATATCATTTAATGAAATTACGGCTGGCAGAAAAAGCAGAAGATGACGTGAGAATAAGTATGGCAGAAGAAGATATTTTGTTTTTTAGAAAAAAGAGGAATCAGTATATTTGGTCTATGACATTATTTTATCTCTATTCGCTTGCAGATGCAGGAGTTGATGCAATGCTCCACAATTTTGACAGTCCCGCTTATTTTGTTATGCAACCAACATTCAACAAGGGAATAAACTTTGAAGCAGGATTTCATTTTTGACGTTCCACTCTTTTCCAAGCGCCACCGCTTTCTTTGAAAAAGGATTTGCAAAAACCTAGGAACAAGGCAAAATTCATGCTTAAAAAATAATTGCACACTCGCACACTCAATAATGCAGCTACTACAAATAGCAATTCAAGGCTTAAAAATACTTTGTAAAATATATGCGTTTCAATCAACAGAATACTGCTTGCAAAGAGCACTAAAAGCAAAAATGGGCTTAACCACCTCAGCAATTTATGCGATAAAAACATATATGCTCTCATCGGTCGCAAAGGATTGAGCAGAGGAAAAAATGTGGAGAGAAAATTGAAATTGGCTCTGCCAATACGAACCTTGCGGTTGAATTCTCCGTATTTTGACACAGATGTATTTTCAAAAGCAATGGCATTTTCGCAAAACACACAGGAATAATTTTTCATCAAAATTTTTGCCGTTATGTAAAAATCGTCCGTTATGGTTTTATGCGTTGGAAGTACTGGATATAATTCCGCACGAATTGCATATAATGCACCATTGCTCCCCATAACCGCTCCAAAACGGCTTTCCAGCATTTTCAATTTTGATTCCCCTCTCCAATAAAGGCTTTCCGTTTTGCTCAAAGCGAAACCGCTTTCATTTTTTAGGGAAAGTTGTCCGCAAACACAACCAATGTCATCATCGGTAAATTTTGGTATTAAATTTTTCAATGCATTTTTTTCAATAATTGTATTTGCATCGCTAAAAAGAAAAAAATCACCTTTTGCTATTTTGCATAAATCGTTGAGCATAGCGGCTTTTCCTTCGTTTTTTTCTTTTCTGAACAAATGCACATCGCTGAATTTTTGTACAATCTCTGAGGTTTTATCCGTAGAGCCGTCATCGCCAATCCAAATTTCCATTTTGTCTTTTGGATAGTCCAAAGCTAGAGTATTCAAAATTTTATGCTCAATAATTTCTTCTTCATTGTGTGCGGATATTATTATTGAAACTTTGTCTGAACTTAAATTCTCAGATTTTTTGGAATTTTCAGTTTTTTTAAAAAATAGTGAAAGCAAGCGCAGAGTTAGCGGGTAGAGGATATATACTTGCATTAGCAAAATAAGGCTTGTCCAAAAAATGTACTTCATTTTTTCCTTATCGCTTTTAAGAAGTTCAAAAATGTTTTCTTTTCAAAAATTCCGATTGTGATGTGTTTTAAACTTCCATTTTTGTCTAAAACAGCGAAAGCGGGAATGCCTTGTATTTCCCAAAGTTCTACGCAATATAGAATCGGTAGGGTTTCGCCTTCGCAAAAAATTTGCTCTTCTTTTTCGGTATTCAGGCGAACAAAGTAAAAATTGTCTTTTAGTTCTTTTATCACGGCTGGGTCTTTAAAAATTGTTTTTTCCATTTCAATGCAGGGAATACACCAGTCTGCATAAAATTCAAGCAAAATAGGTTTGCCATTTTTTTTGTTGCCCTCTATTGCCTCTTTGTAAGATACTCCTAGCCCCGCAAAGCTAAGGCAGGCGAAAATTGTTAAAATGGGTAGTAAAATTTTCATTTTGCAATGGTATCTTTTTTTACAATGGTATCTGATTTGACAACTGTATCTGGTTTTATAATGGTATCTAAAATATCTATAACAGTTTTTTGAAATATTAACCATTTCTCAGGTTCTTTTTTTAATTCTTCTGTTTTTATTTCAAAGCTATCTGCAGAGAACCCGTGTTTTTCCAAAATTTGAAAACGAATGGCTTTGCCATTATCTGTTTCTCCATATTCCTGTGTTGCCACGCGGAGTTCTGCATAAACAAGGGCAAGAGCATCATAATCATTTACGCTGCTTTTTTTTTCGCAGGCACATAAGGCGAGTAAAGTGAGTATTAGCAGGGATTTAGGCATTTACCCCCGCAAACACTCGCGAAGCGAGTTCTTCTTTGCTGCCAGGAGCGAGTTTTGCGCTTTGGCTGCTTTTGCTCAAAATCCCATATTCAACTTTATCCTTTCCAAAATTATCCGCTGTGTTCACAACTAGAATATCTATGCCGCCGCCTTCAAATTTTTTCTTGGCATTCTGCAAAGCGTTTTCTGTTTCCAACGCAAAAGATACTATTTTTTGTTTTGATATTTTGTGTTTAATCGTGTTTTTCAAAATGTTCGGAGTTTCTTCCAATTCCAATTTTTGCATTGCTCTGCTGTTTTTCACTTTTTGAGCTGCTGCTCGTTTAGGGCGGTAATCTGCAACGGCGGCACAGTGCACAATGACATTTGCTTTTTTTTGCATTTTAAGCACTGCACTGTTCATATCCGTTGCGCTTTTCACTTCTATCTTTTCGCATTGCTTAGGCAATTTTGCTTCCATTGGCCCGCAAATTGCTATAACCCGCCAGCCACCTCGCAAAAATTCTTTTGCTATTGCCACACCCGTTTTTCCGCTTGATTTGTTTGATATATAACGAACAGGGTCTATTGCTTCTTGGGTACGCCCCATAGTTATCAGTAGGGTTTTGTTTTTCTTTGCCGTGTAAAATTCAAGTTCGTCTGCAATGTCTTCTGGCTCTGGGAATTTCCCTGCTCCTTCTTCGCCGCAAGCCAAATGCCCGGTTGCTGGTTCAACAATTTTAACTCCCCAAGAGCGAAGGGTTTGCAAATTTCTCTGCACGGCTGGCGAATTTAACATAACGGAATTCATCGCTGGAACAACCCACTTTTCGCCCTGCATCGCCAAAAAGCAAAGTGATACAGGTTCTTCGCCTGTGCCGCAGGCAAAACGGGCTAAGCTTGTTGCGGAGCAGGGTGCAATTATGTAAATATCTGCCCAGCGAGGGTAATCTATGTGCTGAAATGGTTTTGAATCCATGGCTGCTGTTTCGGTGTAAACTGGGAAATTTGAAAGTGCGGCAAAAGTTGTTTGCCCAACAAATTTTGTGGCTTCGGCAGTCATTGCCACACGAACCTCCGCACCTCTTTTTTGCAAAATGCGAAGCAACTCGCAAGCCTTGTAAGCTGCTATGCCGCCCGTCACTCCGAGCAAGATTTTTTTGCCATGCAAGTTCACTTGGGGTAATATAGAAAAAAATAATTTCTACATTTTCAAAATGCCCGATATAATAATAAGAGCAACAGGAAAACAAGCTCCGCTGAGATTTGTGCTAGTTTCCATAAAAGATGCGATGAATGAGATTGGTTCAAAACACAATGCTAAAAATTACGCTTTGCAATTTATGGCAGAGTTATCTGTGGCTTCGCTCTTGCTTTCCAGCGGGCTAAAATTCCCTGGTACTGTTAGTTTGCGTGTGAATATGGACGGCGATTTGCGTTTTGCGCAAGCGGATTCCACACCGCAGGGACTTATTCGGGCTATGATTCCTCAAAGCGATTTGCAAAGAATTGGCGCAGACGAACCTCTGATAACCCCGCAAAACCTAAGCGTTATTCAGCTTAATGAAAAAGCACAAAGGGTAAAGGAGAGCATAGTGGAAGCACCAAGCACACAAATGGGCGTTAATTTAACCGCTTATTTGCATCAATCGGAGCAAACAAAAAGCGCGGCTGGAATTTTAGCAGAATTTTCCGAAAAAGATTCTGGCAAACTGAATTTCGCAGCAGGTTTTTTAGTGGAAGCATATCCAGATGCAAAAGAAAGAGATTTGGAAATTATGGATGCCGTTATTCGCAATTTGCCGAATTTGAAAAAATTTTATGATGGCAACGAGTATAAAATAGAAGATTTAGCAGACGAGTTGCGTGGTCCTTATGAAATAGAAATAGTCAAGGAGGTTATTCCTCAGGCTTATTGCCCGTGCAGTCGCGAAAGGGTTATGACAAGCCTCTCTGGTTTACACGAATGCGAGATAAGAGATATAAAGCAAAAGAACGAGGTTTTAGATGTGGTATGCGACTTTTGCCGCACACATTATGCAGTGACCCCAAACGAACTTCCAATACCGAGTTAAATTCTTTACCAAGTCTGCGGCTATACTTATTGCCGCACTCACTACGCCGTGGAACCAAACGAATTAGTCTTTCCACAGTAAATTCAAAACCGAAAGGCTTTGGATTCTTATTTCTGTTGTTATGTAGTCAAGGGTTTCGCTAAGTTTGCCGTGGAACAGCATAATTGGAATTGCGATTATCAAACCGGTTTCTGTTGTTATCAGGGCTTCGGAAATTCCGCCTGCCAAAATCCTGGCATCGTTTGTGCCAACTTGTGTTATAACCTGAAACAGCAATATCATTCCAGTGACGGTGCCCAAAAGACCGAGCAAGGGAGCCACAGTGCCAAGTGCAGCCAAAAAGCCCATGCGCTTTTCCAATTTGGATTGCTCGGTGAGCATCACTCTCTGCAAGTCTTTTTGCGCTTCGGATTTTGAGTTTGAAGCATTTTCAACTATTGCCGTTAAAATTTTTCCAAGGCTGGTTTTCTGTTTTTTGCACAAGGTTTTAGCATCTTCAATATGGTTGCTTTTTATCAGCTCTTGAAGTTTGCGTGTGAATGTTTTTGAAATATGCCCTCTGTGCCCCAGCACAAATAGGCGTTCCAAGGCTATGAGCAAAGCTGCTAGTGCAACCAGCGCAAGAGGGTACATCACAAGCCCGCCAGCTTTGAACCAAGACAAAAATTTTTGCGCATAAGTTTGCTCCACAGAATTTGTGCTTGCACCCATAACCGCTTTTGTTTGCAAGACATCTATTGGAATCCAAGCGGAATCCGATTTTTGCTGCGCGCTTAAAACGCTTTGCTTAATATCTGTGGAAAATTCTTTTGAAAGCGCGGAACGCCATTCAAAAACCTTGCCAGAAATAGTTCCGGTTCGCATAACAGCTTTAACATCGTTGTTCTGCAAATCCGCATCTGCGAAAAATACGGTTCCGAGTCTCAAGCGATAAGAATCTTTTAAGGAGAGTTCCTGTGACTCCGTTAATTTAAGCCTGCTCTGCCTGTCTTGAAAATAAGTTTTGATGTCTGGCGGGTTGTTTGCGAAATTCAGCAGGCGTTCTTCTAATTTCGCAGGGAAGTCTTGTGGAATTTCCTCAATGCTTTTATCTATTGCTTGCTTAACCTGCAAATTGAAATTATCCAAAGAATTTTTTGTTGCCGTTGCTTTTTCTTTTTGTTCCAAAGCCAAGTTGCGAAGCGCACCGAGTTCCGTTGCCGCACGAGACATATTATCTGAAACTTTTGAGTATTGCCCTTCTAAAAGCCGTGTTTCGTTTTGGTATTCCGTACTTTCCTGATTTTGCATATAGCGTTTTTGCCAGCGAGCGGCTTCTGCTTTTTCCAATTGGTTTGCTTTTTCCATTCGGACTTTTTTAAGAGCTTCTATTTCCAGCCTCAGAGAGTCAAGAGTACGCTGTTGCTGTGCAGCAACAACATCTGCCGGAGTTTTTTGAGCAAAAAGCAAGCTAGCTGCTAGAAATAAGAGTAATATTATTGGCATTTGTATGTGAGAATATAGAAAAAATTTTCTGCCATCCAAGTTTGGTCGCCGATTTTAATGGTCTTGTAGCTTTTGCCATTTTTGTCTTTCACTGAACCATATTTAAAGTCACCGCCACCGCTTGGCGAAGACGAACCGCCCTTTACTGAACTGCTACTGCCACCACCGCCCTCGTCTCCGTCATCGCCAGAGCAGGAAAATGTGAATGTCAAGGCTAATCCAAAGATAGCCGAGAGTGCGAATTTTGAGAATATGCTTCTCATATATGTTACCTCCATTGTTTAGGATTATTTCCAAGCTGAATTGCCTGAAATCGTTTATAGCCATAGCTGATTTTTTGGCTAATGCAAATAAAAAGTTGTAAGTCCTTGTGTTGTAAGGAGTTATAGGGGAGGAGGGAGGGGAGGGGGGCAGTAGGTCATTAGCTAAAAAACTCCTTTATCCTATCCAACAAACCGCTTTCCCTGCGTTCATCTCTATCTGAGCCTAATTTGCTCAATTCTTCGTAAAGGGATTTCTCTTTTGAGGATAAGTTTTCGGGAATGTGCGCTTCAACTTCCACAAAAAGATCGCCTTTGTAATCGGAATTGTAGCCCGGCAAACCTTGACCCCTAACTCTTAGTTGGGTTCCGGGCTGGAAACCTGCTGAAATTTTCACTTTCACTTCGCCATATAAAGTTGGAACTCTCTGCTCTCCGCCCAAAGCTAAACGATAAACAGGAACCGCAACTTTGCAAAACAGGTTTTGCCCGTCTCGCACAAAAAAATCATCGTTCTTCTCTTCTATATGAACAATAAGCGAACCTGGCTGGCCGCCTTGCGTACTCGCATTGCCTTCGCCGCGCAGTTTAATGTAGTTGCCGCCTGTAACGCCCGCGGGAATTTTAACCTCAATGGTATCTTCTGTTTTAACGCGCTTTTGACCCGCGCAGGTTTTGCACTTGTTGCTAATGGTTTCGCCCGAACCGCCGCAATCCGGGCAAGCAGCCACATTTACCATTTCACCAAAAATGCTCTGCATCCTTCGGCGAACTTTGCCGCTACCGGAACAGGTTTGGCAGGTTTTATTGCCTGTGCCACCCTTGCCGTTGCAATCGGGGCAGGCTTTTTGGCGTTTTATGCGAACTTTTTTAACAGTGCCGTCTGCTATTTCCTTTAAGGTTAGGGCAATGCCAATTTGCAAATCTTCGCCCGGGGCAGGTCCCCTGCTTCGCGAACTTTGAGCTCCGCTAAAACCACCGCCAAAACCTCCAATATCTGCAAAAATATCGCCAAAGTGCGAGAATATGTCTTCAAACGAAAAACCACCCGAACTAAAACCACCGCCGAATCCGCCGCTGTTAAGCCCCTCGTGCCCAAAACGGTCGTACTGCGCTTTCTTCTGCGAATCAGAAAGCACATCGTATGCCTCGGCTGCTTCCTTGAACTTGGATTCCGCTTCTTTATCACCCGGATTTTTGTCCGGATGATATTTTATAGCGAGCTTTTTATACGCCCGCTTAATATCGTCTGCGGAAGCGTCTTTGGGAACGCCCAGAACTTCGTAGTAGTCTCGCTTTGCCGCCATATATTTTATTTCTTTTCGTTAACAACCTCAAAATCCGCATCTACAGGACCTTCTTTGCCTTTTTCGCTTTTGTTTTTGCAGTCGTCTCCACAAGAACCTTCGCAGTTTTCTCCGTGCTGATGTTCGCCACCAGGGGCACCACCCATTTGAGCAGCTTGCAGAATTTCGCCTACAACGCTCTGGGCTTTGTCCATTGCACTTTGAATTTCCTCTTTTGTAGTGGCTTTTTCGGCAACGGCTTTTAAATCTTGAGCAGCGGCATTTGCTTTAGAAACCATATCTGCTGGCAATTTACCTTCGTTTTCTTTTAGAGTTTTTTCAACCTGATAGACAATTTGCTCTGCCTGATTTTTTGCATCCACCAATTCGCGGGATTTTCTATCACTCTCCGCATTGGCTTCGGCATCTTTGACCATCTTGTTTATCTCATCTTCGCTAAGCCCCGAAGAACTCTGAATTTTAATGCTCTGTTCCTTTCCTGTTTCTTTGTCTTTTGCACTGACGTGAACAATGCCGTTTGCATCAATATCAAAAGAAACCTCAATTTGCGGCAACCCACGCGGCTTTGGTGGAATTCCGGTTAAATCAAAGCGGCCAAGTGTGCGGTTATCCCTCGCAAATTCTCTCTCTCCTTGCAAAACGTGTATTGTAACCGCGCTTTGATTATCGTCTGCTGTGCTGAACACCTGGCTTTTGCGAATTGGGATTGTGGTGTTGCGGTCTATCAGTTTGGTCATAACTCCGCCCAAGGTTTCTATGCCAAGGGAAAGCGGGGTAACGTCTAAAAGTACCACATCTTTCAAAGAACTATCGCCAGACAAAACTCCACCCTGAATTGCCGCACCGATGGCAACAACTTCGTCTGGATTCACGCCTTTGTGAGGTTCTTTTCCAAACAGGTTTTTAACCGCTTCTTGAACGGCCGGAATGCGTATTGAACCGCCAACCAAAATCACCTCGTTTATATCGGAGGCTTTTAGTTTTGCATCTGCCAATGCTTTTTTGCAAGGTCCCAAAGTTTTTTCCACAAGGAACGATGTGAGCTGGTCGAATTTGGCGCGAGTGAGCGTTAAATCCAAATGCTTTGGACCGCTTGCATCTGCTGTTATAAATGGCAGGTTTATATTTGTGCTTGTTGCGGCAGACAAATCTATCTTCGCTTTTTCGGCTGCATCTTTCAAACGCTGCAAAGCCATTTTGTCTTTTTTCAAATCTATGCCGGGGTTGTCTTTGCGAAATTCATCATTTATCCAGTCAATCACAACCTCGTCAAAATTATCACCGCCGAGCATTGTGTCGCCGTTGGTTGCGAGCACTTCAAAGGAGCTGTCAAAAATTTCCAGAATGGAAATATCAAAAGTTCCACCGCCCAAATCGTAAACGGCTATTTTCTCGTTCTTTTTGGTGTCCAAGCCATAAGCGAGCGCGGCTGCTGTTGGTTCGTTCACTATGCGTAAAACTTCCAAACCCGCAATACGCCCAGCATCTTTTGTTGCCTGCCTTTGCGCATCGTTGAAATATGCAGGAACGGTTATCACCGCCTGACTAACCGGTTGCCCAAGATAATCTTCTGCAATTTTTTTCATCGTTTGCAGAACAACAGCAGAAATTTCTGGCGGAGCATATTCTTTGTCGTCTATGCGAACACGAACCAAATCGGAGCCTTTGCCAACCAACTGATATGGCATGTGCTTTTCTGTTTCTGTGCATTCTTCTGCGCGTCTACCCATAAACCTCTTTATTGAATAAATGGTCTTTTCGGGGTTTGTTATCGCCTGCCTTTTTGCAACGTGCCCAACAAGCCTTTCGCCGTTTTTGCCAAAGGCAACTATTGATGGTGTGGTGCGAAAACCTTCGGCATTGGCTATAACCACCGGTTTTCCGCCTTCCATTACAGACACGCAGCTATTTGTTGTGCCCAAGTCTATTCCTATGATTTTTCCCATTGTCTTTTCTCCTGTGTTAATTTTTATGCTGCTCCGCTAGATACAATTACCTTCGCGGTTTTCAGCAGTTTATTTTTAATTTTATAGCCCTTTTGATACACTTGAATGATTTTGCCTTCTTCAACGTTTTCAGAAGGCTGCTTCATAAGTGCCTCGTGCATATTCGGGTCAAATGCCTCTCCAGATGGATCTATGGTTTCCAACCCAAAATCGCTCAAAATTTTGTTAAACTGCTCTTGTATCAACTTAATTCCCTTTTCAAAAGCCGCCAAATCTCCACTTTTATTCTCTTCAGCAAAGGCTCTGTCAAAATTATCCTTAACATCGGCGAGTTTTTCCAAAAGCTTGCCATTGGCTGTGCTTATCAATTCCAGTTGCTCTTTTGCAGAGCGTGTGCGGTAGTTTTCAAACTCCGCAAAAAGCCTCAAATATTTATCTTGAGCTATTCTCTCTTTTTCTTGCGCCTCAGCTATGCTCGCCTCTTTTGCAATTTCTTCTACTGAGGTGCTTTCAGCCTCTTCCACAAGCCTATCTACTTCTTCTGAAACCTCGTTTTTCTCTAAATTTTCTTCCATACGCCTTAAATTAAGGCAAAAGCCGTGCCGAATGGCTTGTTAAAACAAAAATGCCTTTTTTAAGCAAATTTTGCGGTTTTTATCCGATATATCAACATTAGACAAGCTATTACGTTTCAAATTGAAACGCTGGTATGAATGTTTTTGCGTTCAAAATGGAACTTTTGAATTTTTCTATATTTAAAGTGTAGATGCAAATATTCAATTTCTTAAAGCAAAAGGTGCCTTTATATGTATGGGTTCCTTTACTAACCTTTATTGTGTTTGCTCCTACTATTGTCTTAGGTCCTAAATACTTGATTTCAGTGTTAGTGGTGGGTTCTTTTGCCTCTATATTAATTCTTTTTGTCAACGCAAAAAGCAAGAAAAAAGTTATTGAGCAAAAGTTGGAAGAATCAAATAAATCTCTAAGCATTTTAACAAGCATACTCGGCAGTTCAGATTCGTTGATATACGTCACAGTTCCAGACACCGGAGAAATTCTATTTATAAACGAACGTGCAAAAGAACGTTATTCAATTAAAGGGAACTGCATAGGGAAACTCTGCTATAAAGTTTTGCAAAATGGAATGGACCAGATGTGCGAATTTTGCCCTTGCCGCAAACTGGATAAAAATCCCAAGGGAGTTATTGTATGGGAAGAACGCAACAATTTAACAAAACGCATATATCGCAACACAGACAGATATATAGAATGGCATAACGGCAAAACTGTTCATGTTCAGTATTCCACAGACATCACAGAGTTGATATCTGCAAAAGAACTTGTTGAACAGAACAACCGCAACAAAAATTTATTCTTGTCTCGCATGAGCTACGAAATTCGTTCTCCTATGAACGTTATTCTCGGAACAAGCGAAACCCAACAACACGACCAAACGCTAGACTTTAAAGTAAGAGATGCGTTTGCAATGATAAATAATTCTGCGCATCTATTGTTTAACACCGTGAACTCCACGCTAGACCTATTTAAAATGGAATCTGGCGAAATGGAATTGATGATTGGCAAATACAAAGTCTCAGAATTGTTAAGTGATAGCTTGCAACTAAACTTAAAGCAGATTGAAAATAAATCCCTAGAGCTTGAACTTGACATTGACGAAAATATACCGCTTAAATTGATCGGCGATGAAATTCACATTAAGCAAATTTTGAACAGTTTGCTTTTCAATACATTTAAAAATATAGAAAGTGGTCTTGTAAAATTATCGGTTTTTGCAGAGAAAACAGAAGATATAGATGTAACACTTGTCTTTTCCATAAGCGCAGAAACAGGCACTTTTGTTGAAGATGCAGACCTTTCCATGAGCATCATAAAAAACCTGATAAATCTGATGCACGGCGAAATCACAGTGAAAAACGAACCTGACAAAATTTCAGTTTGCACAGTGAGTTTGCCGCAAAAAATAATCAGCTCCGATGTTTTAGGCAAAGAGTTGGCTGAGAATTTAATGGAATTAACCGGCAAAGCATTCACAAAAGAATATATGCCCTACGGCAGCGTTCTCATTGTTGACGATGTGGAATCCAATTTATACGTTGCAAAAGAGCTTATGTCGCCTTATGGTTTATCCATAGATACTGTTTCCAGCGGTTTTGATGCAATAGATAGAATAAAAAGCGGCCGCGTATATGATATTGTGTTTATGGATCACATGATGCCTAAAATGGATGGAATTGAAACAGTAAAGATAATTCGCGAAACATTGAAATACACAAATTCTATTGTCGCTTTAACGGCTAATATTATGACCGGACAGGCAAAAATATTCTTTGATAATGGTTTTGATGATTTTATCTCCAAGCCTATAAATGCTCGCCAGTTGGATTCCATTCTCAATAAATTAATTCGCAACAAGCAAACTCCAAAAGTAATTGCAGATGCTCGCAAGCAAAGAAAAGATGCGATGAAAATGTACAAAAAAAGCGATGAATATCTTGCAGTCTTTGCCAAAGATGCCAAAAAAGCTGTGCTTGAAATTGAGCAAACTTCCAAAAACATATCAGATGCTTCAAATGACGATTTTCAAATGTTTGCTGTAAATGCCCATTCTGTGAAAAGTCTTCTCGCAGATATTGGCGAAAACACTCTTTCTCAAATGGCCTTTGTTTTGGAAGAAGCGGGCAAGCAACGGGACAAAAATACCATTGCAAAAAAAACGCAGCAATTTGTCTCAGAAGTTGAAACTATAATTTCAAATATTGAAACAAAACTCGCTGAAAAAGATTCCTAAATCAGTCTGCTACCCACACTCCACTCGCTTCACCGCTCGTAGAAATTTCCAACCCTTGCGTTTCTTCCAGAATGTAGGGGAAAGCCTTCCTCTCGCTCCAACCGCCCTCTAACATAACCGCAAACTGGTGGGCGTTTTCCGCTACCCCTTCTAGCCCAAATAAACTGGCGAAATAGATTTGGTGGCGAATTTGGGGCAATGTGCAGATATAGAAATTTCTATATTTAATTAAAATATAACGAGGATAATTTATGAGTGAATTAAATGCAGAGTCAGTTTTAGCCTCTATTGTAGAGCTTCGTGAGAGCATTGTTGAATC
>Ga0268262_10003923_pt1 | contig 15698 bp, 11 predicted proteins | sample TergutNc150P3_FD_190354 | JGI IMG/M metagenome (GOLD analysis project Ga0268262, IMG submission 190354) | Nasutitermes corniger P3 segment gut microbial community from laboratory colony in Florida, USA - Nc150 P3 (SPAdes) (version 2) | ecosystem: Host-associated > Arthropoda: Insects >... | reverse complement strand
GAACTGCACAAAACAGCCGCACCAGGCGCATAGGACACCCTCCCGTAAATCAGCGCAGGAAGCGCATTGTTCAAGCCGCACCGCGTAAACATCATCATCCGCGCGAAGGGAGGGATCGATAGGAATTGACGCGACAAGCTCTGTTATCTTGCCGGGGTCAGGAATAACGAATTCGTTACGACAATGCCTGCACGGCAAGGCCGCCGGCTCTTGCATCAGGCAAGTTCCAGGGTTACCACAGACTTAGGCGGCAGTTCCGCGTTTACAGCGCTGCCTGTTATTTTTGCGCCTGAAAAATCTTTTAGCGTTACCGTATCGGGCTTTGTAAACGTATTGTGATCCTGCATTTTGCCGGATGTAACGATGAGCCCTTTCAGTTCTGTAGACGCGCCGATATTCCAGCCGCGCAATTCAACGACAACGGACTGCTGCTTCACAGGATCGGCGTTGGTAAGGGATATGTGGATTTTATTATCGCCGTCAATTGAAGCGCTGGCGCTTACAGCCGCAAAATCGCGAACCGTTTCGCTTTCAACATACACAGGCAGTTTCACGGCATCTTGATGAACCTTGTACATATCGTAAACATGGTAGGTCGGCGTCAGAACCATGTTTGGACCCTCGGTTAGAATAACAGACTGCAAGACATTAATAGTTTGGGCTATGTTCGCCATGTGAACCCTTTCCGCGTGGTTGTTAAATATATTGAAATGAATGCCCGCTACCAGAGCGTCCCGCACGGTGTTCTGCTGATAAAGGAAACCGGGATTTGTCCCCGGCTCTACATCGAACCAGTTCCCCCATTCGTCAACTATAAGCCCCACTTTTTTTTCAGGATCGAATTCATCCATTATTTTACTGTGTTTTTGCACGAGTTCTTCCATTCTGCCCGCTTTCCTCATGGTTAAGAGCCATTCCGTTTCGACAAACTCGGTCGCCGATCCCTTGTGGCTCCAGTCGCCGGTTACCGTATAGTTGTGAAGGGAAAGCCCGTCCATATGCCTTCCGGCTTTTTCCATTAAAACCCTTGTCCAGTTGAAATCTTCTCCGGGGGAACCGCAGGCGATTTTGTACACCTTCGCGTTTCCGTAAGTTCGGGCGTATGTCGCGTAACGGCGGTAATTATCCGCGTAAAATTCGGGAGTCATGTTGCCGCCGCAGCCCCAATTCTCGTTGCCTATTCCCCAATAGCGCACTTTCCACGGCACGGCTCTGCCGTTTTTTTTGCGAAGATCAGCCATCGGGCTTACCCCGTCGAAATTGCAGTACTCCACCCATTGCGAAAGCTCCTGGACTGTACCCGAGCCGACATTTCCGCATATATAAGGTTCGCATTCCAAAAGCGCGCAAAGATCAAGGAATTCATGCGTGCCAAAACTGTTGTCTTCGGTAACGCCGCCCCAATGGGTGTTGATCATCTTTGGGCGTTCAGAGCGGGGCCCGATTCCGTCTTTCCAATGGTATTCGTCCGCGAAACACCCGCCCGGCCAGCGCAGGTTGGGTATTTTGATCTTTTTAAGCGCCGCGATTACATCTTTTCGTATGCCCCGGACATTGGGAATGGGTGAATCTTCCCCCACCCAGTAGCCGCCGTATATACATCTTCCCAGATGCTCCGAAAGATGCCCGTAAATGTGCCGGCTGATTTTTACTGTCCCGTCTTGCGCTTTTACTACGATCCTGTTCATGTTGTACTCCCGATATTATTTATTCTTTGAGCTTCTTTTATTTAGTAGTCTATTCAAGAATTGGTTTTGTGAATACTGCGTAACGCGTCGAGAGCTTTGCAGGGGCATCCGTCCGAACGCCAGGCGCTGAGAGGGTAGCCGCTCCACGCTTTGGCTCCTTCAGGTTCCCATAGCAAAATGCCCTTGCATTTGGGCTGGCTTAGCATTTCCCCGATAATGTCTGTCAGCAACTGAAAGGTCTCTTCTTCCTGCTCGTCCACGCCGCCGGTCTCCACGATCATAATATCTTTTCCGAAGCGCTTCGGGATTTCCGCCATGGATCGCGCGAGCCCTTCCATGCAGGCTTTATATGACAACTGGGGCAGGTGAAACGGATAAAACGAAAATCCCATCATATCGTAACGGCAGCTCCGCCGTTCCAGATTTTCAAAATAATCCGTGATAAAATCCGTGGTATTAAACTCGGCCAGATGAATCATAACTTTTATTTTCGCCGATACCGCCTTAACCGCGTCATAGCCTGAGTTGTACAGTTTTGTCAATTTGTCAAAATTACCGGTACTGCCCTCGGGAAGCAACATTCCAGGATTGGTTTCATTTCCAATCTGTACCCACTCCAATTCCAGCCCGTTCGTTTTAAATAAATCAATTGTCTCATGGGTGTAATCGTACAGATGCTGAACAAGGCCGTCAAAATCTGATTTCTCCCAGGCCGCGGGTATTTTTTGCTTGCTTGGATCGCTCCAGGAATCGCTGTAATGAAAGTTCAGCATGATACGGTAACCCATTTTAACGCAACGAAGCGCCAAGTCCAGTGTTTCCCGGGCGGAACAATGCCCGCTATGAGGGTTTGTTGACGGATTTACCCATGTCCTTAAGCGTATGGTATCCATGCCGTAATCTTTTAAGGTTAACAGCAGATCCTGTTCCTGCCCTTGCTGGTTGCGAAAAACAAAGCCCGATTCCAGCATTTGCGGATACCAGCTTATATCAGCGCCCACGGCAAAATCTTTATTAAAGTTATATTGTTTCATGCCCGCGTTTCCGTATTAATCTCTTTCAAATATTGAGCTTCCAGCAAGATACTGTTAAGCGCAAATCCCTCTTTTATTTCACATTCAAAATAAGTTTCTTTTATTACCGGGTATACTCTTAATGTGAAACATCCCTCATAATTGAAGCGGCGCAAACCAACTCTCCAGGGAAGGCCGGTGGTAAACCAGTCCGCGGCCAGCTTGCTGTCGCGGTACAATTCCGCCCTGTCGCCTGTGTAGTCAATTACTAAAAATATGTCATTGACGCTACCGGCGTCAATTTTATCAAAACGCAGTTCATATTCGGCAAACGTATCATCCCTGTATGTTTCTATAAAACCGCTGTTAACAGAGACCGCCTTAAATCTGAGAAGAACCGTTTTTTTATCAGGATAACGCGTTACCGTTTCTTCGGTTTTGCATGTGGTAAGATATAGCCCGCCTTCTTTTTCAATTAAGTTGCCCCGTGTAATAAACAATTCATCGCCAAAAAGCCACGCGTTATCCGCTTCTTCTTCCGTCAGTACTATCACAGATGCCGGTTCACCATAAAAATTAAAGACCGGTTTTTCATGGCAGAAAAACACGAAGCTGTCTTTCAATTTGCACAACAGCTGCGCGTTTGTCGACCGCAAAAAAGAGTCTCCGAGTTTTATGTTATACGGGAATGCCCCGTAAAATCCTTTCGGAATATTCATTGGAGGAAGATATATTGTTTCGTCAGGCAGAACAACGGAGAGAGTGACTTCACTGTGGTTAGCCATATTTCTGTTTCTTTGATGATTGTTGACGAAAATAAAGCCGGTATTGGTATCCTGGTTATGCCTGACGCACATACGCAGTGTAAGCGTATCTTCCGCGTCTTCTACCTCATTCTCCGGGAAAAAACTTACGGCGGGAGCTACAAGATCGCCGAAATCATTTAAAAACATATGCAGCCGTTTTAGCTTTCGATAGCTTTGATGCAATTCGCCGTACTCGCCAATGCAAGCCTGGAAGTCATAGGACAGCACGGGCACGTCCGTGTAGGAACCGCTTGCTTTAGATTCCTGCAAAGTTGTAAGTTTGCCGTCAGGGTTTGTCCCGCCGTGGTACATATAGTACCCGAGCAGGTTCGCGCCTGTCGCGAGCTTGCATAAGGCCTGCGCGGCCGTATCGGCTGCCGTAGCGACCGGACGCCTGAGCGTCGTTACCTGTAATCCCCCGCCCAATTCCGCCGTCAAGTACGGATAATCTTCTACCTTGAATGTAAATTTTTCGGAGGAAGGCCCCCAATCGCTGCCGATTAACGGATCGTTACGGAACGGTATCAACAGGTAATTTGGGCTGGCAGGCAATTTTCCCGTGTGCTGTTCCCACGGAGCGTCGACGTAACCGCCCTGCACAGGCAGCATTTCGCCGTCAACAACATTTGCACCGCCCCAGCCTGTCGCCGTATAAAACGGAACGTCGAAACCGGCTTCCACAGCCAATTCTTTCAAAGTGCTCATATGCTTGAGCCCTTCGCCTCCGCTTACGCCGCCGCAGTGCCCGTGCTCATTTTCGATCTGTACGCCGATTATTGGGCCGCCTTCTTTCCATGAAAGCCCTTTCACCTCTTCGTAAATTTTTTTATAGAAAATACGTACCAAATCCAAATATGCGGGATCATCCGAGCGTTGTTTCATAGTTTTGTCATTCTGGAGCCAATCCGGAAAACCCCCGTTTCGACATTCCCCGTGCGCCCAGGGGCCGATACGCAAAAAAAACAATAAATTCATTTGCCGGCATAATGTGACAAACCGACGCAGATCCCGCTGGCCTGAAAAATCCCATTTGCCTTTTTCTTCCTCATGATGAATCCAGAACACATAGGTTGCTACAATACGAACTCCTCCCGCGTACACTTTTCGCAGGGATTCTTCCCAAAATTGAACCGGGTACCGCGAGAAGTGAAACTCGCCCATAATCGGATACCAGGGCTTTTCGTTTTTGGTTAAATACCTGTTATTGCTTCCCAGCGTTTCGCCATTCGCGCGGTTCCCGCCAAAGGGCAGGGGAGTAACCGGTAATTTCAGATAGGGTATTGTTATGCTGATATGCTCTGCCATACGTACCTTATTAATAAAACCTGACCACTGAAAAAGTGGTCAGGCATCTTTTGTTCAGGTTACAGTTTTGCTTTATAGCTTTGGATCTGCTTGTCCGCTTCGGCGATAACATCCTGGATTCCGGCCCGTTGTAGCTGAGTACGGAGCGTCGCTATCGCGGTATCCACGTCTCCCGCCATGCCGCTGATTAGCGGTGTAAAGTATTGGTCTTTAATTGTGTTGATCATCGCTATTTGAGTGGTAACGTTAGATGTGTCCAGCGTGAACCGGTTAAGCGGATGAGCGGGCGCCCTGTTTTGCTCCCAAACCTTGCGGACTTCCTGTTCTTTAAGCTCAAACACCGTCGGGTTTTCAATGAACTGTTCAAGCGTAAAGGCGGGGTTCTTTATTACCCATGCCGGGCAGTTGCCGCCGATTGGATAATTGTTGGAACGTTCGGTTGCCTTGTAGTGCTTGTCATCAACAATAGTGTAATGCACGCCCTCAATACCGTAGCGAATCAGCCGGTTGATTTCCTTGTTGCTGTACAATTCGTTCAAGGCCATCATTGCCCTTTCTTTATTCCTGCTGAAGGCGCTGATCGCCATATCGTTGTTGTTGTAGTCTTCAACCCACTTGTAGCCGCGCAAATCCGAATCAACAAAGGTAACCTTCCATTGCGGATATTCGGCGTCCGCCTGGCGGAGGAAATTGATTACAGAGCCGATATTCCAGCCGAACGTAGCGGCCTGGCCTCGCAGGAAATTTTCCTGATATGTGCTGCTGGAGGCAAGGCTGTCACGCGACCACCAGCCCCTTTCAAAATAATCCTTCATGTCTATGCAGTACTGCCTGAACCAGCTCTGATCCAGAAGGTATTCAACCTTGGTATTATTCGGCTGGAGGAAATTATAGTACAGGATTTCATAGGGCGTTCCGGAAAGCAGCGCCAGATTGTTACGTTGAAAATAACTGTAAAGGAATCCGCCGGAAGACGCGCCTAAAGGTGATACCCCAGTCCTGCTCTGGTTTTTTGCGGCCCAATCGTAGAAAGCGAGCATTTGTTCCCAGGTGGTAATATCCTGAATGTTTGCCTGCGCCATTATATCGCCGCGTATTGCGTTTACATCAGAGCGCAAAGCCGCTTCGCCGGAAGGAACGCAGTAAGAAACGCCGTCAATCTTAGTCTGATTCCAGGCCTCTTGAGGAACAATTTGCCAAAGATCGGGCGCGAATTTCTGCACGAATTCCGGTTTCATCGGCTCAAAACCGCCCATGCCGACGGTCGTCTCATAATGCGCCCAAATGGGAGCGGTGAAGATAAGATCAAAATCTTCCCGGCTTGTAAAAAGCAGAGGATACCTCGTGCCGTGTTCGCCCCATGAGAGGTATCTCCACTCTATCGTCGCGTTGATAGTCGATTTAAGAATCTCGTTTACCTTGTCGTAAACAAGCTGCCCGTCAGGCGCTAAATCGCCCAGAACATAAGCTACAAGCGAGACAGATTCTGAAACATCATGTCCTCTATAAGTCTTTCCGGCAGACCTGGCTCCGGCAGCCCCGCTTGATTTGTTACAGCTTGCCAGTATCGCAACCAGCATAATGATCACAAGCGCGATACATTTCGTTTTCTTTTGCATAACATTCTCCTTAAACTTATTTTTAGGGTTCTTCTTAATAGATCCCTAAATTACAATTTAACCTTTCACCGCGCCGATCGTGATGCCCCTGACGTAGTATTTTTGTATTATCGGGTACAGCAGTATTATAGGGCCTGTAACAACAACGGTTAGCGCCATTTTAAGAGTCGCGGTAGGTATGGTGATTGCGCTGACAGCTTCTGAACTAACGCTTAATCCCGAAGCAATTAAGCGTTTATACCCCTCGATATTGTTAATTTTCTCGTAGAGCATGTACTGTAAGGGCTTCATTTTATCATCAGAGATAAACAGCATCGCGCTGTACCAGTCGTTCCAATAACCCAGAGCGATAAACAACCCGATAGTTGCCAGTACCGGTTTCATTAACGGTAACATGACTGATATATAAGTTCTGAATACGGAACAGCCGTCCATTTTCGCCGATTCTATCATTTCAACGGGTATGCCCATTATGTAAGTTTTGAGTATAAGCAGGTTAAATACGCTGAACAAAAGCGGTAAAAGCAATGCCAGATAGTTATTCTTCATTTTCAGGTACTGTGTCATAAGAATGAAATAGGGCACCAGGCCTCCGTTAAATAATGTCGTTATGTAAAAAAATAACGAAAAGCTGTTTCTCCATTTAAAATCCCGCCTGGATAATACATAAGCCGTCATTGATTGCAAAAACAGCGCGAGAAACGTACCTGTAATTGTTAAAAATATTGTAACCATATACGCGCGGGTGATAACGCCAGGCTGGTTGAATACCTGTCTGTACGCTTCAATGCCCGGTTCCTGCGGCAATAGGGAAAACCCGTTTTTTAGTATAGCCGCCTCGCTTGAAAACGAGGCCGAAATAATTAATACAAACGGCAGCAGGCATGACACGGCAACTATACTGACAAAGACGTACGCTATTAAGTGCAGTATGTATTCGTCTCTGCCGCTTTTTACCGCGTTTCGGTTCCCGGTCATAACTATTGTCCCCTTTCGCGATTAAAATAACGCGTAGTCTTTTTCATACATCTTAATCAGTTTGTTAACGGTTAGAATTGTGAAGAAACAGCAAACAGACTGAAAAAGACCCGAAGCCGCCGACATTCCGAAATCAGAATTTGTCATCAGCGCGCGGAATGTAAATGTGTCGATTACATCAGTCATGTTATACAACAAGCCGTTCGACCCGATGATATTGTAGAACATATCAAAATTGCCTCTGAATATCCCGCCCATTGACAGGAGGAAAAGAATTATAATCGTTGGCTTTAACTGGGGGATAGTAATTTTAAATATCCGTTGAAAAACATTTGCCCCGTCAATCCGCGCCGCTTCGTACATTTCTGTGTCAATCCCCATAATCGCGGCAAGGTAGATGATCGAGCCGTATCCTACGCCTTTCCATGCCTGAAAGAGCGTCAATATTGCCGGCCAAAATTTCTGTTCGGAATAGAACGAGATTTTTTCGCCTCCCAGGCTTTGAACTACTGAATTAATTATGCCAACGTCGTAACTTAATATATTGAACGCGATTACGGACACAACCACCCATGAAATGAAATACGGCAGAAACATCATAGATTGGGTTATTTTCTTGAAATACCTGCCGCCCGCTTCAGTGATAAGGATCGCCACCGCAACCTGTAAAACCGTATTGAAAAAGATAAACAGCAGATTGTAAAGAACCGTGTTCCTCGTAACAATGAAAGCCTGGCCGGATCTAAAGAAGAACACAAAATTTCGAAAGCCATTCCACGGGCTGCCAAAGATCCCGCCGGTATAAGTGTATTTTTTAAATGCCAGTACGATACCGGTCATTGGCAGGTACGCAAATATTATGTAGTAGATAATCGCGGGCAGCAGCATTATAAGGAAAGACCTGTTCTTGATCAGATCCATAAAAAAACTGGCTGGTTTTCGTGTGGGCATCTTTATCGCTCCTGTGCTGCAATGCAATGCGCAAACGTTTGCGCATTGTTAAGTACAGGATAAATCCTAAAATGTGATTTTGTCAAGTTTTTTTTTGTTTTTTACGAAATCAGTACTAAATTCTAAGGTTATAATCCAGAAACGTCTTCATTGGCGTCTGGCAGCCGTCAATACTCTGCAATAACATCCTGCATGCTGTGTCCCCTAGTTTTTCAGGATCAAGCTGCACAACCGGAATTTCAGGGTGGAATGTTTCCAGGTAATAGCTGCTGTGAAACGAGGCAATATTTATGTTGTCATGGCCTGTTTTCCCGGGATCCAGGTTACTTTCAAATTTTCCGCCGCCTTTAATAACATTTAATAAATTCAAACAAACCGCATCGTCTCCGCAAATTATATTGCGAATGCCTTTATTGTACATTCTATGAAACGCCTGATACACCTCGTCATCTGTATTGGCATCCCATTCAATGAACGGTGATTGCCTGTTTTTAACCGTAACGGCGTCTGTAAAGCCCTGAATGCGCGTCTGGTTGGCCGGAAACTCTTTCATTGTAACAATCAGGGCGAAATCTCCCGTCCACATATCCATCAAACGTAGCGTGAGATCCCTGAATGCCGCCCTACCGTCATATCCTACCTGAATTATATTTCGAGCGCCTGTAGAACCAGTCAGTACTATTGGAATGCCGGACAGCGCCAGCCTTTCAAGGGCGCTGTCGCCGATTATACTCCTGGTTAGTACCATGCCGTCAACTTTACGGCTTTTTATAACCCTGCTTATTGGCTCTATTTCGTCCCCGACTATTAAAACATCGTAAGAAGCTTCCACAGCCCTTTTTTCAACGCCAAATAAACATTCCAGAAAATATGTTGACCTCGTGGAATCTCTGTCTAACGGCATTGAAAAGGCGATATTCTTTGCTTTTGTCGTTACCAGGTTACGGCCCGCCGCGTTTGGTATATAACCAATTTCATCTATATACTTTAAGATGCGTTCGCGGGTTTTTTCAGATACGCGCCCGTTGCCGCTGATAGCCCTTGATATAGTTGTCTTGGAAACGCCCAGTTCTTTTGCGATATCGTTTATCATCTTGTAATTTTTTCTGATCGTTTATTCATTATTATAACTTAGATAACAGATTTGTTATAGTACTCGCGTGATAAGCCTTGACCGCTCTGTCGAATTTTCTTATCTTATAAGTAGAACTGACGCTGAGCTGGTTAGATAAAGCCTTTAGGCTAATTGCAGCTTGGTTCTGCATCACGCGAAATCAACTACAGGGCGTTAGCTTACCTCCCGGGTTTCCTCACCTCCTTTTCCCGGGGGGTTTTTTTAGCTTGTATTTAGAAGTACCATTAGCCGGATAACGCGATCATGAGATCCTCTTTGGCCTTTTTTTATTCTTATTTACCGGTATTAATTACCGCCGCGCTTCTGCTGGGCGTTTCCGCATTCTGCTCGGGATGTTACACCCTTAAGCAGGGAACAACGATGCTGGGTTACCTGGGCAGGGCCGTTCCCCTTGAAAAATTAGACAATGGAAATGGAGACAACGCTTCAGAAGGGTTTACCCTGGATAACAGGCGCTTTGTTCAAAGGGTGGAAGATATACGCGGCTTCGCTATGCGGGAGCTTGGCTTAAAGAAAAGTAAAAACTACACCCGCTATGTGGAGCTTGACAGGGATTACCTCGCGGCGGTTGTCTCCGCTTCCGCGAAGGATTCATTTACCCGACACGAGTGGTGGTTCCCGGTTATTGGCAAGGTTCCCTACAAGGGCTTTTTCAACGTCGCCGACGCGAGGAAAGAGCGGGCAAAGCTGGAAAAGAAAGGCCTTGACGTTTGGATTCGCGGGGTTGACGCGTTCAGTACCCTTGGCTGGTTTCGGGATCCCCTATACTCCTATATGAAGAAGTATTCCGACCGCTATCTGGCGGATTTGATCATCCATGAGTTGCTTCACGCCACTGTATATCTGAAAGGCAAGTCCCAGTTTAACGAAGAGCTGGCGGAATTCGTTGGGGTTGAAGGGGCGCGGCTTTACATGGAAAAAACCATGGGGAGCCAGGCCCAGGACGATGCCGATGCCGCTAACGCCCAGGCGGACAGGGCTGCCTATCTGGATTTTATCCGCGCCCTCATCGCGGAGCTGGATGAGCTGTACAAGAGCAGCCTGCCAAGGGAAGAAAAGCTGCAAAAAAAAGAAGAGATCATCGAAGGGGCCAAAGCCAGGTTTGATGAAAGCTATGAAGAGCGTTTCACAACCGATAATTACCGGGGTTTTGGCGAATTGCCGGTGAATAACGCTTATCTGGAATTATACAGGCTTTACCATGAGGAAGATCATTACTTTAAAGACCTTTACGAAAGATCGGGAAGTGATCTTGTGAAATTTATCGCGGCGGCGAAAACCCTGAAGGGCAGGGGAAACCCAAAGGAAGAGCTGGAAAAGGCGCTGGGGTTAAGGTAAAGTTGCCAGTTATTTATCACTACATGAGCTTTGTGGCCTGTAAGATTACTGGTGGAAAAATCGCGTTCTTTCTTTTTTAGACACTAGTGAACCAATTTGCTTAATTTTTTAAAGTAAGACCGCCATCAATTACGAGTGATGTCCCATTCACAAATGATGATGCATCTGATAACAAGTATACTATCCCATACGCTATCTCTTCTGGTTTACCGTATCGTTTTAAAGGATATTTTTCTATGTCTTTTGCCCGATCTTCTTCACTGAGTGTCCCGTCATTTATTAAGGGCGTTTCTACCCTCCCGGGATTTACACAATTACACCTTATGCCTTTAGTTCCCATTTCTAATGCCGCATATTCCATAAAAGCATTCAATGCACTTTTCGACATTCCATAGGCAGTATTTCCGGGAGTAATACAGAAATTCCCGGCTACTGAAGAAGTAAATACTATTGAAGCGTTTTTATTAAATTTTTTCTTTTTAAATATTTTTTGGGTCAACAAAAACGGTGCAATAGTATTTATTTTTAGTGTATTTGTTAGTTCTTCTTCATTTATAAATTGAATGGGATGCAATTTCCCGATTCCTGCATTATTTACTAATCCGTCCAATTGGCTCATTGTTTCTACCAGTTTATCAATTTCTTCATTTGCGGTTAAATCCATTAGGTATTTTTCATGCCCTTTTCCTGCTAATTGGGTAAAGGTTTCCTCAAGCCGTTTCTCATTTCTAGCGGTAATTATGACTTTTGCTCCCATTTTTGAGCATTCAATAGCGGTCGCTCGCCCTATGCCAGAAGAAGCCCCTGTAATTAGAATTTTTTTGTCCGTTAAGGAAAATGGATTATTTTTTTCAGTCTTAAATGCCATTACAAACCTCCGAGAGTTATGCTACAAACCCTTGCTAGTAGCTCTATTTTATCACAGAATTCTAGCATCACGCTAGTATAATATAAAATAATTCTAGCGTTGAGAAGGTATTTTATATGAGAATCTAGCTATTAGTATGGAATATATGGATATTCAGACTGTATTTTCAGGAAATATGAAAAAATACAGAAAAAAGGCAAAACTAACACAGGAAAAGCTTGCAGAAATTTGCGGTACAGACTTTCGCTACATTGGACAAATCGAGACCGGAGTTCGTTGTCCCTCATTGGATTATGTTGAAAGAATCGCTTCTGCCCTTAAAATCGCGCCCTATCGCTTATTTTATGACGAAAATAGTAAGGGAGACGAAAGGTTTTTAACTTTGCAGAAAGAACAAAAACAAAAACTAAAGGCCATGCTATTTGAAAATTTCTCACAAATATGTTCCATCATTGATGAACAGTATTGAGACTGATAACTAAAAGAACTCATAAAAAGAAGAATTTTCGGATTTGTCGCTCAAGTCTCCGGTTCTTTCGAGTTTACAGTATAAGGACGGAGCTCATAATCATTCATATAGGCCTTTGTATATTAATCTCCCAGCATTTCAGCGAATACGGCTTTTTTAGGGCATTGCTTCAACTGCCATTAAAAGCTAGCATTTCCAATGCTGTATCCCAAACGTGAACAGAAACTTACTGCGGAGGATTTTAAAAATCCTTCAAGCGAATACAGGGCTGCGCCTTTTTGGGCATGGAACAACAAACTTGATAAAGAAGAATTGGTTTGGCAGATAGAGCAGCTCAAAAAGATGGGCTTCGGCGGCTTTCACATGCATGTCAGAACCGGCATGGCTACCGAATACTTAAGCGATGAGTACATGGACATTGTGGCCGCCTGCGTTGAAAAGGCCCGGAAAGAAAAAATGCTCGCCTGGCTCTATGACGAAGACCGATGGCCTTCGGGCGCCGCCGGAGGCTTTGTTACCAAAGAGCCCAAATACAGGGTTCGGCACCTGCTTTTAACCCGCAAGCCCTACGGCGCGGTATCGGCGGACACGCCGGACAAGCAAAGCCGGGCGGATTCCGGCAGATGCGAAAACGGAGAGCTCATTGCCTGCTTCGATGTTGTTCTGGATAAAAACGGCGACCTGGAAAGCTATTCCGTTATAGGCGAAAAAGATCAGGCGTCAGGTTTCAAACTCTACGCCTACGCTGAGATCGCCCTTCCTTCGCCCTGGTTTAACAACCAAACCTACGTGAATACTTTAGACCCGGAGAGCATTTGGGAATTTATCCGCGTTACCTATAGCGCATATGAAAAACACTTCGCAAAAGATTTTGGCGGCGTTATTCCTGCTATCTTTACCGATGAGCCGCAATTTTCCCGTAAGGGAACCTTGAACTTTGCCCGTGAAGAAAAGGATGTTACCCTTCCATGGACTACCGACATTGAAGATACCTTCAAGGCCGCGTATAACGGGGAAAGCCTCATCAACGCTATTCCGGAGCTCCTTTGGGATCTTCCGGAAGGCAGAGTTTCGGTAACCCGCTACCATTACCATGATCACGTAGCGGAGCGCTTTGCAGGGGCTTTCGCTGATCAGTGCGGCCGCTGGTGCGGGGAACACGGCATCATGCTCACCGGCCACATGATGGAAGAGCCGACTCTTGAGAGCCAGACCGGCGCCCTGGGGGACGCGATGCGTTCTTACCGCTCTTTCCGGTTGCCAGGCATCGACATGCTCTGCGACTGGCGCGAGTATACCACCGCCAAACAGGCCCAGTCCGCGGCAAGGCAGATGGGCGTTCCCGGTACTTTATCGGAATTGTACGGGGTTACCAACTGGAATTTCGATTTCCGCGGCCATAAACTCCAGGGGGACTGGCAGGCCGCGTTAGGCGTTACCGTCCGTGTGCCGCATCTATCCTGGGTTTCCATGAACGGCGAGGCAAAACGCGATTATCCTTCTACCTTTAATTATCAGTCCCCGTGGTTTACCGAATACCCGTATGTGGAAAATCACTTTGCCCGTGTCGCGTCTGTTCTGACGCGGGGCAAGGCGGTCTGCCGCGTTGGGGTCATCCACCCAATCGAAAGCTACTGGCTCCACTGGGGAGCAAAAGAAAATACGGCCGCCGTCCGGGAAGAGATGGACGAAAAATTCCAGAGTCTCTGTGGCTGGCTCTTAAAAGGTTTGATTGACTTTGACTACATCTGCGAATCAACTTTGCCGTTGTTTTGCAAGCTTGAGGACATCAGCGGGAAGGGCTTTCCGGTGGGAGAAATGAGCTACGACGTTATCGTAGTCCCGGCGCTGGAAACGATAAGGAAAAGTACCCTCGAGCGGCTGGAAGCCTTCAGGAAAGCGGGAGGCAGGCTCATCTTTTTGGGCGAGGCTCCCAGGTATATTGAAGCGGTTCCCGATGAAAGCGGAAAAAAGCTCGGGGAAGCTTGTGAAAGAATCGCCTTTGAGCGCCTGCCCATACTCACGGTTCTGGAAAGTATAAGGGAGCTGGAAATACGGGACAGTTCCGGCGCGCGGGTAGGCGATCTCCTTTACCAGCTCCGCGAGGAAGACGGTGTCCGCTGGCTTTTCGTCGCCCACGGCGGGATTCCCGCAAATCCCGATCTTCCTAAAGGCGACATTATCCGGCTGTTGGTAAAAGGCGAATGGGCCGCTACCCTCTACGACACGACTGGCGGCGAAATTGTTCCCGTACAGGCAAGTTACGAAAACGGCTGGACAACCATCACCCGGCCTTTCTACGAACACGACAGCCTGCTTTTTAAGCTGGATAAACCGTTGGAAAACATAGAGGAAAATGAGGAAATTACGAAAAATCCATTTAAATATTCCATTAATTCCTTGTGCCGCGAACCGCAGGTTCGATGTGATCTCCGTGAGAGCTTTTCCGGGAATGATCTTGTACCAATCACACTGGAAGAACCGAATGTGCTGCTGCTTGATATGGCCGAGTACGCTCTGGCTCCGTCAGGAGACACCTGCGAATGGCAGCCTAAAGAAGAAATACTCAGGCTTGATAACAAACTCAGAGCCGGATTGAAATGGCCGATACGCGGAGATAGCATAGCCCAGCCCTGGGTTGAGCGCGATGCCAGCACGCCATATACCTTGAAACTTCGCTTTAGTTTTGAAAGCGAGATTGCCGTAACCGGCGCGGAGCTGGCTTTGGAAAACGCCCCGTCTTCCAAAGTTGCGCTTAACGGCGGGGCGGCGGGAGATGTCAACGGCTGGTATGTGGACAAGTGTATCGGGAAAGTAAGCCTGCCGCCAATCAAAGCGGGAACCAATGTGCTGGAAGTGAGTTTCCCCTACGGACGCAAAGTTGATGTCGAAGCCATGTACCTGCTTGGCGATTTCGGCGTGAATGTCTCAGGCTCTTCCTGTGTTATTACAAAGCCGGTACGCAGCCTTGGCTTTGGCGACATTACCCGCCAGGGCCTGCCCTTCTACGGCGGCAACCTGACCTACCATCTGGAAGCGGAAATTCCCCTTGATAAATCAATTGAAAAACTCACGCTAAGGGCCACACAATACCGAGGGCATCTCTTAAAGGTGAAGGTAGACGGAAAAGATTACGGGCCCTTGGTTTATTCGCCTTACGAAATGGAAATCTCCGCCGGAAAGGGCAGGCATAAGATTGACCTTGTTTACTTTGGGAGCCGGATCAACACCTTTGGTCAGTTGCACTGCGTGGAAAGAAATCCCATATACTGGTGGGGGCCAGGCTCATGGCGTACCACCGGCGCGAACTGGTCTTACGAGTACCAGTTCTGGCCCCAGGGTGTGCTGAAGTCGCCTGAGATTATTTACTCTACCAAATGAGAAAATCTTTTCCCAAAAGGCGCAGTACAGCTTCGGTAAAAAAATAATCTCCGTAGATGATGGGGACATCCGTGTCTTTGCTGCCGCCGTGGTAGGCCGCGGTTCCCCCGCCAATAACGCCGTCGGTTTCAGTGTCCCAGGAGGCGA
>Ga0268262_10003922_pt1 | contig 15701 bp, 15 predicted proteins | sample TergutNc150P3_FD_190354 | JGI IMG/M metagenome (GOLD analysis project Ga0268262, IMG submission 190354) | Nasutitermes corniger P3 segment gut microbial community from laboratory colony in Florida, USA - Nc150 P3 (SPAdes) (version 2) | ecosystem: Host-associated > Arthropoda: Insects >... | reverse complement strand
TTTCCTTCCAGCTTGCAATGTTCTTTTCCGACATAGTAAAGTTGTATTGCCGTAAAAGCCTTTTGCGGTAATCAAGTTGTTTTTCCTGCCATTCACTGCCAACCCATTGGTTCGACGGCGGACTAGCTTTTGTATCGTAATATCTCCACCATAGACCAATAGAGATGTCCATCCCCCTAAGCGTTTTTTCGATTGCGGCGGGAGCCTTTGGAACTTGCTGCGCAAAAACAGAAGTAACACTGAAGAACGTTACTAAAAGAACAATGCAAGCGTTAAAAAAGATTTTCTTTTTCATTTTTTTCTCCTATAATATTAATTCTTTCTCAAGTAAATAATCCGTTTTTCTCATAAAAAGTTGTTTTTGCGTTAATCTATTTGATGGGATTAAACGCAAACACTTCTTCTCCCATGTTAATAACGCTTTTAGGAATAATTACGCTTTTTAGCTGGTTATTAGCAAACGCGCATCTCCAAATAGAAATAACGCTGTTAGGAATCGTTACGCTTGTGAGTTGGTTATTTGCAAACGCATAGCCACCGATAGAAGTAACGCCGTCGGGAATAATTACGCTTGTTAGCTGATTATTCAGGAATACGGCATACCGAATGGAAGTAATACTGTTAGAGATTGTCACGCTTGTGAGGCAGTTATCCGCAAATGCGCCGTCTCCGATAGAAGTAACGCTGTTGGGGATTGTCAGGCTTGTAAGTTGATTATCCAAAAACGCCTCAGACTCAATGGAAGTAACGCTGTCGGGAATGATTACGCTTGTAATGTTTCTTCCCTTAAACGCGGAACTGCCAATGCCGGTAACCGGTTTTTTCTGTATTTGGGGAGGAATTCGTATGTCTGTATTCTTCCCTGCATAACCGGTAATTATGACCGATTTCCCGTCGCTTGATTTTTTTACTGTAAAATCATTTTCCGCGTCATATTCCAGACCATAAGACGCAAAAACCAGAGCCGTCGTTAAGACAACAAGAAAAGTTGTTTTCTTAAACATAATTTGCCTCCAAAAAAATTTTATTACTTTGCGCTGACAGCGCATTTTTAAGATGCAAATTGGAATTACCAAAATGCAACAATAGAAACAATGGCGAAATAATTATTTTCATACTGAACATTTTTTATCATTTACAATATTTTTTTAAATGATGAAATTTATTCATTTTTGACTTCTTAAATATGTCATTTTAAAAAATAAGGAGATATAAAAATGAAAAATAAATTGATTACAATTTTATTATTTGTTTCTCTTGTTTGTGTCCTTTCAAATTGCGGAACATCAAAGGCTGTCTCATCCAAACAAGAAAAAATACCTGCGCTTAAAGACGTTTACAAGGATTATTTCCCTATCGGAAATATCATCAACGGCAGGTATGTGGAAGGCGAATATCTGAAACTGATTACGACCCACTTTAACATCGTAACAGCCGAAAACCAAATGAAGCCGGATCAACTTGCTCCGCGCCAGAAAGGCGGTCAATATAACTTTAAATATGCCGATGACTTGGTAGCGGAAATGCAAAACTATGGAATAGCTTTTCACGGGCATACTCTTGTCTGGCATAAACAAACGCACGCGTGGATGACGACGGGAACTCCCGCGCAGGTTAGGGAAAATCTGGTAAATCATATTAATACGGTAATGGCGCATTACAAGGGAAAAGTAATTTCCTGGGACGTAGTAAATGAAGCCGTAAAAGAGCAGATAAATCCCGGAGATCAAAATTTAAGCTGGAAAACACAGCTTCGCGAAGATTCAGGCTGGTTTAAGGCATTGGGCGCGGATTTTATTGAATTAGCGTTTAGAACCGCAAGAGCGGCTGACCCTGACGCGGATCTTCAATACATTGATTATAATTTGGACAATCAAAGGAAAGCGCAGGTAACCGCTAATATGGTCAAGGACATCAATGACAGATACAAGGCGGAAGGTAACAGCAGAAACCTTATCGACACAATCGGAATGCAGGCGCATTACGGAACTTATACGGACGCTAATAATGTACGTACCTCGATAAAAAGGTTTATAGACATTGGATTAAAAATAGCAATCAGCGAGCTTGATGTTGAAGTAAGAGTTACAACCGGTAATTTTGGAGTTGGAAAAAATTCCACCATGCTTGATATTGATCAGCGTATTCAGGCTTTAACTTACGCCCAGCTTTTTAATGTTTTTAAAGAGTATAAGGATCACATAACGCGAGTAACAATGTGGGATTTTGACGATGAATTCAGTTGGAAATCTTTGGGGAATCCATGTCTTTGGGATGCGGATCTTAAACCTAAACAGGCGTTTTGGGCGGTTGTGGATCCAAACAAAACTTTACGTTTATGAGTAAAATGATGTAATATATTTAAGGAGTGAAAAATGTATAAACATCATCAGGAATCAATAGAAAATATGAAAGCTCATTACAGTCAAAATCCGGAAATTATTGCTCTGTTTTTGGTAGGATCAGTCGCTACAGGCACTGAACGCGAAGATTCGGACATTGACGGCGTTGCTGTAGTATCTCAAGCGTATTACGAAGAAAAGAAAAAAAACAGTAAAGAATGTGAGTCAGTTTTTGGCAAATGTACTTATGAAGGCGGCTATTTTGATGTTCATTTTAAAACGCGGCGACAAATGGAAGAATTAGCGGAAAGCGGTTCTGAGCCGGCGCGAAATCAATTTACCAACGCATGTGTACTTTTTTGCCATGAGCAGGGTTTGCCGGAGCTTGCCGCAAAAATCCCCATATTTCAAAAAAATGAAGCAGAGTCAAAACAGCTTCGATTTTACTGTACATTCAAACAGTTTTATTCATATTATTGGAAGATTTGTAAACCGGAAGGTTTTATGAAACATCATGTCGCAAATGGAATGGTGTACAATCTATACCGCCTTATTTTAATTGAAAATGAAGTCCTGTTTCCTTCCGTGCGCAAATTAGAAGAGTTTGTTAAAAATGCTCCCAATAAACCGGATGTTATAGTTGAGAAATGTAGAAAATTTATGAATGATTTAACAAATGAAGACGCTCATGAATTAATTGAAAGTTATGAAAATTGGACATCTTATAAATTTCCTGATCCCAAAAACTTTCAATTTATAGCTAACAATTATTCAAACCCCTGGGAATGGAATTAGTATAAATTTAATAAAATTACAATTATTCTTTGCTTAAAAAATACCATCCGGTACTTGAATAACTTCCGCCAAAATACCACGGGTTTCCATCCGAGTTAAGTTGATATATACCAACTCCTATAACAGAGATTAAAATAAACAATACGATAATAGGAACTATCCACATTTTTAAAACATCCATAGAATCCTCCTAAAATGTTTATATTTATAATGTAATGTTCAAGAGGATAATACGCTGTTCTTAAATTGCCGTTGACTGTTCCTAAATTGCTTTTTATAAATTGATGTTAAAGCTGTCTATTTACAATAGGAATACATATACTGCAAACTCTCCCTGTATCAGCCATACTGCGTTCATCGTAAAGTTCAAAAGCAATTGAGTTATCGTCAAATTCGTAACCTGAATTGGGAAACCATTCGGAAAAAATAAATTTCCATGTATCTTTAAGCATCAATAAAAAGTTATTCTCATTAGACGGAGGCGTTGAAAAAACCGCAAACAAGGCTTCGGGTATCGTATAAACATCATACCCAAAAGGAATTGCAACCCTTGGTTTTGCTTCTATTCCAATAAGATATACAGAGTTATCTTCATCGTTATCTTTAAAAAAACAAGCCCCGTATTCCGCATGAAATTTAAGAAATGATTCCTTGTGTAATTTATCCAGTCTCCCGTCAGCCCTGCATTCTTCCCATAATTCCTGAAGTTTATTAAGAGGTTTTCTTCCATCGTTAATATCGGCAACAGGGCTTTGAGGATCCAAATAATGCGATGTAGGGGACGAAATATTTATTGGTAATTTTATTTTAAAAGCGAAGCCGGCTAGTTTAAAAGATGTTTTCTTTGCAATTATTTTTGGTTCTACAACGAATTCTGAAATAAATTGATTGGACTTTGAAAGGTCGGGTACTTTTGGGACATCGAATGCGGCATAAGTGCGGTATATTTCCGGCGGACACCCAAAATAACGGCGGAACGCTTTTGAAAATCCCGAATGTGTTTCAAACCCGTAATCAATAGCTATATTGAGTATCTTACGTCCCGAATTTAATTCTGAAGCGGCATAAGCAAGCCGTCTATTTCTGACATATTCCATAATCGAAGAACCTACGCCGCATTGAAACATACGGCAAAAATAATACGGAGAAAACCCCGCATGTTCCGCCAGTTTTTCAACACTCATTTCTTCTTTTATGTGTATGTCAATATACTGCAGCATTTCCTGTAAAATATCGATATGCTCCAAGTTATTAACCTCTTTATTATATTATACAGATATATTTTATTTTTTCTGTTCCATGATTGCTTTTAAAATGATTAAAATTGTTCATAATATATGATATAATTGATATAGAAAATTATATCATGATAATATTTGAAGGGAAAAAATGAAAAACGAGAATATCTTGCACTTAGAATATAAAGAGTCATTGACACCGGATTATGCAAGAAATTATTTAGAGATAATATACGATGAAACAAAAGAAATATATGAAAAAATATATTTTTATAATTCTGAATATGGTACTATTCAGATAGTTAATAATAAAAAAAATATACATAAATGGGAAACGGAAGATCAGGCTCAAAAAGGTTCTTATCTTAATAGAAATTACCCAATAATATGTCTAAATGGTGTAGCAGATGATATTCAGTTAGAAAATAATATTATTGAAGAAAATTTAAAATATATAAAAAAATTAAATATAAATGAAAAAGATTTTAAAATAATTGATAATGCAATACAATATTTAAGAGGTATTACAAATGAGAAATTTTAAATTTATTTTGATTGTTTTTATCTTTATATTCATTTTTGGCTGTTCAACAGCCTATAAAAATCTAACTGCAAAAATGCCCGATTTGGCGTTAAAAACAGACGGAACATATCGAGGAAATTATGATTTATCCGGCACGCCTGTAGATGTAATTCTTGAAGTAACTATTCAAAATCATAAAATTACAGGAATTAAAATAGTAAAACATTCCTGTTCTCCAATCGGGAAAAAAGCTGAAAAAATAATTGACCAAATTATTGCGGTTCAAAATTTGGAAGTTGACGCTGTTAGCGGAGCTACCGGAAGCAGTAAAGCAATAATAAAAGCGGTTGAAAACGCTTTGCAATAGACAATATCCAAAACAACCAATTGCGCCCCTTCCAGAAAATATACAAATATGGTATAATTTTTTTAATTAATTTTTTATAAAAAGGCGGAGAATATGATAATTTTAACACTGAACTGCGGGTCTTCATCGGCTAAATATCAGGTTTATGACTGGGAAAACAAAGATGTGCTGGCGGTCGGCATTGTGGAAAAAGTAACCATCGGCGGCTCTTTTATTTCCCACAAGGCAAAGGGCAAAGAAGAAGTCGTTATTAACCACGATTGCCCCACTCACACCGACGCTATCGACCTTATCATTAAAACCCTTACAAGCAAGGACATGGGCGTAATCAGCGACATGTCGGTAATCAAGGCTGTGGGACACCGTGTTCTGCACGGTGGAATGAAATTTACAAAGAGCGTTATTGTAAATGACGCGGCAATGGCGGCTTTTAACGAAGTTAAGGATTTAGGACCTCTTCACAATCCTGCGAACATCATGGGTATTGAGGCGGCGCAGAAGGTTCTGCCTAATGTGCCGCATTGCGCGGTTATGGATACCGCTTGGCATCAGACAATGCCGCCTGAGGCTTTCATGTACGCGGTGCCGAAAGAATGGTACGAAAAATATCAGGTGCGCCGTTACGGTTTTCACGGAACAAGTTTTCTGTACACCGCAAAACGCGCCGCCGTGCTTTTAGGGCAAGACCCTTTCAAAACAAACGTGATAATCTGCCACATCGGAAACGGCGCTTCTGTGAATGCCGTAAAGAACGGATGTTCTTTTGACACATCAATGGGTATTACTCCGCTTGAAGGACTTGTTATGGGCACACGCTCGGGAGACATTGACGCCGCCCTTCCTTTCTACATTATGCGTAAGACAGGAATGAGCGACACCGAAATTGAAACCACCCTTAATAAAAAATCAGGTCTTTTGGGACTGACAGGCAAATATGCCGACAGGCGCGATGTTCAGAAGGCGGCTGTTGAGGGAGACAAGCAAGCGTTACTAACGCAATTTATTGAAGCCCACCGTGTGAAAAAATATATAGGAGCGTATCAAGCTGTATTGGGCAGAGTAGACGCGCTTGTTTTGACAGCGGGTGTCGGAGAGTTTGCGTGGTTTATGAGAGAGAAATATCTCGACGGACTTGAAGGCATCGGTATGAGTTTTGATCCTCGCAAGAATAAACTTTCATGCACAAGAAATACCGAAACAATTATCAGCAAGCCGGATTCTAAAATACCGATTTTTGTTATTCCGACAGATGAAGAATTAGTAATGACCGAGGACGCATTTGCGCTTATGCAGGGAACCTATGACACCCACACGCATTTTACCTACTCTTTCCAGAGCAAAGACTATGTGAACAAGGGGCGCGCCGAGGGATTAAAGCACGATCTTGAAAAGAATCCCGATATTGCCGAGATAATTGCAAAGCCGAGATAATAATATGTATGCGACATTAAAACGTCGCATACATACCCGATAAGCGACATTAAAACGTCGCTTATCGCAGCGGTTTACGGGCGGTTATACCGCCCTACATTCCACCTGCGGTGGAACGTCGTAAACCGCCATAAAATAAATAAGAGATAAAGGTGAAACTTGAGTTTTAAAACTGAATTGTTATGTATCGGCAATCCGATTGTCGATGTATTTGTAAACATTGATAGCAGTCTTGCGCTAAAGTACGGTATTCTAGATCCCGTTCAGCATATTGATGCCGATAAAGCTGAAAAGCTGCTGAAGGAACCGGCTGTTAAATTTGCCGACGCTGTAAAAAGCTCCGGCGGCGGCGCGGCGAATGTCGCGAAAATTTCCGCCATGCTTGGAATGGATGCCGCGTTTTGCGGCTGTTCAGGACAGGACGATCTTGCGGCAATTTTTGAGGAAGAAATAAAAGACTCAGGCGTTTCTTCCATGCTTGTAAAATCAAATGAAAAGACAGGGCTGGGCTTTGCGTGTAATGTCGACGGCGAATTGCGTTTTGCCGCAAGCCCGCGCGCGGCGCTTGAATTGAACGAATCTCATATCAGCGAAGAATTAATTGCCGGCGCGGAAGCCATTGTTTTGGACGGCTTTATACTCGACCGCCGCCCGTTAGTTCAATATATTTTAATGAAGGCAAGCCACCGCGGAATACCTGTCGCTCTTGACGTCGCCTCGATCATGCAGGTAAAAAGCAAGGCGGAAGAAATATTAACATACAGCCGCACTTTTCCGCTGTTTGTTTTTATGAACGCCGATGAAACAATTACTTTCTTTAACACGGTAGGCAAAGGAATCGAAATTGGAACCGACATGACGGAAAGAGACAAAGAAGCGCTAATCATGCGCGACATTTGCCCCATGCTTAAAATGATGACCGACGGCGAAATATATCCGATTATGGTTGTCAAACTTGGCGGCAGGGGCGCATTAGTAGTTGCCGGCGGAAACGTGTACCGCGAAGAAACCTTCACTGTTAATACGCCCAAAAACACCGTAGGAGCGGGCGATGCTTTTTGCGCCGCTTTTATTTCCGCGTGGATAAGGGAAAAATCCCTCTCCGAATGCGCCGCTCTTGGAAACAAAGTTGCGCGTGAAATCCTTGAAGTTCCCGGAACGCACATCAAAAGCGGAAAGTTAAAAACATTTGCGAAGATTTTGCAGAAGTAATTTACAGTAAAACCGTTTCCGCCAGTTTCTGCGCCGCGGCTTTATCCAGTAATTTTTCAATAATCGCAGCCGCAAATTCGCCCGCTGTTCCCGCGCCTCGGCTGGTTATTACATTGCCGTCCGTTACAACTCGGTCGTCCGACCATTTACTGTCGTCTGCGCAACAAGTTGCGCATACTTTTTCTTCCATGCCCGGGTAACAGGTAAAGTTTTTCCCTTTAAGCAAGCCAAGGGGGGCGAGTACAAGAGCGGGTGCGGCGCAAATTGCGCAGATCAATTTTCCATTTGCCGCCATGTCTTTGATGAGTGCGCCTGTCTCTTTTGAAGCCGCTAAAGATGCGGTGCCGGGCATTCCGCCGGGAAGAATTATTGCGTCGTAGCCTGTTGTTCCCTGTTTAGCAACTTCGGCAAGCGTGGCGCTTGCGGTCATTTTAATGCCGCCCCACTTGCTTGTTACATTCAGGCTGTCGGAAATTGATACCGTAGTAACTTCTATTCCGGCACGTTGAAGATAGTCAATAGGCGTTACAGCTTCGACATCTTCAAAACCGTCCGCCAACAAAACAATTGCTTTTTTTGCCATGATATTTCTTAGCGGTTGCGCCGTTCTTCTTCGGATTTACATTCTATGCACATTAGGGCGTAGGGAATCGCAATCAGGCGGTCTTGCGGGATACGTTTGCCGCATTTTATGCAGTGACCGTACTTGCCTTGCTTTATTCTTGTGATAGCGGATTCAATCAATTTAAGACGCTTTAATTCCTGCGTACCGATGGCTTCGATCATTTTTCTGTCTATGTCGTCGGACGCTATGTCGGCAAGGTCTTTGGGCTCCTCGCCTTCCATTATTTCTTTAAACTCTTCGCTGCTGGCGACCAGAGCGTCAACAATCTCGGCTTTTAAGGCTAAAAGAGATGTTTCCATTTTATCAAGGAATTCCTGATCAATTGGCGGAATCTTTTTCTTCTTTTTACCTGTCGCAGCCATTGTCACCTTTCTCCATTTTGTAGATATTAGCTACATAATTATCTATATGTCAATAGTTAATTTATTTCGTCTCCCAATTTTATTAAGGGAATTACCGGAGCTGTAAGCTGTATTATCGCGGGGAAATCGTCCGGTTGCAGTAAAACCGTTTCGCCGTCCATTTGCGCAAGTATTGGTTGATTGAATTTTACTTCAAGACGGTGCGCGTTAAATAAAAGAGCGTCGCGGTTTTTAACATGTTTGCCCTTTGTAACCTGATTTTTAATCCTTATTTTACGGAAGAACGGCATTTTTTTTATTCCGCACACATTACGGTAGTCCGGCAGAATATGCTGTTGGGAACCGTAAGTACGGTTGCCTGTTACGCCCATCGCCAATAGTAAAAGTTTTTCCCTAAAAGACAGGAGTTCTTTATTGTTAATATCAAACGCACGCACGTCAAAATAATCAACTTTATATTTGCTTTCATAGGACAATGCCGCCATGTCTATCCATAATTGGTATCCGTTGCCCAAGTTCCCTTTTTTTATATTTGTCATGTGTGTAACATAGGCGTCGAGTCCCATGGAAAGAATGTTAAAAGCAAAGAAGTCTTGTTTTTTCCATTCCGATGTTCCGTTGTGCGCGGTTGTTAACTGCACGGCGGGAGCGAATTCAATATGAACAGGATTGAGGAGTAAATCCAAAGCGCCTGCCAGCGTAGGGCTGTCCGCTCCGTCATTGCCTGTTCCCATCGGAAGACGCAATACCGTTATACTTCTGCGGATAGGGGCGGATACTCCGAATAGGGTATTCATAACCTCTCTGTGGGTTCCGTCTCCGCCGGCGCTGATTATCAAATAGAATGGTATAGGGTCTTTTTCGGCTCTTTCTATAAAAGTTTTTGTTATTTCCGCCGCAGAGCCCTTTCCTTCCGTAAGGTTTAATATTACATTCTTATATATTTGTCTTTTTGGATTTGCTTGGGCTTTTTGTTGGTATTTTTTTAATGTTTTTACGTGGTGTTCCCATTTTTTCTTGTCAATGAAACCGCCCGCCACAGGATTAAGGATAATCATACAACGTAGAGGACTTTCCTTTGCGATAAGAGAATGTTCACAAATTTTGGAGATAGTATTAATAAAATAATAATCCATATTGCTATTTTAATATATAATTGTTTTTATGTCAATGTTATTTTATCAAAAATTATGCATACTATAGAAGAAAAATTGTATATAGATATTCTCATTCTTCGTAAAATTCCATATAATTACTTATTATGGCAAAATATCCTTTTGAAACAATTGAGCCTAAATGGCAAAAGTATTGGGATAACAACAAAACTTTTAAAACTGTTGAAAATCCGAGTTTCCCCAAAGACAAGCGTCGTTATGTGCTTGATATGTTCCCCTATCCTTCGGGACAGGGGCTTCATGTCGGTCATCCTGAGGGTTATACGGCAACCGACATTTATTGCCGTTACCTACGCATGAACGGGTACAATGTTTTGCACCCGATGGGCTTTGACGCTTATGGTCTGCCCGCCGAAAATTACGCCATTCAGACCGGCACCCACCCTGCGGTTACAACAGCGGCAAATATCAACAGGTTCCGTGAACAAATTAAGGCGCTTGGTTTTTCCTATGATTGGGACCGTGAGGTCGATACGTCCGCCGAAGATTATTACCGCTGGACTCAGTGGATTTTCTTAAAACTTTTCGAGAAAGGGCTGGCTTATGAGGCGGAAAGCCCGATAAATTGGTGTCCGTCCTGCAAAACGGGTCTTGCCAATGAAGAAGTAAAAGACGGTCTTTGCGAGCGCTGCGGCGAAAAAGTTACCCGTAAACGAATACGTCAGTGGATTCTGAAAATAACCGCTTATGCCGAACGCCTCCTCGCGGACTTGGATTTGCTGGATTGGCCTGAGCCCGTAAAACTTATGCAGCGCAACTGGATTGGCAGAAGCGAGGGCGCGAATGTTGTTTTTAAAGTTGATAAATCAACATTGAAAGATAATGAAGACCTGTCCTTTGAGATTTATACCACGCGCCCCGATACTCTTTTCGGCGTAACCTACATGGTACTCTCCCCCGAGCATCCGCTGGTGGACAAACTTACAACGCCGGAACAAAAACAGGCGGTCGCTTCGTATATCGAAGCCGCGGCAAGAAAAAGCGATCTTGAACGCACCGATCTCGCGAAAGAAAAGACGGGCGTGTTCAGCGGCGCGTACGCGATTAATCCCGTCAACGATCAAAAGATTCCAATTTGGATAGCGGACTATGTTTTAATTTCTTACGGAACAGGCGCGATCATGGCGGTTCCGGCTCATGACGAGCGTGACTGGGAGTTCGCGAAAGAATTTAAATTACCGATAATTTTGGTTGTCTGTGCCGATAAGCCGCAAGCCGGAAAAGACTATTCAAAAGAACCTGCGGAATGTACGTCCGCAGACGGCTACTCTGTAAACTCAAGTACCTTTACGGGGCTTCCGACAGAAGAAGCAAAAAAACGTATTACGGAATGGCTTGAAGAAAAAGGCATCGGCAAACGAGCGGTAAATTACAAATTAAGAGACTGGATTTTTTCCCGTCAGCGTTACTGGGGTGAGCCTATTCCCGTTGTACATTGCGAAAAGTGCGGCATTGTTCCGTTGTCGGAAAAAGATCTGCCGTTGAAACTTCCGCAGGTTAAGTCTTACGCGCCGACAGGCACGGGCGAATCTCCGCTTGCCGGAATTACCGATTGGGTAAACACCACTTGCCCGAAGTGCGGCGGAAAAGCAAAGAGGGAAACAAACACAATGCCGCAATGGGCAGGCTCTTGCTGGTATTACATTCGCTATCTGGATCCGAAAAACGACAAAGCCTTTGCCGCTAAAGATAAAATCGATTACTGGCTTCCCGTCGATCTGTACATCGGCGGCGTTGAACACGCGGTGCTTCATTTGCTGTACAGCCGCTTTTGGCACAAAGTTTTGTACGACCTCGGGCTTGTAAATTCCGTAGAACCTTTTCAGCGGTTAGTGAATCAGGGAATGATTCTTGGGGAAGACAATCAAAAGATGAGCAAGAGCCGAGGGAATGTAATAAACCCCGATGATATTATCAAAGAGTACGGGGCGGACTCTTTGCGCGTCTACGAAATGTTTATGGGTCCTCTGGAGGTAAGTAAGCCGTGGAACATGGCAGGCGTTACCGGCGTGTCCCGTTTCCTTGAGCGTCTTTGGGCGATAAGCGAAAAACCTGTAACCGAAGCAACGCCCGGCAGCGAGCAAGCCGGCGGCGCTGAATTGCAAAAACTTCTGCACAGGACAATTGAAAAGGTAACAAAAGACACCGCAACCCTTAACTTTAACACCGCAATCAGCGCAATGATGATCTATTCAAGTGAGCTTGTAAAGTTAAACGAAATATCGCGCGCTTTGTGGGAGCCGCTTGTGATAATGTCGGGGGCTTACGCTCCGCATCTTGGCGAGGAGCTTTGGGAGAAACTTGGACACAAAGAATCGGTTTCCAAGAGCCAATGGCCCGCTTTTGATCCTTCATTGACTGTTTTTGACGAAGTGACCGTCGTAGTGCAAGTGGGGGGTAAAATTCGCGAGAAATTTACCGCCGCCGCCGGAACGGCGAAAGAGGAGCTTGAAAAAACAGCCCTTGCCCTGCCCGGGACTCAAAAATGGCTTGAGGGGCAGACAATAGCGAAAATTATTACAGTGCCGGATAAATTAGTTAATATTGTTGTAAAAAAATAAAATTAATATTTTACAAATTCGGTAATTATTGTGATATTATAAATATAATATTTATGATTCCAAAGGAAGGTAATAACGATCCTTACTTTCGCGATGATCCGGGCGTCGGCTTTCAACATATTCCTGTTTACAAGTTCGACATTGCACAAAATTTCTCTGTTTGGAAATCATGGCGCACCCACGACGGACGCGTCCTTCCTAACCCAAAAAGCCATTTTGAACTTGTAAACGATCCGTTCGAGACCGGCAATCTTATCATGCTTACCACTTATTTCGATCCTTCTGTCGCCGGAAAAGCTTTCGGCGGATTCGGCATGAGGGTTCCCATTGATCCGCCTGTAAAAATAGATAATCAAACTTATATAGAGTTCGATCTTTATTACCCGAAAAGCGCCGCCGGAAAGTATATGCGGTTTGAAATCTGGTCTACTTCCTCAAGCGGCGAGGGCGTTCAAAGTATTGCGGGTCATCCGGGCACTGTAAAATCTCAAGTTTATATAAGGACTTCGGACTTAACCGGTATTGGAACCCTTTTACCGGATTGGATTGGTTTTTATAACGGAGAGACTTGGTATAAAAAAGCGGTTTATGTTGTAACGCCGATAACGTCGGGAACATGGGAATATTTAAATATCGACCTTCATACGGAAAACGGCACAAAACTGGAAGGCGATCAACTTATGATCGGCGACATCAGAATAACGCAGATGGATTCAAGCGGAGAGAAAATACCCGATGTCGTAAATACAAAAAGTTATTTGGAAGTTGAACCGCTTAAAAGCAAGTACAATTTAAATAACGGCAGTTTTCTTATCGGCGTTACCGGAATAGGACACATCGAGCCTGATTCGATAAGAGGGTATCATTACGAAATTTTTGTCTGCGAAGATGAATTAAAACCCGAGTGCCATATTAATCCTCCAAAGTGGCTTAAAGATGAATATGCTTATTTTAAATTTAAAATAGACAGTTCTTTTACCGAAGGAAACGAATCGGAGTGGAAACTTCCTACCGAAGAAATTTTAAGCATAAGAGACTCAGGAAAACCCGGCGAATATAAATTACACGGACACTGTCTTGCGTGGATTAATCAATCTCCTCCTTGGATGAGGCAGCTCCTACCGGAAAATATTACTTCCCGCGAATGGAATGGCGGCGGACTGTTTTTCTCCGGCAGTACAAATTCTACTGGACCGTATTTAAAAGTAAACAAGTTAATAGCCAGAAGACTTTATTTTAATCACATCATGTATATTATGCGGCATTTTATGTCGGTGAATCCCAGATATGATTCTTCCGCGGAGCGCGGTATTATACCGTTCCATTCGTTTGATGTTCTTAATGTGGAGATTCATGAAAGCAGGTACAGCGCGATAATAAAAGAAAACCCCAACGAATGGAAAACTGCTTTAAAAAACGTTTCGTGGCTTATGGCGATGACGGATAATGATTATTCCGATATCAGCAGTCATTATGTTTATCTGCTTTATAAGTATGCGCATATAGCTATTCCTAACGCGCTTATGGCGGAAAAATACAAAGCGCATTACAACGACGATAATGTTATTCCCGCTTACATGAAAATGGATAATCACGATAACAACGGCAGTATCGACGCGTACATTACGCAAACACCCCCCATTCTTGCTTACAATGAGTATGAAATTAATCTTTTTTCAAAAGCGACAGTAGCCTACAACATGATTAAGGAATTAAATACAGCGTGGAAGAACGATCCTCTTTATGACGGAAGGAACTTAATCGAATGTATGGGAATCCAAGGACATGATTTAGTTACTCCTGTAACGCTTACTAAGAATCAACAATCTTTACTTATGTTTACAGGATTAATTGATGAAGGGCTTTTAAATTGTGTCGCTTATTCGGAAATTGATATTAGACAGCCTAATTACGCTCCCGGCGGCGAAGCTCTCGCGCCCGCGGTTCTTAATCAAAAACAAGCCGACGCTATAGGCTATCAATACGCTCTTCTTTTTAAATTGTTCGATAAATATAAAAAATATATCGATCATGTTATTTTATGGAGTCAATACGGGTTCAGCTTTTTGAATAGTTATGTACTTTTTGATCACGAAAAAAAGGCGAGTCAGGCATATTACGCTGTAATTGATCCCGATAGATTTATTCAGGGACACTCATATCTTGACGAGTTTTTTAACGGGGAATACCAAAAACTAAAAGAATAATATAAGCCGAATTTGTAAATTCTCTCTTAATTTAAGAATATTTTAAAATTTTTCTTAAATTTCCACTTGTTTATTTGTTTATTATGTTATAGAATACCTTTTATGACTCGTTGAGTTGTAAAAATGAGAAAAATGTATAGTATTTTTCTCATCATCATTAACTTTTTTTAGAGAGGTTTATTATGGAAGGGAGATTAGGAAGTTTTTTGTGGAAGATTTCGGTTGCTTTGTATCTTGTCGTGAACGGTGTTCTGGGCTTAAGTAAGTCAACAAGTGGTGATTTTTATATTATTTTCAACAAGGTGTTTGGTGTGAATACAAATCATTTTCTTGTGATAATTGCCAGTATTATAGCATTAATAGCAGGTATAGCAATATTATTAGAAATGTTAAATATTCAAATATCATTCTTGGATACTTTGATACTTATTATTGCCATTATCTGGATAGTGTATGTAATCGTAGAGATTGTTTACATGATAAAATATCATAGTGATTTTTGGCTCTCATTACAGAGGCTGGCTGTTCATGTCATGGTTCTTAGTAGTCTTCTTATTGCAAGTAAAAAAGCTTAAGAGTACTTAATTTGAATCACAAAGCCGCATACTTGGGTGTGCGGCTTTTTTTATTCCCTGCTCCCTTTGACAAACTCAGGGAGTAAATAGTGTGTGGTTGCTGAGCCTGTCGAAGCGGCCGCATTACCCATTTTCCCTAATTACTGGTATTTATTTTTTCTCTGTGATACACTGTCCCTGTGAGCGCGGAATTGACAACAGCTAAACTTGACTCTTTTTTTAAAGGCATTCTTGATATAGAAGGTTTTGCTTCAATCGACGATTCCCTGAACGGGATACAGGTTGATA
>Ga0268262_10003921_pt1 | contig 15702 bp, 9 predicted proteins | sample TergutNc150P3_FD_190354 | JGI IMG/M metagenome (GOLD analysis project Ga0268262, IMG submission 190354) | Nasutitermes corniger P3 segment gut microbial community from laboratory colony in Florida, USA - Nc150 P3 (SPAdes) (version 2) | ecosystem: Host-associated > Arthropoda: Insects > Digestive... | reverse complement strand
CTGTTACCAGGTTATCGTTTCAGCGTTGTCGCCGTTCCCAGCATATTGTCGCTGGTTTGAATCGCCTTGGAATTAAACTCGTACGCGCGTTGGGCTATAATCATGTTGACCATTTCCTGCGCTACATTGACATTGGACATTTCCAGATATTTATGCTGAATCGAACCCATGCCCTCAAAACCGGGCCTGCCGGGAATTGGATCGCCGGAAGCCGCTGTTATCTTAAACAGGTTTTCCCCCACCGCGGTAAGGCCCACGGGATTGGCAAAGCGGTACAGCTCAATGCGGCCCACATCAACCGGATCATTTTCACTGATCTGGGGCACTATGACCGATACCCTGCCGTCCTGGGTAACGGTAATTCTGTCGGGGAGGAAGCCTTGGGGCATCATGATGTCGGGCTGCAGCCAGTAACCGTTACTCGTCACCATGCGGCCGTCGGAGTCAACCTTAAAGTTGCCGTTGCGGGTATAGGCCCAGGAGCCGTCGTACATTTGTATCCTGAAAAAGCCGTCGCCGGCTATTGCCATGTCGGTGCTTACGTCGGTGGCCTGCAGGCTGCCCTGCGAAAAAACCCGCTGGGTGTCGGCGAGCTTTACGCCGTGGCCCATTTGAACGCCGACGGGAACGACAGTGTCCTCAGTGGCGGGGGTCCCGGCGACTTTGACGGTTTGATAAATCAAATCCTCAAAATCGGCGCGCTGTTTTTTATAGCCGTGGGTGTTCACGTTGGCAAGGTTATTGGAAATCGTGTCAACATTGGCCTGCTGGCCTATCATGCCGGCTGCGCTGGTCCATAAACTTCTAACCATGTTCTACTCCTTGTATTTAGTTTGCCGTAGGCAAACAATGTTCAATCGGAGTCAAGCCGAAGGCTTGACAGTTCTCCTCTACTTAGTTTTTATGAAAACTTCGCTACTTGATTTATCAGCGTGCCCAGGGCCGCTTCCTCAACCTGAATGATCTTTTGATTTGCCTCGTAGGAACGGTTTACCTCGATCATCTGAACCATTTCCGTGACGGGGTTAACATTGGACGCCTCGACAAAACCCTGGAAAACCTTGGGCCGCCTGCCTTCGCCAATTACCCTGGCGGGGCCGGAAGTGTCGCTTTCCCGGTACAGGCTGGAACCCTGCTTTTCAAGGTAGCGGTCAAGCTCAAATTCAACCAGTTTCAGGGTGTCAAGAAGCTGGACATCTTCCCAGGTATTGCTCTGTTTACTGACCATGACATTGGGATCAGTGTCCAGGGCGGCGTTTATGTATATCCTGCCGTCCTTGTCAACCTGAAAATTATTGGCTTTTACCCTGATGGGGCCGTTTTCGCCCAGTACCGGGTAGCCTTCTTTGGTCTCCAAAATGCCTTCTTTGCCCAGTTGGAAGGAACCGTTGCGGGTATAGCGCTCGCCCCAGGGGGTCGCAATGCTGAAAAAGCCCTTTCCGTCGAGGGCAATGTCAAAATCGCTGGAAGTTTCCTTGATTGCCGCCTGCTCAAAAACGGTAAAAAGCTCGTTTAATTCGACCCCGGTGCCCATTTTCCCCACAATGGGGGCCGCGTCCGCCGATCCAAAGGGGTGCTGATAGACCCCGTCGTCATCCTGCCGCCTGATAAGCAGCTCCGGAAAGGCCTTAAAAGCCGCCACATCCCGTTTATAGCCGTCGGTAGCCACATTTGCCAGATTGTTCGCCACGGCGTCAAGCCGCCATTGTTGCGCCCGCATTCCGCTGGCTCCGGTATACCATCCTCTAATCAAGTTGGCCCTCCAAAAGGAGAATTTCGGCCTGTTTTGAAGACACGCCGCGGGAACCGCAGGTTCCCTCTATTGATTATCGGTATTTGGGAGGCGGGGATTAGGGGGATTCATACTGTACAAAGCAATGAAATATTCCACCTATTAGCTTGACAAATTACCAAATAATGATATAATAACGGATTAGATTGTGATATTACACCTAGGTTTTGCATCAAATTTCGATCTTAAACAGGAGGAAAAAATGAAACGTTTTTTTGCAGTAGTTCTTTTCGTGGGCAGTATTGTTGCGGCACATGCCCAACAGTCATCAAGCGCAGGTACAACTTCAAGTCTCCCATCATCGGCTCAAACCAAACAAAGCGCACAGCAGACGGTGAGCCAGGCAAAATCGAATTCGTCGCAGTTTGAGTCAAGCCAGGCGGCTCTGAACGCGTCAAACACCAGCAACAGAGACGCGGCAACGTATAACAGGATAAAGGGAGAGATGGACAGGCTGGAAACCTTAATAAAAACAGATCAAGCTAAAATGAAAGCCGCCCTTGACAACAACAGCGAAGTGAGCCACGAATTATTTCAGCGGATTGACCGGCTTATTGACGAACACAAGAAAAAAATCGCAGAATTGGAAGCTTTTATCGGTGCTCAATAACACCGGGGGGGGTGTGTCAGGGTAAAAAGACACACCCCTTAAAATGAATACTTAATTCCCCGTTTTACAAAACTGTTTTCCCTATACTGACCCAATCTTCTGTTGCGCCCGCGTTCCATTGGCTCCGGTATACCATATCAGCATTGGAAACCGGGAGTGGTTATAATCGTTTTATCCGAAGATTACATACGGAAAAAAACACGAAGGAAGAAACAGTGATTGTTGTCCAAAAATCAGGAAAACCATTGACAAAATACTACTAATTTGGTAATATTATTCATTTAGTGAAACTAAATTGGTATTAATTAAAGAACCTTATATTGAGGAGCTATAAAATGACCAAAGACGGTAATTCACGCAGAAGTATTCTTATGGTTGATGATGATGAAATGCATCTCTCACTCACTGAAGCATTATTAAAAGATGAATATGAAGTTTTTATGGTAAAGTCAGGAAAAGAAGCGCTGGAATTCCTGGGTACAGGCCGGGTTATTCCGGATTTAATATTGCTTGATATTTTAATGCCCGAGATGGACGGCTGGGCGGTATTCGATAAAATTAACGATATCGCGGCCTTGAAATTCACGCCAATAATGTTTTTTACGTCATTGAATGAAGAGAGCGCGAGAGAAAAGGCTTATGAGATTGGAGCGTTTGATTATGTTACCAAGCCCTGTAACCAGCCGATTTTACTCGACAAAATAAAAGACACGCTGCAAAAAGCTGAATTAAAGAGACAGCAGTACGGCGTATAATTAAAACGAAAATTTTATGCCCGCTCTGACAAAAGAATTTTCCCAATACTGGCCTAACTCTCCGCTTTCCTTCCCGGTAAAAAACCCGGCGGAAAGTTCGGTGCTCATGTGGCCGACCGTCCAGGTAAGGGCGGGAATGATGTAACCGTCTGAATCTTCGACATCCCAGATGCAGGTTACTTTACTTTCCAGTTCATCCCGGAACAATTTTTTGGAAATCCGCAGGGTAAACCGTGTAAAGGTAGCATCGGTGCCGGCTTCGCAGTCCAGAACGGGGTTGTCCCCTACCTTGTCGTTAAACAGGCGGATTGTTTCATTACACTGGATATTGATATTAATACCCCAGAAAAGGTCCCGGTCAAAACCGAGCGACCAGCCGATAAAGGGGTTGCGCACCGACCCGTCATCGCCCTGCCTGTCTTCGGTCAGATGAACGGCAACTTCGGAACGTACATTAAGGGTGAAAAGCACCTGGGCGTAATCAAGGCCGAACTGGTGGTAGCGGTTGTATTTAAGCTGGGGGGATAATAAATAGGGATCGCCAGGATAAATATTCATGGGATCGGGAGGATAATTGCCAAAAACCAAGTCATCAAGGAAAGCGTCAACGCCGGCAATGGAAAAATCAGGCCGGAACAGGTTCCCGTAAAAATACTGGGCGCCGATGTCGGCAGGGCCTACGGTAGTGGTAAAGCGCAGGCCGGTCTGAAAATATTCAAGCGTTGACATATCCGCGGATTCCAGCGGCATATCGGAAAAACCGGCGGCCGCGTATGGGTACATGCTCTGTATAAGCGGGGCATACGCAGGGGGGTATCTGTGCAATGCCCGGTCAAGTATCCCCGTTGCGGCGGTTTCTCTCATGACCGCGTATTGCGCGGGCGCCCAGCGGCCTTCTTCGGCAAAACGGTGGCCGGTAAAATTGGGGATAAAAACCCCTTCAATTTTTGAAAAGCCGTTCATGTCCCATGAAACATGAAACAGGGGGCGGGCAATTTTAACCGCCTGTATGTCGGTCAGATTGCGCAGGTCGGTATAATCCAGGGGATTAATTACGTCCAGCGGGCCGAGGCTGTCCGCCTTGCCCCAGGTAAGTTTACGCAGGCCGGCCTCAATAGTGACCGGGCCGATATAGCCCCGTAAAAAAGCCTCGTCTATGATCAGGGGGGTGTAGTTTTTCTCGCCTAAACGGGTGTCTTCTTCCCACAATTCGCTGATGGCGTCGGCATTGAGATTAAAAGCGGCATACGCTTCAACATTCTCGCCTGTCACCTTGAAGTTGAGCGAGCCGGAAACCATATCCCAAAAAGAAATGATCTGCTTATCAAAATCATGTATATACGGCGAAAATTCCACGGCTATTTCGCCGCCCACTTTCACCGCAACGGACGACTCGGAAGCCTCCTTCCCGATGTCTTCATCAGACCCAAAACCAAAATCCTGCGCGTACAGAGCAAGCGCCGCCCCTGCCAACAGTGTATAGAATATTATTCTGTTTTTCATAATTTATTTCTCTTCCTCCGTGAAACTCCGTGTACTCCGTGGTAAAAATTCTTCTAGCGCGTCCTCCCTGTCTCAAGAAAAGCGGTCGTAAAGACTGATTCGGGGATGTTCTTGTCGTACTCAATAATATCCATATAAATAGTCGTGGAAGTTCCCGCCGCAAGCGTGGTCATTTTGGTAGCGGTGGTGATAAGCCGCCCCTGCACCTCTTTCAGGGCGGACATTTCAGCGACTTTTATCAGCGTGTTCTTTTTATCGTACAGTTCTATCTTCATCGTAATTTTGGTATCTTTGGCAATCCACTGGATCATCTTTGAATATTGATAAGAACTGTCTTTGGGCGTTGACTGAATCACATAACAGTCGCTGCCCTCCAGATTATCCTCGCGGAGCAGGGTGTGGGTATCAAGGGCGGCGTTTCTGCTTGCCGAGGAAATATCATCGAAGGAAAAGTCCGTTCCCACAAAACTGCCGGAACCCTCCGAAGCGGCTATCCGCCGCACTTTGCCTACACCGGGCAGAAATATCCAGCGGTCATCCGCGCCGCCCGGATTTTCCATGGTAAGAAAACGGGTTCCCGCCACCGTTTCCGGCTTCTGAAACACAATCACGGCGCGTTTACCTTTGGGGCCGTCCTTTGAGTACTGGTCGATCTGCCGCTCGGTAACGGAACCGGCTTTTGCCTGAAGCACCATTCTGGACCGGGTAGAAACCGTATCGGCCTTGATCCGGTCCCGCGAGGAACGAACAATCGCCTCGGCATCCTGCGCGTGAAGGGCAAGGGCCGCCCCCGCCAGCAGGGTATAGAATAATATTCTGTTTTTCATGACTTTATTATAAAGAGATTACCTTCAAATGAAAAGCCGGAGAATCGCTCATTAGTTCAATCCTAACAGTTTTATCACGGAGTTTTAACAAAACACCCGTTCTTCCGCATGATTTATGGATTGGCGTCAGTCACCATGCACAAATTTCGGCTTAAACATGGCGAGCAGGGCGGGCAGGACGGTCAGGCTGACCAGGGCGCTGGAAAACATGGTAATGGCAATGAGCAGCCCCAGATCGGCAAGCATATTGAAACGGGAAAAGAACAGCACGGCAAAACCCGCTCCCACGGATACCGCGTTAATGATAATGGCCTTGCCGGAACTGATAAAAGTACGCCAGAGAAAAGTGCCCGTACCGTTTGAAGCCCGATACTCCCGTTTGTACGCCTCAAGGCAATGAATGGTGTAATCAATTCCCACGCCTACGGAAACGCTGGCAACCATTGAAGTGCCCAGGTTGAGTTTAATCCCCGCAAAGCCCATGACGGCAAAGTTGATCAATACCGAAATTGACAGCGGGGCAATGCCGATGCAGCCGGCGGCCAGTGATTTGTTTGAAAGGGCTATGATGATAAAAACGCAGATAATGGAAAAAATTACCGAGACAAGCTGGGACTGCACTACCAGACTGTTCAGGGAATCTTCTACCATCGTTGAGCCGCCGAGGGTTACTTTAACATCCTGAGGAAAATTTGCCGCGGCATATTTTTTTATTTCACGGAAAATCGCGTGGCTGTCGTTCATTCCCAGCGTGCGGAGCTGTACCGTCGATTTGACTGCGGTCGGTTCCAGGGGATCATTGGCATAGGAGCTGATGTTCCCCGACAGGAGAACCAGATAATTGGCAATCAGCCGCCGCAAATCATCGGGGCTTTCTTTGCCGTAACGCTGGGGGTTCAGGGGAATCTCATAATAGGAAGCGCCCTCGTAATTGACCTGCCGTTTCAGTTCCCGGATAAGATCGCCGGCGCTCATACCGCGTGACGCATTGCCCGCCCGGTCAAACAGGGCAAGCAATTCATCCTGGGTGAAGACTTTTTGGCCCGGTTCCGCCGGGGGAGAACTATCATCCGGATAATCCGCCGTATCATCAAAACCAAAATTGCCGAAGCCGAAATCATCCGCCGAATCATCAAAACCGAAACCAAAACCGCCGCCTGCTGGCGCGTCCGCCGGCGCGGCCGCCCGCGCGGGCCGCAGCCCTTCGGGGCTTTCACCGGTATTGAACACCTGATTGATCCGTTTGACCAGATCGGTAAAGCCCATCACTTTGCCCACATGGGGAACTTTGCGCTGCAGATAATCCGAAAGCCCGTCCATGGCGGCAAGGGTATCGGGCCGCAGGATAATGTCCGGGCTGTCCGCCTCGATCACAACGCTGATTACTTTGGAGCCGCCGAACTGCCGCCGGATAAAAGCGTCGGAACGGTAAATGTCCGTATCGGCCCTGAAGTATTCCACCATGATATTGTCGATTACCAGTTTGGAAAGCCCATAGACCGCGGCAATACTAATCAAAATCGCGCAGAATAAAATCGTTTTTCTGTACCGGGCAATGCTTACCAGATTGTCGGCGATAAAAACGCTCATGCCTTGCCTGTCATTTTCCTCGTCCGTATGTTTTTTTTCTTTACGAGGCCCCCTGATAATGAGCAGGGCGGGAATCAGGGTAATGGCCACGGCAAAGGCCGCCGCCACGCCGAAGCTCGCGAAGTAACCGAATTCCCTGCACGGCGCAACCGGCGTAAAACAAAAAGACACAAAAGCGACAAATGTTGTCAATGCGGCCAGAAATACGGGTTTGCGTATCTTCATCACTACCGTCAGAACCAGTTCCCGGTGTTTGTCGGGGCTGAGTACCGCCGCGCCGCGTTCATTCAGGTAATGGGTGACAACGTGAATGCCGTAGGCGCTTCCCACCGCCACCAGGATAACCGGCAGCACGGTGGAGATTACCGAAAGTTTTATGCCGAAAAGCGGCATCGCCCCCACAGACCAGACCGTGGCGATTAATACCGTGAGCAGGGGTAGTACTACCGGCGTCAACCCCCGGAATGAAAAAAACAGCACTACCAGCACCACCAGCACTACCAGGGGAACAAGCAGTTTAAGGTCGGCGTTCATCGCCTCATTGACGGTGGCGACAATTACCGGCATTCCGGTTACATACACTTCGGCAAATCCGTCAAAAGTTTCCCGCGCGATGTCCCTGATCTGAATAAATTGGTGGTTTATTTTTTTCGACGCCGCTTCATCCGATTGTATGGTCAGCGGAATCAAAATCTGCGTCGCGGTAAAATCATCGGAAAACAACGCCCGCTCATACATATCCCACGAAAGCAGGCGGCGTTTCAGTTCGGCGATTTCTTCCGGCGATCCGGTAAAATCATCGCCGACCAGTTTTTCCACGACAATGGCGTCGCCGTCGGAAGTGATGTAATCGGCGCTGAGCAGGGAGCTTACTTCCTTGACCACGGATATTTCCTGAATGGCCTGTGTGTATTCCCGTATGCGTTCCAGAAATTCGCGGTCAAAGACCGTGCCGTACTGCCGCTCCAGGCCGACCAGAATAAAAAACGAGCTGCCGAATGTGCTGTCTATCCATTGGGAAGTATTGAGCGCCGGATCATCCGGCGGCACAAAGCGGAGGTTGTTGTTCTCCAGTTCCGCGCGGGGCAGTTGAAAAGCGAAAAATACGGTAATGAGGGCGGTTACGGCTACAATGAGCCAGGGGTAGGTATACAGTTTACGCATTTTTTACCTGCATGTTTTGTGGGGATAAATACATATATAATTTTTCCAGAAGATCATAAAAATCCAGTGGTTTTCCGATATGGTTGTCCATACCGGCATCCAGGCATCTCTCAATATCCTCCCGAAATACATTGGCGGTCATTGCTATTATCGGCACCCCCTGCGAAGCGGAGTGTAATTCCGCCTCAATAGCGCGGATGCGCCGCGTCGCTTCATAGCCGTCCATTTCGGGCATCTGTACGTCCATGAAAATCAATTCGTATCTATCCGGCGCTTCTTTGAACATACGGACGGCTTCCACGCCGTTTTCAGCGCAGTCTATCTCTACCTGTGTCGGTTCAAGCAGGGCAAGTACGACTTCGCGGTTAATTTCCACATCCTCTACCAGCAAAATGCGCCGCCCCGTAAAAAGACCGTTAATATCCGTCTGCCTTTCCTCTGTTTTTTGTCTGTCCATACCGAGACATTCATTGATAATTTCGGCAATGACGGACGGAAACAGGGGTTTGGACAGGAATTTGTCCACGCCCGCCTTCTTCGCTTCTTCGGCAATCACGCTCCATTCGGCGGCGGAAATCATTATCACAACGGAATTTTGGGGAGTGCGCGTTTTAAGTTCATGCGTCAACTGTATGCCGTCCATGTCCGGCATCTTCCAGTCCACAAAATAAATATGATAAGAGCCGTTTTTATCTACAAGCCGGAGCGCTTCTTCCCCGCTTATCACGGTATCGCAGTATACGCCGAATTCACGCGTTATATCACGGAAATACGCCAATATATCGGGATCATCATCTATTGTCATAATGCGGATATTGTTCCAGTTGACATCAGGAGACAAAAGCCCGTTCTTTTCTTTTGTTATGCCGCGCTGCGCCTGAATGGTAAAGGCAAAAGTTGATCCTTTTCCGGGTTCGGACTCAATCCAGATTTTACCGCCCATCATCTCTACTATGCTTTTTGAAATCGCAAGTCCCAGCCCCGTACCGCCGTATTTGCGCGTAGTGCTGCTTTCCGCCTGCTGAAAAGAAGAGAACAGGCGCTTTTGCTGCTGGCCGGTTATGCCAATTCCCGTGTCGCTTACGCCAACCTGTATTGTACACAGGCCGTTTTCTTCCCCCTTAAAGTCCGCGTTAAGGGTGATGCAGCCTTCCTCAGGCGTGAATTTAACCGCGTTACTCAAAAGATTGGTAATAACCTGGGCCAGCCGCTGGTCATCGGCGATTAATGTCCCGGGGATTTCCCGGTCAATGTGTATGGTGAGTTTTTGCTTTTTTTCCTCCACGCGGAAATTGATCACCGTGACTACTTTTTGCAGCATCTTTTCAAAATTAAATTCAACGGGCGATAACTCCAGCATATGCGCTTCAATTTTTGACATATCCAGCACGTCGTTTATTACGCCAAGCAGGTGCGTTGAGGCGTCCTGGATTTTATCCAGCGCGTAGTCTTTGCGTTCCACATCCTGCGCGTTTTTGCCGATTGTCGTCATGCCGGTTATCGCGTTCAGCGGCGTGCGCATTTCGTGGCTCATGTTTGAGAGGAATTCGCTTTTTGCCTTGCTTGCTTCCGTCGCCTTATGCAGCGCGTCTTTAAGTTTTATGGTATAGATGTCGCGCATAATTACGCCCGCGATGGTGCTTGCCGTCATGGCGACAAACCCTTTCTCATTTCCCGTCCATTTGCGCGGCGTATTACTTTGTTCTACGCACATTACCCCCCACAGGCGGCCGTCAACATAAAGCGGCACACTGATAACCGCCAGAATGTCAATGGCATAGAGCGCCTGAAAAACCGCGTCGGGATTGGCGGCGGTATCATCGCAGGCGATTATCGGTATCGTGGCGCAGTCGGGCAAAGTTACAGGGAAAATATCCGTTAAATATGCATACAGATTGGTTATGGCGTTTCGCGGCGGCGCGCCGTCTGCGGTCCAATGATACGCCAGACGGGTATCTTTACGCCGATAATCCAAAGCGAAAACAAACACCAATGTTACATTATGGTAGCGTCCCAGCTTGGCGACAGCCTCCTGTACCAGCGTTTGTGAATCGCCGGACGAAATAAATCCTCTTGAAAGCTCTGAAATCAACTCCTGCTGTTCCAGCTTGATTTTAAGCTGTTCGCCCTGCTCTCGTATGCTTTTTTCCATCTTTTTAATATTGCGCAGGTCATATTGATAACCTATCGCCACATGCTTCCCCTTATTCATCACGCGGCTCAACGTAACTTCAAAAGGAATAAGCTCTCCCCCGGAAGTACAGTGTGTCCATTCAAACACCAGTTTTTCGCCGTCCAGCGCGCGCTTAATTACCTCTATCGCCTTATCTTTGGATTTTATCCCGTCACTCTGGTATTCAGGCGAAAATTCATGAAAATGCTCAATATAGTATTTTTTTGTTGTCTCCAATGTTTTCAAATTAATATCGTTGCTGTCAATAGCGCAGGCATTTTCGTCAAAAACGGTCAAGCAAAAAGGTGAGGCGGCAAGGATGGAGTTGTTAAATTCGTTAGCGGCGGCTATATCACGTTCCATGTCGGCGCGTATAACGGTGTTTGCGCACAAAAACGCCGCCATTCGCAATATTTCAATGCTGTCTTTTTCAAAAAAGCGTTCGCTATGGAGGTCTTCAAAAAAGGCAATACCCCAAAAAACATTATTGATGAAAACCGGCGTAACACATATCGACAATAAACCAAACGATTGCAGCACATCTGCTTCGGGCATAAGCCTTACCGGACCGTTAATTGTTCCTCCTGACGCAAAAATTTTCCCCCAGTTGGGCACATACTGTTCAGGAGAAAAAGACGCCAGTCCTTTTATCGGCGCCGTGGTTCCGCCGGATTCCCTGTCCCAGCGGTAGATTTGCCCTCCGTGATGCATACCGTCGGACACGGAAAAATTACGCAGCAGGGAAAATCTGTCCAAATTGAATACATCGGCGATCTCTTTCACGCCGGCTGTCATTATATTTTCAAAAGACTCTTCACTTCGCGAGAGAAACATGATGGCGGCTCTGTTGAGCGCGGCTTCCATTTCTTCGCGGCGTTTCAGCGCTTCTATGGCTTTTTGGGCGCTAAACTCCGCTTCCGCCCTGATAATGGCGTTTGAAAACATACGCGCCGCCGAATACAGCAAATCGGAGCAGTCTTCGTCAAAATAACGGTCATTGGTATGATCCTGAAAACTGATAACGCCCCAGAATTCCCCATGCGTCAAAATGGGCACCATCAACAGCGACTTTACGCCATAGGCGCGCAAAAAAGCCGCCGCGTCCGCGGAATATTCACTTTCCCGAAGCCGCACACAGCCGCCCCGTGACATAGTTGAAACCCAGTTTTCCAGAACCGGAACATACGGCAAAACCTTCAGTTCCTCGGCAATGGACATAAGGCCGCCTTCCGACTTGTCCCAGCGGTAGACCTGCCCAAGACGTTTGTCCCCCTCAATGTCCGCCAGTTTATAAAAGACTACGCGATCCAGGCCAACCGCGTCCGCAAAAGGCCGTATGCCGTTGGTCATTACCTCTTCAAATGTTTTTTCATTATGGCTGGAAAATATCTCTATAGACTTGTTCAAAGCGCCAATAATGGCGGCGCGGCGTTCGGACATTCCATTTCTTAATTCTGGCATATAAATCTTAATATACACCAATATTTATGGTATGTCGAGGATTATGGGGACATCAATTAAACCAAATAAGTATACAGTTGTTCCAGAACTTCATCAAAATTCAACGGTTTTCCCACATGGCCGTTCATGCCCGCTTTCATGCACCTTTCAACGTCTTCCCGGAATACGTTAGCTGTCATGGCAACTATCGGAATGGTTTTGGCTTTGGGCAGGTTCAGGGCCCGAATACGCCGCGTCGCCTCATAACCGTCCATTTCGGGCATCTGTACGTCCATAAAAATCAAATCGTATCTCTGCGGCATCTCGCTGAATTTGCGCACAGCCTCCGCCCCGTTTTCGGCGCAGTCTATCTCCAGCAGCGCCGGCTCAAGCAGCGCCAGCACTATCTCGCGGTTTATTTCCATGTCTTCAGCCAACAGAACGCGCCGCCCCGCAAAAAGCCCGGTAATATCCTTTTTCACCCCCGGCGGGTTATCCGCCGCGTCATTTACATGAACGCTCTTTTTCGCCTGTACCGTAAAGGTAAAAACAGAGCCTTTTCCGGTCTCGGACTGAACCCCTATTGTTCCGCCCATCATTTCGACAATGTTTTTGGAAATCGCCAGACCCAGTCCGGTTCCCCCGAACCGGCGCGCCGTACTGATCTCCGCCTGCTGAAAAGAACAGAACAGGCGCTTCTGCTGTTCGGGACTTATACCGATCCCCGTGTCGCTTATCGCAATCTCTATGGCGCACAGGCCGTCTTTTTCCCCCAAAAACCGCGCGTCAAGGCTGAGAGAACCCTGCTCCGGCGTAAATTTAACCGCGTTTCCCAGAAGATTGGTAATTACCTGGGCCAGCCGCTGATCATCGGCGACCAGGGTTTTGGGAATGGCATCGTCTATGCGCACCGTGAATTGCTGCCGCTTTTCATCTATGCGGAAATTAACGACATTGACCGCCGACTGAATCATCTTTTCAAAATTAAATTCATCAGGCGAAAGTTCAAACCTGTTGGCCTCAATTTTGGACATATCCAGAATATCGTTGATTACGCCCAACAGGTGCTGCGACGCCTCCCCGATCTTGGCAAAGCAATAATCCTTGCGCTCGGTATCGGCGGCGGCTTCCCCTATCGCGACCATTCCTATAATCGCGTTCATCGGCGTGCGTATTTCGTGGCTCATGTTGGCAAGGAACGCCGACTTGGCGCGGCTGGCGCTCAACGCCTGTTCTTCCATCGCCTTACGCTCGGTTATATTATGCGATATACCAAGCATTCCGGTTATCCGCCCGTTCTGCATCATCGGAACTTTGCATGTTTCAAAAAGCTGTTTTGTTCCGTCGGCGGACGGTATATATTCCTCAATCACAATCACCTGGCCTTCGCCGACAACTTTGCGATCCTGCTCGCTGTATTGTTCCACCGCTTCGGCGGACAGCCCCAGACCGTCAATATTCCCTTTCCCTTTAATGTCGGTTTCACGGACATTAAAGTAGTTTTCAAAAGCTTTGTTGCACCGCATATAACGGAAATTCAAATCTTTGCAAAATACCATGTCGGGAGTCGCTTCAAACGCGGCGTTCAGAGTCGCGCTCTGAATCACCAGTTCGTTTGTCCGTTCCCGTACCAGCGTTTCAAGCTGTTTTCCCGCAAGAAGTTTTTTTTGAAACTGAATAAACAAGAGAACCAATATGCAAAAAAACAGGGCTATGGCGCTGATTAACCACGGGCGCTGCGAGCGCGCCAGTTTCGCCCGGTAATCGTATGTTTTACGCATCCACTGTCCCGATATTTCCCTGGTATCAACCAGCCGGAGCGCCTTGTTCACAATGGAACACAGGATAACCTCGCCCCGGTGAAACCCAAAGGTGGATTCGGAAGCAATATCAAACATGAAATTTGCCTTGTAGCCCGGACGTTCATAGTAATTCGTCAGCATAAGAAGCTGGCTTAAATTCGCCATCACCATATCGACTTCATCGCGTTCCAGAGCGTTAAAGGCGGTGTCAGTGTTCTCATACAGCGTCGTATTGTTATTGCCCGGAAACCATCTCTGAAACAGCGATGTATACGCGGTTTCGTTAATCAAACCCACTTTAAGGTGCAAAATATCGTTGACATGGATGGCGGGATAGTCCGCCCGGGAAATAAGCGCGTAATTATCCGTCATAATCACGGCGTCCGGCCACAAAAATAATTCGTCCCTCTCCGGCGAACGCAATAACTCGGTTATCATGGACACTTTCCCGCTTTCCAGCATACGCAGCAATTCAGGCCATTCCGCGTCCGGATCGTTGGCAATCCTGAACGTTAAACCGGTGAGCGTTTCCAGTTCGTCCAATACGTCATAGACGATGCCCTGCCATTGCTTTTCATATTTATTGTAAAAGCTAATCGGGTAATTATCGTATTCGGCGGCAAGCGATATTACCGGGTGATTGCGTATATACGCTTTTTCTTCTTCGGACAGGCGCGTAAACAGCTTATGCCGCCGGTGTTTGCTTCCCCCCCGTTTATACAGATCGGTTAAATAACTCTGAGAACCGTTGTCCAGGGATTTTTGCACAATCGAAATAATCGGCAGAAGCGCCGGATTTTTCGTGGTCAGGGAAACCGGGCTGTAAATGACGGGGAAAAAATTCTCGATTAATACGTCATCGTATATATTAAAAGCGGCTTCCGCCGAATTTTCTTCAAAGAAAACGTCGGCTTCCCCGCTTTTAAGCGCGTAGTAAGCGGTCGTATAATCATTCACCTCAATAATGGTATATTCGCCCGGTAAACGCGCGGTGACCTCGCTTATGGTGGTAGTGCCGTCCAAAAAACAACAGCGCAGAGGACGGGAGCGGACAATCTCCATGATGGACTTACTGTCCGCAAGCCGGAAGGTTTTTACCGAGCGTTCCACAATGGCGTCGGTCATAAAATATATTTTGCGGCGTTCATCGGTTGGGGTCATTTCGCCGGTAAAATCAATTTTCTGCGCGTTAATGCCCTCTACCAAATCGCCCCATTCATAAATGGCCGGCTTAAAGGGAATTCCGAACAACTGTGAAAGCCATTCGCAGAACAAAACGGAGTATCCCCCGATTTCACCGTCTTTTCCGAAAAAAGTCTCGGTGGACTCTGACATTCCATAGATAAAGGAAGGAGTTTTCTCCCGAAGCGCCTCGACAGCCCTGATTTCATCTTCGGTTACGCCGGGAATATCCAGGAACGAGGTAAAGGCGGGTGTTTCGCCGGGCATATGAGCGGCGGACTTATCACAGGCTGAAAATAAAACCAGCAAGAATACAGCGGCAAACATTACATACTGATGTACAAAAAACCTGCTGTAATTAATCACATATTTAATTATAATAATGATTTTTCGGTTTACAACTTCAAATATACGTAATGAGTGATTAAACTGTTATAATGTTCTTTTTTTCTTAAAATTATACTTTTTTGGGATAAGATACCCGGAAAGAAAAAAAGTACGTTTTTTGTTGACGATCGAATATTTTATTCGTATCTTTGAAGTATGGATTGGGTAATTGATATTGACAGTTTAAACAATGGGTGTCGGTTGTCCGAATTGCAGGCTTCGATGTGCTTAAACCCGGACAATAAAATCGAAGCGCTTTTTGAAGAAAGGGGAAACATGTCCGCGGGTATGATGAACGACATACCCATGACGCTGTGCAAAAGCCGGACGTAGGCTGTCAGGCGACATGGGGTAAACCGTAAACGCGCGGTTTGCCTCACGTTATAAAATCTTTTCCAGATAGCCTACGTCCAGCCAGCGGTCAAATTTAAACCCGACTTCATGAAGACATCCGATTTCACGAAACCCCAGCTTTTC